>Ga0172382_10002101_pt1 | contig 34048 bp, 34 predicted proteins | sample Leawel138RmetaG_FD_122245 | JGI IMG/M metagenome (GOLD analysis project Ga0172382, IMG submission 122245) | Leachate microbial communities from a municipal landfill in Southern Ontario, Canada - Leachate well 138R metaG | ecosystem: Engineered > Solid waste > Landfill > Unclassified | place...
CATGGAAGAGCTGAAGAAGCGCACCGGCGTGTCGATGGTGCACATTCCCTACAAGGGAACCGGTGCGGTGCTCGCCGACCTGATGGGCAACAATGTGCAGATCGCCTTTGCCAACACCCCCAACGTCGTACCGCTCGTGCGCTCCGGCAAGCTGCGCGCGATCGCCGTGGCGCATCCGACCCGGGTCGCGCAACTGCCCGAGGTGCCGACCGTGGCCGAGCAGGGTCTGGCCGATTTCGAGTCGAACTCCTGGTTCGTGTTCTTCGCACCGGGCAAGACGCCTGAGAACATTCTCGATACGCTGAACAAGACCTTCGTGGAGATCCTGAACGAGCCGAAGGTTCGCGACCTGCTGACCGAGCAGGGCGTCGAGGTCGTGGCCAGTTCGAGGGCCGAAACCGCCGATTTCGTGCGCCGCGAAATGGACAAATACGCCGAGGTCGTGAAGTTCGCCGGGATCAAGATCGATTGACCCTGATTCCCGGGCACGCCACCGATACAATCGGTGACATGCCGCCCGTTGTCGCGACCGTGCGGCGCGACAACGGGACTTCCAGATGGACATTTTCCAGGTTCTCTCCCTCGCCATCCTGCAGGGACTGACCGAATTCCTGCCGATTTCCAGCTCGGCACACCTGATCCTCGTCCCGCAACTCGAAGGCTGGTCGGACCAGGGCCTGGCCTTCGATGTGGCCGTCCATGTCGGCACGCTGGTCGCCGTGATCGGCTACTTCCGGCGCGAACTCGCTGCGATGACGCGTGCCTGGCTGCGTTCGGTACGCCGTTTCGAGCTGTGCAGCGAAAGCCGGCTGGCCTGGGCCGTGCTGCTCGCCACGGTCCCGGTCGGGATCGCCGGCCTGCTTTTCAAGGGTGAGGTCGGGACGCTGCTGCGCGATCCGGTGGTGATCGCCGTGACCACCATCCTGTTCGGGCTGCTGCTGTGGTGGGCCGACGCGGTCGGCCGGCGCAGCCGCGACGAACACGCGATCGGCTGGCGCGAGATCGCCGTCATCGGCCTGGCCCAGGCGCTGGCGCTGGTGCCCGGAACCTCGCGCTCCGGGGTGACCATGACTGCCGGGCTGATGATGGGTCTGACCCGGTCGGCCGCAGCCCGTTTCTCGTTCCTGCTGTCGATCCCGGTGATCGTGCTGGCCGGTGCGCTGCAGATCGTCGAGCTGGCCGGTTCCGGCGAGCCCGTGCACTGGGCACCGCTGGCCCTGGGCGCACTGACCGCCGGCCTCATCGCCTACCTCTGCATCGACCTGTTCCTGAAGCTGCTCGAACGCATCGGCGTCGTACCGTTCGTGATCTACCGGCTGCTGCTGGGTTGCGCATTGCTGTTTGTATACTTGTAGCAGGAGAGCTCACACGATGAACCTCGATCGACCATCACCTGCCGGGCCGGCAAGCAGCCATGTGGACAGCGAAGGAGAGGGTCTGTGGCGGCTGAGTGCGACCGCTGCGGTAGCCCTGCTCGAACGCGGCGAGGTTTCACCGCTCGAACTCGTCGACGCCGCGATCTCGCGGATCGAAGCACTGGACCCGGTCGTCAACGCGTTGCCGCTGCGCTGCTTCGACGCGGCTCGCGACGCGGCAAAGGCGCTGCGGCGCCCGGAGAACGACGATCCGCGCGGCTGGCTGGCCGGCCTGCCGATCGCCGTCAAGGACTACAACGACCTGGCCGGACTGCCGACGACCTGCGGTTCGCCGATCCTGGCTGGACGCATCGCCACGCAGTCAGACCTGACCGTGGCCCGGCTTCAGCAACGCGGGGCGATCCCCGTGGCCAAATCCAATGTCCCGGAATTCGCCGGTGCCAATACCTTCAACACCGTGTTCGGGGCGACCCGCAACCCATGGAACCCGGCGCTGACGGCGGGGGGCTCGTCGGGCGGCTCGGCCGCTGCACTGGCCGCCGGCATGGTCTGGCTGGCCACCGGCAACGACCTGGGCGGCAGCCTGCGGATTCCGGCCAGCTACTGCGGCATCGTCGGGCTGCGACCCAGCGTCGGACGTGTTGCGCGGCCCGAATCGGTCGTCCCTTACGATCCGCTGTGGGTCGAAGGACCGATGGGCCGTTGCGTGGCCGACGTCGCACTGATGCTCGATGCCCAGGCTCACTGGGACATGCGCGACCCGCTGTCGTTGCCGGTTTCGAAGCAGCCGTTCGTCGAGGCTGTGCGTCAACCGAAGGGCCCGCAGCGTGTCGGTTTCTCGCCAGACCTCGGCATCGGCCGAGTCGACCCGGAAGTGGCACAACTGTGCCGGGCGGCCGCACTGCGCTTCGGCGATCTCGGCGCCGACGTCACCGGCGACTGCCCGGACTTCACCGGCAGCATCGAGGCGTTTCAGGCCCTGCGGGCAAACCTGGTCGCCGCGGTGCGCGGCCCCTTGCTGGCCGACCACCGCGACTCGATCTGCGCGGAAATCATCTGGAACATCGAGAAAGGCCTGAATCAGCAGGGCGCCGAACTGGCCCGTGCCGAGCGCATTCGCGGCGAGCTCTTCATGCGGGTGGCCGCCTTCTTCCAGCATCACGACCTGCTCGCCTGCCCGGTGGTCGCCGTCCCGCCGTTCCCGGTTGACGAACGTTATCCGACTCAGATCGGCGGTCAGCCGCTGACCTCCTACATCGACTGGATGTACCTGACCTTCGTGCTGACCCTCACCGGCTGCCCGGCGATCTCGATACCGATCGGACAGACAGCTGACGGCCGGCCGGTAGGCTTGCAGTTGATCGGCCGCCCGCGGGGCGACTTCGAACTACTCAGCAGCGCGGCGGCCCTCGAAGCCGTGATGGGCCAGGTCCATCAGGTGCCGCTGGCCACGACAGGGCAGGCCCGTCCCTGAGACGCCCCCGGCCCGGGGAATCCATCCTTCAGGGCCGGGGCCGCGGGCTCTTCCTCAGGTGGGCGGCTCGGGTAGCCGGCTCGGTTAGCCAGGCTCAGGCAGCCAGCTTCTGGGCGCCTGCCGGGGCCGGCACCGAGCTGCGGATCAGGTGATCGAAGGCCGACAGGCTGGCTTTCGCCCCGTCACCCATCGCGATCACGATCTGCTTGTGCGGGGTGGTGGTCGCGTCACCGGCGGCAAACACGCCAGGCACCGAGGTCTGGCCACGCCCGTCGACTTCGATCTCGCCACGCTCGCTGAGCGCCACCGTGCCGGCCAGCCAGTCGGTGTTCGGCAGCAAGCCGATCTGCACAAAGACGCCTTCGAGCGGCAGGGTGTGCGATTCGCCGCTGATCCGGTCGGTATAGACCAGGCCGTTCATCTTCTGGCCGTCGCCGGTCACTTTGGTGGTCGCCGCATCGAGGATCACCGTGACGTTGGCCAGGCTCGCGAGCTTGGCCTGCAGCACGGCGTCGGCGCGCAGCTTCGAGTCGAACTCGAGCAAGGTGACGTGGGAGACCAGACCCGCCAGGTCGATGGCCGCCTCGACACCCGAGTTGCCCCCCCCGACCACGGCCACACGCTTGCCCTTGAACAAGGGGCCGTCGCAATGCGGGCAGTAGGCCACGCCGGCACCGCGATACTCGCGCTCGCCCGGCACGTTCATCTCGCGCCAGCGGGCGCCAGGCGCCAGGACCACGGCTCGCGCCTTCAGCGTCACGCCGTTGGCGAGTTGCACGCGGGCCAGGCCATCGTCGCCGGCCGGCTCGAGCTTCTCGGCGCGCTGCAGGTTCATCACGTCGACGTCGTATTCGCCCACGTGCGCCTCGAGCGCACGCGCCAGCTTCGGCCCGTCGGTCTGCGGCACTGAAATCAGGTTCTCGATGGCCATCGTGTCGAGCACCTGGCCGCCGAAACGCTCGGCGACCACGCCGGTGCGAATCCCCTTGCGGGCCGCATAGATCGCCGCCGCCGCGCCGGCCGGGCCGCCGCCGACGACCAGGACGTCGAAGGCTTCCTTCGCGGCGAGCTTCTCGGCATCGCGGCTGGCTGCTCCGGAATCCACCTTGGCAAGAATCTCTTCCAGCGTCATCCGGCCCTGGCCGAAGGCTTCGCCGTTCACGAACACCGTCGGCACCGCCATGATCTGGCGTGCCTCGACCTCGTCCTGGAACAACGCGCCATCGATCATCGTGCTCTGGACACCAGGATTGAGCACCGCCATCAGGTTCAGTGCCTGGACCACGTCCGGGCAGTTCTGGCATGACAGCGAAATGAAGGTTTCGAAGCGGAACTCGCCCTCGAGCGCGCGGATCTGCTCGATGACGGCAGGCTCGACCTTGGGCGGATAACCGCCGGCCTGCAGCAGCGCCAGAACGAGCGAGGTGAACTCGTGGCCCATCGGAATGCCGGCAAAGCTCACCCGCGCCGGCTGGCCGGCCGCGCCGACCGAAAACGACGGCTTGCGGGCATCGCTGCCGTCTTCGCGCAGGGCAATCTTCGGCGACAACGAGGCGATCTCGCGCAGCAACTCACGCAACTCGACCGACTTCGCGCCATCATCGAGCGAGGCGACCAGTTCGATCGGCTGTTCGAGTTTCTGCAGATAGGTTTCGAGCTGAGTACGGATGGCATCGGCGAGCATGACGGGTTCCTCTGGCAGAAGTTCAAGGCATTGCGCGGCACGGGCACCGCAAGCCGCACAGGCGGCTTGCGGGCCGGCGCCTCATGCAGGCGCCCGGGCGCTTCGAAAGGAGCTGGAGCGCGGGCTCCGGAACAGGGCGGTCAGATCTTGCCGACCAGGTCCAGCGACGGAGCCAGGGTCTCGGCACCCGGCGTCCACTTGGCCGGGCAGACCTCGCCCGGATGCGCAGCGACGTACTGGGCGGCCTGGACCTTGCGCAGCAGCTCCTGGGCGTCGCGGCCGATCCCGTTGTCGTGGATCTCGCACAGCTTGATCTTGCCTTCCGGGTCGATCACGAAGGTGCCGCGCAGCGCCAGACCTTCCTCTTCGATCATGACGTCGAAGTTACGGGTGAGCACACCGGTCGGGTCGCCCACCAGCGGGTACTGGATCTTGCTGATCGTGTCCGAGGTGTCGTGCCAGGCCTTGTGGGTGAAATGCGTGTCGGTCGAGACGCCGTAGACCTCGACTCCGAGCGACTTGAAGGTATCGTAATGGTCGGCCAGGTCGCCGAGTTCGGTCGGGCAGACGAAGGTGAAGTCGGCCGGGTAGAAGACCACCACGGACCACTTGCCCTTCAGGTCTTCGTTGGTGACCTCGACGAACTTGCCATTGTGGTAGGCGGTCGCTTTGAACGGCTTGACTTCGGTATTGATCAGGGACATGGCTGCTCCTTTCTGATGTGTGGATGGGACGGATTGATATTACATATTGCTATTTTAAAAATCAAATTGATACTATTTATCTATCAAATAGGCCGCAGCTATCGCTGCTGTCTTCACAGCCTGGGCAGGTGGTTTTCGCTGGCGTGGCGGTTTTCGCTGGGCGGATGGTTTCTGCCACAGGCCGTTTCCGCCCGCCGGGCGGCGTTCCGATGACTGAACCGCTGGCGCAGCCCCCGGCCTTCAGCGCGTTCGACGCTGCGATGATGCGTCTGGCGATCGATCAGGCGCACAACGCCTGGACGCTGGGTGAAGTTCCGGTCGGAGCGGTCCTGGTGCGTGAGGGCAGGGTCCTGGCCACCGGCTACAACCAGCCGATCGGCTCGAACGATCCCAGCGCTCACGCCGAGATCTGTGCGCTGCGCGCCGGCGGGTTGCTGGCCGGCAACTACCGGCTGCCCGATTGCGAGCTCTACGTCACGCTCGAACCCTGCCCGATGTGCGCCGGCGCGATCATGCACTCGCGGCTGCGGCGGGTGACATGGGGAGCGCCCGATCCGAAGACCGGCGCAGCCGGCAGCGTCGTCGACCTGTTTGCGCAGCCGCGCCTGAATCACCAGACGCTGGCGGCCGGCGGCCTGCTGGCCGAAGACTGCGCAGCGCTGCTGCGCGAATTCTTTGCCGAGCGTCGGCGCAGCGCCCGTCCGGAGTCTGGCAGGCGCTGACTCCGGCGCGCCGACCTGCCAGGGAAGCTCCCCGGCAGGGCCGGCGACTTACTCGATCTTCGCCTTCGCGCGCAGGCTCTGCTGCAGCGACTGCAGGCGCTGGCGCTCGATCTGCTGGCGCAGTTGCGGCCCGACCTGCTCGAGTGACGGCGCCTCGGCCTCGCGTACGTCGTCCAGGCGGATCACGTGCCAGCCGAACTGGGACTGCACCGGCGCTTCGGCCAGCTTGCCCTTCTCGAGCGCGACCATGGCGTCGCTGAATTCCTTGACGAAGGTGTCGGCCGTGTTCCAGCCGAGATCACCGCCTTGCTGGCCCGAGCCCGGGTCCTTCGAGGCCTTGGCCAGCGTTTCGAAGGCTGCGCCGTTCTTCAGTTCGGCCAGCAGCTTCTTCGCCTCATCCTCGGTTTCGACCAGGATGTGGCGGGCACGGTATTCCTGCGCGCTGTTGTCCTTCTTGAAGCTTTCGTAGGCGCTGGCCAGTTCGGCGTCGCTGATCGGGTTTTCCTTCAGATAGTCGCGGATCAGTGCCCGGATCAGGATGTCCTGACGCACCACGGCCAACTGGTTCTGGACCTCGGTATTGCGCGGCAAGCCCTTGCGCGCGGCCTCCTGCGTGAACAGCTCGCGGGCGATCAGTTCCTCGCGCACGGCCGCGCGCAGCTCCGGTGTGTCGGGCTGGCCCTGGGCCACGAGCATGGCGACGAAATCGTCGACCTTCTGGGTGGTGATCGGCTTGCTGTTGACGACCGCGGCATTCTGCGCAAAAACGGCCGATGCGACCGGCAGGAGCGCCACGGCCGCGAGCTTCGCCAGGCGAAGCGACAGAGAAGTGGAGGGCATCGTCATCCTTTACTGCGATGGGGTAGGCGCCGGCTGGGCATCGATGGAAAGCGCATGAATGCGATCCGGCATCCAATCGGCGAGGGCATCATACACGAGGCGATGGCGCTGCATCACGGGCATTCCGGCAAAGCGCGGCGCCCGGATCCGGACACGAAAATGGCCCGCACCGCCGGCCGCACCAGGGTGGCCGACATGCGCCGCGCTGTCGTCGTCGATCACCAGTTCGGTCGCATCGGGCAGCGCCGCGACGAGCCGGGCGCGGATCTCGTCGATACCGGGTTTCCGGCTCATTTGCGGCCTCCCGCGCCATCCGATTCGACCCCACCGGCTTCGACCTTCGGAGCGTCGTCGTCGGGATCGAGGTAGCGGCCGATCCACAGACCCTGCAGGATCACGAAGGCGAGCGTCAACCCCAGGGTGCCGAACAGCTTGAAGTTGACCCAGGTATCGGTCGAGAACCCGTAGGCGACGACGATGTTGGCAACGGCCATCAACACGAAGAACCCCATCCAGGCCAGGTTCAGCGAGCGCCAGACCGGATCGGGCAAGCTCAGCTGGCTGCCCATCACCGCCCGGATCAGGTCGCGGCCGAAGAACAGCCGCCCGCCCGCCAGCACCAGCGCGAACAGGCCATAGAGCACGGTCGGCTTCCACTTGATGAAGGTTTCGTCCTGCCACAGCAGGGTGAGTCCGCCGAAGACCGCGATGATCACCAGCCCGATCCACTGCATCGGCTCGACGGCCTTGCCGCGCAGCTTGAGCCAGCCGATCTGGGCAAAGCTGGCGATGATCGCCACCGCGGTGGCCGCGTAGATGTCGACCAGCTTGTAGGCGACGAAGAACAGGATGATCGGGAACAGGTCGAAGAGGAGTTTCATCGTACCGGGAAGGGGTCGTTCATCGGTGCGTAGTATAGAATCATTCGTTTTGTCCCCCGATCCAGGAGATTTTCGATGGCTGAACGCACGCGCACCCGTCGCAACACGCTCGAGCGCCGCTGCCTTTCCAAGTATCTGAAGCGCCTGTTCAAAGGCTCTTCGCGCTCCACCTTCCGGATGCTCGAGAAGATCAAGAAGGCCTGAGGCGGCTGCAGCCCGGAGCCTACGGCTGCGGCTCGAAGTGCAGCGACAGCGAGTTCATGCAGTAGCGCAGCCCGGTGGGCGGCGGGCCGTCTTCGAAGACATGGCCGAGGTGTGCGTCGCAGATGGCGCACAGTGCCTCGGTACGTGTCATCCCCAGGCTGTTGTCGGTGCGCAGCGCGATCGTCTCCGGGTCGATCGGCTGCCAGTAGCTCGGCCAGCCCGAGCCCGATTCATACTTGTGGGCCGATTCGAACAGCGGCGTCCGGCAGCAGACACACAGATAAAGCCCCTTGTCCTTGAGGTTCCAGTAGCGGCCGGTGAACGCGCGTTCGGTGCCGTGGCGGCGCGCCACCCGGAATTCCTCTTCGGACAGCCGCTCGCGCCAGGCGGCTTCGCTGAGTTCGACACGTTTGTTCATCATGATCACCCCATTCAGGAAGAGCAGCTGACCGCGAGGTGACGCGCCCAGTCAGGGGGCAGGGCGGCCAGGTCCTCGTGTTCGGACTGCTCGTCGAAAGGCCTGGCAAGCACCGCGAGCAGCCGGCGGACCAGCGTCGGGTCGCGTTCACGCGCCTGCCGGATCGCCAGCTCGGCCAGGTGGTTGCGCAGGATGAATTTCGGGTTCACCCGGTTCATCGCAGCCTGCCGGTCGGCGGGCTGCGCGCCTTCCTCGGCCAACCGGGTCCGCCAGCGGGCTGCCCAGGCGTCGAACAGGACCGGCTCGCCAAACAGGTCGCGGCAGTGGCCGCCGGACCGAACGTCATCGGCGTCGATGGCGGCCAGTCTGCGGAAGAACTGGGTGAAATCGACTTTCTGGGCATGCAGCAGATCGAGGGCCGAGCGCACCAGCGCCGCATCGTCGGGGCCGGCGCTGTGCAGCCCCAGCTTGGCCCGCATCGATCGATCGTACTCGGCCTGGAATGCCGGCCCATAGCCGGCCAGCGCCGCCTTGGCATCGTCGACACTGCCGCCCGCCGCGCTGATCAGCGGCATGAGGGCTTCGCCCAGGCGCCAGCAGTTCCACTCGCCGATCTTCGGCTGCATCGCATAGCTGTAGCGGCCCAGATCGTCGGAATGGTTGCAGACGTGATTCGGATCGAAGCGGTCGAGAAAGCCGAACGGACCATAGTCGATGGTCAGTCCGAGCATCGACATGTTGTCGGTATTCATCACCCCGTGGCAAAAGCCCACGGCCTGCCAGGCGGCGATCAGCCGCGCGGTACGCTCGCTGATTTCGCGCAGCAGCGCCAGCCAGGGGTTGGCCGCATCGCGCAATGCCGGGAAGTGCTGGTCGAGCAGCAGAAGGCCCAGTCGTTCCAGCCGCTCGGGCTGGTCGAAATGCCGGAAGTACTCGAAGGAGCCGAAGCGCAGGAAGGAGGGTGCCAGCCGGGCAACGACCGCGGCCGTTTCGACCCGCTCCCGGTACACCGGTTCATCGGACGCCACCAGCGCCAGCGCTCGCGTGGTCGGGATGCCCAGGCCGTGCATGGCCTCCGAGCACAGGAACTCGCGGATCGATGAGCGCAGCACGGCCCGGCCATCGGCCCCGCGCGAAAACGGGGTCCGCCCCGAGCCCTTGAGCTGCAGTTCCCAGCAGCGGCCATCCGGCCCCCGCGCGTCGCCAAGCAGGATCGCCCGGCCATCGCCGAGCCGGCCGGCCCAGACACCGAACTGATGGCCGGCGTAGACGGCCGCCAGCGGCTCGCTGCCGGCCAGCGGCCGGTTGCCGGCCATTGACTCGACGAACTCGGGGATTTCCAGGGTTTCGGGCGCCAGCCCGATCAGGGCTGCCGCCTCAGGGGAGGCGGCAACCAGCCAGGGTTCGGGCAGCGGCGCCGGCGCCATCCTGACGAAGAAGCCCGCAGGCAGGCGTGCGAAGCGATTGTCGAAAGCCAGGCCGGGCAAGTGCAGCGCGCCGGCTTCGGCCGCCTCGGCGGTCGCGCCCAATGCGCCGCCCGGGCCTGCGCGGGCCGCATCGCGAACAGGTGCTAGCAGGGAATTTCGATCATCCATCCGGGAATTTTAGTGTCGATGCGCGATTCCGTTGAGGGTATCCCTCGCAGGGTCGCTAGAATCGTCGACCTGACCGTACAACCTGTCCAGGAGACATCGCAAATGCAAGGCCTGATGATGGATATGCCGCTGCTGGTTTCGTCGCTGCTGCAGCATGCGGCCCGCCACCATGGCGACGTCGAGATCGTATCGCGGCGCGTCGAAGGCGACATTCACCGCTATACCTATGCCGATTGCCACGAGCGCACCCGCAAGCTCGCCGACGCCTTCATGCGCAGCGGCAGCAACATCGGCGACCGGATCGCCACGCTCGCCTGGAACGGCTACCGTCACCTGGAACTCTATTACGCAGTTGGCGGCATGGGCGGTGTCATCCACACGATCAACCCGCGCCTGCACCCGGAACAGATCGCCTGGATCGTCAACCACGCCAGCGACACGCATCTGGCTTTCGACCTGACCTTCCTGCCGATCATCGAGGCGATCGCAGCCCATTGCCCGACGGTCAGGACCTGGATCGCCATGTGCGATCCCGACCGGCAGCCGAAATCCGACAAGATCCCGAACCTCGTCAACTACGAGGAATTCCTCGCGCAGGGCGACAGCGGCTACCGGTGGCCCGAACTCGACGAGCGCACCGCCTGCGGGCTGTGCTACACCTCGGGCACCACCGGCAACCCGAAGGGCGCCATGTACACGAACCGTTCCACGGTTCTGCATGCCTACGGGGCGGCACTGCCCGACGCCATGGGCGCCTCGGCCCGCGACAGCATCGTGCCGGTCGTGCCGATGTTCCACGTCAACGCCTGGGGGCTTCCGTACATCTGCCCGCTGGTCGGCGCGAAACTGGTGTTCCCGGGGCCTGCGCTCGACGGCAAGTCGCTGTTCGAACTGATGGAAGCCGAGCACGTCACCTATTCAGCCGGTGTGCCCACGGTCTGGTTGGGCTTGCTGCAGCACGTCGATTCGATCAAGGGTCGCTTCAGCTCGCTCAAGCGCACGGTGATCGGCGGCTCGGCCTGCCCGCCGGCGATGATCGCGGCCTTCCGGGACAACTACGACGTCGAGGTCATCCATGCCTGGGGAATGACCGAGATGTCGCCGCTGGGCACGCTGTGCCGGCTGCAGCTCAAGCATGAGCAACTGCCCGAACCGGCGCGCCAGAAGCTGCTCGAGAAGCAGGGGCACGTGATCTTCGGTGTCGACATGAAGATCATCGACGACGATGGCAACAGCCTGCCGTGGGACGGCAAGGTTTTCGGCAACCTGATGGTGCGCGGCCCCTGGGTGATGCAGGAGTATTTCCGCGGCGAGGGCGGCGACCCGCTGGTCTACGATGCCGACGGCAAGGGCTGGTTCCCCACCGGCGACGTCGCGACCATCGATGCCGACGGCTACATGCAGATCACCGACCGCAGCAAGGACGTGATCAAGTCCGGCGGCGAGTGGATCAGCACCATCGACCTGGAGAACCTGGCGATCGCTCACCCGGCCGTGGCCAATGCCGCGGTCATCGGCATCGCGCATCCGAAGTGGGATGAGCGTCCGCTGCTGATCGTTGCGAAGAAGCCCGGGGCCGAGGTCACCAGGGAGGCCTTGCTGGCCTTCTACGAGGGCAAGATCGCCAAGTGGTGGACGCCCGATGACGTGCAGTTCGTCGAGTCGATTCCGCTGGGCGCCACCGGCAAGATCCTGAAGACCCGGCTGCGTGAGCAGTTCGCCGACTACAAATTGCCGACTGCCTGAGTCGGCGGGCTTGTTGCGCCGGAAATCTCGTTTATGATCGGCGGCGAGCGGCTTCCCGTTTGCCGCCGGTCGTATCCGTACGAACATAATGAGGAGACATGGATGAGCAAGAAGTTCGCGTTCAAGGCGTTCGCGCTGGCGTTTGCCGGGTTGACGGCGGCGCCGATGGCCATGGCCCAGTCGGGCACCGTCAAGATCGCCTGGATCGACCCGCTGTCGGGCATGATGGCACCGCTCGGCCAGAACCAGATGCGCAGCTGGCAGCACGTTGCCGAACTCGCCAATCAGGAGAAGTGGGCCGGTGACGTCAAGTTCGAGATCGTCCCCTTCGATGGCAAGCTCAGCCCCCAGGAAAGCCTGACGGCGCTGAAATCGATCATCGACCAGGGAATCCGCTACATCACCCAGGGCAACGGTTCAGGCGTGGCGCTCGCGCTGGCCGACGCTGTCTCCAAGCACAACGCCCGCAACCCGGGCAAGGAGATCGTCTTCCTGAACTACGCGGCGGTCGATCCGGTGATGACCAACGAGAAATGCGATTTCTGGCATTTCCGGCTCGACATCAACGCCGACATGAAAATGGAGGCGCTGACCTCCTACATGGCCAAGCAGGACAACATCAAGAAGGTCTACCTGATCAACCAGGACTACTCCTTCGGCCATGCCGTCGAGCGCTCGGCCGAGGAATACCTGAAGCGCAAGCGCCCCGACATCGAAGTCGTCGGCAAGGACCGCCATCCGCTCGCACAGGTCCGCGACTTCGCACCGTACGTGGCCAAGATCAAGGCCGCCGGCACCGACACCATCATCACCGGCAACTGGGGCGCCGACCTGGCGCTGCTGATCAAGGCGGCCAACGACGCCGGGCTGAACGCGAACTTCTACACCTACTACGCCGGCACCACCGGCGTGGGCACGCAGATGGGTTCGTCGGGCGAGGGCCGGGTCCGCCAGGTGGCCTACTGGAACACCAACGACTCCGATCTCGGCGACAAGCTGGTCACGGGCTTCAAGAAGAAGTACAGCGACGACTACTACACGATGGCCACCTACACGGGCATCAAGCTGCTGTCGGAAGCCTTCAAGAAAGCCGGATCGACCAACCCGGTCGACGTGGCCTTCGCCATGGAAGGCATGCGGATCCAGCTGCCCAACGGCGAGGCCGAAATGCGCGCCAGCGATCACCAGCTGCAGCAGAACGTCGTGATCTCGTCCTGGCAGAAAATCGATGGCAAGAAGGTTCGGCACGACATCGAGAACACCGGCTATGGCTGGAGCACGGTGGCCACGCTCGATTCCTACGTGGCCGCCCAGCCCACTTCCTGCAACATGAAGCGCCCGAAGCGCTGAACGGCAAGGCAGGGCAGGGCCGGGCCCGGAGTGCGCTTTCGCATCCCGGGCCCGGCATGAAACACACCGAGAACACCCCAGGGGTCTGAACGGCGGCCATGCATCGGGCATGGTCGCCGCAGGCACCGTGTCGCCGGGTTGCACGCATCGTGGAATTCTTCGTCATCTCGCTGCTCAACGGTCTGAGCTACGGCCTGCTGCTGTTCATGCTGGCCTCGGGCCTGACGCTGATCTTCAGCATGATGGGCGTGCTGAACTTCGCACACGCCTCGTTCTACATGATCGGCGCCTACTTCGCCTACCAGATCAGCACCTGGATCGGATTCTGGCCGGCGCTGTTCGTGGCGCCCGTCCTGGTGGGCGTGCTCGGCGCGATCGTCGAGCGCTACGGCCTGCGCCGCGTCCACAAGTGGGGACACGTTCCCGAGCTGCTGTTCACCTTCGGGATCTCCTACATCATCGTCGAGCTGGTCCAGATCATCTGGGGCCGGGCGGCCGTTCCCTACCGGGTGCCGCCCGAGCTCTCCGGCACGCTGTTCACGGTGTTCTCGACCAACTTCCCGGCTTACCGCGGCTTCATGATGCTGATCGCATTGCTGATGCTGCTGGCCATCTGGCTGATGCTCACGCGCACTCGGATCGGCCTGGTCATCCAGGCCTCGCTGACCCATCCGGAGATGGCCGAATCGCTCGGCCACAACGTGCCCCGCGTGTTCATGCTCACCTTTGGCGGCGGCACTGCGCTGGCCGGACTGGCCGGCGTGATCGGCGGCAATGCCTACGTGACCGAGCCGTCGATGGCGGCGCTGCTGGGGGCCATCATCTTCGTGGTGGTGGTGGTCGGCGGGATGGGCTCGCTGGCCGGCGCCTTCATCGCCTCACTGCTGATCGGACTGATGCAGACCTTTGCGATCGGCCTCGACTGGTCGCTGGCTGCCTTCCTCGACGGCCTGGGGGTGCGGGTGAGCGCCGACATGCCCCTGTATTCGGTCTGGTCGCTGAAGCTCTCGCAGATCGCGCCGGTGCTCCCCTATCTGCTGCTGGTTCTGGTGCTGATCTTCCGGCCCCGCGGCCTGATGGGCACCCGGGAGAGCTGAGGCGATGTCCAGGACCCTTCGATTCGCGCCGTACAACGTCGGGCGCTGGCTGGTCTGGGGGCTGACGGCGATCCTGTTCGCGATCCTGCCGCTGGTCTTCACCAAGGGCTTCGCGATCACGCTGCTCTCGCAGATGGGGATCATGATCGTCTTCGCGCTGTCCTACAACATGATCTTCGGCCAGGGCGGCATGCTGTCCTTCGGTCACGCCGTCTACTCGGGCCTGGGCGCATTCTTCGCGATCCACGCGATGAACTGGGTCGGCGACGGCCTGGTCTGGATCCCGATCTCGCTGATTCCGCTGGTCGGGGGCGTGTTCGGCGCCGTCTTCGGCGTGATCTTCGGCTATGTCACCACCAAGAAATCGGGCGTGCCGTTCGCGATGATCACGCTGGGCATCGGCGAGATGGTCTTTGCCGCAGTGCTGATGTTCCCGGGCTTCTTCGGCGGCGAGGGCGGCATCTCGACCGACCGCGTCGTCGGCGAGCCGTTCCTGGGCATCAGCTACGGCCCCGCTGTCCAGGTCTACTACCTGATCGCGGTCTGGTGTTTCGTCTCGATGCTGGCGATGTTCGCCTTTTCGCGCACGCCGCTCGGACGCATCTCGAACGCAGTCCGCGACAATCCCGAGCGGGCCGAATTCATCGGCTACAACACCCAGCGGGTGCGCTTCCTGGTCGTGGTCGCATCGGCCTTCTTCGCCGGCATCGCTGGCGGGCTGTCGGCGATCAACTTCGAGATCGTCACGGCCGAGAACGTCTCGGCGCTGCGCTCGGGCGGTGTGCTGCTGGCCACATTCATCGGCGGCGCGATGTTCTTCTTCGGACCGGTGCTGGGCGCGGTGATCTTCATCTACTTCGCCGTGGCGCTGTCCGAGTTCACCGACGCCTGGCAGTTCTACCTGGGCGTGTTCTTCGTGCTGACCGTCATGTATGCGCCGGGCGGTGTCGCCTCGCTGATCCTGATGAACCTCAGGGTGGCCAGATTCGGCCTCTTCAACCGGCTCTGGACGCCTTATGCCAAGGTGCTGGCAGCTTCGGCGGTGCTGCTTGCCGGCGTCATCATGGTCGTCGAGATGAGCTACCACCTGACGCTGGGCATGAGCATGAGCGATACGGTGAGCGTCTTCGGCATCGATCTGGACGCACGCGGCGCAATGGCCTGGATCGCCGCCGCCCTGATCCTTGCTGCGGGCGGCTGGCTGTTCAGCCTGACCCGCAGACATTTCATGGACGCCTGGGGTGGCGTGCAGACGATGATCGAAGACCGGATCAAACGAGAGCAGGGCGCTTGAGATGGCTGAACACGAGAGCACCGCGATGCCCCCCGTTTCCGGCGCAACGGCGCTGAAGCTGACCGACGTCCGGAAGCATTTCGGCAAGACCGAGATCATCCGCGGCGTAACCCTCGACGTGCGCAAGGGCGAACGCCACGCGATCATCGGACCCAACGGCGCGGGCAAATCGACGCTGTTCAACCTCATCTCCGGGCGTTTTCCGGTGACTGCCGGCCGGATCGAACTCGACGGCCGCGACATCACCGGCCTGGCGCCGTTCGAGATCAATCGCCGGGGACTGTCGCGCAGCTTCCAGATCACCAACATCTTTCACCGGCTGTCGGTCTACGAGAACATCCGCTGCGCGACCCTGTATGCGCTCGGCTACCGCTACTCGTTCTGGCACCGCCTGTCGAAACTGGCCGACGCGGCCGAGCGCACCGAGCACATCCTGCAGCGCATCGGCCTGCAGCACCGGCGCGATGCGCTGGCCGGCCTGCTGACCTATGCCGAACAGCGGGCGCTCGAGATCGGCATCACGATCGCCAGCGGCGCCGAAGTGATCCTGCTCGACGAGCCGACCGCCGGCATGAGCCGCTCGGAATCCGACCATGCAGTCGAACTGATCATGCGGGTCACCGAAGGCAAGACCCTGGTCATGGTCGAGCACGACATGAGCGTGGTCTTCGGGCTGGCCCACCGGATCTCGGTGGTCGTCTACGGCCAGGTGATCGCCACCGACGTTCCGGCCAGCATCAAGTCGAACCGCGCCGTCCAGGAAGCCTACCTGGGCACCACGTTTGCCGACGCCTGAGGCGGGCCCGAACGATGTCCGACACCATTCTCGAAGTCCGCGACCTGCACGCCTACTACGGCAAGAGCCACGTCCTGCACGGCGTCGACCTGACCGTGCGCAAGGGCGAGATCGTCAGCCTGCTGGGGCGCAACGGCGTGGGCCGCTCGACCACCGTCAAGGCGATCATGGGCCTGGTCCAGAGCACCGGCACCATCGAGTTCAACGGCGAGTCCGTGGTCGGGCTCAAGCCCTACCAGATCGCCCACCAGGGACTGGGCTACGTTCCCGAGGCGCGTGACGTCTTTCCGGCGCTGACGGTCGAGCAGAACCTGCTGCTGGGTCTGAAAGGGCGCACACCGGGGCGCTGGAGCTTCGACGACATGTACCGGCTGTTCCCGCGCCTGAAGGAGCGCCAGCATACCCAGGCCGGTGTGCTCTCGGGCGGGGAGCAGCAGATGCTGACCCTGTGCCGGACCCTGATGGGCGATCCGGAACTGATCATGATCGACGAGCCGACGGAAGGCCTTGCGCCCAAGATCGTCGAGCTGGTCGGCCAGTATCTGCAGGCGCTCGAAAAGCGGGGCATTTCGGTGCTGCTGGTCGAGCAGAAGCTCGCGATCGCCCTCGACATTTCACAGCGGGTCTACGTGATGGGACGCGGCCACATCGTCTTCGAAGGCACACCGCAGGCGCTCAAGGACGATGCCCGCGTGCGCCGGGAGTGGCTGGAGGTCTGACGGGCGCGGCTCGCCGCCGGCCGGCGACCGGGTCCGGAGCCTGACGCGGCCGGCAGGCGGGCACGTTAAACTGTCAGGCTGGCCGACATCGAGTGTGCGGCCTGCCCCGAACCGGCAATCCCTCTTCAACCTGACTCGGGATCAACGCATGAGCCAAACCCAGTACGCCACTCACGGTGCCGTCGCCGTGATCACCATGAACAATCCGCCAGTCAACGGCCTCGGCCTTGGCCTGCGTACCGGCCTCATCGAAAGCCTGCGCCGCGCGCTCGGTGACCCTGCAATCGAGGCCATCGTCATCACCGGCGCCGGCAAGGCCTTCTCGGGCGGTGCCGACATCCGCGAGTTCAACACGCCGGCCGCGCTGGCCGAGCCGACGCTGCACACCGTCATCCGCACGATCGAGTCCGCGGACAAGCCGGTGATCGCAGCCATCCACAGCGTGGCCATGGGCGGCGGCCTCGAACTGGCGCTCGGCTGCCATTTCCGGATCGCCGCCACCGGTGCGCTGATCGCGCTGCCCGAAGTCAAGCTCGGAATCCTGCCGGGGGCCGGCGGCACGCAGCGCCTGCCACGCGTCGTGCCGCTCGAGATGGCGACGAACATGATCGTCTCGGGCACGCCGGTGAAATCCGAGAAATTCGCGGGCACCCGGCTGTTCGACGAAATCGTCGCCGACAACCTGGGCGAGGCCGCCGTGGCGTTCGCGAAGAAGGTGGTCGACGAGAAGCGGGGCCTGCCCAAGGTGCGCGACCAGAAGATCGTTCATGACGACGCCGAAGCCTTCCTGCAGTTCTCGCTGAACACTGCGAAGACCGTGGCCAGGGACTACCCGGCGCCGGCGGCTTGCGTCGAAGCGATCAAGGCCGCGGTCGAGCTGCCTTTCGAGCAGGGCCTGGCGCGCGAGCGCGAGCTGTTCCTGCATCTGGTGCAGACGCCCGAATCGAAGGCGCTGCGCCATGCCTTCTTCGGTGAGCGGGCCGCCAGCAAGATTCCCGACGTCCCGGCCGACACGCCGCTGCGCAAGATCGAATCGGCCGCCGTGATCGGTGCCGGCACCATGGGCGGCGGCATTGCGATGAACTTCGCCAATGCCGGCATTCCGGTAAAGATGCTCGAGGTCAAGCAGGATGCGCTCGACCGCGGGCTGGCCACGATCCGCAAGAACTACGAGAACTCGGCGAAGAAAGGCCGGATGACGGCGGACGACGTCGAGAAGCGGATGGCGCTGATCCAGCCCACGCTGAGCTACGACGACATCGGCCAGGCCGACATCGTCATCGAGGCGGTCTTCGAGGACATGCCGGTCAAGGAGCAGGTCTTCCGCAAGCTCGACGAGGTGATGAAACCGGGTGCGATCCTGGCCACCAACACCTCGACGCTGGACGTGAACCGGATTGCCGCGTTCACCGGACGCCCCGAAGACGTGATCGGCACGCACTTCTTCTCGCCGGCCAACGTGATGAAACTGCTCGAGATCGTGCGCGGCGAGAAAACCGCCAAGGACGTGCTCGCGACCACCCTGGCGCTGTCCAAGAAGATCCGCAAGACCGGCGTGGTGTCGGGCGTCTGTGACGGCTTCATCGGCAACCGGATGGTCGAGCAGTACATCCGCCAGGCCGGCTACATGGTCGAGGAGGGCGCCAGCCCGCAACAGGTCGACCGGGCGATCGAGAAATTCGGCTTCGCGATGGGTCCGTTCCGGATGAGCGACCTGGCCGGCAACGACGTCGGCTGGTACATCCGCAAGCGCCGCTACGTCGAGCAGCCTGACATGCAGTACCCGAAGATCGCCGACAAGATCTGTGAGCTTGGCCGCTTCGGCCAGAAAACCAACGCCGGTTTCTACCGCTACGAACCGGGCAAGCGCACCGCATTGCCCGACCCGGTCGTCGACCAGCTGATCGACGAGCATCGCAAGGAGCTCGGCATCACGCCGCGCAAGCTCGCCGACGACGAGATCGTCCACCGGCTGGTCTTTGCGCTGGTCAACGAAGGGGCCCGGATCCTCGAGGAAGGCATTGCGATGCGGGCCTCCGACATCGACATGATCTATCTCACCGGCTACGGCTTTCCGCTGTATCGCGGCGGCCCGATGCTGTATGCCGATCAGTATGGCCTCTACAACGTCGTCAACCGCATGCAGGATTTCGCAGCGAACCCGCACGGCGACGCAGCTTTCTGGACCCCGGCACCGCTGCTTGCGAAGCTCGCCGCCGAAGGCAAGACTTTCAACGGCTGAACGCCGGCCGAACCGAGCATCAGAGGAACTGAAAAATGCGTGAAGCAGTGATCGTTTCCACCGCGCGCACCGGCCTGGCGAAGTCCTGGCGGGGCGCGCTGAACATGACCCACGGCGCGATCATGGGCGGCCATGTCGTGCGCGCCGCCATCGAACGCGCCGGCATCGAGGCCGGCGAGGTCGAAGACGTGCTGATGGGCTGCGCCACCCCGGAAGGGGCAACCGGCTCGAACATCGCACGCCAGATCGCGCTGGCCGGCGGCTGTCCGGTCACCGTCTCCGGCGTGACCGTCAACCGCTTCTGCTCGTCGGGGCTGCAGACCATTGCGATGGCTGCCCAGCGGATCATCGCTGGCGAGGCCGGCGTCTATGTCGCCGGCGGCGTCGAGTCGATCTCCTGCGTCCAGAACGAGGCCAACCGGCACATGATCCACGACCCGCGAATGATGCGGATCAAGCCCGAAATCTACTGGCCGATGCTGCAGACCGCCGAGATGGTGGCCAAGCGCTACAACATCTCGCGCGAGAAGATGGACGAATACGGCGCGCAGAGCCAGCAGCGGGCCTGCGCAGCTGCCGAGGCCGGCAAGTTCAAGGACGAGATCGTGCCGATCACCGTCAGCATGGCGGTCGCCGACAAGGCCAGCGGCCAGCTCGGCATCCGCGAAGTCACGCTGGACGACGACGAGGGCCGCCGGCCCGGAACCACCTACGAAGCTGTCTCGGGAATCCGCCCCGCGCTGCCCGGCGGGGTGATCGCCGCCGGCAACGCCAGCCAGTTCTCCGACGGCGCCGGCGCCTGTGTGGTCATGGATGCCCGGCTCGCCGAGCGCAAGGGATTGCAGCCGATGGGTTATTTCCGCGGTTTCGCCGTGGCCGGCTGCGAGCCTGACGAAATGGGCATCGGCCCGGTGTTCGCGGTACCCAAGCTGCTGGCCCGCGCCGGCCTGAAGGTCGAGGACATCGACCTCTGGGAACTCAACGAGGCCTTCGCCGTGCAGGTGCTGTACTGCCGCGACCAACTCGGCATCCCGCCCGAGCGACTCAACGTGAACGGCGGGGCCATCGCGGTCGGCCATCCATACGGCGTCAGCGGCCAGCGCTTGACCGGCCACGCGCTGATCGAGGGCAAGCGGCGCGGCGCCAAATGGGCCGTCGTCACGATGTGCATCGGCGGCGGCATGGGCGCAGCCGGGCTGTTCGAGATCGTCTGAGCGCTCGCCGCGCACCGGTCATGATGGCGGGCCACACCCGCCAGCCGGCGCGCAGGCAGCCGTTTCGACCCGGCGGCCAGGGCTGCGACAAGGCCCTGCGCCGGGGATTTCTCCTCTCCGACCACGAAGCCGACTCACGATGGCCCGAGCTCTCATTCCGATCGCCTCGCGGATCCTGTCACGTCGCGACCTCGATTTCCTGCTCTACGAGTGGCTCGACGCCACGGCGCTGTGTCAGCGTGAACGTCATGCCGATCATTCGCGCGAAACCTTCGACGCGGCGATCGACACCAGCCAGCGGATCGCCACCGAGCATTTCTACCCGATCAACCGGCTGCTCGACCTCGAAGAGCCCCGCTTCGACGGCGAGCGCGTCCAAACGCCGGCCGAACTCAAGGCCGCGCTGAAGGTCTTCTGCGAGGCCGGCTTGATGGCCGCAGGCCAGGATTACGACCTGGACGGAATGCAGCTGCCGTGCCTGGTCGAGAAAGCCTGTTTCGCCTGGTTCATGGGCGCCAGCGTGTCGGCATCCGGCTATCCGTTCCTGACCATCGGAAACGCCAACCTGCTGCTCGCCCACGGCACGCCCGAACAGATCGAGCGCTGGGTCAGGCCGATGATGAGCGGACGCTTCTTCGGCACGATGTGCCTGTCGGAGCCGCAGGCCGGTTCGTCGCTGTCCGACATCCGCACCCGGGCCGAACGCCAGCCCGACGGCAGCTACCGGCTGTTCGGCAACAAGATGTGGATCTCCGGCGGCGAGCAGGACATCAGCGAGAACATCGTCCATCTGGTGCTGGCCAAGATTCCCGACTCGGACGGGAAGCTGGTGCCCGGCGTCAAGGGCATCTCGCTGTTCCTGGTGCCAAAGATCCTGCTCGAAGAAGACGGCTCGGCAGGCGAACGCAACGACGTCGCACTGGCCGGTCTGAATCACAAGATGGGCTATCGCGGCACGACCAACACCCTGCTGAACTTCGGCGAGGGCCGTTTCCGGCCTCAGGGCGCTGCCGGTGCCATCGGCTGGCTGGTCGGCGAGGCCGGCAGGGGCCTGGCCTGCATGTTCCACATGATGAACGAGGCGCGGATCGGTGTCGGGCTGGGCGCCAGCATGCTCGGCTACACCGGCTATCTGCACGCCCTCGACTATGCACGCAACCGGCCACAGGGACGCCCGCCGCAAGGCAAGGACCCGGCCGCCCCGCAGGTCGCGATCGTCGAGCATGCCGACGTGCGCCGGATGCTGCTGGCGCAGAAGGCATGGGCCGAAGGTGCCCTGGCCCTGAACCTCTTCTGTGCACGGCTGATCGACGACGAGCGCACCCACCCCGACGAAGCGCAGCGGGCCCAGGCCCACAGCCTGCTCGAACTGCTGACGCCGGTCTGCAAGAGCTGGCCCTCGCAATGGTGCCTGGAAGCCAACAACCTGGCGATCCAGGTCCATGGCGGCTACGGCTATACACGCGACTACGCAGTCGAGCAGCATTATCGCGACAATCGCCTGAACCCGATCCACGAGGGGACCCACGGCATCCAGGGCCTCGACCTGCTGGGCCGCAAGGTGCGCCTGAACGATGGCGTGCTGTTGCGGGTTTTCGCTCGCCGGGTCAGCGAAACGCTGGCACACAGCGCCGGGGCCGGGGAGGAATGGCTGGCCGCCGGCCACCAGGTCAGCGCGATCGGCGAGCGGATCGCCGTCACGGTCGAGCGGCTGTACTCGACCCAGGATCGGGATCTGACCCTGGCCAACGCCAGCGTCTTTCTCGAAGCCTTCGGCCACTGGGTGATCGGCTGGGTCTGGCTGGAACAGGCATTGGCTGCGCAGACGGCGCTCGACGACGGCGGCGCTGCGCTCGAGACCGGCGAGCGTGACTTCTATCTCGGCAAGCTGCAGGCAGCCCGCTGGTTCATGCGCTGGGAACTGCCACGCATCGGACCGATGCTCGATCTGCTCGATTCCCTTGACGCAACGACGCTGGAGATGCGTGATGAATGGTTCTGAAGGGAGGCCGCGATGACGGTGAGACAGGCCTTCGATCTGGCCGGCCGCAAGGCCATCGTGACCGGCGGCTCGCGCGGGCTGGGACTGCAGATCGCCGAAGCCCTCGGCGAGATGGGTGCTGAACTGGTTCTGGCGGCGCGGCGGCGCCCGGAACTCGACCAGGCCGTCGCCCACCTGCAGGGGCTGGGCATCCGGGCCCAGGCCATAGAGGCCGACCTGGGCACACCGGAAGGCGTCAGCACCCTGGCCGATGCCGCGCTCGAACGGCTCGGTCACTGCGACATCCTGGTCAACAACGCCGGCGCGACCTGGGGCTCGCCGGCCGAGGATTATCCACTCGATGCCTGGCTCAAGCTGCTCAACGTGAACCTGACCGGGCTGTTCCTGCTGACCCAGGCAGTGGGCAAACGCTCGATGATCCCGCGCGGCTACGGCCGGGTACTGAACCTGGCCTCGATCGCCGGCCTGCGCGGCAGCACGGGAGAGGGCGCCTGTACGATCGCCTACAACACGACCAAAGGTGGTGTGGTCAACTTCACCCGGGCGCTGGCCGGCGAGTGGGGACCTTACGGCATCACGGTCAACGCGCTGGCCCCGGGCTTCTTCCCGTCGAAGATGACCCAGGCCACCCTCGACGAGGTTGGCGAGGAGATCAAGGCGCGCACGCCGCTGCGCCGCCTCGGCGACAATGAGGACCTGAAAGGAGCCGCCGTACTGTTCTGCTCGGATGCCGGCAAGCACATCACCGGACAGATCCTGGCAATCGACGGCGGGGTGACAGCAATATGAGACGAGCATGACGGACACCCTCAGCGCCCCGACCGAAGCGTCGCAGGACACCCTCAGGCCGATCACGCACATTCCGTTCCTGCAGCACATGGGCGTGTGGTGGCGTGCCCTGGGTGCAGGCCGCGCCGAGCTGATCCTCGACCAGCAGCCGCATCATCAGAACTCGCTGGACATGGCGCACGGCGGCGTCGTCATGACCATGCTCGATGTCGCGATGGCGCGCGCCGGCAGCACCCTTGCCGATCCGGCCCGCGGCGAGCACCAGACGCTGATCACGATCGAGATGAAGAGCACCTTCATGTCGCCGGCGGTCGGACGCCTGCGCGCCGAGGGCAGGGTGATCAAGCGAACCTCGTCGATCGCCTTCTGCGAAGCCGACCTCTACGACGGCCAGGGTCAGCTGGCCGCCAGCGCGACCGGAACCTTCAGGTTCCTGAAACGCAGAACGAACTGATGCACAGCATGATGGAGCAAGCACGATGAACGACACGAACCGGCAGTGGCTGTTGGTGCGCCGTCCCCAGGGACCGATCACCCCCGACTGTTTCCGCCTGGACGAAACGGTGATCCCGGAGATCGGTGACGGCGAAATCCTCGTGCGCAACCACTATCTGTCGCTGGATCCGTACATGCGCGGCCGGCTCGATGCCGGCAAGTCGTACGCGGTTCCGCAGAAGCTCGACGAGGTCATGCAGGGCGGCACCGTCGGCGAAGTCGTCGCCAGCCGCAACCCGGCATTCGCGGTCGGCGACAAGGTGCTGGCGATGTTCGGCTGGCAGCTCTACGGGAAATCCGACGGCAATGCCGTCATGAAGCTCGACGCCGACCGGATTCCGATCCAGGCCTATCTGGGCCGTGTGGGCATGCCGGGCATCACCGGCTGGTATGGCCTCAACCGGATCATCGAGCCGCGGGAAGGCGAAACCGTCGTCGTGTCGGCCGCCAGCGGGGCTGTCGGTTCGGTCGTCGGCCAGCTCGCCAGGCTCAAGGGCTGCCGCGTCGTCGGCATCGCCGGAGGCTCGGAGAAATGCCGGGCGGTCGTCGAGGAGTTCGGCTTCGATGCCTGCGTCGACTACAAGGCCGGCAAGCTGCACGCCGATCTGAAGGCAGCAGCGCCGGACGGCGTCGACGGTTACTTCGACAACGTCGGCGGCGAGGTGCTCGACGCCGTGCTGGGCCGGATGAACACTTTCGGGCGGATCGCGATCTGCGGCCTGATCTCCGGCTACGACGGCGGGGCAATGCCGATCAACGAATTCCGCTCGCTGCTGATCAACCGGCTCAAGGTCCAGGGTTTCATCGTCTCCGACCACATGTCGATGTGGCCGCAGGCACGCAGCGAGCTGCTCGAACTGGCTGCGAGCGGCACGCTCAGGTACCGTGAAAGCGTGGTGCAGGGCATCGAGGCTGCCCCCGAGGCACTGATGGGGCTGCTCAAGGGCCGCAACTTCGGCAAACAACTGGTCCGGCTGATCGACTGACAAGGAAAACCGATGAAGAATTTTGCGGGCAAGGTCGCCGTCATCACCGGCGCAGGCAGCGGCTTCGGCCGCGAGTTCGCACGCCTCGGTGCGTCGCTGGGCATGAAGCTGGTGCTGGCCGACATCGAGGCTCAGGCGCTGGCCGCCACCGCCGACGAGCTTCGTGCGCGCGGCGTCGAACTGATCAGCGAGCGGGTCGACGTCAGCCAGGCAGCCGAGGTCGAACGGCTGGCGCAGCGCAGCCTGGAGGCCTTCGGCAAAGTCCATCTGCTGTTCAACAACGCCGGGGTGGCGGCCGGTGGCTTCGTCTGGGAGAACAGCGCAAAGGACTGGGAGTGGCTGCTCGGCGTGAACCTGATGGGCGTGGTCCACGGCGTGCGCTGCTTCGTTCCGATGATGCTCGAACAGGGCGACGAGTGCCATGTCGTGAACACCGCGTCGGTCGCCGGTTTGCTGTCCACCCAGCTGATGGGGATCTACAACGTCAGCAAGCACGGCGTGGTCACGCTGACCGAAACCCTGTACAACGACCTGCGCCTGAAGGGCGCCAACATCGGCGTCACGCTGTTGTGCCCGGCCTACGTGCCGACCAACATCAACCAGTCGGAGCGCAACCGTCCCGATACCGGCGGCGAGCAGACCGAATCGATGAAGGCGGCGCAGGCAGCGATGGACAAGGCCGTCACCTCGGGCCGGGTCAGTGCCGAAGACGTCGCGCAGATGACCTTCGATGCGATCCGCGAGAACCGCTTCTACGTGGTCACTCACCCGAAGATCCTGTCCTCGGTCGAGCTGCGCCTGCAGGACATCGTTGCCCAGCGCAATCCGAGCGACCCCTTCACCTTCAAGAAGGACGTCGCGGTCAAGGGAGTCTGAGTTGGCGCAGATCGTGCCGGACGCCGGTCCGGTCGGCAGATGGGGAGCGATCGGTGGCCCTTGATCCGCAGGTCGAGAAGATCCTGACCTGGGCGGCCCGCGCCAACGCGCCGGCCTATCCGGAGATCGGCGCGACGGCGGCCCGCGAGCACTATGCGCGGGTGGCCGGCACGCTCGACATCGTCACCCCGGCACTGGCCGAGGTGTTCGATTTCGACATGCCGCTTGCCGGCCGTGTGCTGCGCGTGCGCCAGTACGCGCCCTGGACCCACCACTGGGCAACGCCCAAGCCGGCGCTGGTCTACTTTCACGGTGGCGGTTTCACCATCGGTTCGATCGAGACCCACGACCGGGTCTGCCGGGTGCTGGCCCGCGGCGGCGACTGCCTGGTCTTCTCGGTCGACTACCGGCTGGCTCCGGAACACCGCTTTCCGGCAGCGGTCGACGACGCCTTCGACGCGCTGGCCTGGCTGCGCAGCGAGGCCGCTTCGCTGGGCATCGACCTCGCGCGGCTGGCGGTCGGCGGCGACAGCGCCGGCGGCACTCTGGCGGCCGCCAGCGCGATCCACGCCCGCGATCGCGGCTGGCCGCTCGCCCTGCAACTGCTGATCTATCCTGGGCTGTCGCACGACCAGAACACCGAATCGCATCGCCGCTGCGCGCGCGGCTACCTGCTCGACGCCGAGACGATCCAGTGGTTCTTCGGGCAGTACTTGCGTTATCCGGCCGACCGGCACGACTGGCGGTTCGCACCGCTGCTGGCCGATACGCTGGCCGGCCTTGCGCCGGCCTGGATCGCGGCGGCCGGCTACGACCCGCTCAGGGACGAGAACGTCGCCTACGCCCGGCGACTGGGCGAGGAAGGAGTGCCAGTCGAGCTGATCGAGTATCCCGGGATGATCCACGCCTTCTTCCAGCACGCCGGCTTCGTGCCGGCTGCCCGACGTGCCCATGACGACGCCTGTGCGGCGCTGCGCCGCGCCTTCGGCGGCTTCGACGACGAGCCCGTCGGCTGAAGCGGCACGCGGCAACTGCCATGACGAGCGGTGACGATCACCCCTGGCGGGCGCGCACTTCGGGGCGCAACCCGGCCCCCATCGACACCGACGAGTCGATCTCGCTGCGCTGCGGCGACTGGGCAGCGCTTCGGGCACGCGCCGCCCCGATCCGCACCGAGGTCTTCATCGTCGAGCAGCAGGTGCCGGCAGACCTCGAATGGGACGAGGCCGACGAGGGCGCGCTGCATTGCGTGGCTTTCTGCAGCGGCGATCCGCTGGCCACCGGCCGGCTGCTGCCCGACGGCTGGATCGGACGGCTTGCGGTACGCACCCACTGGCGCGGCCGTGGCATCGGCGGGCTGATCCTCGAGCGCCTGGTGGCGATCGCCTTCGAGCGCGGTCATGCCGAAGTCTGGCTCAGCGCGCAATGCCACGCCGAGCCCTTCTACCGCGCCCACGGCTTCGAAGCGGTCGGCGAAGTCTACGACGAGGTCAGGATCCCGCATCGGCAGATGTGCCGCCGAAGACACTAGGACCGCCAGGACCTGTTCACGCCCGGATCACCGTTGCCCAGCAGCGAAAAGCTCGCCCGCGACTCGCGCACCGGCTCCCGGCGCTGCGCAGCCCAACTGCGCTCGACGAACTCGACCTGGCCGTCGTAGCCGACCAGAATCAGAGTCGAAGCACGCGTCCCGTAGCCGTTCGCGCGGATCATCGCCGGTGCCAGCATCCGCTCCCGCTCCTGGCCCACGCCGGTGTCGGGCAGCACGGCATCCGCCGGCACCCCGTCGTCGGCCAGTGCGGCAAAGAGGTCGGCTTCGAGTGCGGCCCCCGTCAACGCATCGGCCAGCCGTTCGCGCAGCGTGCGCACTTTCGGCCAGTCGGTGTCCAGCAAGTGATTCGACAAACCGTGGATTCCCGGTTCGATCGCCAGGCCGTCTGTCTGCGGCATGGCCAGCCGGTTGCTCAGGTAGCGTGCCCGGCTTGCCGGGCCACGGCCTGCATCCCCGGCACCGCCCGGCGCGAGGTCGAACATCAGCAGGTTGAAGCCGGACCACTGAGCCTGCTGGTCGACGATCTCGCTCGCGCAGTACGCCAGCGCCTGATCGCTACCGACGAAACCGGCGACGAGTTCGCCGCGCGAGCGTGGCCCGCGCGGTCGCAGCGGTTCGCGGAAATTGGTGACGGCTGCCAGGCGGCCGCGCCGGTCCAGGGCCAGCCAGCTGCCGCCCGCCTCGAGGTCGCGCCCGCCGAATACTGCGGGCGCATCGGGCCACCAGCCAGCCGGCGCACTGGGCCGGTCATGAAACTCGTCACGGTTGCCGGCCAGCACCAGTTGCCAGCGCGGGTGCGCCTGCCAGGCGAAGGCGATCAGGCACATGGGTCAGGCGACCGGGAGGGATCCGGTGACAGGTCCGGCGACTCGATGGATTGCCAGGCGAAGGACTCGATCTGCGCTTCACCCTGGACCAGCGCCTTGAAGGCCGGGGTCCGGACCAGACGATGCAGCCGGTAGAGCAGGGCGTCATAGTCTTCAGGCGCCACCGGCCCGGCATCGAGCATCCAGGTTCGGTAGGGACGATCCTCCGCATGGCGGCAGCCGAAACGCACCGGCATCCGGGCGGCAAGGGCGCTCGCGACCGGACGCAACAGGTCGGCAACCGCGTCAGCATCGGCCGGGTCGGCGCGAAACCAGAGCATGGCGGACAGCATCAGGCCTCCTGACCGGCGGATCGCTGGCCGGACGTATCGACCGGAATCGGATAAGGCATCGGCAAAGCTTCGATCACCTGGTCGGCCGCCGTCTTCAGCATGCCGCCCTCCAGGCTTGCGATCGGCGCCTCGTACATGAGCAGGCATTCGTCGTGGCTGCCGGGTGCCGTGGCCACGATCGTGCCGGCCGGCCGGCCGGCATTGTCGTACAGGTCATCGCCCGGTGCCCCGGCACCGGTCTGTGCCGCGCCGGCAATCCGCCCGATGAAGCTGCGCCGCTTGGGCTTGCCGCGATAGTGCAGCCGCGCAACGATTTCCTGGCCCGGGTAGCAGCCCTTGTCGAAACTGACGGCGCCGATCAACTCCCAGTTGACCGATTGCGGCACGAAGCGCTCGCTGGTCGCCGACAGGATCCGTGGCCACCCCGCCAGGATGTCGCCGGCCCGCCACCAGGCCGAAGGGCGCGGCGCGAGCTCCTGGATGAGCCGGGGCCACAAGCCGGCCAGGGCGCCGACCGGGACGACCAGCCACCAGCGCGGCCCGTATCCGTCGACCTCGGGCAGACCGATCGCCACGCTGCCGGCCGGCAGCGTGGACGTCGGCGACGGGCGAGCCAGCTTCATCGGCGCCGGCGCGCTGATACCCGCCGCAGCCAGAGTCCCGGCGGCAGCCGGTCCGGCGAGCCCGAGCACGGCGAAGTCGTCGGACCGGTCGGTGACCTTGAGCTTGGCGCGCAGCACGAACATCGCCAGCCGCTTGCTCAGCGGCGCAGCCAGCGACCGGGCCACCGCGAAACACAGTTCGTCGTCGCCGTGCCAGAGCGGGCCACCGGCCAGCAGCCGCCCCTTGGGCGAGCAGTAGCCGTTCAGGCGCATTTCGTCGGCGGCCTGATCGGCAATCGCATTCGTGGTCTGACCATGCATGAAAGCCAGGGCGTCGGCGCCACGGGCCGACACGATACCCCAGTCGAGCAGCAGGGCGACGCTGCCGGGGGCACTGGCGTTCACCGCCCCGGCCGGCGCGGCAAACACCGTCTGCGGGCCATGCGCATCGTCGTGTACCTGGGCAGCACAGTGCGCGGCAATCTCGCGCACCGCGACTTCGTCGTGAGAAGGAGTCAGAAGCGTCGTCATTTCCGGAGCTTTGGCTACCCGTTTCGGGGATTCGCGGGCATTGCCACAGCTTATTATAGGGACCCGACCCGTTTGGTTTCCCGATGTCCAGACTCCTGACCCTGCTGATCGTCGTTGCCCTTGCCGCAGCACTTGCCTATGGTGGCGCCCGCCACCTGGTCGAGCGCGCCCAGGTGCCGATGCCGGCCGGCGAAACCCGCGTCGTGATCAGCAAGGGATCGAGCGTTCGTGGCGTGGCCGCAGCCCTGCGTGCCCAGGGCATCGAGGTCTCGCCCGAGCTACTGCTGCTGCGCTATCGCTGGCGCAAACTCGACGGCCAGCTCAAGGCGGGGACTTACGCTTTCAGCGCACCCCAGACCATCGACAGCCTGCTCGACCGTTTCGTGTCCGGCGATACCGTCCTCGAGACGATCCGCTTCGTCGAAGGCTGGACCTTCCGGCAGATGCGGGCAGCAGTCGACGCCCACCCCGAACTGGTGCGCGACACGGCCGGGCTGGACGACGCGGAGCTCCTGAAGCGCATCGGCGCCGGCGAAACCCGGGCCGAAGGCCTGTTCATGCCCGAAACCTACGGATTTGCGCCCGGCACCAGCGACCTCGACATCTACCGGCAGGCCTATCGCCTGATGCAGCAGCGGCTGACGGCTGCCTGGGAGCAGCGCCAGCCCGGGCTGCCGCTCGAGAATCCGTACCAGGCGCTGATCCTGGCTTCGATCGTCGAGAAGGAAACCGGTCAGCCCGCTGAACGCCCGCTGGTTGCAGGCGTCTTCATCAACCGTCTGCGCATCGGCATGATGCTGCAAAGCGATCCGACCACGATCTACGGGCTCGGCGAGCGCTTCGACGGCAATCTGCGCCGGCGGGATCTGCGTGCCGACACGCCTTACAACACCTACACCCGCGGCGGCCTGCCACCGACACCGATCGCCTTGCCCGGATCTGCCTCGATCGAAGCCGTGCTGAACCCGGCCGATACCAAGGCCCTGTACTTCGTGGCCCGCGGCGACGGGAGCAGCGAGTTCTCCAACAACCTCGCCGACCACAACCGGGCTGTCGCCCGCTACCAGTTGAAGCGGAAATGAAAACCGGTCGCTTCATCACTTTCGAGGGCATCGACGGCGCCGGCAAGAGCACGCATATCGGCTGGTATGTCGAACAACTGCAAAGGCGCGGCATCGACGCACTGCGCAGCCGCGAACCGGGGGGCACCGCCCTCGCCGAACGGTTGCGCAGCCTGCTGCTCGACGAACCCATGTCGCTGGACACCGAATTGATGCTGGTCTTCGCGGCCCGTGCCGACCACCTCGAACGGCTGATCCGGCCGGCGCTGGCGGCCGGCCGCTGGGTCGTCTGCGACCGTTTCACCGATTCAACCTGGGCCTACCAGGGCGGCGGGCGCAGCGGTCCGTCCGACCGGATCGCATGGCTCGAACAGTGGGTGCACGGCGAGCTGCAGCCGGACCGGACCTATCTGTTCGATCTGCCCGAGGCGATCGCCGCCCAGCGGCGGGCCAGCGGGCATGCCGGCGATCGCTTCGAACGCGAAGACGAGGCCTTCTTCTCGCGCGTGCGGCGAAGCTATCTGGCGCGGGCCGCCGAAGCGCCGGCACGCTTTCGTGTGATCGACAGCAGTCAGCCGCTGGAAAATACTCGACTGTTACTTGAAGAAGATATTGCAACTATCTGTAGATAAATGATTTATCCCTGGATCGAACCTGTTTTCCGACAGCTCGTCTCCGACGCGGGAAGACGTCATCATGCGCTGCTGCTGACCGGCCCTGCCGGCATCGGCAAGCAAGCGCTGGCGTTGGCGCTGGCCCGTTCCCGCCTGTGCGAGCAGCCGCTGGCTGATGGTGCTGCCTGCCGGCGCTGTGCGGCCTGCGGCTGGTTCGACGCCGGCAACCACCCCGATTTCCGGCACCTGGCGCCGGCCGGCGAGGGCAGCGAAGGTGCCGATGGCGAGGCTTCCGGGAGCACGCCGGCGCGCCCGGCCCGAGGCGCTTCCGGCCGCACCCCCCGGGGGTCACGCGAGATCCGGATCGACCAGGTCCGGGCACTGGACGGATTTCTCGACGTGGCCGCCCACCGGGCCGGCTCGCGGGTCATCCTGGTCGAACCGGCCGACGCGATGAACACCGTCGCGGCCAACGCCCTGCTCAAGCGGCTTGAAGAACCGCCTCCGGGCGCGGGCTTCATCCTGGTCACGAGCCGGCCGGCCGCCTTGCCGGCAACGATCCGTTCACGCTGTCGCCGGTTCTCGCTCGGGCTGCCGGCCCGTGGATCCGCACGCGACTGGCTTGCGGCCGACCTGGGGCTGTCGGCCGAGCAGGCCGACGGCTGGCTGGCAGCAGCCGGTGGTGCGCCGCTGCATGCCCGCGAACTGGCTGCCGATACCAAGGCCGGCAACTACCGGCGCATCGTCGACGCCTTCGCCGGGCTCCCGGAGGCTGGTATCGTTGCAACGGCAGATGCGCTGAGCGGGGTCGATCCGCTCGACTGGGCCGGTGCCGCCCAGACCTGGGCAGCCGATCTGGCCCGGGTCTGCGCGGGTGCGAACCCTCGTCGGCACATCGACCGGCACGAGCGGCTTAACCGCCTGGCCGGCCAGACCCGTCTCGGCAGGGTGACGCAACTGGAGCGCCGGCTGCGGACACTGGCCTGGGAAGCACCGCATCCGCTGAACCCGAGGCTGCTGCTCGAAGACATCCTGCTCGAATACCACCGGGCGCTCGTTGCGCCCGCAACCACTCCCCCTGTCCGAACACGGAGCACCCCTGAGCGATGAGCAAGGAAACGCCTGTTCCCCCCTCACCGCCGGGCGGTGTCCGCGCCGGCGTGCTGCAACTTGCCTTCAAGGAGAAGGCCGCTCTGTACGCCGCCTACATGCCCTTCATCGACGGCGGAGGTCTGTTCGTCCCGACCACCCGGCCAGCCAATCTGGGCGATGAGATCTATCTGGTCATCCAGTTGATCGACGACCCGAACCGGCTGCCGGTGACCGGCAAGATCGTGTGGATCACGCCGGCAGGTTCGCCCGGACGCCAGCAGGGCATCGGCGTGCAGTTTCCCAAGGACGAGGTCGGCGCCCAGTTGCGCGACCGGATCGAGACGCTGCTCGGCGGCACACTGAGGGCTTCTCGCCCGACCCACACGATCTGATGTTCATCGACTCCCACTGTCACCTGGATTTCCCGGAACTGGCCGGACGCCTCGACGCGATCCTCGCCAACATGGCCGCCAACGACGTCGGTCAGGCCCTGTGCATCAGCGTCACGCTGCCGGACTTTCCGCGCGTGCTCGCCGTGGCCGAGCGCGACGCGCGCCTGCACGCCTCGGTCGGCGTCCATCCCGACTACGCCGACACCGAAGAGCCCGACGTTGCCACGCTGGTCCGGCTCGCCGATCACCCGAAGATCGTGGCGATCGGCGAGACCGGCCTCGACTACTACCGCGAGCCGCGCGACGATCCCGAGGCCTGCCAACGACTGCGCGAGCGCCAGCAGCACCGCTTCCGGGTCCACATCCAGGCCGCCCGCGAAACCGGCAAGCCACTGGTCGTCCATACCCGGTCGGCCTCGGCCGATACGATCCGCCTGCTGAAGGAGGAGGGCGCCGACGGCTGCGGCGGAGTCATGCACTGTTTCACCGAAGACTGGGAAACCGCCCGGGCAGCACTCGACCTCGGTTTTCACATCTCGTTCTCGGGCATCGTCACCTTCCGCAATGCCGAAGCGCTGCGCAGCGTCGCCGCCAAGGTACCGGTCGACCGCCTGCTCGTCGAAACCGACGCGCCGTATCTGGCACCGGTGCCCCACCGCGGCAAGACCAACGAACCGGCCTTCGTGCGCCATGTCGCCGAGCGGATCGCTGAACTCAGGCAGCTGCCGCTTGCCGAGATTGCCGAGCGCACGACTCGCAACTGCGTCGCCCTGTTCGGATTGCCGGCCTGATCCGGAGACCCGGGAAATGAAGGAAATCTTCTGCCTCACCCTGGCCCTGCTCGTCGCAGCGCTCGGCCCGGTGCCTGCTCAGGCCCAGTCGACCCGTGTCGCCGCCGCCTCGCAAGCCTTCTGGAACGCCGTCCGGCTCGATGACGTCAAGGCACTGCAGACCGAGATGCTGCGCGGGGCCAGCGCCAATGCCCGGCATCCGGAATACGGCCCGGCGATCGTCACAGCCGCCCGTGAACGCTCGCCGAAGGTGGTCGCCTATCTGGCCGAGTTGCGGGGAACGCGGATCGATGCCCCCAATCGGCACGATGAAACGGCACTGATGCTGGTTTCGCTGCAAGGCGATCTGGCCACCGCCCGCCTGCTGGTCGCGCGTGGCGCCGAAATCAACCGGCAGGGCTGGACACCGCTGCACTACGCAGCCTCCGGCGGCCATCCGACCGTCGTCGAGTTCCTGCTCGAAGCCCATGCCTATATCGATGCGCAGTCGGCGAACGGAACCACGCCGCTGATGATGGCTGCCCGCCACAAGCACACCACCGTCGTGCGGCTGCTGATCGAAGCCGGCGCCGACCCGAGCCTCGAAAACGACGCCGGCTACGATGCCGCACGCTACATGGCTGCGCATGGCGAGGCGGGCGAGGCGCAATGGCTGCGCGAGCAGGCCCAGGCCTTCAGGAAACGCTACGGCAGTGTCGAAGCCCCTGTTCCGGCTGCCCCCCCTGTTCCGGCTGCCGCGCCAGGTCCGGC
>Ga0172382_10002102_pt1 | contig 34039 bp, 36 predicted proteins | sample Leawel138RmetaG_FD_122245 | JGI IMG/M metagenome (GOLD analysis project Ga0172382, IMG submission 122245) | Leachate microbial communities from a municipal landfill in Southern Ontario, Canada - Leachate well 138R metaG | ecosystem: Engineered > Solid waste > Landfill > Unclassified | place...
CAGCTGCTTGCTGATGAACTGCTCGGACTGGCCGGCCAGGCTCGGCCACGTGGGCACCATGCTGTTACCGTCCATGCCGTGGCAGGCGGAGCACACCGCGGCCTTGCCCTGGCCCGCGCTGGCGCTGCCGGCCGCATGGGCGGACCCGAGGGCACCCAGCAGCAGGGCTGCAATTGCTAGTCTGTTCATTGAATTACCCAATGTTTGTTGTTACTTGCTCTGGGAAACCATGTAATCCGTGGCGGCCTTCAGGTCGGCCTCGGTGCAGGCGGCGCAGGTGCCCTTCGGCAGCATGGCGGTGCCCGGCTTGCCGTTCAGGGCCACACCGTACAGCTTGTCGATGCCCTGGGCGATACGCGGAGCCCAGGCAGCCTTGTCGCCGATGCGCGGTGCGCCGGCAGCGCCGGAGGCGTGGCAGGCCACGCAGGACTTGTCGTACACGGCCTTGCCGTCGGCGGCCATGGCGGAAGCGGAGATCATCATTGCGCCGGCGGTGCAGGCGACCAGGAACTTGTTCATTTAGCGGGCTCCTAACTCTGAAATCAATTCAATAAAGCATTTAATTATGCGGGGCGGCGTACAATAATGCCAACATTACCGAACCCATCCTGAAAGACAGGGCTATATACCAATATTGGGTTTCGCTGGTCAACAGCCATGGCCGGAAAACCCGCAGTCACCCCCCGAAACCCCAGCAAACGACCCTATTTACTGATGAATCCCATCAATCATTATCGGCAGGCCCAGTTCCTGCTCGGTGCCCAGCACCTGCGCCAGCTCCCCACCGATGCCGGTATCGAAGTGGCCTTTGCGGGCCGTTCCAATGCCGGCAAATCCAGCGCCCTCAACACCATTACCGCCATCAAGGGCCTGGCGCGTACCAGCAAGACGCCGGGACGCACCCAGCAGATCAATCTGTTCGGGCTGGAGGAGGGGCGCCGCCTGGCCGACCTTCCGGGGTATGGCTATGCCAAGGTGCCGCCGGCCATCAAGGAGCACTGGCGCAAGACCCTGGAACAGTATTTCAACACCCGGGGCTGTCTGCGTGGCCTGATCCTGCTGATGGACGTGCGCCATCCCTTGACCGAGTTCGACCAGATCATGCTCAACTGGTGCCGCCACCGCAGCATGCCGGTGCATGTGCTGCTGACCAAGGCGGACAAGCTCAAGCGCGGACCCGCCTCGGCCGCCCTGCAGCAGGTGCGGCGCTTCCTGGCCAGTTATCCCGAGGCCTCGGCGCAGCTGTTTTCCGCCCACGACGGTCAGGGGGTGGACGAGGCGCGGGCGCTGCTGGACCGCTGGTTTGGCTATGCCGCGGCGGGGGAGGTTGAGACCGATTCGCAGGACTAGGGCGGGCCTGGGCCGCTCCCGGCTATCCCTGGACAAAAAAAGCCCCGGCGCCGAAAGGGGGGGAAAGGCAGCCGGGGCGTATCAAGTAGCCCGGCTTAGGGGGAGAAAGCCGGGCAGTTGTTCCCACCAGGGAGAGAGAAGTGGGAAAGCGCAGTGCGCTTGTCCATTGAGACTGGGGTGTTCCGGAAAAGTTCTGTAATTCACTAATTGCAACATTAAAATTATTAATGGCATCAATTAATACAGTCAATAAGGGGGCGGGCCGCTCTCTCAATGCGCCTCATCCCAGTTGTTGCCCACCCCCACCTCCACCAGCAGTGGTACCTTGAGATCGGCAGCCGCGGCCATCAGGCGCGGGATCTCCGCCTGCGCCGTGCCCACGAAATCCTCCGCCACCTCGAACACCAGTTCGTCGTGCACCTGCATGATCATGCGCACCTTGCCGTTGCTGTCCTGCTGCCATGGTTCGACGGCGATCATGGCGCGCTTGATGATGTCGGCGGCGGTGCCCTGCATCGGTGCATTGATGGCGGTACGCTCGGCGTACTGGCGGCGCTGGGCATTGCTGGCCTTGATGTCGGGCACGTAGAGTCGGCGGCCGAACACGGTTTCCACATAGCCCTGCGCGCGCGCCCGTTCGCGCGTCTCCTCCATGTAGCGGCGCACGCCGGGATAGCGCTCGAAGTAGCGGTCGACGTAGGTCTGCGCCGCGGCGCGGTCGATGCCGAGCTGGCGCGCCAGGCCGAAGGCGGACATGCCGTAGATGAGGCCGAAGTTGATGGCCTTGGCACTGCGGCGCATATCGGTATCCACTTCCATGGGCGTAACACCGAACACCTCGGCGGCAGTGGCGCGGTGGATGTCCTCGCCGGCGGCGAAGGCCTTGAGCAGCCCCGCGTCACCGGACAGGTGGGCCATGATGCGCAGTTCGATCTGCGAGTAGTCGGCGGCCAGCAGCTTGCAGCCCCTGGGGGCGATGAAGGCCTGGCGGATGCGGCGGCCCTCCACGGTGCGCACCGGGATGTTCTGCAGGTTGGGATCGGACGATGACAGGCGGCCGGTGGCGGCCACTGCCTGGTGATAGGAGGTGTGCACCCGGCCGCTCCTGCGGCTCACCTGCTCGGGCAGGCGATCGGTGTAGGTGGACTTGAGCTTGGCCATGCCGCGGTGCTCCAGGATCAGACGCGGCAGGTCGTAGCCGTCCAGGGCCAGTTCCTGCAACACCTCTTCCGCCGTGGACGGCTGGCCCTTGGGGGTCTTCTTCAGTACCGGCAGTTGCAGGCGCTCGAACAGGATCTCCTGGATCTGCTTGGGCGAGCCCAGATTGAACGGCCCGCCGGCGGCGCTGTAGGCGGCCTGTTCGATCTCGTTCATGCGCAGGGCCAGCTCGCCGCTCTGGCGCCTGAGCATCGCCACATCCACCAGCACCCCGGTACGCTCCATGCGCGACAGGATCGGCACCAGGGGCAGTTCGATCTCCTGGTAGACCCGCTGCAACGCCGGCTCGGCGGCGACGCGCGGCCACAGGGTGCGGTGCAATTGCAGGGTGATGTCGGCGTCCTCGGCGGCATATTCCGCCGCCTGTTCCAGCGGTACCTGATTGAAGCTGAGTTGCTTCACCCCCTTGCCGGCCACCTCCTCGAAACTGATGGTCTTGCGGCCGAGGTACTTGAGGGCCAGGGAATCCATGTCGTGGCGGGTGGCGGTGGAGTCCAGCACATAGGACTGCAGCATGGTGTCGTGGGCGATGCCGCGCAGCTCGATGCCGTGGTTGGCCAGCACGCTCATGTCGTACTTGAGGTTCTGTCCCAGCTTCGCCTTGTGCGGGTCTTCCAGCAGCGGTTTGAGTCGCGTCAGCACCGCCTCGCGGCCAAGCTGATCGGGGGCGCCGGGATAGTCGTGGGCCAGGGGCACATAGGCGGCCCGCTCCGGCTCCACGGCAAAGGACACGCCGACGATCTCGGCGTCCATGTAGTCGAGGCTGGTGGTCTCGGTATCGAAGGCGAACAGCTCCGCGGCCGTCAGCCGCGCCAACCAGTCATCCAACTGCCCGGGGGTCAGCACGGTGTCGTACTGCCGCTCGGCCGTCGCCACCGGCGTTGCTGGCTCCACCGCCGCCGTGGCCGCGCCGCCGCCCAGCCAGGTCTTGAACTCCATGCGGCCGTACCACTCGCGCAGCGTCTCGATATCCGGCGCCGTGCGGCGCAGCTCCAGCGGCCCCTGCGCCAGCGGCACGTCACACTTGATGGTCACCAGCCGGCGCGATAGCGGCAGGAAGCCGAGACTTTCCCGCAGGTTGTCGCCGATCTTGCCCTTGATGGCGCCGGCATGGGCCATGACCGCGTCCAGGGAGCCGTATTCCTGCAACCACTTCACCGCCGTCTTCGGCCCCACCTTGGGCACGCCGGGGACGTTGTCGCTGGTGTCGCCGATGAGGGCGAGATAATCGACGATGCGCTCCGGCGGCACGCCGAACTTCGCCACCACCCCGGCGGGGTCCATCACGGTGTCGGTCATGGTGTTGACCAGGGTGACATGCTCGTCCACCAGCTGCGCCATGTCCTTGTCGCCGGTGGAGATCAGCACCGGCAGACCCTGCGCTGCGGCCTGTCGCGCCAGGGTGCCGATGACGTCGTCCGCCTCCACCCCCTCCACCATCAGCAGGGGCAGGCCCATGGCGCGCACGATGGCATGCAGCGGGGCGACCTGGGAGGCCAGTTCCTGCGGCATGGGTGGACGGTGCGCCTTGTACTCGGCGTAGAGGTCGTCGCGGAAGGTCTTGCCCTTGGTGTCGAACACCACCGCCACGTGCTCCGGGTCGTAGTCATTCAACAGGCGGCGCAGCATGTTGACCACGCCGTACACCGCGCCGGTGGGCTCGCCCTGTGAATTGGTCAGCGCCGGCAGGGCATGAAAGGCGCGATAGAGATAGGAGGAGCCGTCCACCAGGACCAGCGGTTTCTGCTTCGAATCAGGCATGGATGATTTGTTTTCTGCGTTTTCGGGAATGGGACTACAATAGCCGCTTTGCCGCCAATAACGCGATATCTCCATGAGCGACGACCACAAATCCCACCACCCGGGCATGACCCCCATCGATGACTCCGCCCTCAGTCGCGAGTCATGGAAGATCTTTCAGATCATGGCCGAGTTCGTCGAAGGCTTCGAGCGCCTGGCGCGCATCAGCCCTTCGGTGTCCATCTTCGGTTCGGCCCGCTTCAAGCCTGACCATCCCTACTACAAGCTCACCGAGGACATCGCCCGCGCCCTGTCCGATGCCGGTTTTTCGGTGGTGAGCGGCGGCGGTCCCGGCATCATGGAGGCGGCCAACAAGGGCGCCTTTGCCGGCAAGTCGCCCTCGGTGGGCCTCAACATCCAGCTGCCGCACGAGCAGCTGGGCAACCCCTATCAGGACATCCGCCTGTCCTTCCGCCATTTCTTCTCGCGCAAGGTGATGTTCGTGAAATACGCCGCCGCCTACGTGGTGATGCCCGGCGGTTTCGGTACCCTGGACGAGCTGGCGGAGATCCTCACCCTGGTGCAGACCGGCAAGACCCGCCGCATCCCCATCATCCTGGTGCACAGCCCGTTCTGGAACGGCCTTCTCGACTGGTTCCGTGCCACCCTGGTGGCGGAGAAGACCATCAGCCCGGAGGACATGGATCTGTTCCAGGTGCTGGACCAGCCCCAGGACGTGGTCAATGCTATCTTCAACCACTATGAACACCGTGGCTTCGAACCCTCCGCCGAAGAGCGGGAAATCCTCCTCGACCTGTGAGCCGTCCCATGCGCCCGATTTTGTTTGCCGCCGCCCTGCTGCTTGCCGGTCCCGTAATTGCCGCCGAGCCCGGTGAGCCCCTGCCGCCGCCGCCGCTGACTGAATCCGCGGCTATCGAGGAGGCGGAGGAGCTGCAACCGGAGGTCACCATCCGTACCCGCGGCGATGCCACGGTGGAGGAGTATCGCAGCAATGGCCGCCTCTACATGGTGAAGATCACCCCCAGCCGCGGTTATCCCTATTACCTCATCGACAGCGATGGCGACGGCAGCTTCGATACCCGCCGCAACGAACTGGACCCGCCCAACATCAACCGTTGGATCCTGTTCCGCTGGTAAGTCCATGATCCGCCGATGGAGCATGCTTCAGGAGCTTCCTTTATCCACAAATCCTGTGGATAACTCTGTGGACGAAATGGTGACACCGTGGCCCAGGGCTCGCCACCGTTGGCCGGGCATTAAATCGTTCATACTTTAACCATTATCTATTAATTCATTAATTTCAATAATTTAGGATCAAATGCGTGCCCTGCGGCGCAAGCGTACACTTACTTTCAGCCGCCGCAGCCTGACTTGCGTCCCGTGTGCATAAGAACGGCATCGCGTATAGGAGAAAATCCTACAAATTGCCCAGGGGGCGCGCAAAGGCGAGGCCTCGGGGGGGCTAAGCCGGCTGCTGCGGGTGGCGGCGTTTGTCCAGCCGCCGGCCCTTACGTACAATGACCCACTGTTTTCCCATCCCAATACACCATGCAGCCACAGCTGGAACGGATAGCCGGATTGATCGACGCCCTGAGCGAATGGACCGGGCGCCTCATCGCCTGGCTGACCCTCGCCATGGTGCTGGTGACCTGTGCCGTGGTGGTGCTGCGCTACGCCTTTGACCTGGGCTGGATCGCCCTGCAGGAGTCCGTGACCTACCTGCACGCCGTGGTGTTCATGCTGGGCGCCGCCTATACCCTGCGCCACGACGGCCATGTGCGCGTCGATATCTTCTACCGCCGCCTCTCCCCCCGCGGCCAGGCCTGGATCGACCTGCTCGGCAGCCTGCTGCTGCTGCTGCCGGTGTGCGTATTCATCCTGTGGATCAGCTGGGACTACGTAGCCGCCTCCTGGTCGCTGCTGGAGGGCTCGCGTGATGCCGGCGGCCTGCCCCTGGTCTATCTGCTGAAGAGCGTCATCCCGCTGATGGCCCTGCTGTTGCTGATTCAGGGCCTCGGCCAGGCGCTGCGCAGCCTGCTGGTGCTGCGCGGCCATCCCGAGGACGCCCCGGCCCACGACGCCGAGGTGGAGGTGTAGCCATGGAGTGGCTGGCCCTGCTGCTGTTCCTTGCCGTCTGCGTGGTGCTGCTGGCCGGTTATCCCGTCGCCCTCAGCCTGGCCGGCACCGCACTGCTGTTCGCCTTCGCCGGCGCCGCCTTCGACGTCTTCGACATCACCCTGCTGCAGGCCCTGCCCAACCGCCTGTACGGCATCATGACCAACGAGACGCTCATCGCCGTGCCGCTGTTCGTGTTCATGGGTGTCATGCTGGAACGCTCCAGGGTGGCGGAGAACCTGCTCGACACCATGGCCTCCCTGTTCGGCCCGTTGCGCGGCGGCTTGGGCATCTCGGTGGTGGTGGTGGGCATGCTGCTCGCCGCCAGCACCGGCATCGTCGGCGCCACCGTGGTCACCATGGGCCTGCTGTCCCTGCCCACCATGCTGAAGCGCGGCTACAGTCCGTCACTCGCTGCCGGCACCATCTGCGCCTCTGGCACCCTGGGTCAGATCATTCCGCCCTCCATCATCCTGATCCTGCTCGGTGACGTGCTGTCGTCTGCCTATCAGCAGGCGCAACTGGACATGGGCATCTTCTCGCCGGAGACGGTGTCGGTGGGCGATCTGTTTGCCGGCGCGCTGTTCCCCGGCCTGCTGCTGGTGGTGATGTATGTGCTCTATCTCATCGCGGTGGCGATGTTCAGCCCGCAGGCGATGCCGGCCCTGCCGCCGGAGGACCGTGCCCTGCGCGGCGCGGCGCTGGCCGAACGCCTGTTCAAGGTGCTGCTGCCGCCGCTGCTGCTGATCCTGGCGGTGCTCGGCTCCATCATGGGCGGCATCGCCACTCCCACCGAGGCCGCCGCAGTAGGCGCCATCGGCGCCATGCTGCTGGCCGCCAGCCAGCGCCAGTTCGATCGACGTCGCCTCACCGAGGTGATGCGCAGCACCACCCAGATCACCGCCATGGTGTTCCTCATCTTCGTCGGCGCCTCGCTGTTCTCCCTGGTGTTTCGTGGTTACGGCGGTGACGAGCTGATCAAGGAACTGCTGTCCGATCTGCCCGGCGGCGTCATCGGCGCGATGCTCATCGTGATGCTGGTGATGTTCCTGCTCGGCTTCATCCTCGACTTCATCGAGATCACCCTGGTGGTGGTCCCCATCGTGGCGCCGATCCTGCTCGCCATGGGACTGGACCCGGTGTGGCTCGGCGTGATGATCGCCATCAACCTGCAGACCTCCTTCCTCACCCCGCCGTTCGGTTTTGCCCTGTTCTATTTGCGCGGCGTGGCACCGCCGCAGCTCAGCACCCTGCACATCTATCGCGGTGTGATCCCGTTCATCATCATCCAGCTGCTGATGCTGGGCCTGCTGGCGCTGTGGCCGGGACTGGCCACCTGGCTGCCCGGCGTGGTCTACGGCAATTAACTTTCCGTGCCTGCCGTCCGGTGGGCAACACCAGTCACCATGTCACGTTACCGTCCCCCGCAGCCGCGCAGCTCCCTCTACATAACCGCCGCCGGTTATCAGCGCCTGCAAGGCGAACTGCAGGGCCTGTGGCAGCGTCGCCATGAGGTGGTGAAGGCACTGTCTGCCGCCGCGGCCGAGGGTGACCGCTCGGAGAACGCCGAGTACATCTACCGCAAGAAGGAGCTGCGCGAGATCGACCGCCGCATCCGCTATCTGCAGAAGCGCCTGCCGGAGCTGACCGTGGTGAGCGCCGCACCGAGCGATCCATCGCGGATCTATTTCGGTGCCTGGGTCAGCGTCGAGGATGAAGACGGCAACGAACACACCTGGCGCATCGTCGGCCCGGACGAGTTCGACCCCGAACAGGGCTGGATCAGCATGGATGCGCCGCTGGCGCGGGCGCTGATGAAAAAACAGGTGGACGACGAGGTGGAGATCGAACTGCCCAGGGGCAAGACGCACTACTGGATTATCGACATACGCTACGCGCCATGACCGACACCGACCGCTACCATCGCATCGCCGACCTGCTGCTCGCCATCGAACAGGAGATGCGCCGCATCGGGCTATGGGAGGAGGTGGCGCCACCGGCCGCGGCCCTCGCCAGCACCGCGCCGTTCTGCTACGACACGCTGCAGTTCCGGCAGTGGCTGCAATGGTTGTTTCTGGCCCGCATGCGCGCCTTGCTGCAGTCTGCCGCACCGCTGCCGGCGGCCTGCGCCATCCAGCCGCTCGCCGAGCACAGCTTTGCCGAGCTGCCGCAGGACACCACGCGCCTGCTGGTGTTGCTCGGCGAGGTGGACCGGGCCATCAGCGGCTCCGGCCATACCTTGCCTGCCGGTCAGGACAGGACGGGCGGCAAATAAAAAGCCCGGCATGGGCCGGGCTTCTTGTTTCGGAGGCGAGGAAGCGCTTACTTGATCTTCGCTTCCTTGTACGTCACATGCTTGCGGACGACGGGATCGAACTTCTTGATCTCCATCTTCTCGGGCATGGTGCGCTTGTTCTTGGTGGTGGTGTAGAAATGACCGGTGTCAGCGGTGGACACCAGCTTGATCTTGTCGCGTGCGCCTTTGGCCATGGTTGTTCCCCTTAGACCTTCTCGCCATTGGCACGCAGCTCGGCCAGAACGGCATCGATGCCCTTCTTGTCGATGGTGCGCATGGCCTTGGTGGAGATACGCAGGCGGACGAAGCGGTTTTCGCTTTCAACCCAGAAGCGGTGGGTCTGCAGGTTGGGCAGGAAGCGACGGCGCGTCTTGTTGTTCGCGTGCGATACGTTGTTACCGGTCATCGGGCCTTTACCCGTAACCTTGCATACTCTGGACATGATTGTTGCCTCCGAACGGAATTCTTTCCCGCCTCCCGGCGAGGAGCCGCGTTTTATACCAGATACCGTCCCTCAGATCAAACCCCGCTCCGCCAGGGACACGATTTCGCCATCGCCGACGATGAGGTGATCCAGCACCCGAATCTCCACCAGCCCCAGCGCCTCGCGCAGGCGACGGGTGATGGATTCGTCGGCCCGGCTCGGCTCCGCCACCCCGGAGGGGTGGTTGTGGGCCAGGATCAGGGCGGCGGCATTGTGGGCCAGGGCGCGCTTGACCACCTCGCGGGGGTGTACCGAGGCGCCGTCGATGGTACCACTGAACAGTTCCTCGAAGGCGATGACGCGGTGGCGGTTGTCGAGGAACAGGGCGGCGAACACCTCGTGGCCGTAGCCGCGCAGGCGGGCGGCAAGGAAGCGGCGGGTATCGTCCGGCGAGGTGAGGGCGTCGCCGCGCTGCAGGGTGGCGAGCAGGTGACGTCGCGCCAGTTCCAGCGTCGCCTGCAGTTGTACGTACTTGGCCTCGCCCAGGCCCTTGTGACGGCAGAAATTCCTGCAATCGGCCTCGAGCAGCGGGCGCAGGCCGCCGAAGTCGCCGATCAGCTGCCGCGCCAGGTCCACCGCGCTCATGCCCACCACCCCGGTGCGCAGGAAGATCGCCAGCAATTCGGCGTCGGACAGGGCGCCGGCGCCCCGCTGCAACAGCTTTTCCCGCGGCCGTTCCGCCGCCGGCCAGTCCCTGATGGCCATGTCGTCACCTCCTTATGTGAGGCTAAGAAGGTACGAGATACGAGGGGCGAGATACAAGGGTTGGAGCGTGCTGTGCGCACACCGTATATAGACAGGCGTGAGCGCGGCGAGCTCTTTCCCTCGCCCCTTTTCCCTCGCACCTCGTATCTGTCTTCTTTATACTTCACGGCCATGAACGGGTTAGTGAACAGACACATACTTCTCGGTGTTACCGGCGGCATCGCCGCCTACAAGGCCGCCGAACTGGTGCGCCTGTTGCGCCGTGCCGGGGCCGAGGTGCGGGTGGTGATGACCCGTGGCGCCACCGAGTTCGTCACCCCGCTGACCTTCCAGGCCTTGTCAGGCCATGCGGTGCGCACGGAATTGTTCGACGCCGCTGCCGAGGCGGGCATGGATCACATCGAGCTGGCGCGCTGGGCCGACCTGGTGCTGGTGGCGCCGGCCAGTGCCGATTTCCTCGCCCGCCTCGCCGCCGGCCGTGCCGACGACCTGCTTGCCACGCTGTGCCTCGCCACGGCGGCCCCCATCGCCCTGGCGCCGGCCATGAACCAGCAGATGTGGCAGGCGCCGGCTACCCGGGACAACGCGCAGCGCCTCATTGCCCGCGGGGTTCACCTGTTCGGCCCGGCCAGCGGCGAGCAGGCCTGCGGCGAGGTGGGGCCAGGGCGCATGCTCGAGCCGGCCGAACTGGCGCGGCTGGCAGGCGAGCTGTTCGGCGCCGGCCCCCTGGCCGGCGTACGCGCCCTGGTCACCGCCGGCCCGACCCGCGAGGCCATCGACCCGGTGCGTTTCGTCAGCAACCGCAGCTCGGGCAAGATGGGTTTTGCCGTGGCGGCGGCCCTGGCCGGTGCCGGCGCCGAGGTGGTGCTGGTGGCCGGCCCGGTGGCGCTGCCCACCCCGTCCGGGGTGCGCCGCATCGATGTGGAGAGCGCGGCGCAGATGCTGGCCGCGGTAGACGGCGAACGGTTCGACCTCCTGGTGGCCACGGCCGCGGTGGCCGACTACCGGCCCGCGGCCGCGGCAGATGGCAAGATCAAGAAGGATCAGGCCGGCATGACCCTGGAACTGACACGCAACCCGGATATCCTGGCAACCATCAGCACGGCACGGCCGGAGGTGTTCACCGTGGGCTTCGCCGCCGAGACCGACGACCTGGAGCGCTACGCCCGCGGCAAGCTGGCCCAGAAGAGGCTGGACATGATTGCCGCCAACTGGGTGGGGGGCGGCCGCGGCTTCGAGACTGAGCGCAATGCGCTGCAGGTGTATTGGGATGGCGGCGGCGCGGAGCTGGATGAGGCACCCAAGGCCGAGCTGGCGCGACAACTGGTGGCCCTGATTGGCCAACGTTATGCCGCCCGGCTGGGCGCGCCTGCACACCCGGGCATGGGCAGGTGAGGCAAACCGCCGCGCAGCGCGCACTCTGTGCGGATAACCACTGACAAGATGTAGACAACATGCAAAAAATTGAACTCAAAATCCTCGATCCGCGTATCGGCAACGAGTTTCCTCTGCCGACCTACGCCACCGCCGGCTCCGCCGGCCTGGACCTGCGTGCCTGTGTCGAGGCGCCGCTGCAGGTCAAGCCCGGCGAATCGCATCTGATTCCTACCGGCATCGCCATCCATATCGGCGACCCGGCGCTGGCGGCGGTGCTGCTGCCGCGCTCCGGCCTGGGGCACAAGAAGGGCATTGTGCTGGGCAATCTGGTCGGCCTCATCGACAGTGATTACCAGGGCCAGATATTTGTCTCCTGTTGGAACCGCTCCAGTGATTCCTTTACCATCAACGCCGGTGAGCGCATTGCACAGATGGTCTTCATCCCGGTGGTGCAGGCCGCCTTCCAGGTGGTGGATGACTTCGAGGCAAGCGCGCGCGGCAGTGGCGGTTTTGGCCATACCGGGCAGGCATGATTGAGGCGGGCAGGCTGGCGCAGTGAAAGCGTTGTTCGATAAATTCCGCCGCAAGGACGCCGAGGACGCCGGTCCGGTCTTCCACCCGGGCTTCGGCGAGGCCCCGCCCGAGAAAAAGCCCGCCCGCGGCCTCGATATCCGGGCCCTGGTGATGCCCTTGCTGGTGACCAGCCTGGCTACGCTGCTCATCGCCGCGGCATTGATTTACGTCCAGTTCGCCCGCGTCGCTGAGGGACAGGCCGAAGCGGTGGGGCAGGCCGAGGCGGACCGCATGGCGGACCGGCTGGCGGGTCGCCTGCAGGGATATACCGATGTCATTGCGGCGGCCGGGACGGCCCCGGCGGTGGTGGCTGCCATGGCCGCCGGTGATCAGGCGGCACTGGACGAACATGCCGCGCGCCTGCACGAATTGTTCCCCGAGGTGCTGCGGATACGTTTTCTCGCCCTGGGCGATGATCGACTGGATGAAACGTCCACACCGCCACTGAGCTACGCCTGCCTGGAACTGGCGCGTCTGGCGGAAGCCGGTGAGGTACCTCCGGTAGAGGCGCACCTGCACGGCACGGCCGGACAACATGTGGATATGCTGCGCCCGGTGATCGGTCCGCAGGGGGCGGTCGGCAGCCTGCTGGTTTCCCTGGGCATGGCAGGACTGCAGGACTGGCTGCGGCCGCTGCGGCCGGCCGCGGGTGGTTATGTGGAACTGCACCAGGGCGACGAGGGCAAGTTGCTGCTGCTGGCGGCCGCCGGCGAGGCAAACCGGCAACAGGCGGTCGCCTACGCGGCGCCGGTGGCGGGTTCGGCCTGGAGCCTGCGGTACTGGCCGCCCGCCCCGGCGGTACCCCTGGATGCGACACAGCAGACCGTATTCCTGACGATATTTGGCGTAGCGCTGCTGGTGTTGCTGGTGGCCTTTGCCCTGTACAGCGCGGCAATCAAGCGCATCGTCCACGCGGATCTGGTCGCGGTGGCCAAGCAGGCGGTAGAGATGTGGAGCGGCCAGCATCAGCACAATTTCCAGGCGCGGCTGGCCGAGTCCCTGGAGGTGCTGGCGGCCCTTGAGGAGCGCCTGCAGATGATGCAGCCGCGGGCCGTCCAACCCGATGCCGCCAAGGCCGAGGCCATGCGGCGCAGTGCCGGACTGGTGGTGGACGAACTGCCTGGCCCGCTGCATGGGGCGCTGCAGCCCCATGACAAGCCGGCGGGCGATGACGGACCATAACTGCCCGGGCCGCCTGCCACTGTGTCACGGCGCTGGCGGGCGGTGAACGATATAGCCCATTCAACCTGACTGGAAGCTGATTCCCATGACCCTGGACATCACTACCGCGATGAACAACGCGCGTGTTCTCGCCGAGGCCCTGCCCTACATCCGCCGTTTCGCCGGCAAGACCATCGTCATCAAGTACGGCGGCAACGCCATGACCGAGGAGCGCCTCAAGCACGGCTTCGCCCAGGACGTGGTGCTGATGAAGCTGGTGGGTATGAATCCGGTGGTGGTGCACGGCGGCGGGCCGCAGATCAATGACCTGCTGAAACGCATCGGCAAACAGGGCGAATTCATCCAGGGCATGCGCGTCACCGACCGCGAGACCATGGACGTGGTGGAGATGGTGCTGGGCGGCCTGGTGAACAAGGAGATCGTCAACCTGATCAACCAGCACGGCGGCCGCGCGGTCGGCCTCACCGGCAAGGATGGCGGCCTGATCAAGGCAAAGAAGCTGCTGATGAAGAGCCGCGACAAGCAGGACGAGCTCATCGACCTCGGCCTGGTGGGCGAGGTGACCGCCATCGACCCGGCTCTGGTGGCGCTGCTCGATACCCAGGATTTCATCCCGGTGATCGCCCCGGTGGGCGTGGGCGAGGACGGTCAGTCCTACAACATCAATGCCGACCTGGTGGCCGGCCGTCTGGCGGAAACCCTGAAGGCGGAAAAGCTGATCCTGCTCACCAACACCACCGGTGTGCTGGACAAGGACGGCAACCTGCTCACCGGCCTGACCGCCACGCGCGTCGACGAGCTGATCGCCGACGGCACCATCAGCGGCGGCATGATCCCCAAGATCGACATGGCGCTGGAGGCAGTGAAGAACGGCGTGAAGTCCAGCCACATCATCGACGGCCGCGTCGAACACGCCCTGCTGCTGGAAATCTTCACCGATGCCGGTGTCGGCACCCTGATCAGGAACGGTTAATCATGAGCAACGACAAGCCGTCGCGCCGCCAGCAGATCCTCGAGGCGCTGGCCCATGAGTTGGAGACCAGTCCCGGCGAGCGCATCACCACCGCCAGCCTGGCCCGCGCCGTCGGCGTATCGGAGGCGGCGCTGTACCGGCATTTTCCCAGCAAGGCCAAGATGTTCGAGGGCCTGATCGAGTTTCTGGAAGACACGGTGTTCGGCCTGGTCAATCGCATCCTGGCCGATGACAGGGACGTGGTGACGCGCTGCGAAAAGATCATGGCGGTGCTGCTCGGCTTTTCTGCGCGCAATCCGGGCATTACCCGCATTCTGGTCGGCGATGCGCTGGTGGGTGAAACCGAGCGGCTGCGGGTGCGCGTCGGCCAGTTCTATGACCGCATCGAGACCCAGTTCAAACAGGTGCTGCGCGAAGGTGAGCTGGCCGGCCGTCTGCCGGCCGGCGCACCGGCGGCGGCGATGGCGGGGCTGCTGGTGGCCGCGGCCCATGGCCGCATGGCGCAATTCGTGCGCAGCGGCTTCAAGCGTTCGCCGCTGGAGTTGTGGGAGCAGCAGTGGCCGCTGCTCGCGCGTGGATTGTTCTGAATCCTGGCGCTGCCTGAGGCAGCGCCGTGATCAGGGCCGCGGCGCTAGCAGCGGGCCTGTTACTGCGACTTCCCGCCCTTGAGTTCGCGGTAGCGCTGCAGGTCCGTATCGTACTTGCGCAATAGCTGCGCCTTCTCTTCCTGCTTGACGGCGATGTGATTTTTCTTGTCGCTGATCTGTTTTTCCAGGGATGACATGTCTTCCTTGAGTTCGGCCGGGGGCGGGGTGCCCGCGCGCTCGAGGCCGGCGGCACGCTTCTTCAGCTCTTCCAGCTTGCGATCGAGGGCGTTGATGGTGACGCCGGTGATTTCTATGGTGGCGTCAATGGCGCCGGTGGCGCGGTCGCGCGAGGCGAGCAGCTCCTGCTCGGTGGTGAAGGTGGACAGCAGCATGCGATCATAGGCGGCCTGATCCTGCTTGCGCTTTGTCTCCTCTGCCAGCCGCGCCTGTTCGGCCTCCTTGGCCTGTCGCTCCTGCTGTTGCTCCTCCGCCGTCTTGGCGCGCTCCTGCACCTCAACGGTGATGCCGCGCGGATTCACCGTGCGGGTCTCCTGCTGGGAATACTCCGGCGGAACCACGTTACCGCATTCGCGCACACCCTCCTTGTTGGTCCAGCACTTGATGGCGGCAAAGGTGGTGCCGGGCAGTGCCAGACTCAGGGTAACGAGCAGCGCAGGAAGGCGCAGTGAGCGGAAGCGCATGACAGTGGTTCTCCAGGTGGCTGCAGACAGCAAGGTCTACAGTATACTGCCACTCCCCAACAGCGTCATTTGAACCCCGTCGTGGATCTGTTACAGCATCTCCTGTTGTTCGGCATTTCCCTGCTGGCCAATGCCTTTTCCGCCTTCGCCGGCGGTGGCGCCGGACTGCTGCAGCTGCCGGTGCTGATCTTTCTCGGCCTGCCCTTTGCCATTGCCCTTGCGACCCACAAGATCGCCAGCGTCGCCCTGGGCGTGGGGGCGACGGTGCGTCACCTGCGCAGCTCACCGCTGGAGCGGCGCTTCGTGCTGTTCATCCTTGGCTGCGGTCTGCCCGGCGTGGTACTCGGCGCCAGCGTGATCCTGCGCGTGCCGGATCGTGGTGCCGAGATCGCCCTGGGTGTGCTGACGATCGCCCTGGGCGGGTACTCGGTGCTGAAGCGGGAGCTGGGCCAGGAATATGCGCCGCGCCATCGCAGCGGCCACGCCCTGTGGCTGGGCGGCCTTGGCCTGCTCCTCATCGGTGCGCTCAATGGCTCGCTCACCTCCGGTACCGGATTGTTCGTAACCCTGTGGCTGGTGCGCTGGTTCGGTCTCGACTACCAGCGCGCCGTGGCCTACACGCTGGTGCTGGTCGGGGTGTTCTGGAATGGTACCGGCGCCCTGGTGCTCGGCACCCTGGGCGAGGTGCGCTGGGACTGGCTGCCGGCGCTGTTGCTGGGGTCCCTGCTGGGCGGTTATCTCGGCGCCCACTGGGCCATCGCGAAAGGCAATCGCTGGATCAAGCGGGCCTTCGAGGTGGTGACGATGCTGGTGGGTATGAAACTGTTGATCGGCTAGCCCGTCAAGCGCTCCAGCTCGGTGAGCAGGCGCAGCGCCGCTGGATTGCTGGCGCCGCAACTATCGGCGTGGGGCGGAAAGCCGCCGCACACGGCCGGCCGCAGGGGCGAGCCGAACAGGCGGCAGTGATTGGCGTCGTCCAGCTGGATGCAGCGCACCCCGGCGGGCTTGCCGCCGGGCATGCCGGGGATGGGCGAGGAGATGGACGGCGCGATGCAGCAGGCACCGCAGCCGGGGCGGCACTCCACGCCCTACTTGACGCCGTATTCGGCGCGGTAGGCGCGCACGGCTTCCAGATGCTGGCCCAGGGAGGCGTCGCCCTCCAGGAACTGCATCAGGTCGGCCAGGGTGATGATGCTGACCACCTGCATGCCGAAGTTCTGCTCCACCTCCTGAATGGCGGACAGCGCGCCCTTGCCGCGTTCCTGGCGGTCCAGGGCGATGACCACGCCGGCGGCCTGGGCGCCGGCCTTGTCGATGATCTCCATGGATTCGCGGATGGCGGTGCCGGCGGTGATCACGTCGTCGATGATCAGGATGCGACCCTGGAGCGGCGCGCCGACGATGTTGCCGCCCTCGCCGTGGTCCTTGGCCTCCTTGCGGTTGAAGCACCAGGGCACGTTGCGGCCGTGGTGCTCGGCCAGGGCGATGGCGGCGGCGCTGGCCAGCGGGATGCCCTTGTAGGCGGGGCCGAACAGGGTGTCGAAGGCAATGCCGGAATCCTGGATTGCCGCGGCGTAATAGCGGCCGAGACGGGCCAGCTGCACCCCGGTGTTGAACAGGCCGGCATTGAAGAAATAGGGGCTGATGCGGCCGGACTTGAGGGTGAACTGGCCGAAGCGCAGCACCTGGTTGTCGATGGCAAACTGAATGAATTCGCGCTTGTAATCCTGCATGACGCTCACCGATAGGACTGGGGGGCGTATTTTAACCTGAAGCCGGGCGGATCGGGTTATGCTTTGCGGCGGTTTCCAGCCATCGCGACGTGGAGGCGGTCATGCAGACACAGGGGATGGAGATGGGCAAGGGGCTGGCTTGGTATGGCGACGGCTGGACGATCTTTGCGCGCAATCCGGGGATGTGGATCGTGCTGATGATCCTGCTGCTGGTGATTGCCGCCGTCCTCAATCTGGTACCGCTGCTGGGGCCGCTGCTGCTCGCACTGCTGCTCCCCGGGCTGTTCGGCGGGGCGCTGTATGCGGCGCGCGAGGCGGCCGAGCAGCGCGAGATGGATGTCAGCCACCTGTTCATCGGCTTCAAGGACGGCACGATGCGCAATGCCTTGCTGGTGCTGGGGGCGGTGCTGCTGGGTGCCAACATCCTGTTTCTGTTTCTTGCCCTGCTGCTCATCGGCAGCGGCATGGGCATGGCCGGCCTGCTGCACCAGGGCGAGCACGAGATGCTGGCGGCCGGTCTGGGGATGGGCATGCTGCTGGCGCTGCTGTTACTGTTGCTGCTCGGCATGATGCTTTCCATGGTCTTTCTCTATGCCGTGCCGCTGGTGATGTTCGCGGCGGCCGAGCCGGTGGCGGCCATGAAAAGCAGTTTTTCTGCCTGCCTGAACAATATCCTGCCGCTGCTGCTGTTCGGTGTGATCTATGTCGTTCTGGCGATGATCGCCATGATCCCCCTTGGCCTGGGTCTGCTGGTATTGCTGCCGGTAACCTTTGGCGCCCTCTATGCCAGCTACCGCGATATCTACGCCGTGCTGGCCGCACAGTGATGGACAAGAGACGGTAACCGTATGCGTATTATCACGGCCAATCTGAACGGCATTCGCTCTGCCAGCAGCAAGGGATTTTTCGAGTGGATGGTGGCGCAGGAGGCGGATGTGGTTTGTCTCCAGGAGACCAAGGCACAGGAACATCAGCTCGATGTGACGGCGCATTATCCGCAGGGTTATCACGCCTGTTTTGTCGATGCCGAGAAAAAGGGTTACAGCGGTGTCGCCATATACAGCCGCCGTCAACCGGATCGGGTGATCACCGCCCTGGGTGCCGGCTTTGACGACATGGATGCCGAGGGGCGTTACATTCAGGCCGATTTCGGCCCGCTCAGCATCGTTTCCCTCTACCTGCCGTCAGGGTCCTCGGGCGAGGAGCGGCAACAGGTGAAATTCAGTTTTCTGGAGCGCTTTGGCCAGCGTCTGCAGCAGATGCGGCAACAGGGGCGCGAATGGATCATTTGCGGTGATCTGAACATCGTGCACAAGGAGATCGACATCAAAAACTGGAAGGGCAACCAGAAAAACTCCGGTTGCCTGCCGGAGGAGCGTGCCTGGCTCGATCAGCTGTTCGGGCCGTGGGGCTATGTGGACGCCTTTCGCGTGGTCGATCCCCGTCCGGAACAGTACACCTGGTGGTCCAACCGCGGTCAGGCCTGGGCCAAGAACGTCGGCTGGCGCATCGATTACCAGGTGATTACGCCGGCCCTGCGCGACAAGGTGCGTGCCGCTGACATCTACAAGGCGCAGCGCTTTTCCGACCACGCCCCCCTCCGCATCGACTATGACTATGCCCTGTAAACCGCGCGGCCAGCGGCGCTGCGGGGCAGCAGGGTAATGACAGGCCGCCTGACGCCCAGGATGTGCCGCCAGTGCGCCGCCGGCGAGCTGGTGCTCAAACCATAAACCGGGTCATGGCTGTGGCGCTGTCTGCAGCCGCTTGAGAAACACCTTCATCTCCTTTGCCGCCTGGATATCCCCCCTGGCCTCGGCGTTGCGTATGCCGTCTTCATAGGCGGCGATGGCCTCGGCCTGGCGGCCGGCGGCGGCCAGGGCCTTGCCGAGCAGTTTGTGGCTGGCGGAATGCGCCGGGTCGTGGCGCAGGGCGGCGCGCAGCTGGTCGATGGCGCGCGTGTAATCGCCCTGCTTGAGATACGCGTTGCCCAGACCGAAGCGCAGCATCAGGTTGTCCTGGCCGGCGGCAAGCAGTTTTTCCAGTGCGGAGGGGTCCATGCCCCAAGATATGGGGCCGCGGCATGGGCCGGGCAAGGGTCAGGCGGGACGTTGCGCCACCAGATACGCCTCCCCGCGCAGGCCGCGCGCGGTATCACCCATGCTGTCCTCCTCGCGGTAGGCGATGACATCCAGCCCGCTGAACAGCTGCAGCAGTTCGTTGCGTGCCAGGCGGAAGGCGGGATTGCCCGGACCGTGGTCGCCCACCCGGGCGCGGGTCCAGGTCTGGTAGTAGAGCAGGCCGCCGGGCTTGAGCGCGGCGGCTATGGCCGGGCACAGGCGGCGTTCCAGGTAGCGGCTCACGACGATGACGTCGAAGTGGTGTTCCGGCAGGTTGTGTTGCGTCAGGTCGCGCACCTCGGCATGAAGCGGTAGGTCGTGGCCGCGGGCATAGGCATTGAGCTTGTCGACCGCCACGGCGGCGATGTCCCAGGCGCAGGTGTCGAGACTCTGGGCGGCGAGCAGCAGGGCGTTGGCGCCAAGGCCGCAGGCGAGATCCAGTGCCGTGCCGTGTGCCGGCAGCAGGTGGGCGTAGTCGCGCAGCACCCGCACCGGCTCGCCGTCGCCGACGGCGGCGGCGCGGTAGCGTGCGTCCCACTTGGCGGCGTCGGACACCTTACTTGCGCCAGAACATGGGCGACAGCAGCGCCAGGATGGTGAAGATCTCCAGGCGGCCGAGCAGCATGGCGAAGGTGCAGATCCAGGTGGCGGCGTCGTTGAGCGGAGCAAAGCTCATGCCGACCTCGCCCAGGCCGGGGCCGAGGTTGTTGAGGGCGGAGGCAACGGCGCCGAAGGCGGTGACCTGATCCACGCCGGTGGCCATCACCAGCAGCATGAGGAAGGTGAACACCGCGATGTAGAGGGCGAAGAAGCCCCACACCGCATCGATGACGCGCTCGGGCAGGGCGCGGCCGCCCAGCTTGATGGGGCGGATGATGCTGGGGTGCAGCAGCCGCCACAGCTCACGCGAGCCTTCCTTGGCCAGGATGATTATGCGGATCACCTTCATGCCGCCGGCGGTGGAGCCGGCGCAGCCGCCGATGAAGCTGGTGAAGATCAGCAGCACCGGCAGGAACAGCGGCCAGATGGAGAAGTCATCGGTGCTGAAGCCGGAGGTGGTGATCACCGAGGCGACCTGGAAGGCGGAGTGGCGCAGGGCCGTGCCGATGTCGCCAAAGTGCCCGGTGGCATAAAGCGTCAGCGCGATGATCAGGGTCAGTGCCGCCACTACCGCAAAGAACACGGCGGTCTGCGTGTCGTGCCAGTAGACCCTGGCGCTGCGCATGCGCAGGACGATGAAGTGCACGTTGAAGCTGACGCCGCCGAGCAGCATGAACACGATGGCGATGGTTTCGATGGCCACGCTGTCGAAGTAGGCGAGACTGGCATCGTAGGTGGAGAAGCCGGCGGTGGAAACCGTGCTGAAACTGTGGGCGACGGCATCGAACATCGACATGCCGGCGGCCCAGTAGGCCAGGGCGCAGGCGATGGTGAAGCCGACATAGATGCCCCACAGGGCACGCGCCGTCTGCGTGATGCGCGGGGTGATCTTTTCGTCCTTCATCGGACCGGCGGTCTCGGCGCGGAACAGCTGCATGCCGCCGACGCCGAGCATGGGCAGGATGGCGATGGCCAGCACGATCACGCCGGCGCCGCCCAGCCATTGCAGCTGCTGGCGGTACATCAGGATCGACGGCGGCATGCTGTCCAGGCCGGACAGCACGGTGGCGCCGGTGGTGGTGAAGCCGGAGACGGCCTCGAAGGCCGCGTCGGTGATGGAGATGTCGAGGCCCAGCACCAGTGGCAGCGCGGCAGTGAGGCCGATCACGCTCCAGAACAGCGTCACCACCACGAAGGCCTCGCGCGTGCGCAGGTTGCCGGTGTGGCCGCGGCCGGGCAGCCAGAACACCAGGCCGAGCAGCACCAGCAGGCCCTGGCTGAGCAGGAAGTTGTCCAACTGGCCGTCATTGGTGTACCAGGCGATGGCGGCAGGCGGCAACAGCGTCGCCGCGAAGATGACCAGGAAGATGCCGAGCAGGCGGGCGATGAGCGGCAGGCGCATGGGCGGTGGCCTAGAGGAAGGTGATGCCGACCTGGAACAGGCGTTCCACTTCCGGGATGCGTTTCTTGTCCACCACGAACAGGATCACGTGGTCCTCCGCCTCGATCACCGTGTCGTGATGGGCGATGAGCACCTCGCTGCCGCGCACGATGGCGCCGATGGTGGTGCCGTGCGGCAGCTTGATGTCCTCGATGGCGCGGCCGACCACCTTGGAGGATTGCCTGTCGCCGTGCGCCACCGCCTCGATGGCCTCGGCGGCACCGCGGCGCAGCGAATGCACTGCCGCCACGTCACCGCGGCGCACATGGGTGAGCAGTGAGCCGATGGTGGCCTGTTGCGGTGAGATGGCCACGTCGATCTCGCCGCTTTCCACCAGGTCGACGTAGGCGGCACGGTTGATCAGCGTCATCACCTTGCGCGCACCGAGGCGCTTGGCCAGCATCGACGACAGGATGTTGGCCTCGTCGTCGTTGGTGAGGGCGCAGAACACGTCGGTCTCCTCGATGTTCTCCGCCAGCAGCAGCTCGGCGTCGGCGGCGTCGCCCTGCAGCACGATGGTGCGCGACAGCTCTTCCGATACCGCACGGGCCCGTCCCGGGTTGTGATCGATCAGCTTGACCTGGTAATCGTTTTCCAGCGCGGCGGCGAGGCGTTTGCCGATGTTGCCGCCGCCGGCGATGATGACGTGGCGCGCCGGCTTTTCCATGCGGCGCAGCTCGCTCATTACGGCACGGATGTCCTTCTTGGCGGCGATGAAGAACACCTCGTCGTCGGCCTCGATGACGGTGGTGCCTTCCGGAATGATCGGGCGCCCGCGACGGTAGATGGCGGCGACGCGGGTCTCGACGCCGGGCATGTGCTGGCGCAGCGTCTGCAATTCATGGCCCACCAGCGGGCCGCCGTAATAGGCCCGCACCGCCACCAGCTGCACCTTGCCCTCGGCAAAGCTGAGCACCTGCAGGGCGCCGGGATATTCGATCAGGCGATGGATGTAGTCGGTGACCAGCTGTTCGGGGCTGATCAGCACGTCCACCGGGATGGAGTCGGGATTGAACAGTTGCGGATGGGCCAGGTATTCGATGGCGCGCACGCGGGCGATCTTGGTCGGTGTGCGGAACAGGGAATAGGCGATCTGGCAGGCCACCATGTTGGTCTCGTCGGAGTTGGTGACGGCGATCAGCATGTCGGCATCTTCCGCGCCGGCGCGCAGCAACACCTCCGGATGCGAGGCCTCGCCGGTCACCGTGCGCAGGTCGAGGCGGTCCTGCAGCGCCTGCAGGCGCTGCGGCTCGGTATCGACGACGGTGATGTCGTTGGCTTCGCTGGCAAGATTGTTGGCGAGGGAGGAACCCACCTGGCCGGCACCGAGGATGATGATCTTCATGGCCGCGATTCCGCTGTGCGTTGGGCGCGCATTGTAGTTGAGGCTTAAAAGCAGATACAAGTTACAAGTGGCAAGACCCAGGAGTGGAGTGTGCTACGCACACCGCCGTTTTGGTTCAACACAGCGCGCGCGAGCCCATTCTCTGGATCTTGCCACTTGCCTCTCCCTTCTAGCCCCGGTTCTTGGTATCAATACCCAAGGACTTCAGTTTGCGATAGAGATGGGTCCGCTCGATGCCGGAATGCTGGGCCACCTGGTTGATATTGCCGTCATGGCGGGCGAGCAGCTCGGTGAAGTAGCGGCGCTCGAAATTTTCGCGTGCCTCGCGTAGCGGCAGGTCGGTATCGGGTGTTGCCACCGCGTGGGTCACCACGGCGCTGAGTGCGCCCAGTGCCGCCTCCATCTCGGCGGCGTCGATGTCGCCGCTGCCGCCGACGATGAGCAGGCGCTGCACCAGGTTGCGCAGCTCGCGCACATTGCCCGGCCAGCCGTAATTGCGCAGACGGTTTTGCGCCGCCACGGTGAAGGCGCGATAAGGCAGCTTCTCCTGGCTGACGAAGTGATCGACGTAAAAGGCGATGAGGTCCGTGACGTCTTCGCTGTGGCTGCGCAACGGTGGCACGGTGAGCGGCACCACGTTGAGGTGGTAGTAAAGGTCATTGCGGAACTGGCCGTCGCGCACGCGCTGGCCAAGGTCATAGTGGGTGGCGGCGATGACGCGTACATCCACCTTGACCGGGTCGGTGCCGCCAACGCGATGGTAGCTGCGCGTCTCCAGCGCACCGAGCAGGCGCGCCTGGGTGGCGCTGTCCATGTCGGCGATGTCGTCGAGAAACAGGGTGCCGCCGTTGGCCTGCTCGAGCAGGCCGTAATGCACCTTGTCGCCCTCCTCGCTGCCGAACAGTTCGAGGGTCGCATTGTCGCCCAGCAGCGAGGCCACGCCGACGGCGATGAAGGGGCCGTTACGGCGCGGGCTGCAGGCATGGAGATAGCGCGCCATCACGCCCTTGCCGGCACCCGGTTCGCCGCTGATCAGCACGGTGGTACCGTGCTGGGCGACACGGCGCACCTGTTCGCGCAGCTGCTGCATGGCGGCGCTGCGCCCCACCGGCTCGCCCACCGGCTGCGCCATGCGCTTGAGGCCGATGTTTTCGCGGTGCAGGTTGTAGGCCTCCAGCGCCCGCTCCACCGTCACCAGCAGTTTGGCCAGCGACAGCGGCTTTTCAATGAAGTCGTAGGCGCCGAGGCGGGTGGCCTCCACTGCGGTTTCCACCGTGCCGTGCCCCGACATCATGATTACCGGCGAGGTGAGCGGCCCTTCCTCGGTCCACTCCTTGAGCAGGGAGATGCCGTCGGTATCCGGCATCCAGATATCGAGCAGCACCAAATCGGGGCGGCGTGTGCGGCGGGCCTTGCGTGCTGCCGCGGCATTCTCCGCGGTATCCACCTCGTAGCCTTCGTCGCGCAGGATGTCCTGCAGCAGCGAACGGATGTCCGGTTCGTCGTCCACTACCAGGATGTAGCCGTGCGCCATCGTTCAGGTTCCTCTGTGTGGGGCAGGGGTTGGAAATCGGATACAAGTGACAAGATACAAGGGAATGAATTCGCATGCGCTCATGCCGGCATCTTTCCTCGTTATGCTTGTATCTGATTTCTAGTCCCTGGCGCCCAGCCCCTCGCCCTTAGCCTTCACCGGAAGGCGGATCATAATGCAGGCCCCGCCATCCGGCATGTTCTCGACCCAAATCATGCCGCCATGCTCTTCCACGATCTTCTTGACGATGGCGAGGCCGAGGCCGGTGCCCTTGGGCTTGCTGGTGACGTAGGGCTCGAACAGGTTGGACAGCAGCTCTTCGGGGATGCCGGGGCCGTCGTCGCACACCCGCAATTCCACGTAGCGGCAGCCGGTCTGCTCGGCGCAATGGGTGGTGATGGTGATGTGCGCGCCGGCGTGGCCGCAGGCCTCCAGTGCGTTCTTGATCAGGTTGTGCAGCACCTGGCGCAGACGGCCGGCATCGGCCTCGATGGCGGGGGTGCGCGGGTCCAGCTGCAGATCGAAGCTGATGGTGCGCTGTTCGGTCTGATAGAGTTCCACCACTTCGCTGACGATGCGGTTCATGCCCACTATTTCCAGCCTGATCTGCGGTGGGCGGGCGTAGTCGGAGAAGGCCTTCACCATCTCCTTCATGGTCTCCACCTGTTGCACGATGGTGTGGGTGGCGCGGTCCAGCACCTCGGCATCGGCCGCCGGCATGGTGGCGAGGTATTTGTGGCGTAGGCGTTCGGCGGAGAGCTGAATCGGGGTCAGCGGGTTCTTGATCTCGTGGGCCAGGCGCCGCGCCACCTCGCCCCAGGCGGCGTCACGCTGGGCCTGGATCAGGTTGGTGATGTCGTCGAACACGATGACATGGCCGCCGCCGATCTGCTCGCTGCGCGGCAGCAGGGCGCCGCGGCACATCAGCACCTGGCGTCCCTTCTGGCCGAACAGCACCAGTTCCGCGCGCCATTCCGGCTCGGTGGGATTGAGGTGCGGCAGCAGCGCCTCGACGAACTGATCCAGCGCCGGATGGCGCCCCGGCAGTTCCTGCAGGGGCTGGCCCAGGGTGTCTTCCAGGGCGGTCCCCAGGATGTGGCCGGCGGCGGCGTTGACCGTGTGCAGCACGCCATTGCCGTCCAGGGTGAGCACGCCGGAGGACAGGCGGCCGAGCACGGCCTCCAGATAGGTGCGCTGCTCCTCGGCCTGGCGCTGGCTGTGGTGAGCCGCCTGCTGGCTCTGGGCGATCTTGTAGGTCATCTCGTTGAACGAGCGCACCAGAAAACCCAGCTCGTCACGGCCGGGCAGGGGCAGGCGCATGTCGTAATCGCCGGCGGCCACGGCGCGGGTGCCCTCGGCCAGGTCGCGGATCGGCGCCACCAGCCGGCGCGCCGAGAAGAAGGCGGCCCATACCGCGGTGAGCAGGGACAGCAGCAGGATCAGCGACAGGGTCAGGGTGAAGCTGTACTTCAGCGGCTGACGCAGAAAGGCCAGCTCGGTGTACTGGGAGTAGGCCTCCTGCACGCTGTCGGCCAGCAGGCTGAGCCGCTCCGCCACCGGAAACAGGGCGTGCAGCACGCGCGCCTCGGTGCCCGGTTCCGGCGCCGGCAGGGTGATGGCGACGCGGACGTGCATGCCCACCTCGCCCAGGGGTTCCAGGCGGGCGTAGTCCAGGCCCTGGCGCAGCTGCTGCAGCACCGCCTCGCTGGGCATGGCCGGGATGATGGCGCTGGGGTCCAGGCTGGCACTGGCGATGACATGGCCGCGCAGGGTGAGCAGGGTCATCTCCGCGGCCTCGCCCTGCTGGCGCAGCTCGTTGAGCTTGAGGGCCGCCGCGCTGTCCGGCACCGGTCCCAGCTCGCCGGCAGCCTGGCGGGTCTGGCGCAGCAGTTCGCGCAGCCGGCCGTCCAGGGAGGCGCGGCCCAGCTCGAGGGCGTCCTGCAGGGACTTTTCCACCCGCAGGTCGAACCAGCTGTCGATGCCGCGGTGGAGGAACTGCAGCGAGAAGTAGTACACCACCGACACCGGCGCCAGGGCCAGCAGCACGAACATCACCACCAGGCGCAGGGTCAGGCGCGAGCCGGGGGCGTGCTCGCGGTACTGCTGCAGCAGGTGGATCAGGTTGCGGCCGATGAGGGCGATGAGCAGCAGCAGGGCGAGGATGTTGACCGCCAGCAGGAGGGAATACAGCCGGCCGAACAGGGCCGTGTTCTGGATGGCGCCACTCATCAGGTAGAACGAGGCGAGCAGCAGCACCAGCAGCAGCACCACCGGCCGCGGTCCGGAGGTGAGGCGTCTCAGGGTGTCAAGGAACATGTATACCACGCGCTCGACAGGCGCCAGGCCGGGGTGACGTAGGCCACCGGTCGCAGGGGGGCGGGCAGGGCCTCGATGTCCAGGGCCGTGCGCAGCTGCACCTCATATTCCTCCCCGGCCACAACCTGATCGGCCGGCAGCAGGAAAAATTGCTCCACCGTGCTCAACGCCTCCAGCGCCAGGCCCAGGGTGGGATGGATGGTGAGCGCATTGCTGTTGAGATTGCGCAACAGGTATTGATCGGAAAAGGCGTGATAGGTGAGCTGGTGCCGTTGTTCCAGGCGGGCCACGGTCTCGTTGGCCCACCAGCGCCGGACCCGCTGCACCTCGACCTCCAGATGCAGGGTGAGGGGGACGCCGTTGTCGAGGGCCTCCAGCACCTCGGCGGTGAAGCCGTAGTCGATGCGGGCGGCGAGCTGGTAGGTATCGTCGGCCAGGTGGGTGGCGGCGGTGCGTATTTCAAAACCGGCGGCGTGGCTGGCCGCGCTGCACAGGGCGAGGGCGAGGGCGCACAGCAGCTGCCGCCAGCCGGCCGGCATGTACCTACGCCTTGTGCAGAACTGCGTAATAGAAGCCATCCATTCCATACTCGCCGGGCAGGATCTGCCGTCCTGCCCCGGCCGCCTGCCCCCAGGTGGCATTGATGGGGAGTTCGCCTGCCTGCCCCTCATCGTGGAGAAACGCCGCGACCTGTTCAGTGTTCTCGGCCGCAAATATGGAGCAGGTTGCATAGACAAGGATACCGCCCGGCGCCAGCAAGGGCCACAGCGCACGCAGCAGGCGCGCCTGCTGGCTGGCCAGGGTGGCGATGTCCTCCGGCCGGCGCAGTATCTTGATGTCGGGATGACGGCGGATCACGCCGCTGCCGGAGCAAGGGGCGTCGAGCAGGATGCGGTCGTAGGGGCGTCCGTCCCACCAGGCCGCCGGGTCGCCGGCGTCGCCGGCGCGGAGCGAGGCCGTGAGCTTGAGCCGGGTCAGGTTTTCCGTGACCCGCTGCAGCCGCTCGGCCTCGCTGTCCAGCGCCAGCAGCTCCGCCTGCGGACAGGTTTCCAGGATGTGGCCGGTCTTGCCGCCCGGGGCGGCGCAGGCGTCCAGCACGCGCTGGCCCGGCGCCAGCTGCAGCAGGCCGGCGGCCAGTTGCGCCGCGGCGTCCTGCACCGACACGTCGCCCTCGGCAAAGCCCGGCAGCCGCTCCACGGCCAGTGGCGTCTCCAGGGTAATGGCCTCCGGTGCATGGGCGGCGGCAGTGGCGCTGATCCCGGCCTGCCGCAGGCGCTCCAGATACTGCGCCCGGCTGCCGTGCAGGCGATTGACGCGCAGGGTCATGGGCGGGCGGGCATTGTTGGCGCTGGCGATGTCGCGCCACTGCTGCGGCCAGTCCTGTTCGAGGCGGGCCAGCAGCCAGGCGGGATGGGCCAGGGCCGCGGCCTCGCTGCTGTCCACCGCGGCGAGCAGGGGCTCCTGCTCACGCAGCAGCCGGCGCAGCACACCGTTGAGCAGGCCGCGGGCCCAGTCCTTTTTCAGCCGTGCCGTGGCCTCCACGGTAAGCGAGACCGCGGCGTGGGGTGGCACGCCGAGATAGAGCAGCTGGTACAGACCGACCAGCAGCAGGGCGTGGACGTCGCTGTCGCGGGCGCGCAGCGGCTTGTCCAGCAGCTTCCCGGCCAGGGCCTGCAGGCGCGACGCCCAGCGCAGGGTGCCGTAGCACAGCTCCTGGGTCAGGCCGCGCTCGGCCGGCGGCACGCTGGTCAGGGCGGGGGCCAGCGTGGCGGCCAGGGAGCGTCCCTCGCTCAGTACCTGGTCGATGACCCGGGCCGCGGCGCTGCGCGCATCGTCCTTGCGCCCCTTAGCCATTTTGCAGCGTCACGCCTTCGAGGGTGTGGGCATTGAGGAAATCCGCCGCCGCCAGCGGTTTGCCGCCCGGGAGCTGCACCCGCAGCAGGCGCAGCAGGCCGGCGCCGGTGGCGACATCGATGCCGTCCCTGCCGGTGCGCACCACGCGGCCGGGGGCGGCGGCGCCCGCAGCATCCAGTGCCACGGCCTCCCAGACGCGCAGCGTATCCTCGCCCAGCCGCGCCTGGGCCACCGGCCAGGGGTTGAAGGCGCGCACCTGGCGCGACAGTTCCACTGCGCTGCGCGACCAGTCGATGGCTGCCTCGGCCTTGTCCAGCTTGCTGGCGTAATTGGCCAGGGAGTCGTCCTGGGCCTCGCCATGCAGGGTGCCGGCCTGGAGGCGGTCCAGGGCGGTGAGCTGGGCCTCGGCGCCGAGGGTGGCGAGGCGGTCGTGCAGGCTGGCGGCGGTATCGGCATCGCCGATGGGCGTGGTGACCTTATAAAGCATCGCGCCGGTATCGAGGCCGACGTCCATCTGCATGATGGTGATGCCGGTCTCGGCATCGCCGGCGAGGATGGCGCGCTGGATCGGCGCGGCCCCGCGCCAGCGCGGCAGCAGCGAGCCGTGGATGTTGAGGCAGCCGTGGCGCGGCATCTCCAGCACTGCCTTGGGCAGCAGCAGGCCGTAGGCGGCGACGATCATCACGTCCGGCCGGAGCGCCGCCAGCTCCTGCTGTGCCGCCGCATCCTTCAGCGACAGCGGCTGGTATACCGGGACGCCATGCTCCAGCGCCAGCGCCTTCACCGGGCTGGGGGTGAGCTTGCGGCCGCGCCCGGCCGGGCGGTCGGGCTGGGTGTAGGCGGCGATGACCCGGTGGCGCGAGGCCAGCAGGGCCTTGAGGGCCACGGCGGCGAACTCCGGCGTGCCGGCAAAGACGATGTTCAAGGGTGACATTCTGAAATCCTCGTCACAGAGACGCAGGGGAGGTGCAGGCCGGTCCGGTTGCTGTGGGTATGGCCGCGTGCTGCTGCAGTTTTATCGCTCTGCGTCTCCGCGCCTCTGCGGCAAATGGGGTTGTATGGGAGTCACAGCGTCTGGCGGCGCAGCTTCTCCAGCTTCTTGCGGATGCGTTCACGCTTGAGGCTGGACAGGTAGTCGACGAACAGCTTGCCTTCCAGATGATCCATTTCGTGCTGGATGCATACCGCCAGCAGGCCATCGGCCTCCAGCTCGAAGGGCTGGCCGTCCCGGTTCAGGGCGCGCACCTTGACCCGGTCCGCCCGTTCCACGGTTTCATACACGCCGGGTACCGACAGGCAGCCCTCGTCCATCTGCTCCACACCCTCGCGGGCGAGGATCTCCGGGTTGATGAACACCCGCGGCTCATTCTTGTCTTCCGACACGTCGATGACGATGACCCGCTGGTGCACGTTCACCTGGGTGGCGGCGAGGCCGATGCCCGGGGCGTCGTACATGGTGTCGAACATGTCGTCCACCAGGCGGCGGATGGCGGCATCGACCTGGGTCACCGGCGCGGCGCGGGTGCGCAGACGCGGATCGGGGAAATGCAGGATGTTGAGGATGGCCATGGTTGTTTTCCGTGACAAACCTATAGTAATTGCGCAAGACTTGCTGCTAAAGTAATGATGATACTAGGTTCTGGCCCTCAGGACGACCCGCCCGACCATTCCGCGGGAGGGGGCGGAACCAGGGGGAATCATCCCGCGCAGGGGTGGAAGCCGAACTCGATACACACATCTTACGGGACGCCCATGGAAAAGAATCCGCTCCGTATCTCCCGCTGGCTTGCCACTCTGGCAGCGGCGGCCATTGTCGTCGGTTGCGCCAGTGCGCCGCAACAGCAGCCCGCTCCCGAGCCGGAACCGGTGGCAGCGCCGGAACCGGTGGTGGTGAAGCCGGACGCCCCGCAGAAGTACGTGGTGGTGAAGGGCGACACCCTGTGGGACATCTCCTCGCGCTTCCTGAGTGACCCGTGGCGCTGGCCCGAGGTGTGGGATAGTAATCCGCAGGTCGAGAATCCGCACCTCATTTACCCCGGCGATATCTTGATCCTGGGTTATAAGGATGGGCGCCCGGTGATCCAGATCCATCGTGGCGGCATCATCAGCAGCACCACGCCGCGCGGCATCCCCGAACAGCGCCTGTCGCCGCGGGTACGTGTGGAAGGCCTGGATCGTCCCATCGCCACCATTCCCCTCGATGCCATCCGCCCGTTCCTCACCCGGCCGCGGGTGGTCAGCCTGGCAGAGCTGGAGGCGGCACCGTATATCATTTCCAGCGTCGATCGGCATCTCATCGCCGGCGCCGGCCATCGCATCTATGTGCGCGGCCTGACCGACGTCGACCTGACCAACTATGTAGTGATACGTCCCGGCGTGACCTATCGTGATCCGGAAACGCGGGAAATCCTCGGCTATGAGGCCATTCACCTCGGCGATGCGCAACTGAAGGATTTTGGCGACGTCTCGACCCTGCAAATCACCAGCTCCGCGCGGGAAATCCTCAACGGCGACCTGCTCATGCCGGCCAACGACACGATGCCCGACACCAGCTTCATGCCGCGTGCGCCCAAGGACAAGGTGCGCGGCCAGATTATTTCGGTGCCGGGCGGCGTCTCTCTCATCGGCCAGTATCAGGTGGTGGCCATCAACCTCGGCCAGCAGGACGGGATGGAGCCGGGGCATGTCCTGGCCATCTATCAGGCCGGCGACATGGTGCGCGACCGCCGCCGTGGCTATGAGGAGGTGAAGATGCCCGATGAGCACGCGGGCAATCTGATGGTGTTCCGCACCTTCGCCCGCGTCAGCTACGGCCTGGTGCTGAAGGCGACCCGCACCATGCACGTGAACGACGTGGTTACCAACCCCTGAGGGCAGCACGCCCCGCGACAGACGGCGCCTGCGGGCGCCGTCTGCTTTTGTGGCGGGCGATTATCGTTATACTGTGCGCAGGCTATAGGGACATGGCTGACCGACGATGACCACCCGCGACGAACTCCACTATTGGCTGGCCCTGCTGCATCTGCCCGGTGTCGGGCCGGTGCGCCTGCGCGAGCTGCTGACCCGCCATGAATCACCGCGCCGGCTGTTCGAGCAGGGTGCGCGCGACAGCGACCTGGAGCCGGAACTGCGCGCGGCCCTGCGCGCGCCGGCCTGGGAGGAGGTGGAGCGGGACATCGCCTGGGCCGGCGCAGGCCGCACGATAGTGACCCTGGATGACCCGCGCTATCCGCCCCTGCTGGCGCAGGTGCATGACGCGCCGCCGCTGCTGTTCGTGCACGGCGCCCTGGAGGCCCTGGTGCAGCCGCAGCTGGCCATGGTGGGCAGCCGCAACCCGACACCGCTCGGCGAGGAGACCGCGCAGCAGTTTGCCCGCGCGCTCGCCGGTGCCGGTCTCACCATCACCAGCGGCCTCGCCCTCGGCATCGACGCCGCCGCCCATCGCGGCGCCCTCGCCGCCCGGGGGCAGACCGTGGCGGTATTCGGCACCGGTCCCGATCGCATCTATCCGGCCCGCCACCGCGACCTGGCCCACGCCATCGTTGACGGCGGCGGCGCCCTGGTGAGCGAATACCCGCCGGGCACGCCGCCCCTGCCCGGCCATTTTCCGCGCCGCAACCGCATCATCAGCGGCCTGTCGCTGGGCACCCTGGTGGTGGAGGCGGCACTGCGCAGCGGCTCGCTGCTCACCGCGCGCAGCGCATCGGAACAGGGGCGCGAGGTGTTCGCCATCCCCGGTTCGATCCACAATCCGCTGGCCCGCGGCTGTCATCGCCTGATCCGTGATGGTGCCAAACTGGTGGAGACGGCGCAGGACGTGCTGGAGGAACTGGCGCCGCAGCTGCGCGCGGTGCTGGCACTAGAGGCCGCACCGGCAGTGCGTGAATTCGGCCTCGACGAGGACTATCGCCGCCTGCTCGATTGCCTCGATTTCGCCCCCACTGCGGTGGACATCCTGGTGGAACGCAGCGGATTGACGGCCGATGCCGTTTCCTCCATGCTGTTATTACTGGAACTGGAGGGCTATGTGGCCTCCGCAACGGGCGGGGGTTATGCCCGGACCAGCAAAGAGAGCCTCTGAATGAAGCAAAACGTGTTTGATGTCCTGATGTACCTGTTCGAAAACTATATGGAAGACGAGGTTGGTTTCGACGAGGATCAGGACGCGCTGCAAGAGGCATTGTTGGAGGCGGGTTTCAGGCAGAACGAAATCCGCAAGGCCTTCGACTGGCTGGAAGGTTTGGCCGAGTTGCAGGACGACGCGCCGCTGCCGGCGGTGCCGTCCGGCTCCCTCCGTGTCTATTCGGAACCGGAGCTGGAGAAGATCAACACCGAGTGCCGCGGTTTCATCCTGTTCATGGAACAGATGGGCGTGCTCGACTCCGCCACGCGCGAGATGGTCATCGATCGGGTGATGGCGCTGGAGGAGGACGAGGTGGATCTGGAGCAGCTCAAGTGGGTGATCCTGATGGTCCTGTTCAACCAGCCCGGCCGCGAGGCCGCGTTTGCGTGGATGGAAGATCTGGTCCTGGACGAGACCGCTGGCGTGCTGCACTGAGCGCGACGCGCCGTCTCCGGACACAAGGTATGCCCGCGTAACGCGGGCATTGTTTTTTTAGAGTCTGCAGGTTGCAGTATGTTGCCCAGCCGGTGCGGGGCACCAAGGGAGCGGTATGAGCAAACACCTCGTCATCGTTGAATCGCCGGCCAAGGCCAAGACCATCAAGAAATACCTGGGCAAGGATTTCGAGGTGCTGGCCTCCTATGGCCATGTGCGCGACCTGCTGCCGAAGGAAGGCGCCGTCGATCCCGCCCACCGCTTCGCTATGAAGTACCAGCTCATCGACAAGAACGAAAAGCATGTCGATGCCATCGCCAAGGCGCTGGCCAAGGCCGACAGCCTGTACCTGGCCACTGACCCGGACCGCGAGGGCGAGGCCATTTCCTGGCACCTGCTGGAGATCCTGAAGGAACGCGGCCTGCTCGAGGACAAGCAGGTGGCGCGCGTGGTGTTCCACGAAATCACCAAGAAGGCGATCCAGGAGGCCACCGAGCATCCGCGCGAGCTGGCCATGGATCTGGTCAACGCGCAGCAGGCGCGCCGCGCCCTCGATTATCTGGTCGGCTTCAACCTGTCGCCGCTGCTGTGGAAGAAGATCCGCCGTGGCCTGTCCGCCGGCCGCGTGCAGAGTCCGGCGCTGCGCCTGATCGTCGAGCGCGAGTTGGAGATCGAGGCGTTCAAGGCGCGCGAATACTGGACCATCGAGGCCGATACCCTGGCCGCCAAACAGGCCTTCAGCGCCAAGCTGACCCAGCTCGACGGCGAGAAGATCACCCAGTTCTCCATCACCGACGGCAAGCAGGCCAAGGCGGCGGAAAAGACCCTGAGCAAGGCCGCCGGCGGCACGCTGGTGGTGAGCAAGGTGGAGAAGAAGCAGCGCAAGCGCAACCCGGCGGCACCCTTCACCACGTCCACCCTGCAACAGGAGGCCTCGCGCAAGCTGGGCTTCACCGCGCAGCGCACCATGCGCACCGCGCAGCAGCTGTATGAAGGTATCGACATCGGCGGCGAGACCGTCGGCCTCATCACCTACATGCGTACCGACTCGGTGAATCTGGCGCAGGAGGCTCTGGACGAGATCCGCAGTTACATCGCCGAGCGTTTCGGCAAGGACAACGTGCCGAAAGAGGCGCGCACCTACAAGACCAAATCGAAGAACGCCCAGGAGGCGCACGAGGCGGTGCGCCCCACCTCCGTGCTGCGCGAGCCTGAC
>Ga0172382_10002104_pt1 | contig 34034 bp, 30 predicted proteins | sample Leawel138RmetaG_FD_122245 | JGI IMG/M metagenome (GOLD analysis project Ga0172382, IMG submission 122245) | Leachate microbial communities from a municipal landfill in Southern Ontario, Canada - Leachate well 138R metaG | ecosystem: Engineered > Solid waste > Landfill > Unclassified | place...
ACTAAGCGAAAACATATGTTCGTTACATAAACATTGTAGCATATACCATGTTTTGGTGCAACCCCGGGTACAGGAAGCTGGTATAAGTTGTGGCATTGACGCTAGATTCTCTCAAGGTTATAATATACAATACCGGGTCTAAAGTATCTGCTTTTCTTTGTTCTACCAAAGCGAAAGTGGGGATCCTGTAATGCCGAATCTTAAACGAGTTATGGTTTGCATTCCACCTTGCCTTTTGGAGGAAGTAGACTGTCTAGTGCAAGACCAGGATGGCAATCGAAGTCGGTTGGTTCGCGACGCTTTGAGGTATTATCTGCGGCACCAAAAGGGCCGGGAATTGAGGGTGCGCATGCGCGTAGGGTATCAAGAAATGGCCAGCATCAACCAGGAGCTCGCCGATGAGGATCTGTGCAGCACGACAATCTTGCTAGAACAATACGAAGTAAAGCTGAGTAAACTATAGTGAAGTGCTGTTATGGAAGGGATAGCAAGTGGCAGATCTAGACATAAGGCGGGGGGACATTTTCTATGCAGACCTAAACCCGGTGGTTGGTTCGGAGCAGGGTGGTGTTCGTCCTGTACTGATCGTTCAAAACGACATAGGGAATCGTTATAGTCCCACCACAATTATCGCAGCAATTACGTCCCGCATCAAGAAAGCTAAAATGCCTACCCACATTGAGATTCCGAAGGAAAAATACAGTTTAGACAAGGATTCTGTGATTCTTCTTGAGCAGATTCGGACTATCGATAAGCGGAGGCTTAGGGAGAAGGTCGCCAGGCTTGACCGAGCTACAATGGAGAAGGTGGATGAGGCCTTGGAGATCAGTCTTGGGCTTATCGAACTGTAATCTTATACCAGGGATGGCGATAAGATATGGCAAAACCTAGGATCGGGATTCCTGTTAGTCACCGAGTTATCGATGAGTTACATCAGCTAACTGTTTCCGGTGATCTAGTTAGAGCGATCCACCAATCGGGTGGAATTAGTGTAATCATTCCCAAGGGTTTAGAAGAAGACCTGCATGGGCTTTTAGGGTCCGTGCAGGGCTTTGTTTTGCCCGGAGGGCTTGATATAGATCCAAAGTATTATGGCCAGGAGCCTTCCAATCAGTGCGGGCAGATTAACCCGACCGACGATGGATTGCATCTTGCTGTTGCCACATATGCTTTACAGCAGGATATACCTGTTCTTGGCATATGTCGGGGGATGCAGATGCTTAACGTTGCTGCCAAAGGCACGTTGTATCAGGATATCTCCACGTGGACAACGGTGCAACATCGCCAACAGGCGCCGCGGTGGTATGCTACGCATGGGGTAAAGACGGAAGAAGGAAGCTTAGTTAGGGAGATGTTCGGTCAAGGCGATTTCCGGGTTAACTCCTTTCATCACCAAGCGGTTGAAGTATTGGGGGAAAATCTGATCTGTACGGCACGATCTACGGATGGTGTCATCGAGGCCATTGAATCAATTAAGCACCGATACGTGGTTGGCTTACAGTGGCATCCGGAGCTGTTGTTGGAGCATCACAAGAAGGCCCAGGTGCCCTTTGTGAAGTTGATTGAGGCAGCATACAAATCCCAGGGAAGGTGAGATAACCGTGAAAGTATATATATCTGCTGATTATGAGGGAATTTGCGGGATTGTGTCCTGGTCGCAGCAGCGGGTTTACTCATTAGAAAGCAGAAGACTGATGACCCAGGAGGTTAACGCTGCTGTTAAAGGAGCCATTGCCGGAGGCGCTACGGAGGTTGTTGTTAACGATGCCCACGATTCCATGTGTAATCTAATCCCTGAGGAAATCCATCCTGAGGCTAAGTTTATCCTAGGAAGATCCAAGCCGTCACTCATGATGGAAGGACTAGAAAAGGGGTTTGATCTAGTGTTTCTCGTTGGTTACCATGCCGCAGGGGGGATAGGGACCGGCGTTTTGTCCCATAGTTACTCATCAAGCTGTATTTCTGAGATTCGCATTAACGGCCAACTTTGTGGAGAGGCTACAGTTAATGCAGGCTTTGCTGGCAGCCTTGGTATTCCCGTTGGCCTTGTCACTGGCGATGAGGTATTAGCCCGAGAGGCAACTGCTTGGCCGACCCCGCCGAAAATAGCACAGGTTAAGGAAAGCATCGGTCGCTATGCGGCCTGCTCCCTACATCCGAGTAAGGCCCGGCAACAAATTGAAAAGTTGGCCCAGGAGGCGGTAACCTCCTCTAAGGAATTTCAACCGGTGGTTTTTGCGGAACCCCTTAATTTACAAGTGAGTTTTATTGAGACAAATATGGCGGATGTGGTAACATTATTACCAGGGGTAACCCGGAAAGGTGCCTGTACGGTGATCTATAAAGCTGAGAAATACAGTGAGCTATACAATATGATTACCCTGTGTCTAATTCTAGCAGGAAGTAGCAAAGCTCAGGGCTAAAGAGGTTAAGGGTATGGAGTTTTTGGTCACAACAAATTCTAATCTAGATACCAAAGGGTACGGGCAAAGACTTGCATCATACCTATTACCGGGGGATGTGATTGCCCTATCGGGGGATTTAGGCGCAGGCAAGACTACCTTTTGTCAAGGCATTGGAGAAGGACTCGGTGTAGGGATACCCATTAAGAGTCCTACTTTTACGATTATCCGGGAATACGAGGGAAGAATTCCCTTCTACCATTTTGATGTTTACCGACTCAACTCCCTGCTCGAATTGGAAGACTTGGGATATGAGGAATACTTCTATGGTGATGGGGTTGTGGCGATTGAGTGGGCTGATCTGATTAAGCCTGTTTTGCCCGAGGATCATCTTGAGGTGATCATGGAATATGGCCATGAATCAGGAAGAAAGATTTGGTTTGTGGCCCATGGACCAAGGACAGAGGAAATACTAAAAATGTATCGGGGATTGGAAAGGTGACTTGGTAGTGTTAGTATTGGGGATTGATACGGCGACCCAAACTGGAGGGGTTGCGCTATTGGACGAGTATGCTCTTAGGGGTGAATACTTGCTTAATGTGTCCGCAACCCACTCGGAAAGATTACTTGGTTCCATAGAAAGGCTCTTGCTGGATGCACACTGTCCAAAAGAGGACATAGACGGAATCGCAGTCAGTATTGGGCCAGGTTCCTTTACTGGTCTACGGATTGGGGTTACCGTGGCCAAGACCTTAGCGTGGGTGTGGAAGTGTCCGGTGGTAGGTGTGAGTACCTTAGCTGCCTTAGCACGTCAGGGATTTGGTGCCCAACTGATTTGTCCCATGATTGATGCTCGGCGGAAAAACGTCTATGCCGCGGTGTACTCTCAAGATTACCAAACCATCCGAAAGCCCCAGTACATCTCCGTGGACTCTCTTGTGAAGTTTTTTCAGGAGCAGCAGAAGACCGTTGTCTTTTTAGGGGATGGCGTTCTTAAATACGGGAGTATCCTAAAGGAGCAGCTTGCTGATCTAGCTGTTCTTGCTACTGTTCCCAACTGCCTACTCCGACCGGCTTCGGTGGCATATTTGGGATTAGAGTCAATGAGACAAGGACACAGGGATGATCCCTCGGTTCTTCGACCAGTCTATCTAAGGCAATCGGAGGCAGAGCGAAAATGTCCTTCCGGAATGTAATTGGCCTGTTAGGTCTTGAGGATGTGGATGAGCTGGTGGCCATCGAGAAGGCATCCTTCCCAATTCCTTGGTCAAGGGAATCCATTGTGAGGGAGCTTGTGTATAACTCTGTAGCTTCCTATGTGGGATATAAGCTAGATGGCAGATTAGTGGGATACGCTGGGATTTGGATTGTTGAAGATGAGGGGCACATTACCAATATTGCCGTGTACCCGGAGTATAGAGCACAAGGCATTGGTTCGAGTTTGGTCGAAGCATTAATTGATCTGGCCCGAAGGGCGGATGTACGGATCATGTCTTTGGAAGTGCGTCGTTCGAACCAAGTGGCCCAGAGTCTTTATCTGAAGGCGGGTTTCCAGGTGGTTGGGGTGCGCAAACAGTACTATAGTGACAACCTGGAGGATGCCTTGGTCATGGTGAAGCTTTTAGGCGATCGGGAGGCTAATCATGGATGAGTTGATCTTAGGGATTGAGACAAGCTGTGATGAGACAGCAGCCGCGGTAGTCTGCGGAGGAACTAAGGTATTGTCTAATATTATTAGTTCACAGATTGATATACATAAACGATTTGGTGGTGTTGTACCCGAGATTGCCTCAAGAAAGCATGTGGAGACAATCCTGCCCATTATTCAAAGGGCCCTGGACAGCGCCCAGCTAGCCATTGATGATCTAGATGCGGTGGCAGTAACCTATGGCCCAGGTCTTGTGGGTGCACTGCTTGTGGGTGTTTCCGCGGCTAAAGCCATAGCTTTCGCTGCCGATCTCCCGTTAATCGGTGTAAATCATATTGAAGGCCATATCACTGCCAACCGTCTTAGCCATCCGGAATTAAAGCCGCCCCTGATCTGTTTGACCGTATCCGGAGGACATACGGATCTACTTTACGTGCCCCAGTGGGGCAGTTATACTTTGCTTGGACAAACCCGGGATGATGCGGCGGGTGAAGCCTTTGACAAGGTAGCCCGGACCATGGGACTTGGGTATCCCGGCGGTCCCTTAATCGATCAGCTGGCCAAGGAAGGGAATCCCGTAGCGATTCGATTTCCGAGGGCTTTGGCCAATGAAGGATATGATTTTAGTTTTAGTGGCCTTAAGACAGCGGTCGTCAACTATCTTCATAATGCAAGGCAGCGGCAGGATGAGGTAAACCTTGCAGATGTTGCAGCTAGCTTTCAGGAGGCTGTTGTGGATATACTAGTGAGAAAAGCTATTGCTGTTGCCCAGGAAATGGAGATCGGGACGATTATTTTATCCGGAGGAGTTGCGGCTAATACCCGGCTCCGGGAGGCTATGACGGAAGAGGGTCGGCAACAGGGTATCAATGTGTATTATCCGGATTTGGTCTACTGTACGGATAATGCGGCCATGATTGCCGGGGCGGCCCACTTTGCATACGAGCGCCGGGACTTTGCTGACCTCGAGCTAAATGCAGTGGCAAATTTGGGCCTAATTTGATTTTCCATGCAGGAATTTCGACCGACATGTAGAATCAATTATGTTTGGAACGGACCCAAGGGGAGAAAGGATGATGTGGGTGAAGGCCCTGCTTGTACTAAGCGATGGAACAACCTATGAAGGTCTGGGGATTGGCGCTCGGGGGTTACGTTTTGGTGAACTGGTCACCAACACCAAAATGGTAGGCTACGATCAAGTGATCACCGATCCTGCTTGCTTTGGACAATTGGTGGCTATGACTTATCCTTTGATCGGCAACTATGGAATTAATCTTGAAGATCTGGAATCGAAGACCTGCCATTTGGCAGGTCTTATTTTAGACCACGACAGCCGGATTTTCAGTAACTGGCGTGCGAAGATGGACCTAAACAGTTTTCTTGAAGAACAAGGGGTCACGGTGTTAACCGGAATTGATACTCGTTCATTAACTGTGAAGATCCGAACTTCTGGGACGATGCCCGCAGCAATCGCTGTAGGGGAGTATGACACAGAGCAGATACTATCCGACCTAAAGGCACAGGATGTATACAAACACTCGGCCTTGGATGTAACATGTCAACAGGCTTACGTGTTTTCCGATGGCGCACCCCATGTTGCTGTGTTGGATCTGGGAGTTACCACATCCCAGTTATCTCAAATGGCGGAGTTAGCTCTAAAGGTTACTGTACTACCAGCATCAGCTGGGCTGGCAGAAATAGAAAAGGTAAATCCCAACGGTCTGTTCTTATCAAGTGGGCCGGGAGACCCCAATCATTTGCCGGATGTAATCCGAAACGTGACTGAGCTTTTGCCGAGACTGCCTATCTTTGGGGTGGGACTTGGTCATTTGGTTTTGGGTAAGTCCCTCGGGGTAAGAAGCACGAGACTACCGGTAGGGCACCGGGGTGCCAACTATCCTGTCAAGAACCTAATTACCGGTAAATTGGCGATCACGGAGCAAAACCATGGTTACGTATTAGACTCGGAGGATCTACCCAAGGATGTGCAGATTAGCCATATCAACTTGGTGGACGAGACTATTGAAGGCATCAAAAGTGAACGTTACCCAGCCTTTGGTGTGCAGTATCGCCCCACCTACACCGAAGGTGAAGTAAACCCTGAGTTTCAGGATTTCTACAACATGCTATGTAAGACCTGTCGAATTTCTAGTGAAGGATGTGAGTCGATTGCCCAAAAGGACTGATCTGCGCAAGATCATGATTATTGGATCCGGACCTATTGTGATTGGACAGGCGTGTGAGTTTGATTATTCAGGATCCCAAGCCTGCAAGGCCCTCAAAGAGGAGGGCTATAAGGTAGTACTGGTTAATAGTAACCCTGCCACGATCATGACTGATCCGGTGATGGCTGACCGGACCTATGTGGAACCCTTGATTGAATCGGTATTGGTCAAGATTATTGAACGAGAGCGTCCCGATGCCTTACTGCCCACTTTAGGGGGACAGACGGCGCTAAACCTAGCTGTATTTCTGGCCAAATCCGGCGTTTTGGAGAAATATAATGTTGAAGTGATTGGTGCTAGCCCCGAGGCCATCGCCCGGGCCGAGGACCGGGATCTCTTCCGTCAAGCCATGACCGAGATCGGGGTCAACGTGCCTAAGAGCGGAATTGCCACCAGTGTGGACCAAGCACTAGACATTGCTGAGGAAATTGGCTATCCATTGATTCTACGTCCTGCCTTCACCCTTGGTGGTTCCGGGGGAGGTGTGGTGTACAACGTTGAAGAGCTTAAGGAGCTTGCTGCTACAGCCATTAGCACAAGCCCAATGGGGCAGGTCCTCGTGGAGCAATCGGTACTTGGCTGGAAGGAAGTAGAGTTTGAGGTAGTTAAGGACAGCGCGGATAACGTTGTTATTGTGACTTCCATGGAGAATATCGATCCCATGGGTGTCCATACCGGGGATAGTATCGTTGTGGCACCTGCCCAAACATTGTCAGTTAAGGAATACAATCGACTTATAGGTATTTGCCACCGCGTGATTCGGAAAATCGGTCTCGAAGCTGGCGGAGCAAACATTCAATTAGGAGTTAATCCCGACAATGGGGAGATCGTCATCATTGAAGTGAACCCTCGGGTCTCAAGGAGTTCTGCCCTAGCTTCGAAGGCAACCGGATACCCCATTGCTTGGGTTGCCAGCAAATTGGCAATAGGATATACCCTTGATGAGATCAAAAACGAAGTCACCGGGAATACATCCTCATTTCACGAACCAGCCATCGACTATTGCGTTGTGAAGATGCCCCGGTTTACCTTCGAGAAGTTTCCGGAAGCAGAACGAATGCTGACCACCTCCATGAAGTCCGTAGGGGAGACGATGTCCATCGGTCGCAATTTCCAAGAGGCCCTACAGAAAGGGCTAAGGGGTCTTGAAGTGGGACGAGCTGGGTTTGGAGCCGACGGGAAGGAACTTGATGTGGTCAACGGCAAGACCCTTGAAGAGCGGATCCGGATTCCTAGTGACCTTCGCCTATTCTATGTTCGGGAAGGGCTTAGAAGAGGCATGTCAGTGGATGAGATCTATGCTATCAGTAAAATAGATCGATGGTTCCTAGATAATATGCAGGAAATTGTGGAGATGGAGCAGGTTCTGCAAAGGTGGTCAAAGCTTACCGATGTTCCTGATGAGGTACTAAGACAAGCTAAGGAAATGGGCTTTTCCGATCTCCAGTTGGCCAAAACCTATGGTACCGATGAGTTAGATGTTCGCAATTATCGAAAGATGAAGGGGATAGAGTCTGTTTATAAACTAGTTGACACTTGCGCCGGGCAATATGAAGCGACAAAACCTTACTTCTACTCCACCTACGGATTCGAGGATGAAAGTCGGGCCACCGAGCATAAGAAAGTGATCATTCTTGGTGGGGGTCCAAACCGTATTGGGCAGGGAATAGAATTCGATTATTGCTGTGTACACGCTTCCTATGCCTTGAAAGAAGAGGGCCTTGAAAGTGTAATGATTAACAGTAATCCTGAAACGGTCAGTACCGATTTCGACACTTCGGATCGACTGTATTTTGAGCCCCTTACCAGGGAGGACGTGCTCGATATTATTGACCGGGAGAAACCCACAGGCGTGATAGTCCAATTCGGCGGTCAGACTCCGCTAAACCTAGCCAATCCCCTGCAAGAAGCGGGAGTGGCAATCCTAGGCACTAGTCCCGACAGCATTGATCGGGCCGAGGATCGGGAACGATTCAACGCCTTACTAGAGAAACTGCAGCTACAAAAGCCCCCAAATGGAATGGCTACGTCCTTTGTAGAAGCTAAGGAGATCGCTTGTGGCATCGGTTACCCGGTTTTGGTACGGCCGTCCTATGTGCTTGGTGGTCGGGCTATGCAGATCGTACATGATGAACATGAACTTGCTAATTACATCAAGAATGCGGTGGAAGTGTGTCCGGATCATCCGGTCCTGATTGACAAGTTCCTCGAAGATGCCATTGAAATAGATGTTGATGCTATTGCCGACGGTGAGACTGTAGTTATTGGTGGGATTATGGAGCATATCGAGGAAGCGGGTATCCATTCTGGGGATAGCGCCTGTGTTTTGCCATGTATAAGTTTGGCCGAAGAGTTGATCGAAGAGATCAAGGAAACGACGAAGGCACTGGCCTTGGAGTTAGATGTAAAGGGCCTGATGAATATCCAGTACGCGGTACGCAACGATATCTTGTATGTTTTGGAAGTAAACCCCCGTGCTTCCCGTACTATACCCTTCGTGAGTAAGGCTACCGGTGTTCCCCTAGCCAAACTTGCGACCAAGGTAATGATCGGAAAAACCCTAAAGGAATTAGGATTTACCGAAGAGGTCCACATTTCCCATGTGGTAGTTAAAGAAGCGGTATTTCCCTTCAATCGGTTTCCGGGGGTAGATGCCTTGCTCAGTCCAGAGATGAAATCTACCGGTGAGGTTATGGGAATTGACACCTCCTTCGGCATGGCCTTTGCAAAATCCCAGCTTGCCGCCGGGCAGAAGCTTCCTCAAAAGGGCAAGGTCTTCATTAGTGTGAAGAACCAGGATAAACGCCATGCAGTGATGCTTGCTGGACGCCTAATTGACATGGGCTTTAGACTGATTGCCACCAAAGGAACCGCTAGTGTGCTTAGACAGCATGATATAGAGGTTGAAGAGGTGCATAAAATTCACGAGGGACGTCCCCATGTACTTGACTTAATCAAGAACGGAGAGGTGGGAATGATCATCAATACCACTAGTGGCAAACTCCCCCGGGTTGATGAACGTCGAATGCGTGCTTTAGCAGTGGCCAGGGGGATTCCTCTGATAACTACCCTGCAAGGGGCCCAAGCAAGTGTACAGGGGATTGAGGCACTAAGGAAGCGGGAACTAAGGGTAAAGACTCTACAGGAATATCATGAGATGAAGACGTGGTAAGGTTGCTAGATGGCGCAAGCAATGCTTGCGCCATCTTAAATACTAGACCGAAGTGTTCGGTACTTTAACACCGAGATACTAATGATCGTTACCAAGCCAACAGGCTAGACACAGCTTTTCTATGGGTAAACCAATGGCTTTGACGAAGTCGTCTACAGTATTGTAATGTAGGCTAGTGGCCCCTAGGATTGCGCAGATCTCGTCCTCGGTTCGTTGGTTACCGATGAGTTCTTCTGGAGTACGGGCGGAAATACTATATTTGCAGGGATAGCTGAGTTTTGGTGCACCGATACGTACATGGACCTCCCTTGCGCCTGCATTCATCAGCTCATCGACCCGGTGGGCAATCTGCGTGCCTCGCACGATTGAATCATCACAGAGGACGATGCGTTTTCCTTTTACTGCTTCCTTTACGATATACAGCTTGCTGGTGGCGATTCTTTTTCGCTCCGTTTGAGTGGGAGGAATGTAACTTCGTCCATGGGCATAGCGGTTATAATCAAATACGATTCCGTAGGGAACCTGGGATGCCAAATGGTATCCTAGGGCATGACCAAGACCGGACATCGGTACACCTGCCACTACATCAGCATTTACGGATTGGTCTCTGGCGGCTAAGGCGGAACCGAAGTTGTTCCTTGCTTGGCTGACAGGTACCCCGTCAATAATCGCGTCAATTCGAGCCATATAGGCGTATTCAAAGGCACAATGGGCGATTTTTTGGGCGGGTCTTTCTGCCACCTTGGCAAAGCCAGAAGTCTTTAGCTCATAAATAGCTCCAGGTTCCACATCCTTAAACTCCTTGACTCCAAGCCAGTCAAGAGTACCCGATTCCGATGCGGCACAGGTTCCTGCATCATTGATACCAATAACTAACGGTCTAATTCCTGCAGGACAGCGCATTGCAAACAATTGTCCCTTTTCTGTTAAGACTAATAAAGAATAGGCGCCCCTTATCCTGTCAGGAAGTCCGGCAAGACCATCCACAATGTCTTTTCCTTGACTGATCAGCCGGGCCATGATCTCACCGTCGGTTCCGTAGGCAAAAGCACACCCTTGTTGGAGTAGTTCTTGTTTAATCTCTCGAGCGTTGTTGATTACTCCATCGAAGACCAACGCCATTTTGCCCAGACGGGATTCCAGTACCAGGGGTTGGGGATCAGATAGACTAACATGGGCCAACCCTGATTTACCCGGAAACTTCTCCAACTGTTCCGCATTGGTATTTACAGATACAAGGCCGGGGTAACATTCACAGTGTAGCCTGTTTCCCACAGTGGCAAAGCCACAATGCTCCTGGCCGCGATGCTGAAGCTGGAAAATGCCATCTTGTAGATCTCCAATGCAATTGTGTTCTCGGTAGTTTAACCCCAAAACTCCACCCATCTATGATGCCTCCTGCCTTTCTCATGTCTTAATCATAGATGCTAAGAAACTAAGCGTCAAGAGTAGTTGCAGGATTTATCTGTTTGTTGGCGAATACCGACTTAAACAGAATGTGGGAGGTTAGTGGTATGAGTAATACCGTCATTGCTGCACAATTATATACACTTCGTGACTCACTCAAGACCCCTCAGGAGATTCGACAGAGCTTGAGTAAGGTTCGGGAAATTGGCTATGAAGCGGTTCAGCTTTCCGGTTTAGGCCCTATCGAACCAGGGGAATTGGCCAAGATACTTCAGGACTACAATCTGCAAGTAGCTGCCACTCATGTGAGTTTTCAAAGACTGAAAGATGAGTTCGACAAGGTTGTTGAAGAACATAGATTATGGGGATGCCAGCATGTCGCAGTAGGTTCGATGCCCGGGGAATATAAGACAGATGCCGATGGATACAAACGCTTTGCCCAGGAGGCCACTGCCATTGGGCGTCAGCTTGCTCGAGCGGGGCTTACCTTTAGCTACCATAACCATAGCTTTGAGTTTGAGAAATTCCAGGGACGGTTGGGTTTGGATATCCTTTTTGAGGAAAGCGATCCAGAGGTCTTTCTAGCCGAAATTGATACCTTTTGGATCCAACACGGTGGTGGGGATCCAGCGGCTTGGATCCAAAAAGTCTCGGGGCGTATGCGGATTGTGCACTTAAAGGACATGACTATTTGTGATGGAAGACAAGCTATGGCTGAAGTTGGTGAAGGTAACCTCAATTGGCCAGACATCTTGCGGGCATGTAAGGAGGCAGGAGTCTTGTGGTATGTGGTGGAACAAGATATATGCCAACGGGATCCATTTGAGAGTCTGGCTATTAGTCTGCGCAATCTAAAGGCAATGGGTTTAGTCTAGTGAAAAGGAAGCGCACGTGCGCTTCCTTTACTTTGTTTCTAACGGCTTTACATGACCAAAACGACGGGCAGGACCAGCAACCGGTGCCGCCCAGCGGACAGCGTTGGTAATCCCCTGAGGATCTCCGGGTTGTAGTAGACGGGATAAGTCTCGTGTCCGGGGCGAAAATAAAAGATCTTACCACTACCCCGTTGATAACAGCATCCGCTGCGAAAGACCTCGCCACCTTCAAACCAGCTGATGAAGATTAAAGAATCCGGTTCAGGGATGTCAAAGAACTCTCCGTAGGTTTCGGTCTGGGGCAGTTCGATGTAGGGTCCAATTCCTTCTACAATCGGATGACCTGGGTTTACTACCCATAGTCGTTCCTTATCTCCGTCTTCTCGCCATAGTAGATCACAGGACGTTCCCATCAGCTTCTTGAATACTTTGGACATATGTCCAGAATGAAGGGCAATAAATCCCATACCGTCCAAAACTCTTTTACAGACTTTATCTACCACTGTATCAGAGACTAGGTGATGCCCAGCATGGCCCCACCAGGTGAGTACATCAGTGTTGTCTAGCACCTCATCGGTCAGACCATGTTCTGGCTCCTCCAAGGTTGCTGTGCGTACTTCCAGATCCTCTTGGGTCTTTAGGTGGTTAGCTAATGCCACATGCATCCCTTCGGGGTAGATTCTGGCTACTGTTTTGTTGCTCTTTTCATGAAGATACTCATGCCAAACCGTCACTCGAATCTTCTTGTTTTCGCTCATTTGTGTGCCTCCTTCTAGTAGATAAGAATGACTGCGATTAACTCAAGGTCAGAAGTGCCATTGTTTTTTATGCTATGGGAGCTGCCTCCTCTAGTAATAACAACATCACCTGGATGTACCAGTTTTTCTGCATTGTCATCGGTGACAAGGCCGGTGCCCTTAAGGATATAGAATATCTCTTCTTCATCGTTGTGTTCGTGCAATCCGATTGAAGCGTTAGGTTCTAGCCGCAACTTAGCAAACAACCGACACTTGCCCTTCAACTCTTCGGTAGTAGCGATATGTTCAAATTCGATACTACCTTCTCCCTTGTGCATGCTGCGGCGAATATCGGTGATGAGGTCTTGTTTTGCTTTGATCAAAGACTTTCCCCCTTTCTTTGGAGCATTATAACTGAAACCGGTTCCAGAAATCCTTCCAAATATTAATGCCTTTTATTTATGGAATATGTTCTACTACAACTGGTGTATTCCTTCCGAGCTTCCGAATGCTGCTAAAAAACATTTAGAAGGAATAGCCTTAAGAAATGCCGAATAACAGTATCAGTGCGGCTCAAAAGGGGGGGTGGATAGTAATGGTTACTTTTCCTGCGCGAAGGGCTTCGTTTAGTAGTATCGTCTACGAGGCTCTTCGGGAAAAGATAATTCTCATGGAAATACCCCCTGGGGCTCGGCTTTCTGAGAATATTTTGGCAGAAACACTAAATGTGAGTCGTTCTCCCGTGCGGGAAGCTTTAAAACTTTTGGAGCAGGAACGGTTAGTAATGACGATCCCCCAAAGGGGAACCTTTGTTACAAAGATAGTTCCAAAAGAGGTGTTGGATGCCTGTGATATGCGTCTACTCCTTGAGGAATGGATGCTGAAAAAACTAGAAGCTGGTGTTGCCCACATAGACCGGGATGTTGTTGCAAGACTATTAGCGGAACATGAGACTATTGACGGTGCTCACGAACTCTCCCGCAGTCTTGACCTGGATAACATGTTTCACAAAACGCTTCTTGAGTCGACGGATAATCAGCAAGCGATCCGCTTATATCTACAAGTAATCACTGTCATGATCCGGGTGCGGACTTGGAATATTAGGCGGCTTGATACTCTTCAAAAGGGGATGGACGAGCATCGACTGTTGTATCAGGCCATTTGTGAAAGAAACTGGGAACTGGCGGGAAATGTGATCTTGTGTCATGTTGATGCGGTCCGAAAGTGTCTGAGGCGGTTAGAAGAGGAAAACCCTGACTTTTGCAGTGACGATGGCATAATCCAGGAGATAGGGGGACTTGATTGCCTTGCTGGACGTATCTAAGAAGATCTGTTGGTCATTGTTGGCGTTTCTTGTTTTCAGCTCGGGTTTCAGTAGCGGGAATACCACGGAATACCCGGTCAACTATGAAATGGTCTTGCGAAGTGATGAGCACTTTATTCCGGTGGCGACCTGTGGGCCATTACTAATCGGTGTGATGGATGCACGATTTCAAAGGGAGATTGGCACGGCAGGTTTGACCGAGGAAGCTCTGGGTGTATTTTACATCATAGATCTTTGGACTGTGAACATATCCGAGGGGGAAGCTTCGCTATATTCGCCACGGATCCACTTAATTGATGAGGCGGGACGCAAGTACCAAATGTCAGAGACCGCTACTTTGACCTCCACTCTAAGTAGCAGTGAGGAATACAGTCATGTCATGCTCTTTTTGGACCTGACCCCCAACATTCAGTACGTAATCCGTTTGATCTTTGATGTAGATGAAGAGTTTGATCCATTTACGGCTAAACTTGGTATCGCGTCAGGGAAGTGGGGTTCTAAAGAGGAGTACTCCTATATTTGGGCGAGACAAATGACACCTGCTGACTTCATCTAAGTACCATCAGAGGGCTTGTCGGGGCTATTATTCTCCTCCGACAGAGTAGCGGACTGCCTATACTGTTGGGGACATATTCCGGTTACCTTTTTGAAAACCCGGCTAAAATACGATGGATCCTTGTACCCAACCTTAAACGAGATCTCGTTGATTGTTTCAGTAGATTCTAGGAGTAAATCTATAGCTTTCTTGACTCGAATGGAAGTCAGGTATTGAATAGGGGTTTGTCCAGTGGCGATCTTGAAGATTCTGCTAAAATAGACAGGGTTAAGGTGCATTATCTTTGCCATATCTGCTAGGGTGATCTGCTGGTGGTAGTTGCTCATAAGGTATTCGATTACCTGTCCCACTTGGTCGGTTTGCTTAGGGGCTAGGTTAGTGTGTTGCCAGTAGTCAAGTTCATATAAGATGTTCAGCGCAATACTCCGGCATTTGGCTCTGTGATTGTGCTGACCGGACACCCAGTGATGTACTAAACGACGGAATAGGTACTGTAGTTGCTCGAAGTTTCCCGGGCGGCTGAACCGGGGCATATTTAGACAATCCTCTTGCAGTCTTGTACCATTCATCGTATATATATGAAAACAAAAGGCATAGCAATGCATCGGGTCTTCCTCGGTGGTCCAGGCTGCATGCTCCTCGCCGGGTACAATGCAGACTAGGTCTCCCCGGCCGACCTTATGGAGTGCCCCTTGGTAGTCAAACCAAGCGGTTCCCTCCAAGAAAATCAGGTAGTTGTACTCATTTAAGGTCCGTGGGGCTAGGTGCCAGCCGGAGAATAACCGGCAGTCTCGGTCTACTGCGTAGATTACTTCTGGAACGATACCATCAAGCTCGGCCACGTAATGCACAGAGGTTTCGTATCAGTGTCTTCCGCCTGATACGGCAACTCTGCTTTCTCCTCCTCTGGATAGAACTGGAACAGTGAATTGCACTTTAGTTACCTTATTGGATCAATATCGATTGCTAAGGACACATAATCATATGAGCTATGTTAAGTACTTCGTCTTATTCAGATGGTTCCCTCCTTGGTTCGGTGTTCTCCCAAGGGGATCCGGTAGGTGATTGAGGACGGATGGTGTTGATGTAGACGAGCGGCTCCACGTACTCCGTTAGATTACGGCTGGTCTTGTCGGGATTAGCCCGAACAATCATGTTGAGCCTTTGGTTACTTAGAACCTTAGGAGTCGTTATAGGTTGCAGGAGGGAGAGACATCACACCAAATAGCAGCTGGCCTAGCTTTATTCCAAGTTCTGGGGAGTTAGCGATGCTTGCCTAATGCACATAGTTTTGGTAGGATGTAGACAGATTCACAAATGGGCTACTCAGAAAGGAACCAGATCCCATTGAGTAATCTACAATTGCGGAAGTCATTTGCAAAGCTACTGAGACGTAGGCGGAAAGTACGTCCGGGATGGCTTTTGGCGATATATGGTGATGAATGGCAGTCGGGGTGGGCATTTTGTCACAGTGATACGGCTGTCGATGTTGAAACAGGAAATGGCCCCGCGCTAGATGCCCGCACTATTCCTCCCGAGAAGATGACTTCCCAAGTAGATTCCTTACTGAATGAGATTCAGCGACGTCTCGATAATGAGCAACCCCAGTTTATCGGCCTTTGCATGCCGGATAGTTCCCGCCGTGTTTTTCAACGTAGGCTAGCTCAAGTTTGGCCAGAAGCAGAGACTATCTCAATAAGTGATGCGGAACGGTTGATCGATCCTGGGGAGTTTCCCGTAGGGGTTGTGTTATACGCTGATTTACGGGCATTTGCAGTTGGCAGACGACTTGATGGTTACACTTGGATTTCTGGGGATTGGCCTGTTCCGCTAGGTAGCGGGGGCTCCTTATATGAACTGGCTTTACTGACTATTGGTAGTGTGCTGGAGATCAGAGATGGTCGCCAAAAACCATCGATGCTGCGTGGTTCATTACTAGAGGTGTTGGGATTTCAGGACTTTGACGGATTGTTGATGTGGCTTTATACCGGGGCAAAGCAAGAACCCGATCGTTTAGTTAAGATTGTGGATCTTCTCTCGGGTGCAGCGGCCAGCGGTGACCCCTTGGCAGTCAGGCTAGTTAATGTAGTAGGTAATAGTTTGGGTGCCTGTGTTACCGCTTGCCTTGAGCAGTTGGGGCTAACTCAGGATGAGACTGTGGTTCGGGTAGGAGGGCGGGTATTGCAACTGCATCGTATTGTGCCTGCCATTATGAATCGAGTTCAATATGCCAATGAGAACGTAGTTTTCCAGTCTGTAGAGTTTACTCAGACCGGGAGACAGACACTTAGTGCGTTGCAGATCAAGATCAATGAGGAATAAGTAGCACATTTACGCATCTTTTGAGTATTGGATGACCTACAAATGTCTAAGCCGCTAGAGAAGTACCGCTTCCTTGTTAATACTCCTTTTTCCAAATCAAGAACCAGATGTGATGGAGGGATTGGACTTGGAGAGTCCATTACGGGATCTGGATAATGCTTGGCGCTATTCATCTGAGCAATTGCGGGAGGTTGTTATAGAGAAATTCGGCCATCTATTTCATCCGGATGAAGAGATTGTGTACATCGCTGGGACAGATCTGGATCTGACAGGCAATTATAATACGGGACTAATCATTCTTACTGAGCAGCGTCTTTTGGCTATTTACCCACATGATGACAAGATGCAAGAAGCCGCTAATCTCTGCAGCATCGAGACTGCAGAGATTGAACATCATGTAGGAAATGGCATTTTGTTTTTGCAGTTTGCGGACAAGAGGCAAATGTTTGCTCGCTTTTCGTTGAGCGCCCTTGATGGGTTCATGGAGCTTACCGATTTGTTGAATGAACGGAGCGCCACCCCCCAAAGTTTATCCCAGAGTAAACCAAAAAAGGTCCGCGTGGATCGCTGTTCTATCTGTGGGACGGTGAAAAGAAGGGGTGTCTGCCCAAACTGTTTAGATAAGGGCCGTCTTGTACGGAGGTTGCTGCGCTACCTAAAGCCGTACATTCCCCAGGCGCTCATCTCCTTTATTCTGTTGGTTGCCGGGGGGATTTTATCCATGGCTCCTCCCTATCTTACAGGAAGACTTGTTGACGAGGTGCTCATTGTCGAGGACTTAGTGATGCTAAGGACCCTTGTGTTGGTTTTGGCCTTGGTGCATGTGACCAACGCGATCATTAGTGGTGTCTACTCATATATTATTACCTGGTTGGGACAATCGGTAGTACGGGACTTGCGCAGTGAGGTATATCGGCATCTGCAGTTTCTTGGACTCAAATTCTACGACACGGTTCGCACCGGATCAATCATGTCAAGAACTACCAGCGATACGCAGAATCTTCAGCGCTTTATCGTTCAAAGCGTGCAGCAGGTTGTTTTTAATGCGATCATGGTTGTGGGTGTTGGTTTCATTCTGTTTAAGTACAACTGGCAACTAGCATTGATTACCCTTTTACCAATGCCACTACTTATTCTAGCCTCTAACCTATTTGCTAGGAAGATTCGCAAGGTGTATCGGCGCATCTGGGTACGACGGGCCTTGATGAACTCTGTCTTGGCTGATGCGATTCCTGGGGTGAAGATAGTCAAATCCTTTGTGCAAGAAGACAAGGAGATTGCTAAGTTTGACCATCGTAGTAATGAGCTTTTCGAACGACACGTCGAGGCAGCACGGTTTCGAAGTCTTTTCTCACCGTTACTAGGATTAGCCACTTCCCTTGGCACCCTAATGATCTGGGGCTATGGAGGCTTCTTGGTAATTTCCACCGGCAAACTGACTGTCGGGGGTTTAGTTGCTTTTCTGTACTACGTAAACCAGTTCTATAGCCCCTTACGCCAACTGGCGGGCTTTAGTGACGTGGTACAGGAGGCCGCTACAGCGGCTGAACGAGTATTTGAGATCCTCGATACGGAACCGGAGCGAAGCCCGACAGCCTTAGGACTATGGCTACCTGAACTACAAGGTGAGATCCAGTTTAAGGATGTCTACTTTGAGTACGAAGTGGGTGAGCCGGTGCTAGAAGACATTAACCTGCATATTCAACCTGGGGAGATGATTGGGCTTGTAGGCCCAAGTGGCGGAGGGAAAACCACTTTGGCTAACCTCATCCCCCGGTTATATGACGTTTACGCGGGAGCTATCTATATTGACGGACAGGATATCAGGGAAATTGACCTAGGCTGCCTGAGAAGTCACATTGGTCTTGTTCCCCAAGAGGCCACCTTGTTTCACGGAACCATAGCGGATAATATTGCCTATGGAGTACCCGATGCCGGTGAAGACGATATTATCTATGCGGCCATCGCGGCAAATGCCCATGACTTCATTATGGACTGTCCTGATGGATATGACACTCAGACCGGCGAGCGGGGACTGCGACTGTCCGGAGGTCAAAAACAGCGGATCTCCATTGCCCGTGCGATCTTGAAGGACCCGAAAATCCTGATTCTTGACGAGGCAACTTCCGCTGTGGATACAGAAACGGAAAAACTGATTCAGGAAGCGATTAATCGGTTGGTGTCCAATAGAACTACTATCGCGATTGCCCATCGGCTTTCTACCCTACAAAACGCCGATCGAATAGTTGTGGTGGACCAAGGTCGAATCGTCGAAGTAGGAACCCATCAGCAATTGCTGGACCAGGATGGCTTGTTTGCTCGGTTAGTACGCATGCAATCAGATATTATCCAGTACAGTGCATAATGTACAACCAGGGAGGTGCCCAAATATGGTTGAATGGAAAAAGGTCTTGGAGGATGTACACTTTGAAAAGAACGCTTTTTTGCAGCTAATTTGCTGGGAAAAGGATCAGAGCTTTGGTCCTGTCATTGTAAAACGTCCATTTCCGCTCAAAGGCCCCCTGGAGCTAGTTACAGTAGCTTCTGCCGACGGGCAATTCATTGGGTTAATCCATGATTATCGTCGACTAGATGAGCAGTCGGCTGCATTGATAAAAGAGGCTTTGGATCAGCGGCATTACATGCCTCAGATCCTGAGGATAGTCAGTATCGGTGAAGAAGGTGGGGTTTGGGTATGGAATACTGTTACTAATCGGGGCAAACGGCGCTTTATAGTACAAAGCCGCCGAAGGGATGTCACCTGGGTTGCAGATAACCATATCGTTGTGCGGGACGCCGATGGAAACAAGTATGAGATCAGAGATTTGCATAAGCTAGACGATAAGAGTAAGGATAAAATCGAAATGGAAGTATAGGGTCTTTATATTATTGCAGGAATCATTAGAATGGGGCATTATAGATAGTGAGTGTTTGCCAGAAGATGCTGGAGGTAAGAGACAATGGGGAGGAAGGGTACACAAACTAGCTCCTTTGGGACAAGCGGTCGGGAGGGGCACGATTCGTCGAAGTTCTATGATAGCCGTCTTTACCAGGAGCTTGCTGTTCCGACAAATACATCTGCTTCTGAGGGGTCGGTGCAGCAGGTAAATGTTTTATATACCCAAGATAGCCGTCAAATGGATGAAATTCCCGATGATAGTATTCATCTAATGGTAACCTCTCCACCATATAACGTGGGGAAAGAGTATGATGAGGACCTATCGTTGGAGGAGTATAGAGAGCTTCTGCGGGATGTCTTTGCCGAGACATACAGGAAATTAGTACCCGGGGGCAGAGCCTGTGTCAATGTGGCCAATATCGGGAGAAAACCTTACATGCCCCTGCACTCCTTTATCATTGCTGACATGCTAGACATTGGTTATTTGATGCGGGGTGAGATCATCTGGGATAAGGATGCCAGCTCGGGAACTTCGTGTGCATGGGGTAGCTGGAAGTCTGCATCTAACCCGACCCTAAGAGATGTTCATGAGTACATCTTGGTTTTTAGCAAGGCTCAGTACAATAGGATCAAGGAGCATCGGGAAGATACGATTGATAGGGACCAGTTTCTCGAGTACACGAAGAGTATATGGCGGTTTCCCACCGTATCTGCACGACATATCGGGCATCCGGCGCCCTTTCCGGTGGAGTTGCCCGCCCGGTTAATTCAGCTTTATACTTTTGCAGGGGACGTTGTGCTGGATCCCTTTTGTGGTAGCGGACAAACCTGTATTGCAGCTATTGCTGCTGGTCGACACTATATTGGGTATGACATCGAACCCGAATACATAAAGCTGGCCGAGGGGCGTATCGCGGAATACACAAAGTCTGCGCCAGCAGACTATTGATTTGGCTGAACCAACGCCGAAAGATATGTAGATGCTACAACTGAAGTAGTCTGAGTATAGTATGTGAACCGCGGCTTTAGATGGCGTAAATAGGCCTTGTAGGAAAACCGTCTGAACGGGTTTTCCCAGCAAAATGTCGGTAAGATGGGGAGTGTTTGTTGGCTGTGTCTGAAAGCAAAATGCGTCTTGAACGAATGCGAGGATTAATGGAAGAACGAGGAATAGATCTTGTTGTGGTTACCTATGGGCCCAATCTCTTCTACTTTGCCAACACGGGAATGGATGCAAGTTTGTGTGTTAAGAAAGATGAAGCTGAGCCATTGCTTCTGGTAAGAAGAGGTTTGCAAAGAGCTTTGGCGGAGTCTTGTTGGGCAGATATCCGACCCTATAGAAGCTACAGTCAGATTCCGCAGCTGCTAGACCTTGGTTCAGGCAAGATCACTCTGGGTCTAGAGCTAGACGTGATGCCGTATCTTGTGGCCAAGAAGTTTCACCGTATTTTTCCCGACAGTGAGATCGTGGATATCGGCCATGATTTGCGGATGCTCAGATCGATGAAATCCGCAGGGGAAATAGATATTCTAACACAAGCTGCTAAGCAAGTACATGGATTGCCCCAATATGCAGTCGAGGTGTTAGGTGAGCAGCCTAACATGACTGAACTCCTGCTATCCGCCAAGATAGAAGGATACTTGCGATCCAAGGGGCACCAGGGCCTTGTACGTATGCAAGGCTACAATAATGAGGTGGCCTTTGGCACTTGCATATCGGGTGTATCTGCATTGCGTACCTCCCGAATGGATTCGCCCCATGGTGGGCCAGGTGCATACAATTGTATCGCTTACGGTGCTGGCAAAAAGCAGATTGAGCCGGGAGAGCCGGTCCTTCTAGACTACTTAGGTGGCTATGAAGGGTATGTTGTGGATCAAAGCCGGCTGATTACCCGGAGTACCCCCAAAGCAGGTGTCGAAGAGGCCTATCAGGCCATGTTGCATGTACAGGATGTAATTGTAAATGCCCTCAAACCAGGCGTCAAGTGTTCTGAGGTCTACCATCTTGCCTTAAACGAGGTGGCCAAGCTTGGCTACGCCGACTACTTCATGGGTATTGGGGAGGATCAGGTAAGTTTCGTCGGCCATGGAGTAGGTCTTGAGCTTAACGAGTATCCTGTACTCACCAGTCGATTCGAAGCTAGGATCGCAGCAGGTATGGTGATTGCAGTTGAACCGAAAGTGATCCTTCCAGAACTAGGCATTGTCGGTATAGAAAACACGGTCTTGGTGACTGATGTTGGCTGTAAGATGATCACTACTGCGTCAGAGGAAATACTCACGGCCAAGGCTTAACCTTGGCCGCCATGGGTTGTGGGATGTTGCGCTAGCTCTTTCAGCTTAGGCTAGTTGGTCTGTCGTATTCGATGTCTACTGCCTCGAAGGAATTAACTAATCCCCAGGAGCAGCCGGGCAATTTCGAAGTATAGAATCAGTCCTAGTACGTCTACGATGGTTGTGATGAAAGGACCAGCCATCACCGCAGGATCCATTTTGAGTTTCCTGGCAATAAAGGGAAGCAGAATACCCGTGAGGTTTGCTATTAAGACTACGATCCCCAAGGATAACCCGATGGTAATGCTAAGCATGAGATCCTGCCCAGATATAAATAGGCTTCTTAAGAAGGAGAAAGCAGCAAGTATGGCGCCCATAATCAGTCCTGCGAGTAATTCGGTGCCGATGACTTGCATGATACTCTGATTTTCCAAATCGCCTACAGCAAGCCCCCGGATGACCAAGGTAGCTGACTGGGTTCCTACGTTTCCACCGGTGTCCATGAGTAAGGGTATGAAAAAAGCCAAAGCTACCACAGTTTCCAACGCAAAGGCATACTCCTCCATGATACTGCTGGTGAAGCTTTGTAGTAGAATTAACACCACCAACCAGCCAAGGCGTTTTCCGACTCGGGCCATGACTCCCTGCTGGAAGTAGTCCTCAACGTCTGTAGTGACACCGCCCATGCGGTGAATGTCTTCGGTGCTTTCTTCGCGTATTACCTCAAGAACGTCATCATGGGTAATAATTCCGACGAGACGATTCTCACTATCCACTACAGGAACGGTGCTTAAGCCAAAGTCGGTCATGATCCGAGCGACTACTTCCTGGTCAGTATCCGTGGTTACACTAATTACACTAGTGTGCATCAGATCCCCAACCCTGGTCTGCAGGGAAGCTAGGATCAACTCTCTTAAGGTGATTACACCAACAAGCTTCCTGGAATTTGAAATAACATAGCAGTTGTAGATAGTCTCCTTATTGGGTGCTGTAAGCCGAATATGATCCAAAGCCGCTTGCACCGTTTGGTCTTCTTTAAGATCGACGAATTCGGTTGTTGTCAGACGTCCAGCACTGTCCTCAGCATAGCCAAGAAGTTGGTTTGCGATTTTACGTTCGTCGGGTGAAAGCAAAGACAGATAGTGTTTTGCCACTTTCGCGGGTAGTTCCTCAAAAAGGTCAGTTCGATCATCAGGGGCCATTTCATTTAGTAGATCGGCCATTTGCTGATGGGTCATAGATTCGAGAAGACTGTTTCTCTCATGCCGCTCCATGTATTCAAATACTTCGATTGCGAAGTCTTTTCTTAGCAAACGAAAGGTCAATGCCTTGGAGGGCTGATCCAAGACCCCTAAAAGATCAGCAACTTGTCTGGGGTGCTGATCCTGAAGGGTCTCCCTGATGGCTTCGTATTTCCGCTCAAAGAGAAGCTGATTAATCTGATTGACAATATCGATTTCCATTGGGGCCACCTCCTAGTGCGCTTTGAAGGAGGTCTAAGTGGTGAGTTGAGGTAGACCTCCTTAGAGTCTCTTGACGGGTCAGGGTCCATCTACAACCCACCTCCTTTAAGCCCATTGCTTGATCTGCGGATGTTCCTTGTTCGTAGACGGTCAAACCCAATCTTCCTATTGCATTATACAACTTAATGCTCTAAAGTACAATTCTAGAAGGGGTTGCAAGGCCTCCTAGGGCAGGAATCAAGACGATGGTGGCGAAGATTAAGCGAAGAAGAGTTCTATCTAGCTAGGTAAAGGGAAGTGAGTGCTATGGGCATTACGATTAAAAAGCAAGAGTATGCTGGGTGGCAGAATTGTCTGCATCTCTCCAATGGGAAACTGGAGCTGGCGGTGACTACCGATGTGGGTCCCCGGATTATCCACGTGGGATTACCCGGCGGCCCTAATGAGTTTGCTGTGAATAAGGAGCAAGCGGGTAAGACCGAACAAGAGGAATGGTGCATCTTTGGTGGGCATCGTTTGTGGCACAGCCCGGAGTACATAAATCGGACCTATTACCCGGATAGCAAAAAGGTGAGCTATCGAGAAGTAAGGAATGGAGTCGTCGTAACTCAAGATGTGGAGCCTAACACGATGATCCGAAAGGAAATGGAGATCCTCCTATCGCCTGATACACCAAGGGTTAAGGTTATACATCGGTTAAGCAATGTTGGGGTGTGGGACGTTGAACTTGCCCCCTGGGCATTATCTGTCATGGATGTGGGAGGAGTGGCTATTATTCCGCAACCGACCAAGGCACATCCCGAAGGCAAACTTCCCAACCGCACATTGACCCTGTGGCCCTATACCGATATGCAGGATAGCCGGGTGTTTTGGGGGAGTCAGTTTATAACGGTTCAACAGGACCCCTCCATGGAGGCTCCTTTTAAGTTAGGTATTTCCGCAAATGACGGATGGACTGCCTATGCCAATAACGACCACTTGTTTGTCAAAATGTTTGACTACGACGACGAGAGCTTCTATCCCGACGGAGGGTCCTCCGTTGAGATTTACACCTGTGATTGGATGCTGGAACTGGAAACACTAGGACCTTTGACTTTGCTCAGTCCCGATGAGACTGTAGAGTATGTGGAGGAATGGGTCCTATTGGATCATGTTCCAAAGCCTCAGAACGAAGAGGATGTCGAGCGAACCATCGTTCCTTTGCTCTATGAACTGATTGACTAGATTACTCTGCGGGATAGGTGTATGCTGTGGCAACTTTATTTGAGATAACAACGACATTCATGAAGGTGGGTGGCTTTACTCTAGGTGGTGGTTATGCTATGCTACCTATGATTGAGCGGGAGGTCATCGACCGGAAGAAGTGGATTGAGCGGCAGGAAGTACTAGATATCTACGCGTTGGCTCAATCGGTCCCAGGGGCTATTGCCATTAATTCGGCCATGTTTATTGGGTACCGTCTAAGAGGCTTGCTTGGTGCTATCTTTGCTGGGATCGGGATGATTACACCCTCATTACTGGTGATCCTGATTATTGCGCAAGGCTTTTCCAAAGTACAAGATAATCGTATGGTTATCAGCATCATGCAGGGTGCACGCGCCGGAGTTGTGGCCCTAATTGTTTTTGTGACATGGTCCATTGCGAAGCGTTCCATCAAGGGGCGGGTAGATCTGACTATTGGATTGGCAGCTCTCGTAGCTGTTACTTTTGATCTGGTATCTGCAGTAGGGGTATTGCTGATCTCCGCACTTCTGGGAATAGTCGCCTATAGATTACAGGACAAGAAAGCAGGGCCGCAGGATGATTGAGGTATACTTACGCCTAGCGGCGATATTTTTCAAGATAGGTCTTTTCACCGTTGGTGGTGGTTATGCGATGCTGCCACTGATTCAGGAAGAGACCACCCATTACGGTTGGCTTACAATCGGGGAATTTGCTGACATTATCGCCATTTCCGAGATGACCCCCGGGCCTATTGCAGTTAATACGGCTACCTTTGTTGGCTACCGGGTCGGGGGTGTTCTTGGTTCCGTTGTTGCGACCATTGCTGTAGCTTTGCCTTCTTTGCTCATTGTTGTTCTTATTTCCAAATTTCTATCCCGTTTTAGTTCAAGCCCAGTTACAGAATGGGTTTTCAAATACCTCCGTCCGGCTGTTGTAGGGTTGATTGCTTCGGCCGCGTTGTTCCTTGGTCAAAGCACCCTATTTCCAGGATGGGATATAGACTTTCGGGCAACTCTGATAACCGTTGTTGTCGGTTTTGGACTGTTTAAGTTCAAGTTGCACCCGATCTGGGCCCTTCTAGGGGCAGGATTGATGGGTCTTGTGTTGTTTTAGCGGATTATGAAAGGATTTTGGGACTGCAATGGGGAAGAGAAGCTAAAACTAAATCATGAATGAGAGAAATCTGGTAAGAGAAGGGGCATTGGAATGAATTGGATTGAAGGTAAGAAAATCTGGTTCAATGGTGAATTTGTTGATTGGAAAGATGCGAAGATTAATGTACTTAGTCATGTGGTGCACTACGGGTCAAGTATATTCGAAGGACTGCGCTGCTATTCCACACCACAGGGGCCTGCGGTATTTAGGCTTCAGGACCATACCCGGCGGATGTTCGATTCGGCGAAGATCTATCGAATGGAGATCCCGTATACCCAGGATGAGTTCAACGAGGCGATTGTCAGTACAGTAGGTATCAATAAATTCGATTCCTGCTACATTCGTCCCATTGTTTTTCGGGGTTTTGCACAATTGGGGGTTAACCCACTTAACTGCCCCGTAGACTGTGTGGTTGCTGCATGGACGTGGGGTAGCTACGTGAGTGAGGAGGCCTTAGAAAAGGGAGCCGATGTGTGCACATCCTCATGGAATCGGATGAGACCCAATACACTCCCAGCTCTCGCCAAAGCAGGTGGTAACTACCTCAATTCACAGTTGATCAAAATGGAGGCCCTTGCCAACGGCTATGAAGAAGGGATCGCCCTAGATCATGCTGGATTGATCAGTGAGGGTAGTGGTGAGAATCTTTTCCTTGTAAGGGATGGGGTTTTATACACTACTCCACGAAGTGCATCAATCCTCGGTGGTATTACCCGGGATTCCATTATGGTCTTGGCTAAGGATATGGGGATTGAAGTAGTCGAGGAAAACATTCCCCGGGAGATGCTCTACATTGCCGATGAAGTATTCTTCAGTGGGACTGCGGCAGAGATTACGCCTATCCGCAGTGTTGATCGCATTCAGGTTGGAGCGGGCAAGCGAGGTCCTATTACCGAGAAGCTTCAGAAGGCTTTCTTCGATATTGCCAACGGTAAGGTTGAAGATCGGCATAGCTGGCTAACGCACGTGAAGTAATTGAACCCGGGCCAAGGCCCCGGACAATTTGTCCGGGGCCGAAGACGAGTTTGCTTGTGTAAGATAATTGCTTCTTAGCATTATTTGGTGCAAATACCGGGGATTTCCGTGATTCATCGGATTGAAAACCTTGTCATAACCCAAGCACCGTGTTATAATGTACCTACGTTGCGCCCGTAGCTCAGCTGGATAGAGTGTCTGACTACGAATCAGAAGGCCACAGGTTCGAATCCTGTCGGGCGCACCACTTCCAAACCCTTGATATTAAAGGGTTTTTTCTTTTTCCCGCCACTAAGCAAGAAGGCCTTCGAGCATCATTTGGGCATATCCGGTTTTTGAAACCCTATTTTGCACGAAAATTGGCTAGTTTGGACATGGCTTTTCGCTTAGCCGCCAGGTCTGAATGGACGTGAGTATTCAAGAGCAGATCCAGACGCCTACCGAATACCTAGACATGATGCAAATACTACAATAAACCGGGGGATAAGCACTCCTATCTTCTCATAGCCCAGAGCAACAAAACGCATTCTGGTAAAGCAAAAGGGGATGCGTCCAGCATTATTACACAGCTTAAAACACTGATGGATATCCTCAGGTTGTTCGTCTTAAAGATGGACATGGTCTGAAAATTACTAGGACAAGCCTAAAAGATGCCTTAAGCAAAGAAATCAATAGGGGGTATTCGGTGGTGTAGTGACCAACAAGACGTAGTAGAAAGGACTTTTGCGGTCGGACATGGAAACTAAATAATAAGTTGACTTATAGATGGTCTTGAACGGAGGAATGGAATGTCAAGAGTTAATAACGCTGATATCGGATTTGAACAAGAGATTTGGAAGGCAGCGGATGTTTTAAGAGGCAATATGGATGCTTCTGAGTACAAGCATGTCGTTTTGGGCCTTATTTTCCTAAAATATATTTCGGATGCTTTTGAGCACAGGTACGAAGAGCTGGTTAAGGAAGGTAAAGGCTATGAGGAAGATCGTGATGAGTACACTTACATAAATATCTTCTTTGTTCCCGAGGAAGCCCGTTGGAGTAAAATCGCTGCTAACGCCCACACCCCCGATATCGGTGTGATCATTGATGAAGCTATGCACGCCATTGAAAAGGAGAACCCTAGACTAAAGGGGATCTTACCGAAAAACTTTGCTCGACCAGAGCTAGACAAACGCAGACTAGGCGAGATTGTAGATATCTTTACTAATATCTCCATGAAAGAACATGGGGACACCAAAGATATTTTAGGCCGGACCTATGAATACACTCTTAGTAAGTTTGCTGAACAAGAAGGCAGAAACGCCGGAGAATTCTATACCCCATCTTGTGTGGTTAAGACCTTAGTAGAAATACTAGAACCATATGAAGGTAGGGTTTATGACCCTTGTTGCGGTAGTGGGGGCATGTTTGTGCAGTCATCTAAGTTTGTAGAAAGCCATCAGGGGAATATTCAAAATATCTCTATTTATGGACAAGAAGCTAACCCCACTACTTGGAAGATGTGTCAAATGAATTTAGCCATTCGTGGCATTGAAGGAAACTTAGGAACTAGTGCCGCTGATACCTTTTTTAATAACCTACACCCAACCTTAAAAGCGGACTTTATCTTAGCGAATCCGCCGTTTAACATGTCTGGATGGGGAGCGGAACAACTACAAGATGATAAGCGTTGGGCTTTTGGGATACCACCGGCTGGTAACGCCAACTTTGCTTGGCTCCAGCATATGATCTACCATCTAAGCGCCAAGGGCAAGCTGGGTATGGTTCTCGCTAACGGATCCCTGTCCAGTCAAACCAGTGGGGAAGGGAAAATCCGTGAAAACATAATCAAGGCGGACTTGGTAGAGTGTATTGTTGCCATGCCTGCACAATTGTTTTACTCTACTCAAATTCCTGTATCGCTGTGGTTCATCAGTAAGCAGAAAAAGCAACCAGGCAAAACCCTGTTCATCGATGCAAGGAACATGGGGAAGATGGTAACCCGTTCACTCAAAGAACTAACCGAAGAGGAGATTGAAAAACTCGCGGATACCCACAAAGCCTTCGAAGCAGGTACCTTAGAAGCAGAAAAAGGCTTTTGCGCGATAGCAACAATTGAAGAGATCGCTGAACACGATTATATCCTCACTCCCGGACGTTATGTTGGCATTGAAGAGGAGGAAGATGATGGGGAGCCCTTTGAAGAAAAAATGGCTCGCCTCACTTCGGAACTGACAAATCTGTTCAAAGAAAGCGCTGAACTGGAAAAAGAGATCCGGGACAGGCTGGGGGCGATTGGGTATGAGATCTGATATACCCCTTGGATGGAATGAAGTTAAGTTGGAGAATATCACAACAAAGATAGGTAGTGGCGCTACACCTAGGGGAGGAAGTCGAGTATATTTAAATCAAGGAGTAACTTTTATAAGAAGCCAGAATGTTTTAGATTATAGCTTTGATGCTAACGGGTTAGTTTATATTGGTGACGCGCACGCGGATCAACTAGAGAGTGTAACAGTTCAAGAAAATGACATTCTATTAAATATTACAGGGGATTCGGTTGCTAGGGCATGCTTGGTACCTACCGACAGGCTACCAGCAAGAGTAAATCAGCACGTTAGTATAATAAGGGTAGATCCAAGCGTTGCCGATCATAGGTACTTACTCTATGAATTGCAGTTTTTGAAACAACACCTACTGTCTTACTCACATTCAGGTGCAACTCGAAAAGCACTGACGAAAGCAATGATCGCAAACCTGACAATACTTTTACCACCATTGGCAACCCAAAAAGCCATCGCCTACACCCTATCTTGCCTAGACGCAAAGATTGAAGTCAACAATAAGATTATAAGAAACCTAGAAGAACAAGCCCAAGCCATCTTCAAGAACTGGTTTATAGACTTTGAACCCTTTCAAGAAGGAGAGTTTGTGGAAAGTGAGTTAGGGACGATACCGAAGGGGTGGGAGGTAGTGTCTCTATCTCAAATGGTCAGTGAAACGCGTGCGGGGGATTGGGGTATAGCTCGACCGGAAGGGAAAAACACAGAAAAAGTATACTGCATAAGGGGAGCGGATATCCCTGATGTCAGGGCGGGGAAAAAGGCAAAGATGCCTGTTCGTTACATTCTGCGAAGAAATCTGGAAAATAAAAGACTTGAACCCAATGATATTGTTATCGAGATGTCGGGTGGCTCCCCAACGCAGAGCACAGGGCGCGCGGTAAAGATCTCTAGTCATTTGCTTACCAGATATGACGAAGATTTGGTGTGTACAAATTTTTGCCGAGCATTATCGGTAAAAAAACCATATGCTACATTTCTATATAGACATTGGATTCATTTCTATGATACTTCTTTGATGTTCGCGTACGAAAACGGGACAACAGGTATCAAAAACTTCGATCTTGATAGCTTTCTGACCAATGTAAGGATTGTTGTGCCACCCGTTGAATTACTTAGTCGATATTACGATTTTTATGATGCATTTGAGGAAAGCATCTATAGTCTAAGTCGGGAATGCGATGTATTAGCTAACCTCCGCGACACCCTCCTTCCCAAACTAATGAGTGGCGAGATTGAAGTTCCTATAGACCAGTAGAGAGGGGTTGATACTGTGTACTTTACCGAAGATCACCTAGAACAAGCGGTATTAGAAGTCCTAAGAGAATACGACTACCAAGTCCTCTTTAGTGGTGAGATCGATAGAGACTACCGTAATCCTCTCTACATGGACGATTTGGAGGAGGCTTTGTTTGCCATTAATCCTGGTATTCCAGTTGTGGCCATCCAAGAGGCCATACGTAAACTGCAGGCTATGGATGCCGGAAGTTTAATCCAAAAGAACAAGATCTTCATGGATTGGTTCCAAAACGGAATGGAAATATCCTTTGAAGAGCAGGGAGAGATCGTAACCCGTTTAGTTAAACTCGCTGACTTTGAAAACGTGGGGAACAATCACTTCACAGTCATCAATCAATGGACGGTCCAAGGTTCCACTAGGGTAGTAAAACGCCCCGACATTGTCATCTTTGTTAATGGACTACCTTTAGTAGTAGTTGAGCTTAAAAGCGGTACCAGGGAAGAAGTAAGCACTACCGATGCTTACCTGCAACTCCGTAACTACATGAAAGCCATCCCAGAACTTTTTTGGTACAACGGCTTTTGCATCATTAGTGACATGACTCACTCCATGGCTGGCACCATCTCAGCCGATGAAAGCCGATTTATGGAATGGAAAACAGTAGATGGTAGCTACGAAGAAACTGCTATTGCTACTTACGATGTTCTGTTTAGGGGTATGCTAGAACCCAAACGTCTTTTGGATATTCTAAGACACTTCACCCTAGTAATGCGGGGAACACCAGAGGATATAAAAATCCTTTCCGCCTATCATCAATACTACGCAGTAAAAAAGGCAGTAGAAACCACCGTAGAGGCCACCAAAACAGATGGACGAGCCGGTGTCTTTTGGCATACCCAAGGTAGTGGGAAGTCTTTATCCATGGTGTTTTACGTCAAGCAATTGCAAGAAAGGCTGAAATCACCCACCTTTGTGGTAATCACCGACCGTAATGACCTGGACGAACAGCTCTACGGTCAATTTGCGGCGTGTGATGAGTTTCTCAGGCAGACTCCGATTAAGGCGGAAAGTAGAAAACATCTCAAAGAATTACTAGACAATAGACAAGCTAACGGCATCTTCTTTACCACCATGCAGAAGTTTGAAGAATCGGATGAACCACTTTCTGATCGTAGGGATATTATCGTTATTGCCGACGAAGCTCATCGTAGCCAATACGGTCTTACTGAAAGAATTAGAAGAGATGGGACTATAGCTAAGGGAGCTGCCCGAATAATCCGGGACAGCCTACCAAACGCCAGTTACATCGGTTTTACAGGAACGCCTATTTCCCTAAAAGATCGGGACACTCGCGAGGTGTTCGGTGACTACATAGATATCTACGATATGTCCCAAGCGGTAGAAGATGGGGCCACTAGACCAGTGTTCTATGAAAACCGCGTCATGAATCTAGGACTAAGGGAAGATGTCTTAGAGGAGATTGATCGAAAATACGAGGAGCTAGCCTTTGAGGCCAGTGCAGAAAACATTGAGCGGAGCAAAAAAGAGTTAGGCAAAATGTCCGCGATCCTCGGGGCACCTGAAACCATTGAAACCTTGTGCCGAGACATTGTAGGGCATTATGAAGATAACCGCCAGCACTATCTAACAGGTAAAGCCATGATCGTAGCTTATGATCGTCCTATTGCCATGAGAATCTACGAAGAAATCTTAAGACTGCGCCCAGACTGGACAGAAAAGGTTAAGATCGTCATGACCGGAAACAACCAAGATCCAGAGGAGTGGCATGATCTAGTCGGAACCAAAGCTTACCGCCAACAATTGGCCACTAAGTTCAAAGACAACGATGATCCCATGAAAATAGCCATTGTAGTAGACATGTGGCTTACAGGATTCGATGTCCCTAGCCTCGCTACCATGTATGTGTACAAGCCCATGGCTGGTCACAACCTCATGCAGGCCATTGCCAGAGTAAACCGGGTCTTCCAGGATAAAGAGGGAGGACTGGTGGTGGACTATATTGGCATTGCCAATGCCTTGAAAGAGGCCATGAAGGACTATACTAGAAGAGACCAGAAAAACTTTGGAGAAATGGATATTCAAACGACAGCCTATCCTCACTTTCAAGAAAAACTCCAGGTCTGTAAAGAATTGCTCCACGGATTTGACTATTCCATCTTCACCAAACCAAACTCCACTCCCAAGGAGCGAGCAGATGCCATTAGAGATGGGGCCAATTTCGTTTTCGGCTTTGGAGAAGAAGAGCAAAAGCTCTTTATTCGAGAAGCAACTTACATGAAACAATACAAGAGCCTATGTCAAAGCATTCTCACAGAAACTGAGCGGCTAGAATCTGCTTTCATTGAAGCAATCAGGGTGTCTGTCACTAGGGTACGCGACTCGAAAAAACTTAGCCTTAAGGAAATTAACCAAGAGATCAGCAACCTTTTAGAACATAGCATTCAAAGTGCAGGGGTGATCAATCTCTTTTCTGATCGCGAAGAAGAATTCTCCGTCTTTGACGAGGAGTTTTTGGAGCGGGTTAGGACCATGGAGCAAAAAAATCTGGCCATGGAACTACTCAAAAAACTTCTATCTGAGCAGATCGCCATCTACCAGCGTTCCAATTTGGTTCAAGCGGAACGTTTCTCTGAACGCATGAAAAAGATCATGAATAGTTACCGTAATAGTCAAATCACGAATGCAGATGTGATTGACGAATTAATTGAAATGAGTTACGACATAATGAATGCTACCGAAAAGGGAGAGGAACTTGGCCTAGTTAGGGAGGAACTAGCGTTTTACGATGCTCTGACAAAGCCACAGGCTATAAAGGATTTTTATGAGCATGAAACACTAATCGAAATAACCAGAGAACTCACTGAACAATTAAGAAGAAGCCGTACCATCGATTGGCAACAACGCAGAAGCGCAAGAGCTGGCATGAGACGCATGATAAAAAGACTGCTCGACAAATACGATTATCCACCGGAAGGACAAGAAGAGGCGATCCAGATTGTCTTAAAGCAGGCTGAGCAATGGGTTGATAATATAGAAGTGTTTTATTAAAAGCAATGATGTTGGAAAGGCAATAATCAAAGCTCGGCTTTATCGTTGACCAGAAAGACTATAGGATTTACCTTAGGCAAGGCTTAAAGGACATACCGGAAGAGGGCTATGGAGTGATTGTTGGCGGCTAATCCCCACCCTTATAGCTACTTCTGTAGCCACCTCAAAATCGTCTGAAAGCCCCCATAATGCGCACTTTGAGGTTTGTAGCGCTATTGTGGAGATGTCGAAAGCGAGGATTACAAAGCTGTTACCAGGCATGACCTTTTAGAATTCATGAGAGACTATGAAACGGTGGACAATGCCATCTGTCAAGACTATTATCGGCATTTGAGCAAGATTGAAGAACAATTTATCTCCTATAATGAGTCGACTCCACTGCAAAAAGTCAATGAAACCGGGTTTTTCGCCCTGGTCGTGTATTCCGGTCATTTCGATCACTGAATATGCTTCAACCCGATCACCGATTCCGGTTCATGTCGATCCCCTAAATGCCGTGGTTTCCGCCTGCAGCAGAGTAATGCCCTTGGAAGCTGTTGATTCGCCTATGGTGGGTTGTTGCCATGAAGACGGCAAGTAACTACCAAGGTCTGTATGATCTTCGTACTGATAGTTCTCAAGGACATGAGTATTCCGATCGAATAAGGCCACCTTCACGGAGAAAGAGGGCCACCCTCACGGTCAGATAAGGCCACTGTCACGGACTAGAAGGCCACCCTCTTTGTCACCGTTTTGCTCAAATTATC
>Ga0172382_10002105_pt1 | contig 34032 bp, 34 predicted proteins | sample Leawel138RmetaG_FD_122245 | JGI IMG/M metagenome (GOLD analysis project Ga0172382, IMG submission 122245) | Leachate microbial communities from a municipal landfill in Southern Ontario, Canada - Leachate well 138R metaG | ecosystem: Engineered > Solid waste > Landfill > Unclassified | place...
CGATGCAGTGGAGTTCGCCCCGCGCGAGGGCGGGTTTCAGGAGGTTGCCCGCGTCCATCGCGCCTTCGGATTTGCCCGCGCCGATCAGCGTGTGCATTTCGTCGATGAACAGGATGATCGAGCCTTCGGCGGCGGTGACCTCGTTCAGCACCGCCTTCAACCGCTCCTCGAACTCGCCGCGGTACTTCGCCCCGGCGATCAGCGCGCCCATGTCGAGCGCCAGCAGCTTCTTGTCCTTCAGGCTTTCGGGCACGTCGCCGTTGACGATGCGCAGGGCCAGGCCCTCGACGATCGCCGTCTTGCCGACGCCGGGCTCGCCGATCAGCACCGGGTTGTTCTTGGTGCGACGCGAGAGCACCTGGATGGTGCGGCGGATCTCCTCGTCGCGGCCGATGACCGGGTCCAGCTTCTGGTCGCGGGCCGCCTGGGTCAGGTCGCGGGCGTAGCGCTTGAGGGCGTCGTAGCCCTCCTCGGCCGAAGCGCTGTCGGCGGTGCGGCCCTTGCGGACCGCCTGCGCGGCCTCCTCGAGGCCCTTGGGGGTCACCCCGGAGCTTCGCAGCGCATTCGCCGCCTCGCCGCCCTCCTGGGCGATGGCGATCAGCAGCCGCTCGGTGGTGACGAAGGCGTCGCCCGCCTTCTTGGCGTCCTCTTCGGCCTTGACGAACACTCGCGCGGTGTCCGGCTTCATGTAGAGCTGCCCCGAGCCGCCTTCGACCTTGGGAAGCTTGGCGAGCAGGGTCTCGACCGCGCGGTCGGCTTCGTCCGGCCGGCCGCCGGCGCTCTGAATCAGCGCGCGCGAGAGCCCGTCCTTTTCTTCGAGCAACACCTTCAGGAGGTGCTCGGGACCAAGCTGCTGATGGCGGCGCGCGAGCGCAAGGCTCTGGGCCGACTGGATCGCCTGCTTGGCGCGATCGGAATAGAGGTCGATGTTCATTGTGTCCCCTCGGATAGGCGGATCGGCCAGGGCCGCCTCGTCGAGCGCAGCCTGGACCTGAGGGGGATGTAGTGTGGCGGTTTAGACACACAAGGGCGCACGGCGGAGCCTTCGCCCCGTCCGGATCGAGGCGCGCCGGCGCCCGCGGCGCGGGCCGCGCGGAGGCTGCGGCCGCCTGCCTTCCGGGCCATACCCACATTGAGCAAGCGCCGCCCATTCCGGGCGATTTCAGGGGTTACCTAGAAATATAAGGCAGCGCTTTCGCAACCCCAATATCTTGCATTCGCCTCGCGATATTATCGCTGTTAACCCATGAAATGAGAATCTGAGCCGTTCATAAGCTCTGCAATATTCACGAATATTTGGTGAAAACTTTCTGATGCAAGTTGTCGCAGCAGGTGTAGGTTCGGCGCCGCTGAGGAGGGCACAACCCAGACGAGAAATAGGTCCAGGAGCAAGCCATGAGACACGCGCTTGTCGCGGCGGCGTCGATCGCCGCTTTGACGTTGGGAATGGCCACCTCCGTCTACGCTCAGACGGCGGGAGACATCGACACCTCGACCATCACGAACGGACTCAACGACAACTCGTCCGAAGACAACTCCGACAACAGCACCACGATCGGCGACGTCTCGCTCGATGCGTCGAACAACTCGGACAACAGCAACAACTCCGATAACAGCGATAATTCAGACAACAGCGACAACTCGGATAACAGCACCAACGACTCGTTCAATACGACCGACAACTCGGACAACAGCGACAACTCGGACAACAGCACGAACGACTCGTTCAACAACTCGTCACGCACGAGCCTGAACACTCAGACGCTGAGCTCCACGGTCACCGGCACTACGGTGAACTTCGCTTCGCCTGGCGGCGACCAGAACGGCGCGTTCGAAACCGGCAACGTGGAACACAGCGGCGACTCCTTCAGCGGGTCGGCCGGCGTGCACGTGAACGGCTCGAACACCGGCTTTGCGAGCACCATCCAGGCCAACAGCGGCATCTCCGCCAACGCCGACATCAACTTCGGCGGCCCGTAGGATCGCGAGCCACTCCGACGAGCCCACCGGGCCGGCCGAGCCGGCCGGCCCGGTCAACTCAAGCCGAGCGTGAGGCGGGAGCCGTCCGGCTCCCGGCGGGTCGATGAACAGCCATGCGATTGTAGCGGTCGCCCTCGTGGCGAGCGCGGTGGGCGTCCGGCCGGCCCTGGCCGCCGGGCCCGAGACGGCCGCGCCGGCCGGCGTCGACCGACCGGCGGCGGCCGAGTCTCAGGAGCCGCAGCGCCGCAGGCTCCAGGAGGCCGAACTGTCGGCCTACAACGGCGGGCAGGACGCCGGCGTGCAGGTGCAGGCCACTCAGACGCTGACCGCCACCAACAGCGGAAACACCATCGGCGGTGACCTGAACTCCGGCGATGTCAGCTTCTCCGAGGCCGCGATGGACGGCTTCAACGGCGTCGGCAACGTGGTGATCAACACCGGCGCCAACAGCAACCTCCAGGGCAACATCCTGGTCACCGTCATCGGCGCCCCGGACCTGTGAGCAACGCCATGGGCAAGCCTCGTAACATGAGGGTCGCCGCAGCCGCCGCCGTCACGGTGCTCGCCACGGCCGGCCCAGTAGCGGCGCAGGTCGCCTTGTTCGATCGTGGCTCGCCGCTGAACCTGACGGTCACCAGCTTCCGCGACATCCGCTTCAAGAACGTCGTGCGCCAGCAGCACGACTACAGCTGCGGCTCGGCCTCGCTGGCCACCCTGCTGCGCTACCACTACGGGCGCGACGTCGGCGAAGCTGAGATCTTCAAGGCCATGTGGGACGTCGGCGACCGGGCGACGATCGAAAAGGTCGGCTTCTCCCTGCTCGACATGAAGCGTTACCTGGAGAGCATCGGCTACAAGGCCGAGGGCTACCAGATCAGCTTCTCCGAGCTGATGGCCTCCAACGAGCCGCTGATCACCATCATCGACCTGGGCGACTACCGCCACTTCGTCGTGGTCAAGGGCGCCCGCGACGGCCAGGTGCTGGTCGGCGACCCCGCACAGGGCCTCCGGACCTACTCGGCCGACGAATTCGCCAAGATCTGGCAGCCGGTCATCCTGGTCATCGAGCAGGCCGGCCGGCCCGCCTTCAACCGCGAAGCGGAGTGGCGCCCCTACGGGAGCTACGCGCTCGGCGAGCCGCTGGGCGACGACTCGCTCTCCTCGCTGACCCGCGAGCTGCCGCCCCGCTACCAGATCACGCCGGTGTTCATGCTCAAATGACCCAAGGCCTGAAGATCATCGCCTTCGCCGCGACCCTGGCGGGCGGCCTGATCGCCGCCGGCCCCGCTGCTGCCCGCTCGCCGATGAGCGACGCCGAGATGGCCGCCCGCCGCGCGGGCATCCAGACGCCGTGGGGCTACGAGATCGGCCTCGGCGCCGTCGTGCGCACCTTCATCAACGGGGAGCTGACCCTGGAGAGCCGGCTGACCTGGTCCGACCAGGGCCTGACCCGGGAGTTCACCGTCGGTCAGCCCACGCCCGACGCGCAGGCCGCCGCCGCCCGGCTGGGCGTCGCCCTCGACGAGGATTGGATCGGCCTGATCCTCGAGAACCCGGACGGCTATACCGCCGCGCTGAACAGCATCACCTCCGACCGGGTGGGCAACCTGATCGTCAACACCGCGTCCAACCAGGACGTGCGCCTGGAGACCGAACTGATCCTCGACATCCCCGAGCTGGAGCAGTTCAAGCAGCAGTTCCAGACCGAGCAGCTCGACCTGCGGATCCAGGACGCGGTGACCAACGCCGTCGTGGGCGCGGGGCCGTAGGGGCTGGGGGGGCGCTAGTTGATCTCGCTGCGCTTCGGCGGCGGCGGCGGTAGAGGGGCGACGGGCACGCCGTCCTCGACCAGTTCGCGGACCTCGGCCGGGCTGGCCTCGCCGTAGATGTCGCGCTTCTCCGAGCGGCCTTCGTGAATGGCGCGCGCCTCGCCCGCGAAGGCATCGCCCACGTAGTCGAAGTTCTCCTCCACGTGCGCGCGGATGCGGGCGAGCGCCTGCATCATCATCTCGCGCCGTCCGGCAGGCTCGGGGCGGGTGCGCTTGGTGCCGGCCACGGCCGGAGCCATGATCTGCTTGCGCACGTTGGCGCTCTCGCACACCGGACAGCTCAGCAGGCCGCGCGCCGACTGGTCGTCGAAATCGGACGAGGAGCCGAACCAGCCTTCGAACTCGTGGCCGGCGTCGCAGGCGAGGGCGTAACGGATCATCTCGGGTTAAGGGCCTGAAAAGCCTCTTGCATTCTGGAGGGCGGGAATGGCCCGCCGCGCGCTCTCCACTTGGGAGAGATCGAGGTCGACCGCAAGGACCCCGGGCTCGTCATGGTCGAGCTTGCCGATTACCTCGCCCCAGGGCGCCACCGCCAGGCTGCGCCCGAAAGTGCCGCGCCCGTCCTCGTGGAAGCCGCCCTGAGCGGGCGCCAATACGAAGGAGCCGGTCTCGATCGCCCGGGCCCGCAGCAGCACCTCCCAATGGGCCTCGCCGGTCGGGCGGGTGAAGGCGGCCGGCACGGTCAGCACCTGCGCCCCGGCCAGGGCCAGCGCCCGGTGCAGCGCCGGGAAGCGCACGTCGTAGCAGATCGTCAGGCCCAGCCTGACATCGCCCGCATCGACCGCAACAGCCCGGTCGCCGGGCGTGTAGAGGGCGCTCTCGCGCGCGCTCTCTCCGGTCGGCAGATCGACGTCGAACATGTGAAGCTTGTCGTAAGTCGCCGCGACCCGGCCCTGCGGGTCCAGCAGGATCGAACGGTTGGCGGCCGCCCCGTCCGGCCGCTTGACGAGCGCCGAGCCGATCAGCAGCCACACGCCGAGTTCGGCCGCGGCGGCGGCCAGGCCCTGGACGACCTCGTCCTCCTCGGGCGCCTTGAGGACCTGGAAGAGCTTCTCCCGATCCTTCTGCAAAAAGTTGGCGCCCTCGGGCGTGGCGATCAGCCTCGCGCCCTGGGCGGCGGCCTCGCGGACCAGCGGCAGGACGTGCGCCAGCGCCGCCTCCTGCGTGGCGGGCGTTCGGGTCTGGACCAGGGCGACGCGCAGGCTCATGGCCCGGCTTTCGCCGCCCGGCGCGAAGAATTCAAGCCTTTAGGCGGCCGCCCGCAGCAGCGGGTCCAGCTTGCCCGCCTGCTCCAGGGCCATCATGTCGTCGCACCCGCCGATGTGGGTGTCGCCGATGAAGATCTGCGGAAAGGTCATCCGGCCGCCGGAGCGCTGGATCATCTCCTGCTTCTTCTCGGGATCGAAGGCGGCCTCGATCTCGGTGAAGCTAACGCCCTTCTCCTCGAGCAGGGCCTTGGCCCGCACGCAGTAGGGGCAGAAGGGCTTAGTGTAGATGGTGACGTCGGACATGGCTCTCATAACGACGGAAGAGGTTGCAGGATCATATGGAGAGTCGGTCCGCCGACTGCACGCGTGCGACCACTGCGACATCCACGCCCACGGCCCCGGCCGCCAGCAGGGCCCGCGCGCAGCCATCGGCGGTGGCCCCGGTGGTCAGCACGTCGTCGACCAGCAGCACGCGCCGTCCGCGCACCTGCGCCGCCTTTGACGCCGGCACGCCGAAGGCGCCGGCCACGTTGCGGCGCCGCCCCGATCCCGAGCGGCCGCCCTGGGTGGCCGTGGCCTTGATGCGCCGCACGACGTCGGGGGCGTAGGCCGCGCCGGACAGCCTGGCCAGCGGGCGGGCGACCTCGGCGGCCTGGTTGTAGCGGCGGGCGGCGAGCCGCGTCGGATGCAGAGGCACGGGCGCGACCAGGTCGACATCGGCCAGCAGCTCGCGCGCGGCGCGCGACAGCCATAGGGCGAACAGCGGGGCGAGGTCCAGCCGGTCGGCGTGCTTGAGCCGCAGGATCAGCCCGCGCGAGGCATCGTCGTAGAGGCAGGCGGCCCTGGCCCGCTGGAAGGCGTGAGGCCGGGCCTCGCAGGATGGGCAGCGGGCGCCCGGCGCCAGCGCATAGGCCTGCGGCGCCCCGCAACCGTCGCAGACGGGCCCGTCGATGAAGGCGATGCGGCCCCACGCCTCGGACGACAGGCCCGGGCTCTGCGGAGCCGGCCCCGTCTCGTCGTCGTCCAGGCTGTGCGGGGGAAAGACGAGGTCGAGCAACCCGCGACCGAACGCGCGGGCCCTGGGCCCTGGCTTCCAGGCCCGCCAGACGCCATGTTGCAGGCCCATGTCCGCCCCGCCCCGCATCTTCGACCGCGACCTGCACCGCAAGCGCCTGACCCGGGCCGCCGCCGACTTCGACGACGCCGGCTTCCTCAAGGCGCGCGCGGCCAACGACGTGGTCAACCGGCTGGAGGCCATCCTGCGCGAGTTTCCGGTGGCCGTCGACCTGGGCGCGCGCACCGGCGCCTTCCGCGAGGCTTTGGCGGCGAGCGACGCGGCCCCCCGCGTCGGTCTGCTGATCGAGACGGACCTGTCGGAGGCCATGCTGGCCGGACGGCGCACGCTGCGGGTCGCGATGGACGAGGAGCGGCTGCCGTTCGCGCCGCAGAGCCTCGACCTGGCGGTCTCGAGCCTGGCGCTGCACTGGACCAACGACGTGGTCGGAACGCTGATCCAGATCCGCCGCGCACTGAAGCCGGACGGGCTGTTCATCGGCGCCCTGCTGGGCGGGGCCACTCTCACGGAACTGCGCCAGTCTCTGGTGGCGGCCGAGATCGACCTGTTGGGCGGCGCAGGCTCGCGGGTTTCGCCGTTCGCCGACCCTTCCGACGCGGCGGGCCTGCTGCTGCGGTCCGGCTTCGCCCTGCCGGTCGCCGATGTCGACCGGGTCACGGTGCGTTATTCGCACCCGCTGAAGCTGCTCGCCGACCTGCGCCAGATGGGTGAGACCAACGTGCTGGCCGAGCGCCACCCGCGGCCGCTGACGAGGGCGCTGGTCGCCCGCACCTGCGAGATCTACGCCGAGCGGTTTTCCGGGCCGGACGGCAAGGTGGACGCGACCTTCGAGATCATCACCCTCACCGGCTGGGCGCCGCACGAGAGCCAGCAGAAGCCGCTGCGGCCCGGCTCGGCCAAGGCGCGCCTGGCCGACGCGCTGGGCGTCGTGGAGCACAAGCTGCCCAAGGCCGACCGATCCGGAACGGCCCGGCCGTCCGAAAGTTGAGACAGGCGGACCCACGAGAGGATCGCCATGCCTTCGGACGAGATCACTTCGCACACCGACCACGACGACGGTCATTCCGGCGGCTCGGGTATGGGCGAGCGGTTGTTCCTGTGGATCACCTGGGCGGCGGCGGCGGCCTTCCTCGCCGTCCTGACCATCGCCTACCTCTCCGGCTTCTTCGCCGCGAGCGCGCCCTAGAGGCGCAGCGACAGCAACTCGCGGGCGGGGCCCAGGCGGGCCAGGACATCGGCGCGCGCCGGCATTTCGTCCAGGATGTGCCGGGTCAGCCGCTCGTAGTGGGCGACGAAGCGGGCGAGCGCGGCCTCGTCCATGGTGCGGGAGAGATCGCCGCCCCCGGCTGAGAGCCTCGCCCGCAGCTTGGCCTCCTGTTCGCGCCGCCAGGCCAGCACCGCCTCGAAGCCCGGCGCCTGCAGCATGACCAGCAGGTCGATGCGGCCGAACAGCGCCTGGTAGGGCCCGGCCAGCGCTGCGTTGGCGTAGCGCCGCCAGGTCCCGTCGGGGTCCTCGTCACGCTCGAGGGCGTTGACCGGGGCGGCGAGGTCGGCCTCGCCCTGGGGCCGGGCGCCGACGCACCAGCCCTCGAACAGCACCACGTCCGCAGGCCCCTCGAACCGCTCCCACTCCTCGGGCGGGCGGCGCGTGTCGCGCGCCTTGTCGAACCTCGGCAGCCGCACCTCGCCGGGGCAGGCGAGCGCGTCCAGCAGCGACAGCCCGAGCTCGACGTCGTGGGTGCCCGGAACCCCGCGCGTCGCCAGCAGCGGGTGCACGCCCCCGGCCAGCGCGGCCCGCTCTTCGTGCGTCAGGTAGAGGTCGTCGATGGACAGCACCGCGGCCTTCAGCCCCGCCTCCGCCAGCAGATGCGCCACCACCGCGCAGAGGGTGGACTTGCCGCTCGCCTGGGTCCCGCAGACCCCGACGACCAGGCAGCGGCCGGCGGCCCGCGCCGCCTCGGCAATCCTGTCGGCCAGCGGCCGGTGCAGCATCTCGACCTGGCGCTCGAAGCCTTCGGGCAGCGCCTCGGCTCTGCGGAAGGCGCCCAGCCAGCCCGTCAAAGCAGGTCCCGCAACCAGGCGACCAGCGGCGCGTCGGCCGGCGGCATCGGATAGTCGGCCATCCGGTTGGGCTTCACCCAGGCCAGCGCCGCATGCTCGTGGCGGGTCACCTGCCCCTCCCACCGCCGGCACAGATAGAGCGGCATCAGCAGGTGGAAGCTCTCGTACGAGTGGCTGGCGAACACGAAGGGCGCGAGGCAGGCCTGGGCGACGGTGATGCCCAGTTCCTCGTTCAGCTCGCGGATCAGGCAGGCCTCCGGTGTCTCGCCCGCCTCCACCTTGCCGCCCGGGAACTCCCACAGGCCGGCGAGCTGCTTGCCCTCCGGCCGCTGGCAGAGCAGCACGCGCCCGTCGGCATCGACGAGGGCGCAGGCGGCGACGAGGAGCAGGGGCTTGTCGGACATGCCGCCTTCCTAAGCGCTGGCGTTCGGCTTCGCAGCCGGATTCTGGACGGAGCGACCAAGCCCCCGACTGCGACGCAAGCTGCACTGGACCGGCCGCGGCGCAGCCTTTATTTCGCGCGCCGATGGCCGACGACACCCGCCCCGCGAACAAGCCCCGCCTGGAGCTCCTGCTCGAGGGCGGTCTCTTCCACGCCCGCTGGCTGATGGCCCCCTTCTACGTGGGCCTGGTTGTGGCGCTCGGCGGGCTGCTGTTCGTGTTCGCCAGGAAGCTGCTCTTCGCCCTGCCGACCATCGGGGGGATGTCGGCCGAGGAAGCCATCCTCCTGGTGCTGTCGCTGATCGACCTGTCGCTGGCCGGCAACCTGCTTCTGATCGTGATCTTCTCGGGCTACGAGAACTTCGTCTCCAAGATCGACACGGCCAACCACGAGGACCGGCCGAGCTGGATGGGAACGGTCGACTTCTCCGGCCTGAAGATGAAGCTGATAGCCTCGATCGTGGCGATCTCGGCGATCTCGCTGCTGAAGGCCTTCATGCAGCTCTCCGAGGGCGAGGGTGTCTCCGAGCGTTCGCTGCTCTGGCTGGTGGTGATCCACATCACCTTCGTGGTCTCCGGGGTGCTGCTGGCGCTGATGGACTGGCTGGCCGCGCGGGCCGACCACCACTGAGCCGAAGGCGATTTCGTCGCTTTTGCTTGACTTTAGGGGCGCGAGCGCCCACCTGAGCCCCGCGCCGTTCGTCGGCGCTATTGGCGCTCCAGCCGCGTGAGGGACCTTTTCGCAGGGTCCAGCCTGTCGTAGCGCCCTGAAAGAGCATAGATCGCCCGGCCACGCGGGGCGCTTCCCCAAGACCCCGCGCATCGCGAGCCACGGCGGAGCCGTGCGGCCGCGCATTGCGCTACGCGAAAGACTCCAAGCTTTGACTCAATTCACCGACCTCGGCCTCGCCAAGCCGCTGCTCAAGGCGCTGGCCGAAGAAGGCTACCAGGCGCCGACCCCGATTCAGGCCAAGGCCATCCCCGGCGTGCTGGCCGGCCGCGACCTGCTGGGCATCGCCCAGACCGGCACCGGCAAGACCGCCGCCTTCGCCCTGCCCATCCTGCAACGGCTGGCCGAGGACCGCCGGCCCGCGCCGCGCCGCGGCTGCCGGGCGCTGGTCCTCTCGCCCACCCGCGAACTCGCCACTCAGATCGCCGAGAGCTTCAAGACCTACGGCCGCCACCTCGGCCTCACCGTCGCGGTGGTGTTCGGCGGCGTGAAGTACGGGCCGCAGATGCGCGCCCTCGCCGGCGGGATCGACGTGCTGGTCGCCACCCCGGGCCGGCTGCTCGACCACATGGAGCAGAAGTCCATCAACGTCGGCGCGACCGAGATCTTCGTCCTCGACGAAGCGGACCAGATGCTCGACCTCGGCTTCCTCGTGCCCATCCGCAAGGTGGTCCGCGAGCTGCCCAAGGAGCGTCAGAACCTGTTCTTCTCGGCCACCATGCCGGGCGAGATCGGCAAGCTGGCCGGCGAGATGCTGCGCGACCCGCAGAAGGTCGAGGTGACCCCTCAGTCGACCACGGTCGAGCGGGTCAACCAGCAGGTTCTGTTCGTCGAGCAGCAGCGCAAGCGCGCCCTGCTGGCTGAACTGTTCGACGATCCCGCCTTTACCCGCGTGATCGTCTTCACCCGCACCAAGCGCGGCGCCGACCGCGTGGCCAAATCGCTCGAGCAGGGCGGCGTCGAGGCCGCAGCCATCCACGGCGACAAGAGCCAGGGCCAGCGCGAGCGGGCGCTGGCCGCCTTCAAGGCCGGCCAGGTCCGCGCCCTGGTCGCCACCGACATCGCCGCCCGCGGCATCGACATCGACGCGGTGACCCACGTCGTCCAGTACGAGCTGCCGAACGTGCCGGAGGCCTACGTGCACCGGATCGGCCGGACCGCGCGGGCGGGCGCCAAGGGCTCGGCCGTGGCGTTCTGCGCCGACGACGAGCGCAACCTGCTGCGCGACATCCAGAAGGTGACGCGCCAGGCCATCCCGTCCTTCGACCGCCGCAACGACCGCCATCTGGGCGCGGCGCTGGCCGTCATGGGTGAGTTGAAGGGTGTGCGCGAGGAGCGTCCCGCCCAGCCGCACCGCAGCGAGCAGAAGCCCTCGCACAGCGCCCGCGGCCGCCGCTCCGGCGCCAAGCCGCACGGCGGCTCCGGGGCCAAGGCCCACGGTGGTGAGGCTCGCCCGGCCACCAAGCCGGCCTACGGCGGTTCGGCGGCCAAGCCGGCCGGCGGCCGGGGCCGCAAGCGCCCGCAGGGCGCCCGGGCCGAGGGCGGCGGCGGCTCGCCCTGGTCGAACTGGACCTCGCGCTGATCATGGTCGGGCCGGCGGGTCCAACCCGCCGGCCGATGACGCGGCGTCATTCCGCTTGCAAAACGCCGTTTGGACAGGCGCCATCCCCTGATCAGGGCGCCGGCCGCAAGAGCCGGGCTCGAAATGGGATGAGAAACGACCATGAGCGACGGGTCCATTGATCTGCGCCGCGACGTGCGCGCTCGTGTCTGGGCCGAACCCCTTGAAACCCTCGACCCCGCCCAGCCGGACCTGTTCGCCCAGGACGCCATGTGGCCCTACTTCGAGCGGCTTCGGCAGGAAGCGCCGATCCACTTCACGCCCGAGAGCGCCTACGGGCCCTACTGGTCGGTGACCCGCTACCAGGACATCATGGCGGTGGACACCAACCACGAGGTCTTCTCCTCGGCGGACGGGATCGTCCTGCAGAGCCTGGAATCCAAGGCCCAGACGGTTGGCCGGCCGACGCGGCCGAGCTTCATCGCCATGGACCCGCCCAAGCACGACGTGCAGCGCAAGACGGTGAGCCCGGTGGTGGCCCCGGCCAACCTGCAGCGCATGGCCCCGATCATCCGCGAGCGCGCCGGCCAGATCCTCGACGGCCTGCCGATCGGCGAGCCGTTCGACTGGGTGGACCTGGTGTCCAAGGAACTGACGGCCATGACCCTGGCCACCCTGTTCGACTACCCCTTCGAGAAGCGCCGCCAGCTCACCCACTGGTCGGACGTGTTCACCAACGCCCCCGGCCACGGCCCGGTGACCAGCTGGGAGCAGAAGCGGGCCGAGAGCGAGGAATGCTTCGCCGCCTTCACCGAGCTGTGGAACGAGCGGGTCAACGCCCCGCCGGCCTTCGACCTGGTGTCGATGCTGGCTCACGGCGAGGCCACCCGCGGGATGGACATCCACGAGTACCACGGCAACGTCGTGCTGCTGATCATCGGCGGCAACGACACGACGCGGAACACCATCTCCGGCTCGGTCTACGCGCTGAACAAGCACCCTGCCCAGTACGACAAGCTGCGGGCCAACCCCGGGCTGATCCCCTCGATGGTCTCCGAGACCATCCGCTGGCAGACGCCGCTGGCCCACATGGCCCGCACCGCGACCCGCGACTTCGACCTCAACGGGCGCCTCATCCGCGAGGGTGACCGGGTGGTCATGTGGTACGTCTCCGGCAACCGCGACGACGGCCAGATCGAGGATCCGGAGAACTACGTCATCGACCGGCCGCGTCCGCGGAACCACCTGTCGTTCGGCTTCGGCATCCACCGCTGCGTCGGCAACCGGCTGGCCGAGCTGCAGCTGACCATCATCTGGGAAGAAATCCTGAGGCGCTTCCCGATTATCGAGGTCGTCGAGGAGCCGACGAGAACTCACTCGGTTTTCGTGAAAGGATATGAGACTCTGCCGGTGATCATTCCGAAGCGGAACTGAGACGGCGCATGTCGCACGCGGATCGAGGGTGGACGGAAGGCCCTGACAGGGCCGCGCCGCGGCGAGGCCCCTACCAGATCGGCACGGTCCGCGCCCGTCTGCTCGACGAAGCGCTCGACATCCTCGAACACGAGGGCCTGCAGGCGCTGAACCTGCGCGACCTGGCCGCCCGGGCCGGGATCACCGCCGGCTCGCTCTACCACCATTTCGACGGCAAGGCCGCGCTGCTGGCCGAGCTGGCCGCGGCCGGCTTCGAGGAACTGCGCCGCAGGGTCGAGAAGGCCGGCTGCGAGGCCGCCGAAGGCGGCCGGGTGCGCGCCTGGGCCCTGGCCTACTTCGGCTTCGCGCAGGACCGGCCGGCGCTCTACGCGCTGATGTTCGACCCGACCATCGCCCACGCGGCCCAGGTGGCCCAGGCCCGGGCGCTGGCCGTGCGCACCATCCAGGTGCTGGTGGAAGGCTCGCCCGTGCTGCCGCGCAGCACCGCGCCGCTGGACACCATCGCCCTGGCCGTCTGGGCCGCCGCCCACGGCGCGGCCTCCCTCACCCTCAGCGGGGCCGGCGGCCCGCAGCTGATGGACGACGTCATCCTCGGCCTCGAAGGCCTGTTCCTCCGCCGCTGACCGACAAGGAAAAGGCGGTGCGAGCCGGACCCGCACCGCCTTCAAGGTGGAGCCGCGCCAGCGGTCGGGGAGTCATCCGCCCGCGCGGCCCGGAAATCGTCAGAACCGCTTGGTCACCGCGATTCCATAGAGGCGCGGGTCGAGCAGGAAGATGTTGCGGGTCGCGCCCAGGTTCTCGTCGGCGATGTCGAAGCCGACGATGGTGTCGTCGTCGAGCAGGTTGCGGACGTAGGCCTGGACGGTCAGGCCCAGGTCCGGGTTCTCGAACGTCAGGCTGGCGTTGACGTTCTGCCAGGCGTCGATGTGGTCGAAGAAGGCGTTGTTGTAACGCATCATGCTTTCGGCCTGCCAATAGTAGTCGCCGCGCAGGGTCGCGCTCCAATTGCCGATCTGCCACTCGTACTGGGCCCCGATCGAGACGGTCCATTCGGGCGCGGTGGGCAGCTCGTTGCCCGTCAGGTCCTGGATCAGCCCCTCGCCCGCGCCACTGGAGTAGCGCGACACGTTGGGCCCGAATGCGTGGGCGGCGGCCGACAGCGCCTGGGCCTGGGCCGCCGGTACGCCGCGGGCGATCAGGCCGTTGGTGATCGCGGTCGGGCCCGAGCAGGCGCTGTTGGTCAGGGTGGCGACGCCCGCCGGCAGCGCCAGGATCTGCGCCACACCCGCCGCCGTCAGCACGCAGCCGCCGCTGGTGGCGTTGGCGTAGACGTAGTTCGGATCGCCCAGGGTGCGATTGTGGGTGTCGACCACCAAGCCTTCCTGGATCTCGGTCTGGAGGTAGCCGATGTTGGCGTTCAGCCGCAGCGGCTCGATCGGCCGCCACACCGCCTCCAGCTCCAGGCCGGCGATCTCGGCGTCGATGTTTTCGTTGTAGACCGAGCGGTTGACGCTGCGGCCGATCTGGTAGCCCTCGTAGTCGTACATGAACCCGGTCAGGTTCAGCAGCAGCGCCCCGTCGAGCAGGGTGTTCTTGGTCCCGATCTCCCAGGCGTTGACGAACTCGGGGTCGAAGGTGGCGTTGAGGCCGAGCGCCACGACGCCGGGCGGGTTGAATCCGCCGCCCTTGTAGCCCTTCGAGTAGGACGCATAGATCAGGGTGTCGTCCGTGAAGCCGAGGTCGGGCGACCAGTCGACGTTGAAGCGGCCGGTGGTCTCCTGGAACTGGGCCTCCTGCTCGGGCGTCCAGATCGGCCCGCGGCCGGGCGCGAACAGGGTCGAGCCGCTGCCCCGCGTCCACTTCTCGTCGTCGGTGTAGCGCAGGCCCAGCGTCACCCGCAGGGTGTCCGTAGCCTGCCAGTAGAGCTCGCCGAATGCCGCCTTGGACTTCAGTTCGTACTGGGTGAGGCTGATGAAGTAGTTGTGGCCGGTGAAGTCCGGCTCGCTCAGCGGATCGACGTAGGCCAGCGGCTGGACCACACGCACCGCCGCGGTGGCGGCGTTGGTCGCCACGTAGGTGATGGTCTCGACCTCGTAGTCCAGGAAGATGCCGCCGACGTTGAAGTTGATCGGCCCGTCGAAGTTGGACTGCAGCCGCAGCTCCTGGGTCCACTGCTCGCTGTGGCTGCGCCCGCCGGACTCGCTCTGGAGCCGATCGGTGATCCCGAACTGCGGATCGTTCAGGATCCCGGTCGGGGCCAGCGCCGAGTTGGGGAAGGTCACCGAGGAATAGCCGCCGGTGGAGTCGCCGCGGGTGTAGGTCTCGTTTTCATTGTAGCTGGTCAGCGAGGTAAGCGTCAGCGCGGGCGTCACGTCCCACTCGAGGTTCAGCTCGTAGAGCTCGGCGCGCGGCCGGTAGATGGGCTTGCCCACCACCTCGACCTCGCGCAGGTCACGCGAGACGGTCTTGCCCAGGAAGGAGTCGACCGGCTGCAGGCCGACCTGGCGGGCGATGATGCCGCTGAAGGTCGAAAGCTGGTTGGTGGCGCCGTAGACGTCGGGGCCGTAGACGCCGGCCGGCAGGCAGCCGCGGGTGAAGGCGACCTGCGCCGCCCCGGTCGGCACGCCGCCGATCTCGGAAAGGCCGGGATCCTTGACGCAGAGCTGCTTGCGGGCCCCGCGGCTGTCGTCTTCCGAGAAGCTGTCCCACAGCAGGAAGCCACGGAAGAATTCGGTCGGCTCGAACGACAGGGTCGCCCGGGCGGCCCAGATCTGCCGATCGTCGATGTCCTGCCCGTTCAGCAGGTTCTGCGTGTACCCCTCGCGCTGCAGGCCGAATCCGGCGACGCGCAACGCGAACATCTCGCCGAGCGGGATGTTGACGAAGCCGTTCATCCGCATGGCGTTGTAGTTGCCGATGTCGACGGTCAGGGTGCCTTCGAGCTGGTCGGTCGGCTTGTTGGTGATGACGTTGACCACACCGCCGGTGGCGTTGCGGCCGAACAGGGTGCCCTGCGGCCCGCGCAGCACTTCCACCCGCTCGACGTCGTAGAATTCGGCGTCGGCCGAGCGGTTGGTGGTCAGCGGCACGTTGTTGTGGTGGATGCCCACCCCGTCGTCGCCCGAGGCCGAGACGAGCTGGGCGCCGACCCCGCGGATCTGGAAGTTGGTGCGCAGCGCCCGCCGCGTGAAGGTCAGGTTCGGCACCGACTCCACGAGGTTCTGCGCCCCGTCGATGCGCCTGGCCTTCAGGGCCTCCTCGCCGAAGGCCGAGACGGCGATCGGCACGTCCTGGACGGACTCCTCCCGCTTCTGGGCGGTGACGATCAGTTCTTCGACGACGCTCTGGGCGGCCGCCGGGCCGGAGGCCGCCAACGCGAGAACGAGCGCCGAGGCGCCCCACTTCCACTTGCCCATTTCCATCCCTCCCGCGCGGGCGGCCGGGGGCGCTCGCGCCTTCTGTTGGAGGCTCTCTGAGCGGAGCCGTAAGGGAAAGCTGCGGTAGATGAACGCTGTTAGGCAAGCTGAGCCGTAGGCGGCCGCCCCAGATCGGGCGGGCGGAACGAAAAGCGCCCCGGCGCGAAGGCCGGGGCGAGGTCGCTCAGGGAGGAAACGCGCCGGCCGCAGGCGACCGACATGCGCTTTGAACATTCCGTGTCTGAACGACGCCGGAGCGTCTCGTTGGCTGACGTTCAGCTTCGCCGTGGGCGAGCCTTGCGGGACAGCGGACTGCAAACGCGCTGCGGCCGCAGGCGGGGGCTAGGACTCGGCCTTCGCCCGGCAGGCGTCGATCAGGCGCTCGGCGTCGGCGTCCAGCACCGGCTTCACCGCCGCGGTCCACAGGGCGTAGCCCTCGGCGGTCATGTGGAGACCGTCCTCGACGAAGATTTCCTTGGGCGCGCCGTCCGACAGCATCGGCTGGACGACGTCGATGTACTGGAGGTCGGGGCGGCGCTCGGCCAGTTCGCGGATGCGGTCGTTGATCCAGCCCTGGCGGGCGAACTGGGCCCAGCGCAGCTTCGAGGGCTTGAGCGAGACGAAGTAGACGGGCGCATCGCCCAGCGCCGCCTCCTTCAGGGCCAGGAAGCGCTCGAAGTCGGCGACGATCGCCTCGGGCTCGCGCCCGGCCGACAGGTCGTTCTCGCCGGCGTAGAACACCACCGCCGCAGGGCTGTGGCGGCCGACCACCTGGTCGAAGTAATGGTTCACGTCGGCGATGGTGGAGCCGCCGAAGCCGCGGTTCAGCACCGCCAGCGGCGCAAGGTCCTCGCCGAGCGTCTTCCAGAAGCGGATGCTGGACGAGCCGGTGAAGACGATCTGGCAAGGCGGGCGCAGGGCGACACGGTCTTCCTCCAGGAAGGCGGTGATCTGCTCGGCGAAGCGGGCCGGATCGGGGGCGGTCGCAGGTGCAGCCGCCGAAACCGGAGCGGCCTCGCCGTCCGCGGCCTGTGCGGCGGCTGACTGGGGGCCCAGCGCCAGGGTCCACGCCGCAAGGGCGGCCGCCAATCTCCTCATCGTCCACTCCCGGATACGCGAAGCGCCAGTGGTCGGTGCAAATCACCTACAGCGTCAATGCGGACGATGGGGCTCAGGCTGCGCGGGTGCTCCCGGCCAACCAGGCCAGGTAGTCGCCGTCGCCCTGCGAGACCGGCAGCATGAGGATCTCCGGGGTCTCGTAGCTGTGCATCGCCCGGATCTTCGCGCGCACCTGCTCGAACAGCTCGGCGCGGGTCTTGATCAGCAGCAGCACCTCCTCCTCGCGCGCCAGTCCGCCCTTCCACACGTACCGCGAGGAGACGGGGGTCATCTGCACGCAGGCCGCCAGCTTCTCGGCCAGCAGGGCGCCGGCGATGTCCTCGGCCTCGGTCTCCGAGCCGGCGGTGGCGAAGATGGTGCAGGCGCCCGGCATCAGCTGCGGTAGTCGCCGTTGATGGCCACGTACTGCTTGGTCAGGTCGCAGGTCCACATGACGCCGCTCGCCCGGCCGACGCCGACATCGACGAACACCTCCAGTTCCTTGCGCTTCATGTAGGCGCTCATCTTGGCCTCGTCGTAGGTGGGCGCGATCAGGCCGTCCTGAGCCGCCCACAGGTCGCCGAAGCGGATGGAGATCTTGTCGCGGTCCACCGGCTCGTCGGCCCGGCCCACGGCCATGACGATGCGGCCCCAGTTGGCGTCCTCGCCGGCGAAGGCGGTCTTGACCAGCGGGCTCTCGCAGATGGTGCGGGCGATCTTGCGGGCGCTGGCCTGGCTCTCGGCCCCGGCGACGGTGACCTTGACGAACTTGGTGGCCCCCTCCCCGTCCCGCACCAGCTGCAGGGCGAGGTCGAGCAGCACCTTCTCCAGCTTCTCGCGGAAGTCGGCCAGCCGCTTGTCGCCGGCCCGGCCGATCCGCGGCGCGCCCGAGGCGCCGGTGGCGAACAGCAGCAGGGTGTCGTTGGTGGAGCGGTCGCCGTCCACCGTCACGGCGTTGAAGGTGGTGCGGGTGTAGAGGGTGACCAGGGCCTGCAGCGCGGCCGGCGAGATGGCCGCATCGGTGACCACGAAGGCCAGCATGGTCGCCATGTCCGGGGCGATCATGCCCGAGCCCTTGCAGATGCCGGCGATGCGCACCGGAACCCCGTCGATGGTCGCCTCGGCGTAGGCCCCCTTGGGGAAGGTGTCGGTGGTCATGATCGCCCGGGCCGCCGCGGCCCAGCCGTCGGGACTCATCCGCTGCTCGACCTCCGGCAGGCGGGTGGAAATCTTCGCGTCGTCCAGCAGCACGCCGATGACGCCGGTGGAGGCCACCATCACGTCCCGCTGGCGGCAGGCGAACCGCTTGGCCGCGGCGGTCGCGACCCGGCGCACGGCGTCGGCGCCCGGCTTGCCGGTGAAGGAGTTGGCGCAGCCCGCGTTGACCACCAGGGCGCGCACGTCCTGGCCCTTGGTGAGGGCGAGCTGGCGCTTGCACCAGTCCACCGGCGCCGAGCCCACCCCGTGGCGGGTGAACACGCCCGCGGCGCTTGCGCCTTCGGGAAAGTGCATGACCATCAGGTCTTCGCGGTCGTGCTTGTAGAAGCCGGCGCGGCCGGTCGCCAGTTCCACCCCGGCCACCGGCGGGATCGTCGGGAAAGGAACGGCCAGCGGCGAGACGGCCAGACCCGGCTTGCCGGCCCCCGTATCCGGGTTGGCCGACGGCTCCTCGTCGAACTGGCGCGAGGCCTTGTCGGCGCGCTTCAGCGCCGCGCGCTTGAGCGCCGAGGTCAGCGGGTCGAGCGCCCGCTCCAGCGCCCCGCCCACGGCCTCCACCGGCTTGGGCGGAGCCGCCTTGGGGCGGGGCGCGACCTTCGGGGGCTTGACGGGTTTGCGGCTCACTTGCGGACTTCCTCGGACTTGGGGGCCTCGGGGGGCGTCTCGGACGCGGACGGCGCGTCGGCAGGCTCGGGCGCGAGCCCCGGCGCCGCCTGCGACCCCCTCAGCGAATACTCGATCTTGTTCTGCCGCCGGGCCTTTTCGCGCAAGCCCTCGATGAGCTCGCGGATCTCGCCGTAGGTCAGGAAACGGACGATCTGGGGCCTGGCCTCCTGCAGCGGAATGGGCTGCTCGACACGGCGTTCCTCGACACGGACCAGGGCGAACCCGCCTTCGACTGGGAACGGCCCGACCAGGTCGCCAGGCTTGGCCGTCCGCAGCGCCGCCTGGTAGGCCTCGGGCATCACGTCGGTGGTGAAGAAGCCGAGATCCCCGCCGTTGAACCGCGTGGCCTGGTCGGTGGACCGCTCCATCGCCAGGGCCTCGAACGACGCCCCGGAGGCCAGCAGCTTCTTGACCGCCTCGGCCTCGGCGGCGGTGGCGAGGACGATCTGGCGGGCCCGGATCTCCTCGCTGCGCGGCGCCTTGAGCTGCTCGGCGTAGGCCTTCTGCACCGCCTTGTCGTCGACGTTGTCGGAGACCACCCGCTCGACCAGCAGGTCGGCCAGCGCCCGTTCGCGGGCCGCGGCCAGCCGCCGCTTGCCCTCGGGCGTATCGTCAAGGCCCCGCCGCTGGGCCTCGGCCGCCAGCAGCCGCTGGTCGATCACCTGATCCAGCATCCGGCGGAACATCTCGGAGGAGGCGTCGAGCGGCTCGCCCTCGCCGATCAGGCCCTGGGCGACGGCCTCGCGCTTGACGTCGGAGGTCCAGACCGGGCGGCCGTCCACCTTGGCCACCTCGACGTCGCCGGCCAGGGCCGGTCGCTCGGGTCCGCCACGCTCGCCGCAGGCCGCCAGGGCGATCGCCAGACCGGCCGCCAGAGACGCCCGTCGCCAAGCGGTGTAGGACGGGCTCAGCCGCATGATTCCGATCCCCTCGGCGGGCCGAAATCACGGTGCGGCCGCCGCATCCGTCCCTAGCCATTTCGCCCGCGGGATGCAAAGGTTGCGGCCCTCTAGATCCGCACGGCCCAGCTTTTTGGCCCGGCGACCATCGATTTTGAACGGAGGATATTTGCCCATGCGTGAAGCCGTAATCGTTTCCTACGCCCGCACCGGATTGGCCAAGTCGCAGCGCGGCGGCTTCAACATGACGCCGACCGTCTCGATAGCCGCCCATGCGGTGAAGCACGCCGTGGAGCGCGCCGGCGTCGAGAAGGAAGCGGTCGAGGACTGCTACATCGGCAACGTCGCGCACGGCGCCGGCAACCTGGGCCGTCAGACCGCCCTGCTGGCCGGGCTGCCGATCACCACCTCCGGCGCCACCTTGAACCGGTTCTGCTCCTCGGGCCTGAACACCATCGCGATGGCGGCCAACTACATCCGCAACGACGGCGCCAACGTGGTGGCCGCCGGCGGCGTGGAGAGCCTGTCGTTCCCGGGCGGCGGCGGCAGCCGTGAGAACAACGACCCGCGCCTGATGCAGATGTACCCGGCCATCCACATGCCGATGATCGACACCGCCGACATCGTCGCCGAACGCTACAAGATCAGCCGCGAGTACCAGGACCAGTACTCCCTGGAATCGCAGCAGCGCATGGCCGCGGCCCAGCAGGCCGGCAAGTTCAAGGACGAGATCGTCCCGATGGCCACCAAGATGAAGGTGGTCAACAAGGAGACGAAGGAAGAGTCGATCGTCGACTACGTGGTGAACCGCGACGAGTGCAACCGTCCGGACACCACCCTGGAAGGCCTGGCCAAGCTGCAGCCGGTCCGCGGCGAAGGCAAGTTCATCACCGCTGGCAACGCCTCGCAGCTGTCCGACGGCGCCGCCGCCGTGGTGATGATGGAGGCCAAGGAAGCCGAGCGCCGCGGCCTGACCCCGATGGGCGTGTTCAAGGGCTGGGCCGTCGCCGGCTGCGAGCCCGATGAAATGGGCATCGGCCCGGTGTTCGCCATTCCGCGCCTGCTCGAGCGGCACGGCCTGAAGATCGACGACATCGACCTGTGGGAGCTGAACGAAGCCTTCGCGAGCCAGTGCCTCTACTGCCGCGACAAGCTCGGCATCGACCCCGCGAAGTACAACGTCAACGGCGGCTCGATCGCCATCGGCCACCCCTACGGGATGACCGGCGCGCGCCTGGCGGGCCACATCCTGCAGGAAGGCAAGCGCCGTGGCGCCAAGAACGTCGTCGTGACCATGTGCATCGGTGGCGGCATGGGCGCCGCCGGCCTGCTCGAAGTGTTCTAATCCCCTCCAGGGATCGGACCATCCGGGGCCGCGCCGTCAGGCGCGGCCCTTTTTCTTCTTGGTCGTGTTCAGCGCGACGGCCGCGCGAAACAGGTCGGCCAGCGCCTGCTCGTCGATCGCCTCGTCCTTGCGGATGTCGATGGCTCGTCTGGTGTTCCCCTCGAGGCTGGCGTTGAACAGCTTCGCAGGATCCTCCAGCGAAGCGCCCTTGGCGAAGGTGAGCTTCACCACCTCCTTGTAGGTCTCGCCGGTGCAGACGATGCCGTCGTGCGACCACACCGGCACGCCGCGCCACTTCCACTCCTCGACCACCTCTGGATCGGCGGCGCGGATCACCGCCCGCACCTTGGCCAGCACCTCGCCGCGCCAGTCGCCGAGCTCGGCGATGCGGGCGTCGACCAGTTCGGAGGCGGAGAGCCCTTCTTCGGTCCTGCTCATCGGCGTCTTCACATCTTCTCGCCCGGCAGCCGGCTCGCCTGCCGCACCCAATCGGCGAACCGGTCCTCGTCGAAGTCGCCCTCGTAGATGTCGAGGTAGCGGACCTCGGGATGCTTGGACTTGCCCGGTGGCTCCGGCTTCAGCGACGTGCCGCGGAAGAAGGCCGCCTTGATGTAGCGGGTGAAGCAATGGAGGTTGAGGAACCAGCCTTCCTGGTCCGGGGGGCCATAGAACGGCGAGTTCCACTTCACCGCCTTGCGCACGCCCGGGACCTCGCGCTCGACGATCTCGTCGATCCGCCTGCCGACCCCGCTCTTCCAGCCCGGCATGGCGGCGATGTACGCCTGCACCGGCGCATCGCCCTCCCCTTTCGGGATCTGCGGATTTCCGCCTGCGAGCAGCTTGGGGGCGTCGGCGGGCTCGGCCGCCGCCGGCTTCGAGGTGGGCCTGGCCATCGGCTCGTCTCTTCCTGGAACGCGGGCCGGGGGGCGCCCGCCGGCCAAGGGTAGCGACGATCCGCCGGCGTCAGAACCCCGCGCCTGCCCAACTCTCTCCGCCCCCTCGCGTTGACACTGGAAGGGGCGCTCCTTAAGTCTCCGACGCGCTACAACAGGCGGGAATCCGGGCTGGCGGGAGGGTGACGGCCCCTCATGCCCCGCACCGCCGGCCCCGCCCCCAACGGACCACCTGATTGATGTTCTTCCAACGGCTCTTCGGCTCGAGCAACGACCGCAAGGTCAAGGCGCTGCTTGCGCGCGTCTCAAAGATCAACGCCCTGGAGCCGCAGTTCGAGCGGCTGAGCGCCGACGAACTCCGCGCCAAGACCGGCGAATTCAAGGAGCGGCTGGCCCGCGGCGAGAGCCTGGACAGCATTCTCGAAGAGGCCTTCGCGGCAGTCCGCGAAGCCGCCAAGCGCACGCTGGGCCAGCGCCACTACGACGTGCAGCTGGTCGGCGGCATGGTTCTGCACCAGGGCGGCATCGCCGAGATGCGGACCGGCGAGGGCAAGACCCTGGTGGCCACCGCGCCGGTCTACCTCAACGCCCTGACCGGCAAGGGCGTGCACGTCATCACCGTCAACGACTACCTGGCCCAGCGCGACGCCGACTGGATGGGGGAGGTCTACCGCTACCTCGGCCTCGAGGTCGGGACCATCGTCCACGGCCTGTCGCAGGGCCAGCGCCAGGCCGCCTACCAGGCGGACATCACCTACGGCACGAACAACGAGTTCGGCTTCGACTACCTGCGCGACAACCTCGTCTACGACGTCTCCGAGATGGTCCAGCGCGGCCACCATTTCGTGATCGTCGACGAGGTGGACTCGATCCTGATCGACGAGGCGCGCACGCCGCTGATCATCTCCGGCCCGACCGAGGACCGCAGCGAGTTCTACAAGGTGGTCGACGCCCTGATCAAAGAGCTGATCCAGGACCCGGCCACCTACGACCACGACGAGAAGCACCGCCAGGTCCTGCTGACCGAGGAGGGCTCGGAACGGATCGAGGAGATCCTCGAGCAGGCCGGTCACCTGGCCGAGGACTCCGCCGGCCTCTACGACCCGGCCAACGTCTCGGTGGTGCACCACGTCAACCAGGCGCTGCGCGCCAACGTGCTCTACACGCGCGACAAGGACTACATCGTCCGCAACAACCAGGTCGTGCTGATCGACGAGTTCACCGGCCGGATGATGCAGGGCCGGCGCCTGTCGGAAGGCCTGCACCAGGCCATCGAGGCCAAGGAAGGCGTGTTCATCCAGCCCGAGAACCAGACCCTGGCCTCGGTCACCATCCAGAACTACTTCCGCCTCTATGAAAAGCTGTCGGGCATGACCGGCACGGCGGCCACCGAGGCCCAGGAATTCGCCGACATCTACAAGATGGAGGTGGTGGAGATCCCGACCCACCGCCCGATCGCGCGGATCGACGACGACGACGAGGTCTACCGCACCGCCGCCGAGAAGAACCAGGCGATCATCAAGCAGATCGAGGACTGCTACCGGCGCGGTCAGCCGATCCTGGTCGGCACCGTCTCTATCGAGAAGTCCGAGCAGCTGTCCGAACTGCTGGCCAAGCACGTCTTCGAGATCGACGGGCGCAAGCAGACCGGCATCCCGCACAACGTGCTGAACGCCCGCTACCACGAGCAGGAGGCGCTGATCGTCGCCGACGCCGGCGTGCCCGGGGCGGTGACCATCGCCACCAACATGGCCGGCCGCGGCACCGACATCCAGCTGGGCGGCAACGTCGACATCCGCGTGCTGCGCTGGCGCGACGAGCAGATCGCCCAGGGCGTCGAGGTGACGCCCGAGATGCTGATGGCCAAGAAGGCCGAGGTCGAGGCCGACATCGCCGACCTGAAGGCCAAGGCGCTGGCCGCCGGCGGCCTGTTCGTGCTCGGCACCGAGCGCCACGAGAGCCGACGGATCGACAACCAGCTGCGCGGCCGGACCGGCCGCCAGGGCGACCCGGGCCGCTCGAAGTTCTTCCTCTCCTGCGAGGACGACCTGCTGCGCATCTTCGCCGGCGAACGGCTGGACGCGATCATGCGCACCTTCGGCGTCCAGGAAGGCGAGGCGATCACCCACAAGTGGCTGAACAGCGCCATCGCCACCGCCCAGAAGCGCGTCGAGCAGCGGAACTACGAGATCCGCAAGAACCTGCTCAAGTACGACGACGTCGTGAACGACCAGCGCAAGGCGGTGTTCGAACAGCGCCACGAGTTCATGGAGTCCGGCGACCTCTCGGAGATCATCCGCGAGATGCGCGCCGACGCCATCGAGGACTTCGTCAACCGTCACCTGCCGCCCAAGGCCTACGCCGAACAGTGGGACGTCGAGGGTCTGGACGAGCACGTGCGCGAGTACCTTGGCCTGGAGCTGCCGATCAAGGAATGGGCGGCCGAAGAGGGCATCGCCAACGAGGAGATCCGCGACCGGATCACCGAAGCGGCCGAGGCCCGCGCCGCCGAGCGCGAGAAGATCCTCAGCCCCGAGCGGATGCGCGCGGTCGAAAAGAGCTTTCTGCTGGAGAACATCGACATGCAGTGGCGGGAGCACCTGATGCACCTCGACCACCTGCGCAACGTCATCGGCCTGCGCGGCTACGGCCAGCGCGACCCGCTCAACGAGTACAAGACCGAGGCCTTCTCGCTGTTCGAGAAGCTGCTCGTGGACCTGCGTCAGAACGTCACCAAGTGGGTGATGACCGCCCAGATCCAGGTGCAGGAAGAACCCGAGCCGCACGCCCTGCCGGCCGGCCTGACCGAGATCCACCTCGACCCGCTGACCGGCGAGAACGTGGCCAAGGCCGGCGCCCTGCCGGAAGGCCTCTCGCCCGAACAGCGCGAGGCCCTGCCGGTCACTCTGCTGCCCGACGACTGGGCCTCCACGGGCCGCAACGCGGCCTGTCCCTGCGGCTCCGGCAAGAAGTTCAAGCACTGCCACGGGGCGCTCGTGTAACGCACTTCCCTCCCCCGAGGGGGAGGGAAGTGCCGCTCAGCCCACCTCGACGACCACCGTGCCGACCTTGCCGCCGGCTTCGACCATCTCGTGGGCGCCGGCGGTGTCTTCCAGGGGGAAGGTCCCGGCGACTGAGAGGATGCGCGATCCCGTGCCGATCCAGCGGGTGATGTCGTCCTGAGCGCGGCGGCGCTGTTCGTGCGGCGAGACGGGCAGGTAGACGCCGTGAACGGAGAGGTTCAGGCGCATCAGGGCGCCGGCCGGAACCTGCGGCGCGGCCTCGCCGCGGGTGGCGTAGAACGCCAGCGAGCCGTTCATCCGCAGCGAGGCCAGGCTGGCGGCGAGGTTGCCGCCGAAGTCGACGTCGACGATGTGGTGCACGCCCTCCCCGCCGGTCAGCTCGCGCACCCGAGCAGCGACGTCCTCGCGGCGATAGTCGATGACGTGGTCGGCGCCGCCGGCCAGGGCGCGCTCGGCCTTGTCCTGCGAGCTGACGGTGGCGATCACCGTCGCTCCCGCCCACTTGGCAAGCTGGACGGCGTAGTGGCCGACCGCCCCCGCACCGCCGGTCACCAGCACAGTGCGGCCCTGCACGGGCCCGGCCTTGAACAGCGCCACATGCGCCGTCATGCAGGGGATGCCCAGCGTCGCTCCCTCGGCGAAGGAGACGTGGTCGGGCAGTTCGCGCACCAGGTCGACGTCGAGCTCGATGTACTCGGCCGCCGAGCCGAAGGCGCGGCCGTTGCGCTGGCCGTTGTAGAACCACACCCGCTTGCCGACCCAGCGTTCGGAGACGCCCGGACCCACCGCCTCGACGACGCCGGCCCCGTCGCTGTTGGGCACGATGCGCGGATAGGCCATCGACCCGGTCCCGCCCCGGCGCATGCCGGCGTCGGACGGATTGACCCCCGAGGCCCGGATGCGGATCAGCACCTGGCCCACGCCGGCGCTCGGCGTCGGCAGCTCACCGTACTGCAGCACCTCTCGCGCCGCCCCCGTGCGGTCGTACCAGACGGCCTTCATCGTCCCCTCCTCTTCATCGTTGAGGAAGGTCATAAGGCCTCGAGCCGGCCGGGCCTAGGGGATGAGGATCAGGCCCTCGTCGGCGCGCACGCGGCCCTCGAGCAGTTCCGCCCACAGCGCCTGCAGCGCGTCCGGGCCGCGATGGTGTTTCAGCTGCAGCCAACCGTTGTCGGCCACGAAGCCGCGCAGCGCATCGTCGTAGCGCTGCTGGAAGGCCTCCGGCCCCAGCTCCTTGGCCCGCTTCTGCATGTGGTCGGGGGCGAAGAACAGGGCCGGCTGCGGCCCGACGGCGGGCGGCGCTGCGGGCTGGCCCGCCCGCTCCCAGTTGGTCACGCCCACGATCACGCTGCGACGGAGCCCGTCGCCCAGGCGGCGATGGACGGCGTCGGTCGTCTCGGCCCGGGCGGCGAAGTCGACATAGGCCGCCGGCCCCACGGCCTCCAGCGCCTCGGCCTCGTCGTAGGCGAGCACCTGGTCGTAGAGGCCGACGCCCTTCAACAGCTCCACCGTCCCCGGCGAGGTGAGGCCGACGACCCGCAGGCCGCGCTTGCGGGCGTTCCAGGCCAGCGACAGGGCCGTCTTGCTGGAGGCGCTGGAGAGCACCAGCGTGGTGATCTCCGGCTCTTCGGAGAGCTGATCGTCGATCAGCCAGCCGGTGCCGAACAAGGGCCGCAGCAGCGATCGGTAGTCGTCCAGGGCGTCCGGCGGGGCGATGGTGTAGCTGTTGTAGGTCGGCGGCAGCTGCGCCCGATGCGGCGAGGCGTCGAAGATCCCGCCGGGGCCGGCCTGGAGCCTCGCCACGTGGCGGTTCGACATCGGCCAGTAGCCGAACAGCCGCATCCCTTCGGGGGCGTCGGGGGCGCGGGACGTCACCACCCGCGCAAAGCCCCAGGCCGGAACGCGGCCCCACGCGCCGGGCGCCGGAAAGAACTTCCAGTAGCCCAGCCCGTCCCCCACCGCGGCGTAGGTGACGTTGTTGGCGGTGAGCGCGAAGCTCTCCACCTCCAGCAGCGCCTCGCCCTCGGCGAGGTCGCGCGCCGTCGCCTCGGCCGGAACGATGCGCGTGCGGCGCAGGTCCTCGCGGACGACCTGCATGTCCCAGGCGGCCATCCTTCGCCTCTCCCTTTGTTGCGGTGGAACGCTAGCAGATCGGCGTTACGCGGGAACCCAGTTGCCGTGGAAGCCGAACGGCGCCCGGCGGGGCAGCGCGGCGGTGGCGATCGGGCCGCTCGCCACGTCCTGGGCCTCGAACACCAGGAAGTCGCTGCGGTCCTCGGCGCCCCGGTAGACCACCGCCGTCAGCCAGCCGTCACCCTCCGGCGCGTCGGCATGGCGCGGGGTGAACACCGGCTCCGAAACGAAGTCGCCGGCCGGCGCCTCCCAGACCTGCCGGCGGCCGGTCTGGAGGTCGTAGTGGGCGATGCCGTTCATCTTGATGGTGTCGGTCCCGCGCGTGTCGGCGGCGATCCAGCCGTGGCGGTAGGACAGGCCCGCGCGCCGCTCGCTGCGGATCGGCCCGAAATTGCCTCGCAGATAGGGATTGGTCGTCACCTCGCCGTCCATGCCGCCGCCGCCTCATTTTGCGCGGGAAAGGCTTACGGTGTAAATTTTATGGCGTAACGGCGTTACCCTGGCAACTTGCGCCGCGTGAAAAGAATCGTGATGGCATGCCCCGCACCCTGACCGAAGCCGACGTCGCCGAATTCCGCGAGCGCCTGTGCGAGGCGGCCGAGCGGCTGTTCGTCGAGCGCGGCCCCGAGGCGGTGACCATGCGCCAGCTGGCCGGCGCGCTGGGCGTCAGCCCGATGACCCCCTACCGCTACTTCCGCGACAAGGACGACATCCTGGCGGCGGTGCGGGCCGCGGCTTACGACCGCTTCGCTCAGGCGCTGGAGGCGGCTCATGCCGAACCGGGCGACGCCCGCGCCAAGGGCGCGCGGGTAGCCGAGGCCTACCTCGACTTCGCCTTCTCAAATCCGCAGACCTACAAGCTGATGTTCGACCTGCATCAGCCGAACGAGCACGATTATCCGGACCTGAAGCGCGCGTCCGAGCGGGCCCGGCGGACCATGACCGACTACGTGCGGGGCCTGGTCGAGGCCGGGGTGCTGGCCGGCGACCCGGATGAGATCGGGGCGATGTTCTGGGCCGCGACCCACGGGGTGGTGGTGCTGGCCCTGGCCGGCAGGCTCGGCCGCGAGACCGATCCGCGCAAGCTCGCCTCCAGTCTCAGTCGCGCCCTGTCGCGGGGCCTGCGCCCGCACTGAGCCGGCGTCGGCCCGGCCTTGACGCGCGCGGGGTCAACCGCGCCATCTGTGCGGCAGGGAGGGCCCAATGTCAGAGCCGAAGCCGTTTACCGTCGATTGGTCCGCCGCCGAGGTGGAGAAGGTGCTCCAGCAGGTCAGGGCCTACCCCTGGCCGCCCGCCCCGGAGGTGGAAAACGGCTGGGCCTACGGCTGCGACGCCGGCTACCTGCGCGACTTTTGCCGCCACTGGACCGGGTCCTACGACTGGAAGGCGGCCATCGCCGAGCTCAACCGCTTCCCGCAGTTCACCGCGCGGGTGGAAGACTACGACCTGCACTTCCTGCACGTGGTCGGCGAGGCCGGCGGCAAGCGGCCGCTCCTGCTTTCGCACGGCTGGCCGGGCTCGCACTACGAGTTCTGGCGCGCCATCGAGCCGCTGGCCTTCCCCTCGCGCTTCGGGGGCGGTGCGGCCGACGCCTTCGACCTGGTGATCCCCTCGCTGCCGGGCTTCGGCTTCTCGTCCAAGCCCACACGCCCGATCGGCCAGCGAACCACCGCGCGGTTGTTCAACACCCTGATGACGCAGGTGCTGGGCTACCGTTCCTATCTCGCGCAGGGCGGCGACTGGGGCGCGCTGGTCACGTCCTGGCTGGGCCGCGAGCACGGCGCCAGCGTGCGGGCCATCCACCTGAACATGCTGGGCTTCCGCCCCCACGGCGGGCCGCAGACGCCGGACGAGGTCGCCTGGGCCCAGCACCAGGGGGCGATGATGGACGTGCTGGGGGCCTACTTCCGCCTGCAGTCCTCCAAGCCGCAGTCGCTGGCCTGGCTGGGGGCCGGCAACCCGGTCGGCCAGGCCGCCTGGATCCTCGAACGGTTCTACGACTGGACCGACATGACCGGGCGCAGCCTTGACGATGCCTTCGGTCGCGACCGGCTGCTGACCAACGTGATGATCTATGTGATGACCGGCAGCTTCACGACCGGCGCCTGGTACTACCGCGGCCTGCTGGAAGAGGGAGGGGTCGCCTTCCAGCCGGGCGAGCGGGTCGAGACCCCCACCGCTTTCGCCAACTACCCCGGCGAACCGCTCTACAAGGCTCCGCCGCGCAGCTTCGCCGAGCGGGCCTACAATATCGTCCGCTGGACCGACATGCCAGCGGGCGGCCACTTCGCGGCCATGGAGCAGCCCGAGCTGTTCGTGGACGACGTGCGCGGCTGGGGCCGGGAGATCGGATGAGCGGCCGCTACGAGTTCGCTTCCGACAACGTCGCGCCCGCGGCCCCGGAGGCCATCGCCGCCCTCGCCCGTTTCAACGACGAATTCATGCCGGCCTATGGCGCGGACCCGGTCAGCGCCCGCGCCGCCGACCTGGTGCGCGGCTTCCTCGACGCGGACGCAGATGTCTGGTTCGTCGCCTCGGGCACAGCGGCCAACGCCATCGCGCTCGCGGCCATCTGCCGCCCGTTCGACGCGGTGATCGCCCACGAGCACGCCCACATCTGCACCGACGAGACCGGCGCGCCGGGCCTGTTCGGCCACGGCCTCGGGCTGCACGCGCTGAAGGGCCCTTCCGGCAAGCTAGACCCGGCCGCGGTGGCGAAGGCGCTGTCCCGCCCCGCCTTCGCCCACCGCCAGGCGCCCGCCGCCCTGTCGGTGACCAACGCGACCGAGTACGGCGCGGTCTATTCTCCCGAAGAGCTGGCGGCCCTGGCCGCGCCGCTGCGGGACCGCGGCCTGCCGATCCACCTCGACGGCGCGCGGCTGGCCAACGCGGTCGCGTCCGGACTCGACCCGAAATGCCTGTCCAAGGTCTGCGACATCCTGGTGCTCGGCGGGACCAAGGCGGGCGGCACGCCGGCCGAGGCGCTGGTGGTGTTCGAGCCTGCGCTGCGCCACCGGTTCGACGCCCGCCTCAAACAGGCCGGCCAGCTGCCGTCCAAGGCCCGCTTCTACGCCGCGCCGTTCGTGGGCCTCCTGGAGGACGGCGCGCTGGTGCGTCACGCCGCCCACGCCAACGCCATGGCCAGGCGCCTGGCCGAGGCCATGCCCTTCCCCGTCCGCCACCCGGTCGAGGCCAACGCCGTGTTCGCCGAGATGGACGAGGCCGCGCTCTCCCGGCTGCACGCCGCGGGCTGGTTCGTCCACCGCTTCCTCGACGGCTCGGTGCGCTTCATGTGCAGCTGGGCCACCACGCCCGAAGCCGTGGACGAGCTGGCGGAAGCGCTCAAGGGGATCGCCTAGCGCATCCTACCTCCCCCGCGCAGCGGCGGGGGGCAGGAACCTTTGGTCGGCGCTTTGTACGATCAGCCCGGACGGCCGATGGCGTAGAAGCGTTCGGCGCGGAGCTTGAGGATCTCGTCGGCGGACAGGTGTTCGAACTTCATCAGTTCGGCCTCGATGGCGTCGCCGACGGCGCGAATGGTGGCGGCCGGGTCGGAGTGGGCGCCGCCCGGCGGCTCGGGGATGATCTTGTCGACCACCTTCAGCTTCAAGAGGTCCTGGGCGGTGATCTTCATCGCCTTGGCGGCCTCCTCGGCGGTGCGCGCGCCGCGCCAGAGGATGGCGTTGGCCCCTTCCGGCGAGATGACCATGTAGATCGAGTGCTCGAGGATCAGCACCGACGAGCCCGCGGCGATGGCGATGGCCCCGCCCGAGGCCCCCTCGCCGGTGATCACCGCCACCAGCGGCGTCTTCAGCGACAGGCAGCGCTCGGTGGACCTGGCGATGGCCTCGGCAACGCCCCGTTCCTCGGAGCCGACGCCCGGATAGGCGCCGCCGGTGTCCACGAAGGAGATGACCGGCAGGTTGAACCGCTCGGCCATGTCCATCAGCCGGATGGCCTTGCGGTAGCCCTCGGGCCTGGCCATGCCGAAGTTGTGCTTCACGCGGCTGACGGTGTCGCGGCCCTTCTCCTGGCCGATGACCATCACCGGCCGGCCGCGGAACCGGCCGAGCCCGCCCATCAGCGCCTGGTCGTCGGCGAAGGTGCGGTCGCCGCGCAGCTCGACGAAGTCCTCGATCAGCTCGCCCACGTAGTCGGTGAAGTGCGGCCGGTCCGGATGACGGGCGACCTGAGTCTTCTGCCAGGCGTCCAGCTTGGCGTAGGCCTGCTTGCGCAGCTCCGTCGCGCGCGCCCGCAGCGCCTCGATCTCGGCGTCCAGCGCGCCGGGATTGGCGGATTCGGAAACCTTCTGGAGCTCCTCGATCTTGGCTTCGAGGTCGGCGATGGGCCGCTCGAATTCGAGGTAGTGGGGGGGCATCCGGGGTTTTCGCTTCCTGCCGTTCGCGGAAGGGTCGGAAACTAGAAGGGAAGCTCCGCCCTCACAAGCCTCGGGAACCGCCCCTGCGGCGGAACCTTCTACCTGCCATGAAAAGCTGGTTGAGGGACAATAACCTGTCGCTGGTGCTCTTGCTGTTGTTCGCCGCCAGCTTCACCGGTCAGGTTTTCGCCGGCTGGTCGCAAGAGAACGAAACGCTCGCACAGCACGGAAAACCGCTGCTGGGCGCCTGGGCTTTCTTGAGCGGCGGCGAATTCCTCTCCGCCGTCTTCGAGAATTGGGAGAGCGAGTTCCTGCAGATGTGGGCCTACGTCGTGCTCACGGCCTACCTGTTTCAGCGCGGCTCCCCCGAATCGAAGGACCCCGACGCTCCCGCGCCGCAGGACCGCGACCCCACGCTCGACGCCGGCCGGTCCGACGCGCCGGGACCGGTGCGCCGGGGCGGCTGGCCAGCCCGGCTCTACGGCCACTCGTTGGGCCTCGTCCTCCTGGCGCTGTTCCTCGCCTCCTTCACCCTGCACTGGGTCAACAGCGCGCGCAGCCAGGCCGAGGAGGCGGCCGAGCATGGCGATGCGGCGCCCAGCCTGATCGAACACCTCGGCTCGTCGCAGTTCTGGTTCGAGTCCTTCCAGAACTGGCAGAGCGAGTTCCTCTCGACCGCCGTGCTGGTGGTGCTGGCCATCTGGCTGCGGGAGAAGGGCTCGCCCGAGAGCAAGCCGGTCTCTGCGCCCCACGCGAGAACGGGGACCTGACGTGGCCCAGGCCACACAGAGATGTGAAGAGATTCAATGCGCGGACGGGCGCCGCCCTGCGCCTGCGTGCAACCGCGCCCCCGGCGTTTCGTTTGTAAGCGCAAGCAGCGCCGAGCCCATGTCGTTCGGGGGGTCGGACTTGAGGGCCGGGGCGACTTGCGCGGGCGCCAGAAGGCGTCGCGCGACCCGAGGAGAGAACGGAGCCTACAGATGAGCACCCCCTTCAAGATCGGCATGGCCGCCGCCGTCGCCTTGAGCACGGCCGCCCCCGCCGCCTATGCCCAGAACTACCCGCAGCAGTACCGGGACGAGTGGCGCGAGTACCAGCAGGACCGGGCCGACTATCAGGCCCGCCGCGCCGGCTATGAGGACGCCCGCCGCGAATACGAGCGCCGGCGCGCCGACTACGACCGCGCCCGGGCGGCCTACGACGCCCGCTGGGGCTACGGCTCCTACGCCCGCCGCTACGGCCCGGCGCCGGTGTGGGACGAGCGCAGCTGGTACGATTCATACGCCGGGGCCCCGAATGCGGGCTACTACGGCAGCAACTCCTCCTACGGCGCGCCGGTGGATGTCGACTGCCGCCGCCGCGAGGACCGTCAGGCCACCGCCGGGGCGCTGATCGGGGCCATCGCCGGGGCCGTGCTTGGCTCGAACATCGCCGCCCGCAACGCCCGCACCGAGGGCGCGGTGCTAGGCGCGCTGGTCGGCGGCGGGGTCGGCCTGGGCGTGGGCAAGTCCACCGCCCGCTGCGACGACCGCGGCTACTACTACAGCTACAACGAGACCATCCCCTACCGCGAGCCGACCGGCTGGCGCAGCAGCGGCCGCTACAACTACAGCTATTACAACCGCATGCGGTGCCGGCTGGCCCCCGCCCCGGTCGACTTCGACCGCGACGGCCGGGAAGAGGAGTTCCGCTACGTTCGCGTCTGCCCGGACGAGACCGGCCGCTACCGCTTCGTCGACGACAACGGCCGCTTCCGCTACTGGGGCTGAGGGCGAAAGCTCCCGAACCGAAGGCCGCCCGCCGAGCGCGGGCGGCCTTTCTCATGCCGGTCTCAGCCGCCCTGCCGGCTCTCGGGCGGCGCAGGCGGCGGCAGCGGGCGGGCGAGGTCGGCGGCGGCGTCGTTGGTGGTGGGCGCGGCGGCAGCGTGCGGCTCGGGTTCGTGCACGTGGCTGCGGTCCAGCCTCAGGGCCCTCAGCGCATCCTCGCCCTGCTGACCGAACAGGCTGCTGAAGCGCACGTCGAGCTGCGGATGCGGGATCTCGATGCCGGCGCACTCCAGGGCGTCGGCGATGGCCCAGGTGTAGGCGGCGTGCATGGCCGCCGGCCGCTTGACCGCGTCGAGCTGCGGCCAGACGAGGAGCTCGAACTCCAGGCCCATCTCGCCGAAGCCGACCAACCAGACCTGGGTCTTGCGCATCTCGTCCTCGGGCAGGGTGAAGGGCACCGAGCGAGCGGCCTCCAGCACCACCTCGCGCACCCGCTCGCGGTCCGAGCCGTAGGCCACCCGGAAGGGCACGTGGATCCGCCGGCTCTGGTTGTTGAGCGTCCAGTTGACCACCGGCCCCTCGATGAACTTCGAGTTGGGGACCAGCAGGTCGACATTGTCGTTGGTGCGGATGCGCACGCCGCGCGGGCCGATCTCCTGCACCAGGCCGCGCTTGCCGTCCTCCATCTCGACGTAGTCCCCGACGTTCATCACGCGGTCGAAGATCAGCACCAGGCCGGAGACGAACTCCTTGACGATGCCCTGCAGACCAAGGCCCACACCCACCCCGATGGCGCCCGCGAACACCGCCAGCGACGACAGGTTGAGGCCGATGGTCGACAGCCCGGCGACCACCGCGACGATCACCACGCCGTAGCC
>Ga0172382_10002106_pt1 | contig 34020 bp, 34 predicted proteins | sample Leawel138RmetaG_FD_122245 | JGI IMG/M metagenome (GOLD analysis project Ga0172382, IMG submission 122245) | Leachate microbial communities from a municipal landfill in Southern Ontario, Canada - Leachate well 138R metaG | ecosystem: Engineered > Solid waste > Landfill > Unclassified | place...
AGCGGACCCCACTGAGGCGCTAAGCGACCGAGCAAGCAGTCCTGGTTCCAGGATTGCCGCCCCGCCACCGTGAGAAGTCCGCTCGGCTTGCTCACCACCACTAGATAAGGATCTTCGTGGAGCACCGGGATCTCAAATTCTGCGGTAGAGAGCAACGGGCCCAGAAGAGGCCCGCAGCGCTCTTCGCAGGGCGCATAGAACTCTCCACCTTGCCTGGTCTCGTTGGAGTCACCCCACCAAAACTCGGCCAGAGCCAAGGGCTTTAGATCGTGGCTGCGGGCGAAGTAGAGCAGCTTGGGGGCGCAGCACTCCCCCGTCCCGGTCGGCGGCCCGGACGGGAAAAGGGAAGTGAGCGACCACGGCAGTTGCTTCCATAGCTCCGCATCAAAGCGATTGTGCAGCTCGGCCTGAAGGGCGCGCGACAACTCCCGTCGCTCCCCCTTGAGTCTGGCCACTTCCGCCTCCAGACGCTCCAGAGGTTCTAGAGCTGCGGCCCGCTCTTTTTTGAAAGCCCGCTTACGGGCCGATTCGCCTCGACTCTCGGCGGCCAGTTCGACCGGGCAGGCACCCTCTAAACGCCGTCGGGCACGCTCTCTCTTGAGTTCGAGTTGCTGACGATTGAAGGCTTCGGTCCGCTGCGACCAGGCCAACTTGATCGAATCCCTCTGATCATAAAGCCTATGAGCGGCCAGCCCCTTGAGTTCGGATTTCAGCTCCTCTAAGCGCGCTTTTGTAGTATTCTCCAGTGTACTGGGTGCAAGCTCCAGCATGGGTGGAACCCATCCCGGATGATGAAAGCTGCCCTGCAATTTGCCTGAAAAGGCTTTCAGTAAACCTACGACCCCGTCGGGCCTCCGGGCTAAAAGCACCCCGAACATCTTGTCTTCGGTGTAAGGAATCGTGTTCATGACCGCTTGAGCCGCCCGCTCAGCCAACACCGTCCGGGGTAGGCTCAGAGAGTCTCCGGTAACGGGACAGGTCCCGGAGAAAATGGCGGTCACCCGATCATCCCAGGGCTTTTCTAAAATCTGTTCGAGGGGAGTGAACTCGGTTGGCGGAGACGCCACTTATTCCTCGCTGGGAAGATCCCGAGAAAGCGCATCTCGGCGCTGAACTTGAATGATAAACGCGGACACCATCTCCCGTTGTCTGACGCTCATCTTGTCGCTGAACTTCACAGCCACCAACTGCCCGTCTTCATGCCGCTTTACGCGAGTCACTTCCGCATCGATATTAACCGGATATTCCCAGCTCACCACCTGCAGATTGATCTGGTCGCCATTCTCATACGGACTAGGATCCCGGGTTATGAAGCTCATTCCGCCCCGGCTCAGATCGGCCAAGCTCCCGGTGCGCAACAGTGCCCCGGGCTTCTCTTCCAAGAAACGAATCTGGATCGGAACTTCCACCTGCACCCGATAGTCATGCCGACCCGTAGTAGGAGCCAGTTGGGACTCTTCCTTTTCGGTCAAGGTAGGAGGCGCAACAAGGACCTTGCCATCGTGGCGGCTGGTTATTCGGCTGCGATGGGTGTAGACGTAACGCCCCCGAAACTCAATGAGCAAGACCTCCTCTTGAGCCGGGAATGAGGTCTTTTTCTTGTCTCGCAGCGAAAGCCAGGCCGAGTAGCCGTCAAGCGCGCTGACTTTGGCAGAGCATGCCCCGAAGCTGACATTGAGGTCAGCCGGTATGACCAGGAACTGAACCCCTTTGACATAGGGCGTCTCATCGGTATCGAGAGGGATTGAATTCTTATTGGTCTTGCTCACCCATGAACTTTCTGCGCGGGAGCTCAGATGCCTTTCGGGGAACTCCGAAACCATGAAAGCGATCATTCAGCAGAGCGACACCCTGGTCTGGACCGAAGTCGGCGATTCCCACCCTTGCGGACCCGGCACCGTGAGAGTTCGAATCACGGCCACCGCGGTCAATCGGGCCGACCTCTCCCAGCGAGCCGGACACTATCCGCCTCCCCCCGGAATCACCGATATCTTAGGGCTGGAGTGCTCCGGAGTGGTCCAGGAAACAGCCCCCGACGTGAACTGGCCCCAGGTGGGGGATGAGGTTTGTGCGCTCCTGGCCGGAGGGGGCTACGCCCAGGAGGTGGTGGTGCCCGCGGGCCTTGTCCTTCCGGTGCCGAAAGGTTTGAGTCTCCTGGAGGCCGCCGCGGTACCCGAAGTCTTCACCACCGCCTTTCTAAACCTGCGCCTGGAGGGCGCCCTGCAACCAGGGGAGCGGGTCTTGATTCACGCCGGCGCCAGTGGGGTCGGAACCGCTGCCGTGCAGTTCTGCTCGGCCTGGGGAAACCCCGTGGTGGTCACCGTCGGAAGCGAAGCCAAGTGCCGCCGCTCCGAGACCCTGGGTGCCCGCTTGGCGGTCAATCGTAAAGCGGGTCCCTGGGTAGAACAAGCGACCCGGGAGGGCAAATTCGACGTCATCCTGGATCCGGTGGGAGGAAGCTATCTGGAGAGCAACATCCACTCCCTCAATCCTGGTGGGCGCCTCATCAACATCGGACTTTTGGGGGGGCGAGAAGGTACGCTGCCCCTGGGTCCCTTGCTGACCAAACGCCTCCAGGTCAAGGGCTCGGTATTAAGAAGTCGGAGCGTCCAGGAGAAAACCGCTATCCTCGCTCGACTAAAGGACGAGGTGTGGCCGCTCTTTGAAAGCAAGCAGATACGCCCGATCATCGAAACCGTTCTACCGATCGAGGAGGCGGAACGTGCCCACCAACTGGTGCAGAGCAACCAGACCGTGGGAAAAGTGTTGCTGAGGGTGCTAGAATGAGCGGAGGAACTGCTCCTTTGCCATTTTAGGATGGCTCCTCGTCCATCTCCATCTTGGGAAGATAGCCGTTCTCGCACAATGGTGCGGTCCTGGGTCCTTCACTTGGGCCGGGCCTCAGCTAGCTTTCCCTCGTCACCTGCTCTTTTTCCAAATCTACCAACTCTTGCTCAGAAAGCTCAGTGACCTCTAGGATGAAGGCCCTGTCGGCACCGCGGGCTAGCATCCGCCGAGCGACCTCCAGCGAGGTCTCTTCCCGGCCCTTGCGCTCGGGGGTGAACTTGGGGAGTTCGATGTAGTGTAGCTCCAGGTCCCTGGTCAACTGGAAGTCCTGGGCCCGATCCCAGAGAGAAAAGGTGCTGTGGAGTTCCTGCCCCTCCGGGAAGAGGATGAAATCCAGGAGCGATATGCTCACGCTCCGCTCCAAGAGGTGGTAGTCGTGCCCCGATTTCAATTGGTCCGAATAGAGTCGGGTGGTGTAGTAAAGGGAGCGTTTGGTGTAATCCAGATCGGTGCCCTTCAGTTGCACCTCCACGTGATAGTAGCCCCCTTTCCTATCCCGGGCCCTGAGATCCAGGATGGGGAAGAGATCGTGATCTGAATGTGTCGAAGGTGATAGCAGACTGTTTCTGGGATGTTGCAGATTTTTTAACTGGAGAAGCTGCGGTCGCGGGTCCTTCACTTTGGGGCCCAGTTGGCCACGAGGGCGACACGATATCGACGGATAGGGCGATGTGGTGTCGCCCGCAACGCGCACGACGATCGGTGTTCTTCAGAACTCTTCGTCCGACCAGCCCTTCACCATGGGCTTTTCCATTCGGTCGTTCTTCATAAGGGTTTGGTAGGAGTCGATGTGGGTCATCCCTACCACGGCCTGGGGATCGACCGACAGTTCAGGCCGAGGCGTCTTCGGAACCGGCTTGCGAGGCAGCGGAGCCCCCGGCGGCAATACCGGAGATTTCTGCAATGGCCCCTTCAACAGCGTCCCCTCCACCTTGGGCTCCTTCTTACCCAGCAGTTTCCGCGCCAATTCCATGCTCTGGGATGACTTGGCCGAAGAGAGATCCGCTGTCGGCCCTTCGGGCACACAGTGAATTCGGTGAGTTTTAAAAGTGGGTCCGATCATGTCTTTGGGGTCGCGTTTTGCCACGGTCTCATTATAGCAAGAGATGCGCCGCCACGCACCATCTGGATTATGCGATCGTCTGGACTTGGATAGACTCATTTTTACTTAATGTTAATTTGTGATAGGGTTTATTTAGCGCTACGCAGTTCCTGGGTTACTGAACCACTCTAAAATAAACACACGCGGTCTATTCGCCAGGCCGACTTCTGTCAAGCACTCTAGAGAGGGGGTACCGATTGTCCCGAGCCATTACAATAACTCGCATTCGTTTATTGTCGGTGGCCAGGTTCTCTAACTGCTTGAGCGTGATGCTCGGCGCCAGCATAGGGCTGGTGAGAGCCCTGGATATCATCGCGGACTCCGATCCGGACGGAGCCGTTTGCCTGGCTGCCGACAAAGCAGCCCGCCTGGTCGAGGCAGGCCACAGTCTTTCAACGGCTCTGGACCGGCTCGATGGTGTCTTTGAAGAAGTCTACGTGAGAATGGTATTGGCCGGAGAGAACTCCGGAAAACTCCCTGAGGTCCTCCACGGGTTAGGCAAAGATGCCGAACAGAGGTCTCATCAAGCCTCGGCCATCAAATCAGCCATCATATACCCGGCATCGGTCTTCTCCGTATCACTCGGCATGATCTTTTTCATGGTTTTCTTCATGCTACCAAAATTCTTGGAGTTCTTTGAAGGAATGGGGAGCGAATTGCCCTTCCCGACCCGCCTTCTGATCTTTGTTGTCTACAATCCTGCCCTTCGCTACGGTCTTGGATTTCTTCTCTTGCTCTTTTTGGCTGTCGGGTACTATTTGAGCCACAACAAAAAAGAATCAAGGAGTGCGAAGGAGTACCTGAAGTACAATCTCCCTTTGCTCGGACGGGTCAACCTGCTGATATCGGTCAGCCACTTCTGCCGGCACCTTTGCATGCTGGGGACATCCGGTGTGGTCTTAACGGAAGGACTCAAGATTCTTAAACTGGGCAGCGGCTACGAAAAGCTCAATAGAGCTATAACCAACGTGCGAGAGAAGATCGTTGAGGGAGACAGCTTCAGCGATGCCCTTGCCACCGAGCCGCTCTTTCCCCCGATCTTGATCCATAGCGTTAGGGCCGCCGAAGAGGGTTCGAACTTGTACGGCGGGCTTGAGCGGGCCTCCAATCTGTTGAGTGAAGAGGGTCAGAGCAAGATCGACGGTTTGATTCCCTTACTGGAGCCTCTGATTATGGCCTTCATGGGGATCCTCGTGGGATTTATCGTTTTAGCGACTTTCTTACCCATTTACCAACTCGTGGCGGTGGAACTTTAGATGAGGTTTCTTCCCAGAGCGTTCACCATGATTGAAGTGATGGTCGCAGTCGGGATCCTGGCGGCCTCACTGTTGGCGCTCATTTCCATCTTGACTTTTAGTTTCAGGGCCCAGATCAAGAGTGAGAAGGCTCACACGGCCAGTCTCATTGCCAAGTCTCTTCTCAACGAGGCGGCCCATTTGTTAGACGAGAACTTCGATCGCAGCGTACTAACCCCGGAGCTCCCCGGTTCAGTGCTCCAGGAGTATCAGCCGGGTTCTGAATACAAAGTGAGGCTGCAACTCGAAGCAGAGACAGCGAACCTTAAGCGGGTCGAGGTCGAGGTTGTCTGGGAAGATCAAAATGGGGACCAAACCGAAACGACAATGACCAAAGTGTTGAGGTCTCCGTGAAGCAACGAAGGGGAATCACCTTGCTCGAGCTTATCGTCGTCATCGCGATCTTCGTGACCACAATGACGGCCGTCATCGGCATCTTTCTCCTGGCTCGAAACGCCCAGGAGAAAGGGTCTACCCAGAGTGAGGCTTACCGTTCGGTTTTCGTGGTGCTCGAGAAAGTGGAGACTTCGCTGCGGGGTGGTCAACTCCTCATTCCCGTGGATTGGAGACCGAGTCACGTGCCCGTCGGGACCACGGACACTATCCACTACCTGTACCCCGCTCTAAGCGGAGGCAGAGTCGTGGTGGACACGACGGGAACACCTCAATGGGCGGGTCGAGCGAAGATCGAATTCCAGGCGGCACCGGAGGGCCGTGTTCTTCTGGTGGATGAAACCAAAGCAACGACCAGTCTGCTGGGTAGTCTCGGGCCGGGCGGAAACCTAACCTTTCTTCGGACCGAGAGAGACCTTCTGGAGGTCACGGCTAACTCCGTGCGCACCGATCCCCAGAGCGATACCACCAGCAGCTACGAGTTCACGGTTACCTTGAGGTTATCCAATCAACCATGAAACAGTCAAAAATTTGCGCTAGACTAAAAAGAAGGGCCTACGTTAAACCATGAAATCTTCGCAACAACCCACCGGCATGATCATTCCCGTGGCCTTGCTGATCGCCATGGTGGTTTTCATGACGGCCACGGCCCTGCTCGGCCAGAGCCGGCTCAATCTCCAGTTCTCCGGTGAAAAGGCACGAGAGAGTCGGCGTCTTTTTCTAGCTCAAGGAGCGGTCAATGAATTCATCGACAATCTGAGTTCGGATCTTTCACTCTTGAGCAGCACGGAGGCCGCGCCTTTTACTGGAACCTGGCAGGATATCAGCTACGAGGTATGGATCGAATCCGACCCGGTGGACCCCGACATCCACCACGTCAGAGCGAAGGCTTTCCCCACCGGCAATCCTAACAAAGCGGTCTTCTGTGAGTCCGTGGTACAGTCGGGACCGGATTTTTCGCCCCAAATAGCAACCAATGTACCGGACCAGGACATCGACAACCCCGATCCTGTTTTTTTTGGTAGCACGACCACCACCAGTTGGTCGAAGATCAAACCCCTGGGTGTTCGGCGAGGGTGGAGCAAACAGGGCAACTACGTGGAGGGTGAGGGGCAGGCGGGCACTCTGGTTTTCTGTGGAGGCAATAGCAACGGAAAGCTCTACTTTATCTACGCCCCGGCGCTGGATGGCGGGCTGAACGGGAAATGGGAAAACCTGAATTCCCTCGGTCAGTGGCAACCCATGGGCGAGAAACAGATGCGTTCCGGTATGGAGGCTGCCCAGTGCCTTATCGGGGTGGTCAGTGGGCACAGCCATGGCATAGGAGGTGGAACGGGGCTCTTCAACAGTGCCCCTCAAAAGACGTTAGCCGGTCTTGTTAGGATCGCCCAATGGGTGGTGGAGGATCTGGCGGATACGGAGCCTGGGCTTTCCACTTACCACGACGCTCCCATATGGGTGAGTTTCCAAGCAGCCCTCTTTGAGTACGAAATCGCCACCGAGACCTGGCGACAGTTGCCTCCCCTCGAAAATCACGAATTGGAAGACGGTGTTTTCAAGCCCCAAAATGCCGTGTGGAGTGACGGTTCCGTGGTCGACGGCCCCTATCGTATCTCGGGCTTGCCCGGCCCCATCGCCTGCGATGAGCGCTATCTCTATGTCCCGCTCTACAAGAAGGGCCCGGACCTGGTGGCTCGGCTGGATCTGGTCACCGAGGTCTGGACCATTCTGCCCCCGGTTTTGGATCGAAACTTCCAGCCCACCGACATCTCCTACGTGGCCACTACCGGCAAAGACCTCTACGTCATGGCCTACCCCTATCAGAGCGGCGGAGCCTTTCCCAATTTTCTTCCCCCCACTGAACCACCCCAGATCTTTCGTCTCAATGACGATGGCTCGGCCTGGGAGGACAGCCTTCCGGAAGTCACGGCAAGCCAGGTCAAGGACGGTGTTCTCATAGAGTCCAGCGAGATCGCCCGGGATCTCGGCTGCATGGCGGCCGGGCCCGAAGGCGCCCTTTACGTGGTGGGATGCGATGAAAAGCCCAACACCATCTTCAAATTCGCCGGGGGCCGCTGGACCGCCATGGCCGGACCGAGTTGCTCGTCGAGCGACAGCGCCGAGGCAAATTTCCCGGATATAGGAGTAGATAGCGCCGGCACCCTGGTTCTCCGCTCCCCCAACGACGACGGACCCGATGAAATGTTCCGAGTTCGCAACTCCGAATACCGCCCTCTCCCTCCGCTACCAGATGGAGTGGGCTACAGCGCCCAGATGATCGGCGGCGCCATACTGAACAGCTCCGTTACCGTTTTTCGTGCTAAGGCAAGTTATTAGGGCGAGCGCCAACTCTCGGCTCTAATGCCAGACGTCACCTGCCGACTGAATCACTAATGGCTGATATTGCTTCCACTCATCGAGGATCTTGATGGCAATCTGCATTTGACCAAAGATTTGAAATCCACCGGGTAGTGGTGCATCTGACAGCGTCAGATGCACTACCCCTTTTGAGTCTATAAATGCCTGCCCGGGCTCAACCTGAACTGGTGGCGCCGTTTCAGTGAAGACATCAGTCGGAAGTTTCTTCGTTGGCGTGATAGTGATGAATTTATCCGTAACAGCCACTGATGCGCCCTTGTAGAAATCACGATTCCCGATAATAAATTCTACGAGCTTAGGCTGGAGGGAGGGCCACATTCCCACCATAGCCGTACCTCGTCCCGTGTCGAACACAGTGTACTCAAGCTCACCCGACTCCTTCATCGGTGTCCCGTCCTTGCCTTTCATCCAACCAGGACCTACCTTTTGGCTGTGCTGCTGGGTCGAGCTTTCAGCTCCAGGTGCGTGAGAGTCCGAACCCGAGGCTGTGGGACTGGCAACAAGTACGGACTCGGGAGACTGGCCTACCTCCAGCGATGGACTACAGCCCACTAAATGTACCAGGATGCAGACAATCAGGGTCGCCTGAAGTCGCGCCATGAAGCCTACCATTCTTAGTAGCTAAAGACCGACTCTTCTTGCCAGGTTAGAATGTTGTAATTGGGTGCAGAGGGATAAAATGGCGGCTGTACCCTTTTCAGGTTGTTATCCATAAAAAACTCATAACCGTTACCTGCAACCGTCCCTGTACCCTTGTGCTGACGGATCCCTTCGGTAATACTTCCAAAGACTACCATGTGCCCATGCCCAAAGTCATCATCGTCTGCTTTGCTACTCCCGAACCCTCCGCCGATTGTGGTCATGTTTGATACGCCCATTTTGGGATCATCGCGGCGCCCAGCAAAGATCGAGGTGTAAAAATAATATGGATTGTTTTCATTCCTGGAAGCTCGTGTCGGCCACATCTTGCCCAATTGAGGGTTTGTGCTGCTCGGTGCTGCTCCTGCTGGGTCATGTTCCATTCGAACAGCGTAACCGAGTAGGCCGAGCATATCAACTCCTCCATTTGCTGGAGCTTCCCCCCTTACTGTATGAGCATAGAGTAGCTCGCCATTAATGCGGATCTCATTATCCTTGGCCGTATTATCTAGAGTGTCCGTAGAAACTGCGACCGTTCGTCTTCCTTTTACTGTCCCGCGGACACCTAGGATGTCACCGGTGGCGTAGATAGCTCCGTTCGTCTGTCCGTTGTAAATCCTGTAGTCGTTGGTATTTCCGTTCTTGATGACGGTATACCCCTTACCATCGTTTGCTGTTGGTTGTAGGTTTCCGGTTAACACATTGTCACCCACCACATTTGCAGTACCTGGAATATTATAAGCAGAGTCCGTCACGTGGATGATTTCAATGTAATCATTATTACCAGTACCTTGCCAAATTTTGATAATCTGGTTCGCGGTGTCGGCTCCAGAGCTACCAGGTGTTGCCCCATTCGAGAGACGAAACTCGATCTGATTTACAGTCCCATCGATCCAAATCCCAGTACGGGCTTCGCCGGGGGAGAGAGCGTCATTAATTGTCGCCCGTACTTTGGAAGTGGAGTCAAAAAACAACTCGCTGTCGGGGAGAGCGCCAGTCGGAGTCGTGTCACCCCATACTCCGACAGCCACATTATCGGTACTCTCTGGCAGTTCTAATCGCTCCGCGTTAACAACGCCAGCCCTTCCTAATGCAGTTAGCTTCTCATAACGATCATCCATAGGCTCCCCTTCGTTTGTTCCGGAAGTATGAAACGGCACCGAGGCTTGGCCACCCCAGTCGGGACTTGAAGCACTCCCACCACCAGTTGAGTAATGAACCCCATCTACATAGCCGATCCCAGGGTATGACCTTCCTTCAGCGAAAATGAGCTTCCCTCCAATGGCAGCCTCATCATTATTCCAAAAGTTGTCCGAGCTCCGGATTCGCAGCAGAGCGGGACCATTTGTCCGGTAAGTTCCACCCAGCTTAAAGCTGTTCATAAAAAGGAAGAGTGGATTGTTATTGTCATACTCAGAACAGTTCCAGTTGTCGTCTCCAAAAGACCGCTGTTTCACCCAGGCCGTCACCTTCCGGTAGTGATGGCTATCACCCGAAATACCCGGACGCGTAGCCATTGCTTCAAGCTTATAAGTTCGCAGAGGGTTGGCTGTCGTGAAGCCCTTATGACCGAACGTTTCAGGTCCAGGAATGACATCGCAGTGCCAATCCCAACCATTGATTTCACCAGTTCGGTGCAAGACTCGGTGACCATCAGCGTTGATTTCCCCTTCGGCGTTTACCAGTACGTCCAAGTTGCCTCGACTCGTCGCGTCTTCTAGAAAGGCCAGAGTATCGACGACTCCTGCATCGGAAGCAAAGTAAGCTTCAGTCTCAAGCATCTGTTTACGCGCGCTGTGCATCTCCATAGGAACCAATTTCCAAAAGGCAACAGCAAAAAGGTTGATCAACACTAGGAAAAGTAAGGTAAGAAAAAGTATGGAGCCACGCGGGCGCCGTCGCCTACCTGCCGAGATTTGAGAAGTCGAGTTCTTTTTCATGGTTGCTCCTACATTCATTCTGGGGTGGTTGTAAAAACTGGAAGGAAAATGTCAGTTTCATGAACCAACCGGTCAACGATTTTTTCAGAATTAGCATTACTAGTAGCGCTCCTGACGAAGCCTGCAACCTCTACCCTGAGCCGAACCCGGCGGTTGTCTGCATACTGGAGAAAGCTAATATTTTGGACCCCCTGAACAACCATTAAAGGATCAGTCACGGTTTCGAAACTCCCGTCCTCGTCATTGTCAAGGTGACCAATCATAAAAAGATCGCCAAGGGGCCCAAGTCTGTCCACATCGTGACCCGGAGGCTGAGTGGCTCGAATACGAAAATCAAGCTCCAATTGAGCATATCGAGGCTCATGGGGGTCGAACAGATCTTCAGGTAAAACAGGCAGTCTGAGCTGGCTTTTCACCCACTCCCGGGTTGAATTTACCCTGAGCTTCGGCCAACCGGCGTGAGCCTGAGCTGGCATACCCTCAGTCGTCTCATTGTAAATTGGAGGTTCTTCAATCGGTAGCAAGCCAGTAGTTTGCATTATCTCTTCAAAAGCTGGGTCGGTCGGATCTTCAAAATCGGGGTCGGGTGGTAGATAGAAGGCACTTGCAATTTTGGGTATAACTCGAGCTGCGGACAAACGCACTTTCTGCTGCAACTCTGTTTTCTGGACCCCACGCTCCAAGGTCAACCGCGACTGGCTATAAAACAATACCAAAACACCTGTAATTAATGTCGTCAGGAACATGACGATTGAGAGTTCCATAATGGAAAAGCCATAACGTTTGGTTGTAAATCTCATTCTTTCAGCCTCCAGAAGCCTGCCGCAAAATCATTTAAGCAATGAAACGAGGTTTGTCTGTCTAAAACCATCTCCGCTCCTACCGCCCCGCCATCGCACAGTTACACTTAAACTCAGAAGGCTAAAATTGTAGTCTGAAGGCTCGTCACTGGCTCGGGATATCTGTATATTACGTTCGTACTTAGTATCGTTTAAATTCGGAACCGCGTTTCCCCCATCTAGCACGACAACTCCATCGTTATCCAGCTTAGGTAGATAAATCTGACCGAAGAAACCTGTAGGCGGGTCGTTGAGCGGCCGAAAAACGCCATCTGCATCGTTTAATCCACTACTCGCATTTGGTGGAATTGGCCCAAGGGCTCCCAAAGCCGCCATACCCTGAACTCTGATGATCTCTGTGATCTTGCGGGCATAGAAAGTCGCACGGGAAAGGTCTTGTCCGTGCTGGTTTGACCGTGTCCCTGTAATAAAAACAGCCAACAATGCCAGAATCCCCACCGACACCACTCCGATAGCTATCAGCACTTCGATGAGACTAAAGCCTTTGGTGCGTATTCTCTTTCGCAATGGCTCCTCCAAATCTTATCCTTAAGGGTAAGTCTATCATGCCTCAAGAAGAACGGAAGTCATCCCCTGGTCTACTTGGTGATGAGCCAATCTGTCTTTTACAAAGCTTTGTGTTCCAGTAAACCTTGAGCATCCTCCGTCGAGTTTAACTTCCTCGCAACATTTTGGGAACCGGCTTCCACTAAGATTAAACAGCCGTGATCATCACCAGAACCTCACTCATACCGGAGACGACACGCACCTCCAGAAGGTCTCCGTCGATCGGTCGGGCTCAGGGTCCGACCGAGTCGGTCTCCTTGAGCGAGCCTTCCCGTCAGGATGCTCCTCTGCCCCTGGGGGTGGGGAATTTCAGTGGGCGTGGGTTCATGGGAAAAGTCATGAAATGGACCAGCCGGGAGGTCCCCTCTTCTCAGGAGCCTATGTCCGAGGAAGAGAAGCAGCGAATCCTGGACAAGATTCAGCCCGGCGATGTCTTGCTCACTTATGCCAGCCACCGCCCGAATCTGGGCCACCTGGAGTATTGGACGACGGGAGCCCACTATACCCATTGCGCGCTCTACGAGGGGTACGGACGGATCATTGAAACCCTGGGCGACGAGGTCACCAGGAGCCCCTTGATCGAGCGCTTGCAGGGCCCCATTAAGGTGGCGGTGGTCAGACCACCTTACAAGAGCTTTCAAGATCGGGCCTATGTGATCCGGGAGGCCAAGAAGCTTCTGGGTACACCCTACGACTACAAATTCGACAATGGCGACCCGAGCAAACTTTACTGTTCCGAGCTCATCGAGGTGGCCATGAAGAAGGTTGACCCGGAATTAGACGTACCGGACGCCAGCTTTTTCGGCCGAGAGATCACCGCGCCCGATGGGTTTGCCGAGATGAAAGGAGCAAAGCTCATCCACGACGGCCGCAGCAACTACTGGTCAAATCAAAAACACCAGTGGCCTCTGCTGCTGGGTGCCGCCGTGGGCGCCGGATTAGGGGCTAGTGTCGGCGGAGTCGTCGGAGCAGTGGCCGGTACCGTGCTCGGGTTTGAGGGCACTCTGGCCGGGATGAGACTGCTGAAAGCTTAAACACTTTCCGGATCTATCCCTAACTCCCGAAGCTTCGCTTCCAATAAAGCGGCCCGTTCGCGCTCCTGGTAGGCCCGTTCGCGCTCCTGGTCGGCCCGTTCGCGCTCCTGGTCGGCTCGCTCGCGCTCCTGGTCGGCCCGTTCGCTTTCCTGGTCAGCCCGCTCTGCTCCAGTGAGGAGAGGTGTGCCCTGGCGATCGCACCAACGAAGCCAGCTTTCCTCTATACCCCGGTACTCCCCCTTCCACAAGGCGAGCCCTATCTCCAGGTCCACGAACCAGGGTTTCACCAACTCCACGTAGCGACTGCCGTGGAGTTCGAAGGCTCTCAGGGTTCGTTCGCTCAGGCGGTGCTCGGGATCGTGGATCACATAATACGGGATACCGATCTGGGCATAACCTTCAATCTTTCTCTCTTCGTGACGATCGATGTTGGACACGACCTCTACCACCAGATCCGGGCGCTTACCATACTGCCAGATAAAATATGAGCGGTGCTTTTTTTCCCACACGTCCGGGGGGGCCTTGACATCCATGCTGAGTAAAAAATCAGGAACATAAGGAGGGCTCTGCAGGGAGTAAAAAAGCCCCACGTTGACCATGGTTAGAAACTCGCGGTCAGGGTTCCAGGAAACGTTCAGGGCATCTGCCAATAGCGCTTGCTGCCGCTCGGAATACAGATTATCCACCGGCTCGTCATCCTCCGTCACGAGATGCGAGATGTCCGGCTCGGGAATCTCCTCATATTGGGTTGCTACTTCAGCCATCAACTTAGGATACACCGACTAGGGCCTGTTGACAATCAACCTTCAGTCGCCAAACTTGTCCATTTCCCACCTCCTGAAGCGAAATTTTCCTCAAATAGGTCCACTATTCCATAGAAAATTCCACTCCAGGAGGAGAAAAATGTACTGCGTTTGTCTCGGAAGGCTGAATGTCAACAGGCCCTAATCAAAACGTACAACCCTGGGCAAAAGCCCCGCCTCGCGGATCAAAGCGAGGTAATCCTCCGGAATGACTTCGTCCCAGGTCTTGCCCAGGTGGGCCAGGAGGGCGGCTTCCAGCACGTTGGTCCCGAAGCTACGACCGTCCAGTTCGGGAGTGGTGGTGACCAACCACGCTACCCCTCGCTTTCTAAGTTCCTCGGCGTCGTTTTCGGTGACCGTGTTGGTCAGAACGCCTTTGCCCTCCAGGCGCTCCGGCAAGCGGCGTCTGATGATATGGAAGTCGCCGGCGATGATCTCCGCCTCCTGAAAGTAAGGTGCGGTCAGCTCGGTTGGCTCGATGAGGTCCTGCTTCTTGCCGGTCGGGTAGACCATGGAGATGGGCAGTTTGCAGATCTCGGGCAGCAGCTTGGAAGCGCGTTCCTCCAGTTCGTCCAGGGTGAGGATCGGCTTGTCCAGATTCAGATTGAAGATCATGTCGCCGTAGACGGTGTTGGCCCCCACTTCATCTAGCGCTTCGGCCATGCCAAAACGGTCCATGGCGCACACCATCAAGACCTTCTTGCCCGCCAGGGGCACCGTCCCGCTTTCCTGCAGATGGCGGACGGTCTCCCGCTCCAGAGTGTTCTTGAGGCCACTCCCATCCACCACGGGGGTCTTCTGTACGGTATCCCGGAGCCGAACCCCGTCGCGTAGTTCGAAGGTCTGACTTCGCGACTTGAGATAGATATCGATCCCTCCCAGGCCGATGGCGTCGACGGCGCCGTCGAGTTCCTGGAGGAGTTCCACGGCGCGCTTAAATCGGCCGTCCACCCCTCGACGAGAAAGATGAACGGTCTCTCCTAAGAGTTCGATCCGGCTTTCGTGGTCGCGCGATGAGGAGCCCAGGGAGACCGAAACGACGGTCTTCAAGAGATGACTCGCAACCGTTTTCTGGACTCGGCGATGATGCCTTTGACCTGCTCGATTTTTTCCGCCGTGACCGGCTCATCGAAGGCTCGAAAGCCGGCCAGGTGAAAGCCGTTGCGCGCCGCCAGCATCTCGATCTCCTGGACCCGATCGTATTCCAGGCCACGACCGATGGAGAAGTTTTCGAAGCGATTCTCCAGGGTCAGGATCATGGTTTCGGCCATACAGGCAAGAGCCAGGCCTTCAGGGTATCCGAAGTCCAGCCCAAACTCCACCGGGCCCGGCACTTCCACCAGTCCGCCCTCGATCACCAGCACATCCGGTCTCAATTGTGCGACCTCGCGGCACACGTCGTGGGGCACCGCCACGTCACACACGATGGCGCCGCTCTTCAGGTGCTCGGCTTGAATGATGCTGCCCCCGGAGGAGGTCGCGGTGATCACGATATCGGCTTCAGCCATAGCGCGGCCCAGATCCATTTCGATCTTCAAGGCGGTCCCGGATTCGCGCTGGATGGTCTCGGCCAGAGCCTTGAGCCTGGACTTGGAGCGAGCCGACAAAACCAGCCTGGGCACCCGCTTTCCCAGAAAGCGGGAACAAACGCTACCGATAGAGCCGGTGGCCCCGATCACGGCCACCGTAGAACGCGCCAGATCCACGTCCAACACTTCAGCGGCCTTCAAGGCGCCCTGCAGCGCGGTAGCCACGGTGTAAGAGTTGCCACTGGTGACGGCCACATCCAGGACGTCGGCCACGTCTTTGCCGGCCCGGCCCACCACGGAGTTGTAGCCGCCCAGTCCCACCACCCTGGCCCCGAGTTTTTGCCCCAGCAGGGCCGCTTTTTTTACGCGCTCCACCACGCTCCGGCGCTCCAGGCTCAGAAACTGTTTGGGCATCAGGGGTACCATGACGAAGTTCCCCTTCACCTCATTTCCGTTAGTCGCCCGAACCCCGGTAATGGTGGAAGCTTTGTAGGGGGGCATCCACTCCAGGATCTTCAAAACGATCGGCTCCCGCTTGCCTGCGGCCTTGGGGGCGTAACGCACCACGTCTTTCATTCCCAACGGGTGGGTGAGGAAAGCGAACTGGTTCACGACTTTTCCTCGACCAGCTTTTTCATGCCCGCCAGCATCATTTCGCTGTTCTCTCCAACCTTCTCGTGGAGAGTAGGTCCGATCAGCTCGGTCAATTCCGGCAGGCCGAAATCGTAGTCCACGACCAGAGTCACTTCGGTTTTGCCGTCGACCGGCCGAAAGCTCCAGGACCCTTCGAATTTCTCTAAATCCCCTTCGATAAGGGCGTAGTCGATGCGCAGGTTTTGATCGTCGAAATTGTCACCTTCGGTCCACAAAAAGGGAGTTCCGTCAACATTGGTGACCCACTCGGTCACGGTAGAATTGGTGCCTCGTTCGACCACCTTCACGCTCTCCACATCGGGCATGAAGTTAGGATAGCTCTCCATATCCTTGGCAAGCTCGTAGACCCTTTGGGGGTCACCGTCGATGACGATTTTCCTCTCGACCTGAGGCATAAACTCCTACTTCTTTCCTAGTCGCCGGCGGGTCTCGGCTAGAGATTCTTCCATGGCACTCAGCGCGGTCTCGATCTCTTCTGTGCCCACATTTAAGGGGGGCTCAAACCGAATTACCCGAGGTTGATTCAAAGTGTAAACCGCGATCACACTTCTTTTCACCATCTCAAAGATGAGAGAACCACCAAATTTATCCTCGTGGAACTCCATGCCCAGCATGAGCCCTACCCCTCGCACATCACTGACGAGATCAGGATAGCTCGTTGCCAAGCTTTTTAATCCCTTTAGCAAGACCTGCCCCGACCGCTGAGCATTTTCGGCCAGATTCTCGGTTTCCATCACTTCCAGGCTGGCCAGCGCAGCTCGACAGGCCAGAGGATTGCCTCCAAAAGTGCTGGTGTGAAGCAAAGGACGGCCTTTGTACGCTTTGGCCCCCTGGGCGTTGTAAACGATAGCGCCGATCGGCAGGACCCCGCCTCCCAGAGACTTGGCCATAGCAATGATGTCAGGCGAGATTCCGGCCCGGTCGACGGCAAACCAATGACCGCAACGGCACAGTCCACTCTGGATCTCATCGGCGATGAGCATGACCCCTCGCTCGCTGCACAACTCCCGCACAGCCCGCAGATACTCCACATCGGCTACGTGGATCCCGCCTTCCCCTTGAACCGGCTCAAGAAGAAAAGCCGCGACCTCTTCGGTCAGAGCTTGATCCAGAGCTTTGAGATCGTGAAAAGGGACGATCGTGCAGCCAGGGAGCAACGGCCCGAAAGGCTCTTTATACTTATCCCGACCCGAAACAGAAAGGCTCCCGAACGTCTTTCCGTGGTACGAACCTTCCGTGGAGACGAAACCCGTGCGGCCGGTGGCCAGTCTTGCCATCTTCAAAGCCGCCTCGATGGCTTCCGTGCCGGAGTTGCAAAAGAACGAGTATTCCAATCCTTCGGGTGTAACGTGAGCCAGTTTGTGAGCCAAGCGGGCTTGTAAGGGGTTAAAAAACACCCTGGAACTCAGTGCGAGTTTGTCCAGTTGGTCCTTGACGGCTTCCACCACTTTGGGGTGCCGGTGACCAAGGGAAAACACTCCGTAGCCGCCAGAAAAATCGAGATACCGCCTTCCGGTATGATCGATGACCCAGCAGCCCTCAGCCTGCACCTCCAGGGCACCGAATCCCGTAATTCTTAAGAGTCGAGCCAGGTCGGGCGAAATGTGGTCGCGGTAGTACCTGGTGACCTCCTCTAGAGAAAGTTGATCGAGTTCAAGAATATTTTGTGTAGAGAGTGTCATGGGCCAAAAGTCCGCTGCGTTTCGACGGGTGCAGAATTGCCTCCTGCGTAAGCCCGGGCACCCAGCACCCGGCACCCCAGGTTGACCAATTCTGTTTCCACAATCTCCACCGTCGGACACAGCGAGCGAATTCGGTGAAACAGCCCTCCGCAGCCCACCGCAGTGAGCCGCTGGGGCGTCAACAAGGTCCGGTATCTGGCGATCAGACCTTCGATGGCGGCGGCATGTCCGTAGATGATACCGCTCTGGAGGGCTTCCACGGTATCGTTTCCATAGGGGTAGGCCGGAGGCTGAAGGCCCACCGACTCAGGCAGATGAGAAGCCGATCGAGTCAGACTGTGCATCTGGGTGACCAGTCCGGGCAGGATTGCCACCCCCAGGATTCTTTGCTGCTGACTCAGCAGGGTCAATGTAGTGGCTGTCCCGCAATCGATCACCACGAATGCCTCCTGGCCGAACTCCCTGGCTCCCACCAGGCCGGAGATGAGGTCCGCTCCGATCTCTCTGCTGGCCGAATCTGAAGCGGTAAAGCCGTGGGGCGAACTCCAATCGACCCAATGGAAGTAAGCCGGTTCAAGGAGCCGCACCGCATCCATCAAGACAGGCTGGAGGGCTGGCACCACGCTGCAAACGGTGAGTTGAAACCGGCCCTCGGAAACAGCGGACAAGAGACTTCGAAACGCTTCCACTAACTCTTGGGAGGATGGGTGAGGATGCGTCGGCAGCCTGAACCCGCCTACTCGCGCCTGGTTGTGAAAAAGGACCCCCACCAATTGGGAGTTTCCGGCGTCTAAGGTGAGGTGCCACTTCATGTTCTGGAACCTCCCAGTACGATGGTGACCGGTACCACCACCAGGAGGGCTGCTGCCAATTCGATGGCCCCGTGGATAAAGGCCACGGAAAACATCTGACCGGGTAGTGCAATCCCGAGCATCAAGGCACACAGGCACATCAGTGAGGTATTGGTCAGGGTACCCACCACGGCAGCAGCGGCCGACGCCCTGGTGACTTTGCTCCCCTCGTCGGTGGTCCGGGTGAACAGGCTAAACGTCAATCCCGCCGCCACCCCCGCAAGGACTCGGATGGCGATGTGGAAAGCCATGGGTGGAGCTTCAAAAAAAAGACCCGCCATAACGCCAAAGCCGGCACCCACGATGCCGGCCGCGAGGGGGGACTCTAAAGTTGCGGCCAGGAGCATGGGTAAATGCAAAAAAGTAATGGCTCCTCCAAACCCCGGCACTTGCACAAAGCCCAACGGACTCAGGCCCAATGCGATGGTGGCCGAAAGCAGGATCAGCGTTCGGACGGCACTTTCCACAAATTCTAGATTTTGAGAACTCACCAACCTTTCCTACATGGGCCCGGAAGGATCGCCTCGCGATATCGGGAAACGGTTCGGCAAACCGGATGGTATGTCTATACCGGAAAGGCAGAACTAAACGTGGATCTAGATAGCGGGATCGAGCTCAAACTCAAATTCGTGCCCGGGCGCAAAATTTTTTATACCCTGGAAACGCAGTTGGAGCAGCAAGTACAAAGGGCCGGACAGGTTCTAAGTGAGAACGACACCACGTTTCAAGCCCATCTGAGGCAGCACGTGGTGGGCACCGACGACGACGGTTCAGGGCACGTGGTCACGACCACCACCCCTCCCAACGCCGGCGATGACCAGCGGCAGGTCGTCTATCAGCGTCTGAGTCCCCAGGGCACGGTCTTAGACGTGTCGGGAATGAATCCCACCAACTCCTTCGCCTTGCCGGATGAGAAGATCAAGAAAGACAGCTCCTGGGTGGGAGAAATTATCTTACCCCTTCCCCAGGCCACTCAGCCGGTGCGCTGCACCACCGAGTACCTGGTTACCGGCGTCACCAATTTCAACGGCCTCGAGTGCATCAATATCGATTGTCAGGTGGAAGAGTTTGAGTTTGAGATGCCGCTACCCAACAACGAAGGGGTGGCCAAGGTCCTGATGGGCTCCCACGGCTCCATGCTGTTCGCCCCCAAAGAGGGAATTCTTGTCCGCATGGAAGTGGAGACGGTGACCTCTCCCCACGTAGGAGAGGTGGTCTTTACCACTTCCACGATGATCACGCAGGAATTCAAAGCCTTCGAAAATTAGTCGAGGTATACTCCATCAGGATATCCCGACTTTCCCCTATTGAGCGTTCGTTTTCTCCTTTGGCCGTCTTATCGTTGGTAGCATAACGAACCCGGCAACCGTGTAGTACGTTTCTGCAAGCGCTACCTGCGGTTCGCCAACAAAAGGAGATATAGACTATGAGTTTGACTAAATGGACTGCCGGCGCATTAGCCGCTGTATTGCTAGCCGGAGCGCCCGCACTGGCTGATCAACACCAGAAAACCACCGACCTTGAAACCCGCTACCAGTTTGCTATCCAGCCGGGAGAGGTTATGCTTTTCAACAACCCCGTTTCTTTTACCGGGGAAGTGATCGAAACCAGCAACTCCCACAAGACAGTCAGAGCCAAAAACGGGATGACCATCATGGTACCAAACCAGGCCCTGGTCTGGAACGGTGACACCCAGATGTTTCGCCAGTCCGCCGAGATCGGAGACCAGGTCGTCATCCACATGCGCACCGATGAACCTTATCGCATCATGAGTGTGCCCACCCCTAGCCAGTACGAGCCCATGATGGCTATCGGCAGCTACGACGGAGTCTTTTACTTCTCCGAAGAGTTCATCGCCGATCTGGATCTCGATCAACTGGACAATAACATCTATGCCGAATACGACGCCGACAACGCAGACCACAGGTACGACATCGACCTGGCTACCATTGAAGACGATGTCGATCTTGACGACGACATGGAATAAGTTCGGCTAATCCAAAAAAGGAGAGCACCCGCTCTCCTTTTTTTGGTTAACTTGCCTCGTCCTGACGATCGATCCAGTCTTCGATGCGAGTGAGACGCTTCTCCGCTTCTTTCCGCCAGACTTCGGTGTCGACGTTGGTATGCAAGGCAGCCCCCAGAGCCTTGATAATCTGTTGCAGCTTATCAGCCTGAGAGACGTGAGAATCTACCAGTTCTCCCATTTGCTCCTCAGAGGCGGTGAAGCGGCTTTCCAGAGTGTCGACCCGCTGTGAGCTTTGAAAAACCGCCCGAGAGGCCTGCATGGCTGTTTTTGCGGCCTGGGCCGCGGCTCTGGCAGCTTGCTCGGCTGCTTCAGCCGATTTTTCTGCTGCCTCGGCAGCCTCTCGGGAAAAAGCCGAGGCTTCTCGCGCGATCTGTGCGCACTCTCCAAAGTTCTTCTTTAAACTCAGAAGGCGGATCTTGATCTCCTCCTGGTTGGTAAAGAGATCGGCCGCTAACCTGTTGAGAAATTCGTCAGTCATCTCCATCCTCTTTCTTTCGATATTCCGGGATTAACCCCTACAACTGATTGTATCGGCCTTATTCGTACAAGGAGTTTCCATCATCTTAATTTTGCAGAACACCGTGTAAACTTTGGATCTGACGGAAGGTGAAAGGTCTTCGAAGAAACACCATGAGTTATGGACTCAAGCAAACAGAAATCGGACTCTTTTTACACCCTCCAGATGAAGCCGGGCGAGACGGAGTTGCTCCGTCTGCGGAACCAGACCAACGGAGTGAGCGCCCTAGCCGAACTGGTCTGGAACGCCATCGATGCCGATGCCAAGAACATTCGTGTGGGATGGCAAGAAAACGAGATGATGGGCGTGGACACGATCACCGTGGAAGACGACGGACACGGCATCTCCTTCGACGAAAAGGACCTCGGTGGCCACCCGTTTGCCAGTCTGGGCGACTCACAGAAGCACACCGTCAACCACCAGAGCCCGGAAGGGCGCATTTTGCACGGACGCTTCGGAAAGGGGCGGGTGCGAGCCCTGGCGCTGGGCGGGGTGATCACCTGGGACACGGTCTACGCCAAGACGGAGCGAACCAACCGCCGCTATCAAGTCCGGGGAGTCGTGGGCGAAGCCACCCTTCACGTCTCTGCTCCCAAGAACAGCAAGAAGACCCCGGGCACCGTGGTGACCGTGGAGCATGTCTCGGAAAAGGGAAACACCCTGGAATTCAAGAGCGTGCAGCGTCGCTTCTCTCTGATCTTTTCCGAGCATCTCTCCAACTACCCTGATATCGCCATTTACATCCAGGGCGAGAGACTTCGCCCGGAGAGCATGATTTCCAAACGCTACCTCATCGGAACCGCCGTCACCGAGGTGGAACCCCGCACCAAGATCAATTGGCAGCTTCGTTGCTTGCACTGGAAAGAGCCGGTTTCCGATACCCGGGGCAAACTGTTTTTGTGCGACGCCAACCAACTGGTAATCGGGGAGCACGAACTGGGCCTGCGGGGCTCCGAGGAGTACACCTTTTATCTGGATTGCGCCCGGGCCAGAGAGTGGGAAGATGACGGATTGATCGCCTTGAAAGACGATGCTCAACAGGTCTTTCTGGAAGCTCGTCTCAAGGCTCACCGATTTCTCCGCAAGACCTTTCAGGATCGGGCCGAGAGTCTGGCCGAGGAACTGACCGAGCAACGCATCTTCCCCTTCCCCTCGGCGCCCAGGAGTCGAGAAGTGGAAAGACAGAAGCAAATGTTCTCGGAGATGGCGTTGCACATCAAGCAAAACATCGGCTCCTACGACAAGATGAACCTCGACAACAAGCGGCTCTTATTCAAGCTTCTTCAGGGGTTGATCGAGGTAGAACCCAGGCGGGCGGTGGATATCTTGAATGCCAGCCTGAAGATGTCGACTGAGGACCGGAAAGCTTTGCTCAGGCTGGTAGAAGGAGCGAAAGTTTAGACTTCTTCGTCTTCTGAATCATCTTCCGAGTCGTCCTCCCGCTGATGACTCATGGCGATCATAAAGGCTTCATCGAAGTCGGTGATCAGGTCTCGAAGATGCAAGAAGGCCATCCTGATTCCCGCCAACTCACCGAAGACATCGGTGTCTTTGTCGGCCTCCGAAGCCAGGCGAGGCAGTTCTTTCGTATAAAGTTCCTTGGCCCCCACCATGATTTCGGCGATGCGATAGGCCACCAGTTGCCGGTCGCTGTCTCTCAGGCAGTCCTGGGCGGTCATCTTCGATTGCAGGATGGCAGTCACGGTGGCCTCTTCAGCCCGTAGCACTTTACCGCGATCGCTGCCTCCATTCTGGGAAGATTCACTCAAAGCAAGATCATCCTTTCAGCCAACCAGAAGCAGATCTCGGTGAGCCAGGGGAAGACCCCGCCCAAACTGGTCAGCAGCAGCAGGGCCACCAGCAGGCCTTTAGTGGGAGCCGAGACTTCGAAGGTCTCTTGCTCATCCTGGGGCTTGAGAAAGTAGCAGCGGCGCAAGATATTGAAATAGTAATAGAGACTGGTGACCGAGCCAAGGACTCCGAAAAACGCCATCAGCGGCTGGGCGTAGAAGGCGGCCCGAAAGAGAAAGAGCTTGCCCACGAAACCCGCCAGGGGCGGTACCCCGGCCAGGGAAAAGAGCGTAATCATCAGGGCGAAGGCCAGAAAGGGTGAAGTCTGGGCCAGCCCGTCGAAGGCCTCCAGTCGGGTGCTCTTGCGCTGGTGGCTGACCAGCAACAAGATGATCCAGAAGGCAAAGTTGGTCACGGTGTAGACCAGAAGATAGAGATAAAGACTTCCCAGGGCTCCCTGAGCCAGATCATAGCGAGCCTGACCATCCAGGCTTATCACGGAAGCCACGCCGATCAAGAGATAGCCTATCTGGGCGACCCCCGAGTAGGCCGCCATTCGGGTCAGCTCGGTCTGGGTGAGCGCCACCAGGTTGCCCATCACCACCGAAAGGATGGATAGAGCCGCCAGCACCACCATCAGCTCGTTTCCGAGTACCTCGGTGACCTCCAGAAGAAGGCGCAGGGTGGCTGCGATCATGGCCACCTTGGGCACCGTGGAGATAAACGCGGCCACCGGTATGGGACTGCCCTCGTAGGTGTCGGGAGCCCACATATGAAAGGGAGCCACCGACATCTTGAAGGCGAAGGCGGACAGGATCATCAACAGAGCCAGGATCATCGGCTGGCCATGGCCCTGCTCAAAACCACTTATCAAAGTGTTGTAGTGGGTGCTACCGCAGGCTCCGAAAACCCACGAAGCACCGAACAGAAAGATGGCTGAACTGAGGGCTCCCGAGAGGAAATACTTCAGACCGGCCTCGGCCGACTTGCGATGATAACGCCGGAAGCCGGCCAGGGCATAGAGAGGGATACTCAGCAGTTCGAAGGCCAGGAAAAAGGTGAGAAGCTCCTCGGCGTGGGCCACCAGAACTCCGCCCAGAGTGGCGGTCAGGACAAGCGAGTAGTACTCTCCGGCTTTACTGCTTGCTTCCTCGAAAGAATCCTTGGACATGCCCACCGTGAGGAAGGCCAAAAACAGAGCAAGGCAGGAGAAACCCTGGGAAAGCGGATCGAACTCCAGGACCCGGTCAATGGGAGCCCAGACGCTTTCGGCTGGGAAAACGAGGGTGAAGACCTGGGCCAGAAACGACAGGGTCAGGGTCAAAAGACTCAGCAGGTAGCTTCGCTGGGTCGAGGGCTTGGCCACATCCGTGGCGATCACCAGAATCAGTCCACAGACCAGAAGAAAAAGTGGGATCAACGCGAGTGACATCTAGCCCCTCACCAGCGTTTCTACCGACACCTGGAAGAGCGAAACCAGTATGTCCGGATGACATCCGAAGACCAGCGTGGTCAGAGCCAGCCCCGCGAAAACCATGGTCTCGGTTCGGTCGGCGTCGCGCATCTTCAGGAGTTTCGGGTTAAGCGGCCCGTAGAACCCGTACTGCACGGCCCTCAAAAGATAAGTGGTGGTCAAGATGAGGGCAAAAATGGCGATGGCGCAGAGGGTACGATTGGTTTGAAAGAGCCCCAGGAAAACCGAGAGTTCACTGGCAAACCCAGTGAATCCGGGCAGCCCCAACGAAGCCAGGGCGCCCACGATGAAAAAGACCGCAAAGCGGGGTGCCCGGGCGGCTATTCCGCCCCATTGCCTGAAATCTCGAGCGTGGGTCACCTCGTAGATGGTACCGGCCACACCGAACAGCAAGGCGGTGATCACGCCGTGAGAAAACATCTGAAAGATGGCCCCGGTGAGCCCGTACATGGCTCCTTCCTCGGTGGGCGAGTTGATGCAGGCAAGACCCAGAAAGACCATGCCCATGTGGCTGACGCTGGAGTAAGCGATCATCACCTTTATGTCGGTCTGGCGTAAAGCGCACAGTGCTCCATGGACCAGGTTGATCAAACCTAAAATGGCAAAAACCGGCATCAAGTCGCGGGCGCCCTCGGGTAGAACCTCGAAGCCAAAGCGCAGGATACCGTATCCACCCATCTTGAGAAGAACCCCGGCCAGCAGCATGGACAGAGGGGTGGGTGCGCAGGAGTGGCCGTCCGGGAGCCAGGTATGCAGAGGGAAGAGACCCGACTCGATTCCGAAACCGATGAACAGGAAAGCGAAAAGGATGCGTTGCCAGCCGAGACTGTAATTGACCTCCCGAAGGTCGACCACGTCGAAACTGTTGACGCCCCCGGCGGCCGCCAGAAAGTACAAACCCAGCAAACCCAGCAGCACCATGGCGCCGCCCAACTGCAGATAGATCAAAAGTTTGGTGGCCGCGCCGTTGCGAGTGATTCTCCGACCATCGCCGCTCTTATCGGACCCCCAGATACCAACCAGAAAAAACATCGGGATGCTGGCCATCTCGTAGAACAAGATGAAAAAGAACATGTCCAGCGCCAGGAAGGTCCCGATGACCCCGCAGATCGCCACCAGCGAAAGAGCATAAAACTCGCGTTGCCTGGTCTTGATGTTGTGGGACAACATCAAACTGGAACAGGCGATGATTCCGCTGAGCAGCACCATGGGCAGCGAGAGCCCATCTACTCCTAGCTTGTAACTGATACCCAGGTCCGTAACCCAGGGCCGATCCTCCAGAAACAGGAAGCCCCCGTCGGAAAGCGAGGCCAACTGGGTCGCGCCTTCGGTGACGATGTAGGCGGCCAGTACCAGCAGGCCCACTCCCGCCGTCACAGCTATCGTGCGGTACTGCCTGGCGCTGCCGGGGAGTAGGATGATCAAGAGGGCGGCGATCAGGGGCAGCCATAAGAAAGCAGAAAGAATCACGGGAGTAACCCTCCTGAGGGGATGCTATCCCTGAAGTCCAGAAGGCGGGAGGGCGAAAGCACGAATTCCGGTTGGATAGAGGCCAGCAGGGCAGCGAGGAGCAGCAAAGACGCGATCAGCATAAACAGGTAGTGGGAAACCAGTCCGGAGTGCTCTTTTCGAAGCTTCTCTCCTAAAAGTGCGGTCAAAAGGCCAGAGCCTCGAACCCCGCCGTCGATGATATCGTCGTCGAACCAGGCTGCCGCGATGGACCACAGCATCATGGTCTTGGAGACCGCCCAGGCCCAAAAATGATCCAGATAAAACTTTTGACAGAGCACGGTGTGAAAGCCGCCCAGGGAGTTCCTCAGCTTCTCTTCCCCGGCCACCGGGTCTTTGGCGTACAGATTCCAGCCCACGCCGATACCACCCAGAGCGATCACGATGCTGGCGATCATGAGGGCGCCGCTGAACTCGTGCGGTGCCTCCCGGGCGTGATTGATGAAATGATGGAAGTGGTTGGCCCAGGGAGTGCCGGCAAAACCCAGGGTGGCGGCAAAGAAGGCCAGCACACAGAGCGGCAGATACATAACCGGGGAGACCTCATGGGGAGGACCCGAGTGGTGGGGGACCTGTTCTTGTTTGTGCCCGAGGCAGATGTCCGGGTCTTTGCCCGGGGTGGCTTTGTCCTCGTTCCAGTCCGGCTCCATGCCCAGGGTATCCCTGGAAGGAGCCATTGGAGCCGGGAGATCGGGGCTCGGCACCACCCCCTGATAGTGCCCCGCAGCGTGCTTGGTGCGATACCCCCCCATAAAGGTCAGGCAGTACATCCTGGTCACGTAAAAGGCCGTGAGAAATGCCGCCATGGCAAGAATTACGAACAGTTCGGAGTTTTGCTGGTAGACGCCGCCCAGGATCTCGTCTTTGGACCAGAATCCGGCAAAAGGCGGCACCCCGGCCAGAGCCAGACACCCGATGGCAAAAGCCACGTGGGTGTGGGGCAGGTGCTTTTTCAGACCGCCCATCTTCCACATATCGTTGTTATGACAGGCCACGATCACGGCTCCCGCGCCTAGAAACAGTAAAGCTTTAAAGAAGGCGTGGGTAAAAAGATGAAATAGACCCGCGGCGTAGACGCCGGAACCCAACGCGGTGAGCATAAACCCCAGTTGGGAGATGGTGGAATAGGCCAGCACCTTCTTGATGTCGTTCTGAACCACCGCGATTAGGGCCGCCATTAGAGCTGTGATCGCCCCCACCACCGCTACGAAGTAAGCCGCTGCCGGCACTTGCTGATACAGCCCGAACAACCGGCCCACCAGGTAGATGCCCGCGGCCACCATGGTGGCTGCGTGGATCAGGGCCGAAACCGGAGTGGGACCTTCCATGGCGTCGGGGAGCCAGATGTGGAGCGGAAACTGGGCGCTCTTTCCGATAGGACCGAAGGTGATGAGTATCAGCGGCAAGGCCAGGGAGCCCATCAGACTAAAAGACAAATCGGTCACCTGGTCAAGCTCCAGCAGATTGAACGTGCCGGCCCCCAGCCCCACAGCCAGGATCCCGATCAGGAAAAACAGGTCGGCAAACTTCGTGACCACAAACGACTTCTTGTTGGCGTCGGCCGCGCTCTTCTTGAAGTACCAGAAGCCTATCAGAAAGTAGGAACATACCCCCACCAGTTCCCAGAAGATGTAGACCTGGAGCAGGTTGTTGGAAAAGACCAGGCCCAGCATGGAGAACACGAAGAGCGAGAGATAACCGAAGAAGCGAGAAAGTGAGGCGGAGTTCTGAGTGGGGAAATGGCCGATCTCTTTCTTCATATAGCCGTAGCTGTAGATGGCCACTAGCGACGCCACGAAGGTCACCATCACCGAAGTAAGGGCACTCAGATTGTCCACCAGGAGTCCTATTTTGATGGAGGACTGGAATAGCTCCGAGTATCCCACGGTTAGCCAGGAGTATTGCCATTCATAAGTAGGCTGGCTCTCCCCCAGTCGGGGCACGAGCATGAGTACCGACAAGAGAAAGGAGAGCAGTAACGAACCGATAGCGACGGCCGCCGAGACGGTCCCTTTTTTCTGGGACACGAAGGAGATAATTACGAAGGACAGTAAGGGCAGAAGTACGATGAATGGGCAATACGCGGCAGCACCCTCAAGGGCGGACACGACGACAGGTGCCTCGATGGCTAGATATGTCAAAGCCTCTATTGCCAACTACTTCTCTTGCTTCTTGATCCCGAGCCAGGACTCGGACGACGGCCAAGCGTTCGCTTTTCTCTCCGGTGTCCCTTTCCTGTTGAAATCTAGGGATGCTCGATGAGCCGGGAGGAGCAGGGTGAAGTCAGGGTGATCCGCAGCAATCGCCGCCGCAAGACCGTCTCGGCCACCATGGATCGAGGAGCCATGGTCTTGCGAATTCCCGCCCGAATGAGCAAAAAAGAGGAGCAATACTGGGTCGATCGCATGCGAAAGAAGCTTCTTTCCAAGCAGACCCAGCGCCAGAGACGATCCGATGAGGAGCTGGAGACCCGGGCCCGCAGGCTGGCCCTGGATTATTTCGGGGGGTTGGAGTTTAGCATCGTGTGGTCCAAGAGGCAGCAGCAGCGTTGGGGTTCTTGCACCCCCATCGACCGCTCGATCCGTCTTTCGGAAAACCTCAAGGAGTTTCCCGATTACGTGATCGATTACGTGATCATTCATGAATTGGCCCACCTGCTCATCGCCGATCACAGCCCCGAATTCTGGCAGCTTTGTGCGCGTTATCCCTTCACCGACCGCGCCCGAGGATTTCTGGAAGGGGTCACATTTAACGGAGGATAGATATGTTCAAAGACGATCTCTTAAAGGGGAAAAATATTCTGGTCACCGGCGGAGGGACCGGGCTGGGTCTGGCCATGAGCCGAAGGCTGGCTCATTACGGCGCGGACCTCTGGATCCTGGGCCGTCGCCAGGAGAAGCTGGAGGAGGCCAAATCGGAACTAGAGCAGTACGGCTCCGAAGTTCGCTCCGCTTCTTGCGACATCCGGGATCCGGAATCGGTGGAGCGGGTGTTGAGCGAGATCTGGGAAGATGCACCCCTGGATGCTCTGGTCAACAACGCCGCGGGCAACTTCGCCTCTCCTTCCGAAGCTCTATCGCACCGGGCGGTCGATGCGGTCCTGGGCACGGTGCTGCACGGCACCGCTTACATGACCCTGGGCTGCGGAAAGCGCTGGCTCAAGGAGCAACGTCCTGGCAACGTCCTCTCCATCGTGACCACATACGCCAGCACCGGCTCGGGTTGGGTGTTGCCGTCTGCCATGGGCAAAGCCGGGGTGCAGGCCATGACCCGGAGCCTGGCGGTGGAGTGGGGAGGTCGGGGCATCCGGCTCAACGCCATCGCCCCCGGGCCGTTTCCCACCCCCGGCGCCGTCGAGCGACTGGCCCCGGACCCACGACTGATCGAGGTGATGAAAAATCAGAACCCCTTAAAGCGCTTCGGCAACCCCGAAGAGCTAGCCGACCTGGCGGTCTACATGCTAGCCGATGGAAGTGCCTACCTCAACGGCGAAGTGGTCACCCTGGACGGAGGAGAGTGGCTGCAGGGGGCGGGCCAGTTCAACTTCCTGCGCCACGTCTCGAGCGAAGATTGGGCAAAGTTGGCAGCGGCTCACCGTGCGGGGCACCGAAATGAGAAGGGGTCCGACTAAGAACCGGACCCCTTCTCACCACCGGGTCAAGGTGCACCGCAAGTGTTATCCAGGACCGCTGTGACGACATTACCTCCATCAATTCCAGCCGGAGGCAGGAAGGTATTGATGCTGGTCAGTGGTCCTCCGGTGGCGATGTCAAACTGCTCGACTCTGAGGCTTCCAGTACCCCCTTCATCTCGAAATACCATATCATCCGAGACCGTGTTGCCAGTGATCTCTACGCAGGGATCCAGATTGGTATCCTTCTCGATATCAATGGAGGAATTTTGACCGGAGAGCGTGTTTGAGCGGATGAATGCCGTACTGATCGTGAAGCCCTCATAAAAGTTAATCGAAATATCAGCATCATTGGAAGCTGAGAAATCATTGTTCTCTATCAGTGCCCTGAATGACCCACTTCCCGGATTATCGATATCGAACGCACTCTGGTCACTTCCGGAGATCACATTCCCAGAGACTATCACCTCGGTGGTAATAGTAGAGCCAGCGTCTATTCTAATCATATCCTTTCCGCTTCCATCGGCGGTATTTCCTGTAATGCTGGCGGTCACTGCAGAATCATCGTTGCACTCGAGAGAGAAAAAACGTTCTACAGCGTTGATGGAGGAGTTGTCATCGACCAATATGTCCGCGCGGGAGGAGTCGTTGGTCACGAGGCCGATGCCGTGCTCAAACGCAGCTTCCGGATCCTCACCGCTAAACGTGTTCGACTGGAAAGTCGCGGTCAAGACGCTTGTCCCGTTTAGAGTCATGGAAAAGGCGTCGTCCGGTTCACTGACAGCATCGTCGTTAAAAACGTTACCCGTTACCACAATAGTGGCGTCGGTGTTGGTATTGTTCACCTCTACATAATCGACATCCGTGGCAACGCTGTGAGGTTCAAAGACGTTGTTGGTGATCGCCAGCGTACCACCGACGTCCGTCAACAGGATGTGCTGAGTGTTTGGAGCGCTGAACTCGTTGTTGTCCACAGACAGGTTTTCAACGCCACTAGCAGTGAGGAAGACCCCTGTACTGCTCTCCATCCGGAGTCCCGCCACGAGGTTGTCGCCACCCAGGGTTATCGGTCCCTGAAGGACCGGTCTGCCACCCGGGACTTCGATCGTTTGGGCGGCTACCAACCCCTGGGCCTGGCCGATCAGGTTGACCCCCGCCGGCAAGGTAAAACTCCCGTCCTGCTTGGTGGTCAAACCGTCACCCCGGTAAACGAAGATAGTGTCCCCGCTGCCGACCGCTGCCAGGGCATCGCTCAGATTATCGAAAGGGCTGCTCTGACTGCCGTTGCCGTTGGGCCCGGAATTATCAACGAAAAACGCCAGGGCGTCGATATTCAGAGTGACCGTCGCTGTCGAAGAACCTCCATCGTTGCTGAGCGTATATGTGAAGCTATCGCTCCCGGTGAAGCCGAAGGGCGCGGTGTACTGGAAGCTACCGTCTTCATTCAATACGACGGTTCCGCCCTGGGCCGTTGAAGCATCGAATTCGGTAATGGTTGCTCCGTTGATTGTGTCGTTGTTTAAAACTCCGTTGGCGATCGTCTGGTTAAGAATCGCATTTCCTAGAGCGGCCACTGTATCGTCCACGGCCACGGGTGGCGCGGCCAAAGGTCCAGTAAAGACGAAATTCTGCGAGCCACCGCATCCGGCGAGCATTGTAGCCAGGGCTAGTGATACAATTTTAAGTTTGGGTCTTTTTCTCATTAACTCTCTCTTTCTGGAAGAAAGGTTAGTTGGCCAAAGGGAAAAGAACACCTGTCACCTTCGAAGCTATTCCAGGATCCTCGCTCTCGCCAGGCCGGTAACAATTTATTCAAACTTATACGGTCTTCCCAATGTAAACTCGGGATGCTCAAGATTTGGAGACCATTATGCAAATTACTCGAACCAGCTTCGCTAGCTACAGACCGGAGGCGAAACCTGCCCCCAGCGCACCTGATCGTCCCGAGAGTTTTACTTTTTCGGGGGCCGAAAGTCCGGCGAGTACCGGTAGAGCGCTCAGAGCCCTTTCAGGTGCCGCCGTGGGGGCCGGGGTCGGTGTCCTGGCCGGGCTGAATCCAAGCGCGCTATCCACTCTGGGCGGAGCCGCCGTCACGGCTCTACCCTCGGCCTTCGTGGGAGGCGTAACCGGAGCCCTGATCGGAGAAAAGATCGGCCAGAGCGATTCCAGCAAAACCGTGGGGGCGGGTCTCTGGGGTGCCCTCCTGGGAGGCGCCGCCGGAGCCGCCGGAGGAGCCTACGTGGCCGCCAATTTCGCCGGCTGGCCCGCAGCCATAGCGCTGGGTATCGGCGGAGGGATCACCGGACTACTGGTTGCCGGGTCTTAGAGAGTCTCTTCTTCTAAGAACCTCCATCCCCAACCAAAACAGACGCTCGCGCACCGAAACCGCGCTGGTCCATTCCCGAAATTCCCACCGCTCGGAGCCGACGTCGTCTCCGCAATACAGTAGTGCACCCAGGCGAGCGCCTCGATAGCGAGCGACGGCGGCCAGCGAGGCGATCTCCATCTCCACGGTCAGACACCCCGACTCTCGGCGGCGAGCGATGCGCGAGGGAGTCTCCCGATAGAGGCCGTCGGTGGTCCAGGTGCTGCCGGCTTGATAGGAAACGCCGGACTCGTCCATGACCTTGCGGGCGGTCTGAACGAAGAAAGCGTCAAGCCGAATAATAGGGCCTGGTGGAAAATAGTGGTGGGATGTCCCTTCGTCTCTCCAGGCCTGTTCCACCAAAACCAGATGGCCCAACGCTTGCCCGGCCAGGCTCCCTGCTCCTCCACACAAGAAGAAATCGCGGCAGCCCAGCGCGATCAACTCTTCCAGAGTAGCCGCCGCGAGAGACCCCCCCACCCCGGGATGGCAGACCGCTACGGTCTCTCCCCGGAAAGGGAGGGTCCAGACTTCGGTCGCTCCGATCTCTGAACCCAGTCCGTGAAAACTTTGGGAGCCCTCTTGGGATTCGAGTCTCTGCAAGACCTCCGGAAAAAAGCAAAGCAGGCATTTTGAAGGCAACTTCGGGTCAGGGAATCGTTCGGACGGCTCGATCAGGGCCGTTTCTTCGGTCAGCGGCTCCAGTAGCGGACAGACCAACCCCCGCAGGCTCTGGGGCCAGACAAACTCACCTTGAGCATTCCTGGTCAAATTCACAACCGCCTCCACCGAGGAGAGTGGGATGAGCGAGTAAAGGTGAGGAAACTCTTCCCCATGACCGTAGAGATCTTCCCATTTTAGAGAAGGCCCCAGAGGTTCTACCCGAAGCACCAGAACCTTGAGATCCACGGCCTCCGAGTACCAGCGCTCAGCCGTTCTCAGGAGCTGGTCAGCGCTGGAAAGGTGGACGAAGCCTTCAGTGGTCAGGCTTTCGGGGTTAAAACACGGCTCAAACCCGGGACTTTGAAAAAGATGAAAGAGAAACTCCATATCGCGGAACCTGCGTCTTGCCACCTCTCAAGACCTGTCGTGCAAGGAGTTCAATCCTATACCCCTAACCTAACCTCATGAACAAGGACCAGATCCGCGACGCCGTCAACCGTACTTTTTACTCTTCTTTAGAAGAATCCGGGACGGAGGTCAACGCGCTGCCTCCCGGTCAGTTGCAAGCCATAGTGCGGGCGGTGGCCGACTCCATCTACGCGGTCATGGAGGGACTTGAGGAAGAAACTCCCCCCACCGGACCGCTCCCCACGACCCAGGATGAAGAAGAGATCCTGTGGACCGGAAAACCTATAATGACGTTGGGAGAGCGCTATGAACTAACCTCTCAGAGGCTGCGCATCTACCGGGGCGTCTTTTCCCGCAACCTGGAAGAGATCGACCTGGTCAGGGTCCGAGACACCAAGGTCAAGCAGAACATGGGCGAGCGCATGGCAGGCGTTGGAGATGTCACGGTCATCTCCACCGATAAGAGCAATCCGGAGATCGTGCTCAACAACGTGAAAGATCCGGTCACGGTGAGAGAGACCATCCGCAAAGCCTATCTAGCCGAGCAAGACCGCCGAGGTCTACGATTTCGGGAGGAATAGGCTTTCAGGGGCTGGGCGTTTTCGCACCCACCGTAAAACTTACCCTCGGCCCCCTGTCCTCTTCCACTATCATATCCGGGCCGCGTTTTAATTCGCGCCCATCCACGGTGATCTTCCAGGACCTCTTCAGGTCCTTGGGAAGGGCATTGAAAACGATTTCATAGGCTGAGGGTCCTCCCCGGATTTCGAACTCACCCGGTAGAGTGATATCAAAATTCTGCTGGCCCACTCCGGAACTGGCCGGATTATTGGTCTTGATCGTCCCACCGACCTGTCCTTCCCCTTCTGGGAAGATGATCTTGATGGTTTGAGCGTGTTCGCTCTCCATTTTGGTACTGCAACCTGCCAAAATGAGAAATGACAATACAAGTGAGGTTAGGGCCTGTGGACATTTGGCATTCCGAGCCAAACGCAGGACATTTTTCTCCTCCTGGAGTGGAATTTTCTGTGGAATAGTGGACCTATTTGAGGAAAATTTCGCTTCAGGAGGTGGAAAAT
>Ga0172382_10002107_pt1 | contig 33978 bp, 27 predicted proteins | sample Leawel138RmetaG_FD_122245 | JGI IMG/M metagenome (GOLD analysis project Ga0172382, IMG submission 122245) | Leachate microbial communities from a municipal landfill in Southern Ontario, Canada - Leachate well 138R metaG | ecosystem: Engineered > Solid waste > Landfill > Unclassified | place...
AATCGGTAAACATGATGCGTATTTCTCTGTAACTCCATGAACGGGACACCTCACAATGGCTAATGCCATTGTACGCTATCCAGCTCGGGGGCAAGCCCCCGAGATTTACGCTACGCGGTTAAAGGAGAGACCATGATTATAGAACAAGCATTGCGCGAATTTAGCGACTATGGTTTCGACATTGTATGGAAGATCAGCGATAAAACGAGCCAACGTGAGGTGGCCCGAGGAAAAACTGGAGTGTTGTGCTTTAATTTTGCCAAACGAGAGAAAACGCTTATGCCTGAAAAACTACGCAGAATATTGCAATCAGCCTAACCAACACCACAATGTTTATGCGAACATTTCATACAATATATTTTTCTGAACTTTTTGCAAACTCTCATTGCGCGGTAAACGATGCATGATTTCAAGCCGCTCAGGTATTTTCTGCCGCATGAGCTGCTGATCCGCTAAGAATATCTGCATCTGTTCCATGGTGATGCCTACGCTTCCGTCCACCAACTCCACCACTGCACAAACCATCTCGCCCCGCTCATCATCTGGCAAACCAATTACCGCCACATCTTTAACTGCTGAGTGCTTAGCCAATAATTCCTCAATTTCTCTAGCTGAGATATTCTCGCCTTTACGAATAATAATTTCTTTCAACCTACCGGTGATAGCAATATGGCCATCCTCACGGATCAAGCCCAAATCACCGGTATGATAAAATCCATCGCTATCAAAGGCCGCTACAGTTTGCTCCTCGATCAAATAACCCTGACAAAGATTCGGGCCTCGCAAAATGATCTCTCCACGCTCCCCCCTCGATACTTCTTTGCCTTGGCTGTCGATAATTTTTATTTCAAGGTTTGGCATAACGATGCCATCACTATGAGTTAACTGCTCATCACTATCATAGGGTGTATTAGAACAGCTAATAGGAGCTTCTGTCATACCATAGGCATGCACAATTTTAACCCCGAGTTCATCCTTTACCTGCGCAAACAGCGCTGCTGGCTTTGCTGCACCACCGCCAGATAATAATCGTAATGCTGGCAGCAAAGGCTCATCAGGTTGCTTGCGCTGCTCTTCAAGCAATAGCTGATAGTGCGCCGTACTACCACCCGCAAGGCTAACATCATATCGTCGATAACTCGCCACTACTAAATCAGCGGTATAACGTACTAGTAATACTACAGGGATCCCTGTATTCAAAGCCATGGCGCAATAGACAATGCCACCAATATGGGCAATAGGGTAACCAACAGTGCCTACATCTTTTCCCGTAACATCCAATGCCTGAGCTAAAAAAATTCCCCCAGCCATCAACGATTGGTCGGAATGGCGAGCCCCTTTAGGGCGCGCAGTCGTTCCAGAAGTAAAGAAATACCATCGCACTTGATTAGCTGCGGGTTGATAATCAGGTAACACGGCGCCATCAACCAGTGGTAATTGACTGATGGGGATAATTTCTGGGCGCTGAATCTCTGGCAAAGCTGATACCACCGATTGCACCCGCTGTAAACGTTCCGTGGTATCCACTTCATCCATAACTAAAAAATGTGTGGGCTGAACCTGCTGCACAATTTCACTGATTTCCCGTTCACGATACAAATGGATAACAGGGGCTTGCACCACCCCTAACCGAGATAATGCAAACATCAATATCACCGCTTCAATTTCAGTTGGCCACTGCCATACCACCACCGAAGTTGATCCAATACCTTGCTGTAACAACCATGCTGCATGCTGTTCAACCCGTAATTTAAAATCACCAAAGCTCACTAATCTATCAGTAATGGGATCGATCAAAAATATGGAACTCGGATTAGACGCAACCCTTTGTTCTAACAGCTGCCAAAGACTGGCGGCCTTAAGCTGTGGAGCATTACACATAAGTTAGCCCTAACTTGTCAAAATCTGTCATTAACGCTCAGCAACCAGTAGCGGACCAACAGGCAGGCCTTCAACCTCATAAAATTGAGAGCTCCATTTGCGCAGTGCAGTATAAATTTCAAGATCCAATTTAGAAAATAATGGTCGCTGAATAAATTTTTGATGGCGCCAGATAATCGCATCTTCCTCGAACAAATCCTCAGTGTGCGCTGCAGCATCTTTAACATGCTGCGGCATAACATCCGGCGATGCAGGGTCTTTCGGGAAGAAATAAGTTACACGCAAATCCGTGGTTTCATTATCCACTGGCGTTGCAGATAACACTAAACGGCGGTTGAAACCCTGATAAGCAGTACCACCATTTCGGTCACTGCCATGATGATGAAAGATGAAAAATGACAAACCAATACCTGGATTGCGCGCATAAGTCGTCAACGCCACTTCTTTTGTTTTGGGTGAGAGAAACCCCATGGAAGATTTCCATATTGGTCCGCTATTATCAAAGTACAAGTTTTTAGGGTCTTCAGGTGCACCGTGGGTATATTTAAAATGTGAGCTATCTGCCGCATTCTCCACCACCATCTGTGGATGGATGCGCTCACCTGGTTTATAGACGATGGCGCCATTACTATAGGCCGGGTAAAAATCATTGATATCAGCGGGACGTTCATCGTGATCGAACAAATGTGGCAACCAGCCTTCACGCGGAGCACCACCGGTAGGGTCATGCCAAAGAAAGATCATTTCATGCTGTTCTACAGTGTGCCATTTTTTTAATTTTTTATTAATTGTGTGGCCCTCTTCATAAGGGATCAATACGTTGCTACCCCCTATATCAAAACGCCACCCGTGATAAGGGCAAGTCAGGCAGTCGTCCTTCATTTTACCGCCGTAGCCCAAATGTGCCCCCATATGAGGACAATGAGCATCGAATATAGACAGCTCACCCTTGCTGGTACGCGTGGCGACTAAATCTTGGTCGAAGTATTTCATCGGTTTAACCCCGCCAGGGACTATTTCAGCACTCCAACCTACATGGAACCAGCCGGTCGGCTTCATATTTAAATTTTTAATCATGATAAGCTCACTGTTTAAATATTTGACCATTACATAGTTGCGCAACTCGCAGAACAACACATGGCAGTAGGGTAAGTATGAGCAATAGACGGCTATAACAGTAGCTTCAACAACTATCACTAGCGGCCAGTTCGGTATCATTGCTGCCAGCGAGGTCATCGCTTACAATAATTAACCGCTTGAAATAAAAGGCAATGATTGATGTATAGCACACTGCAATTTATCGTAACGCAATTGCATCAGCGGAGCCTGGATACAGCTTCAATTACCGCTAATAGCGGCATAAATCAAGCTGATCTCGATGACCCATGGCCCTTTCTGAGCTACGAACAATACAACGCGCTAGTTGGCAACATTTACCGTCTCACCGACGACCCCGCCATCGGTCTCCATTTAAACAGCTCGTTTAAAGCCTGCCATCTGGGCGTCCCTGGTTATGCTGCACTGACCTGTAATACCTTCGCCCAAGCCAGAAAAGTGATCATGAAATACCGAGTACTAAAGGATCCTTATCTGTTTTTGACCCACTATCTGAATCGCGATAGCTGGACTATTCAATTCTCGGGTTATTATCCAGCCAATGACGCCATTGATCGTTTTTCTATTGAAGGGCACGCGTTGAGAACAGTGCGCTTTTGCCGAGATTTAACCGGACGTGACGATGCTATTAAAGCAGTCACCTTAAGATATGCCCCTCCAGAGTATGCACACCTTTACCAAAAATTTTTACAATGTGACGTAAGCTTTAATCAGCCTGAAAATACGGTTATTTTTAACCACGATATACTAAATCAGCAACTGCCTGCCGCCAACCTGGATATGTTTAACCTCTGCAGCCGCGAATGTGACCTGCGCTTATCACAACTGGATGACGACAACGCCTTTAAAAACAAAGTCTATCAAGAGCTATTTCGAGCACACTCGCAAGATAAAAATACGTTACTTAATTTATACGAAATTTCTAGCCGCTTGTATATTAGCCCGAGAACTTTGCGCAGAAAGCTGGCGAATGAAAACACCACATTTAAAATCATTACTAATGAAACTAGACGCGATCTGGCATTTTATTATCTGGAAAATACTACGCTGACCACCAAAGAAATTGCTTATATGCTCGGTTATAGCTCCGTTAATAACTTCCACCGCGCGTTTAAACAGTGGACTGGCAGCCCAGTATCTTCATTCCAAAAAAATAATATTAGGCGCGGAGAAACAATTTAAACCATATGAGCTAATTCTATTTTATCACGCTGTAACAAACGCGCCGCCATTGTAAATGCAATAAGCGTAACGACACTACTCAAGGTAACCGCCAGCAAAGACAATCGTATCGCTCCAGCCTCTCCATAGTGAGGAGTAAAGGCATCATTCATTATGCCTATCAACAATGGGCCCATACCCAAACCAATAAGATTTAAAATGAACAGATGGATAGCAACTATTAAGGCACGCATTTTGGCCGGCACGATAAACTGCATAGCCGCATAAATGGGGCCACCGTAACAACTAAATACAAACTGCTGCATCACAAACAAACACAATGCCAATACCGGACTATCGGTAAAAATCATCAATACCGTTAACGGCAGTCCTAATATCAATGCTATAACCGGTGTTAATACATACCAATGTAAACCCTTTCGACCAGCATAATCGGCAAACCGACCGGCCATATAAGCGCCGACAATACCACCAAAAAATGCACCAATAGCTAGCCAAGTAGCCAATTCCTGTAATTGTAAATGGTGAACCCTAGAAAAGAAGGGAGCTATCCAAAAAGAAATTCCATAACCTGAAAGCGCATAGAATGCACCGCCTATTTGAATTAAAATCAATGCTCTATTTGTGGCAACAAAGCGTAATGCCTCTACCAAGCTTATCTCGGCCTGGGCTCTAGCTTGTTTGTCCAAACGACCGCGCTGAGGTTCATCAATGGTATATCTTACTAAAACAGCCAATATCAAACCTGGCGCGCCCACAACAATAAATGCCGTACGCCAATCAAAAAAATGTGCGATCCAGCCACCCGCTAAAAAACCCAACATAACCCCAACGGGAATTGCCATAATATAAATCGACAATGCCGTTGCGCGTTTCTCTGGTGGAAAGTAATCAGCTATTAATGAATGTGACGGAGGGGTACAAGCCGCCTCCCCCAAGCCGACGCCTACCCGTGCCAACACCAGCTGCGGGAAATTTTTAACCAACCCACAAGCCACTGTCATAATACTCCAAGCCGTCACTCCAACTGCGATAATCGTGCGGCGATTGCCTCGGTCGGCCAACCGTGCGATAGGAATTCCAGCAACGGTGTATAACAATGCAAAAGCAAAGCCACCCAACAATCCCAACTGCGTATCAGAAACACCCAAGTCGGCTTTGATCGGCTCAATCAGCACAGACAATACGTAACGATCAAGATAACTACAAGTGTAAGTCAACATCAATATAAAAAGAACGTAGCGTGAATAGCCCGGGCTGTAGTTTTTTTCCATTACTTATAAACCACCTTTATAATTTTTATTAACATTGAAACTCGATCCGAGTTAATCAGGAGAGGATGACACACCAAGCTATGCCCTCTATAGAAAAAACTAACTATGAACGAAAAAGCTCCTGACAATAAAGCTGCCAGGAGCTTTGACGTGTAACTAGCGCTTATTAAAAGTTTAACGATACCTCTACACCATAAGTAATAGGATCACCATACGTTCCACTTTTAAAATAGGCATCACCAAAATCAATATTAGTTGTCACATATTCTTCATCAGTAATGTTTTTTCCCCACAGTGTAACTGTGGCCTGATTATAACCACCACCCAATGGAATATCCGCTAACGACAAACGCATATTTAATAATCCGTACCCATCAACTCTAGTACTAATCGGCGATTTACCTGCAGCATGGGGTTGAGTATTAAAGTTACTAATTTTGCTATAATCAAGATGTAGATTAAACAAACCATAACGAGTGCGTAGCAATTGGTAATCCAATACTGCAGAAAATGATCTCTCTGGCGCCTGAGTAAACTTAGCCACATCCGATATGTCAGTTAACTGATTACTGCCAGCGTCAAAAAAATCATATCGCTTATATTCAGGATCTATATAACCATATCCTAGTGATAAGGTAAGATTATCAGTAGGCATAACTAGTAATTCAAATTCAACTCCCGATATTTCAGCTTCACCAGCATTTTCTACAAACGAACTAGCTACCGCCGGATCGAATACGGTAATTTGCAACTCATCATACTGACTAAAAAATGCAGCCATATTAAATTGCACACGATTATCAAGCCAACGAGATTTCAATCCAGCCTCGTAGGCTGATAACAGCTCAGAGTCGTAGGGCTTTTCAAATGCCGCTGGATCATTGGTTTGTGAATCATAACCCCCGCTCCGATAGCCCTCTGAGTACTTACCATAGAGGGTTATATCATCAGATACTGTCCATGATACCGAGGCCATAACTGAAGTGTTGCTATCCAGATCCAACTTGCCGAGATTCGTCGGAGGTATTATATAATCTGCAGGTAATTCATCGTCAAAATCTCCGTATGCGCGCTTAGCCTTTTTAGTCTCTTCTGAATAACGCGCACCAACACTGAAGGTCAACGCGGGTTGAAATGAGGGTACCCAGTCTAGCTGACCGAACACAGCATCTAGTTTATTATCAATACCAGCAAAACTATAAACAGTATCATTACCACCAAATTCACCAAAAACTATTCTCGGCGAATAATAAGTTCCTTCTTCAGAAAAATGATAATAACCAGCAACCCAATTGATGTTTTCGTGCTGGCCGATAATTTGAAACTCTTGTGAAAACTGCTCATAGTCCACTTGCCTGGAGACAGTATAAAAACTGAGATTAGAGCCGTCATAATCGGAAACAGCGTCGGTGTTAAATTTTCGCTTTGCGGTAATTGACTTCAGCGATATGTCGTCAGAGGCTTGCCAGGAAACTGTAAATGCATGCCCCTCAATATCGGCGTAATCTCTATTACCAATATCGGTACTGCCTTCGTCCGGGTAGTCCGATTGAAGATAACTGTATAAGTTGAACCCCGCCGCAGATGCATCTGGGTTAAAAATACTAGACGACGATAAATTCAACAACTGAAACAGCGGCGTGGTATTACGCACCCGTGTTTTATCAAACGAATAATCAAACACTAAGGCATCTGTCACATCGAGTTGCAACGCCACACGGCCGCTTTTAATATCCTGCTCACCAAAATCCCCATCTCCCGCCAAAGGTCGAGCAATAGGGCTATAGTCCAGCGTCGAATTATCAACTAAACCATCACGATTACGCGTGACCAATGACAATTTTGATTTCAACGCACCGATGCCAACACCCATTTCACCGAATGCTGGTAGGTCAATATTTACTTTAGAATAAATTAAGTTATCTGTGCCAAAGCCCAGTTTCAAATCACCACCGAATTCACCGGAGGGTTTTGCACTAATAATACTAACCGCACCACCAATAGTATTTTTTCCATATAAAGTACCCTGTGGACCGCGCAGTACTTCAATACGTTCTATATCCGCCAGATCAAAAATGGCTGCTGTACCCTTTCCGATATAGACCCCGTCAAGGTATAAACCAACAGTACCCTCATTGCTTAAGTTGGTTGGGTTAGGCTGCGAAACACCTCGCATTGACATAACCGCAGAGGTTGAATCACCCTGAGCTTTGTTAATATATAAATTGGGTGTGCCAGTACTAATCGAATGGACATCCGTAATATCCATATTTTCAATATCAGATTTAGTGTACGCAGTAATTGATATAGGTGTGTCTTGAAGGTTCTGCTCGCGCTTCTGAGCGGTAACTACCACCTCTTCTATCCTGCCTGTAGATCGACCGGATGTTCCATCAACATCGGCATGAGCTACCGGCGTTAAAACTGCCAGAAGCGCCGCCAAACGCCCCCATAAACCCGCCTTTTTTTGCTTATCTTTTATCATTTTATCATTTTATTATTCCCATTATGGCTATTTTCACGCTCCAGTGAGACCGTCAAAACACCATCATTATTTAAATCACCATGAATGCCCGTATTTTTTAACAAAATAGTTAATGCGCTCCGAACGGAATAATTACCGACAACCGGTTGTGCGTAAATATTTTGCAACTTGTCATGAGAGAACAGCAGCGGTGTGTTTGACTGCTGAGCTAAACGACGCAAAGCAATATCAACAGGCATAGCCGAAATATTAAAACTAAATATCTCACTGCAATATGCTGTCGTTGATAGTACGAGCTGCGCCAAAGCGCAAACAGCCAATAATACGAAACGACGTAAATAAAGCTGCATCGACTCTCTTCCACACAGATAAAAATTTTTCGAGCTCAACATTAAGCCCAAAAAAAATTTAGCCATGTAATAACAAGACTTATGCAATGCTTAAAAACCGCCATTGTTTGGGAAAAAATATTTTTAATTATTAGTTTTACGCGATAAATAAACTAAGTTATCGCCAACATTTTCGACATGTATACCAAATGATTTTTCTAGTGTAGATAGCATCGCCCTGGTTTCCCCTGTAGGGAAATAACCACCGACTCTTATATCTTTAATTGCTGGATCTAACACTACAATTTTAATCGCACTATAACGATTAATCTCATTTAAAACATCTTCCATACGATCATGATTAAAGTCCAACATACCAGTACGCCAGGAAAGCTTCTTTTTTAATTGCTCCGGGTCAATATTTTCAACTCCAATCAGATCACTGTTGATAGAAACGGTATTCTGTACAAGGACTTGTTGGCCTTTCGCCAACAAACCCAGTGATTTTGCACCATTCAATTGGTCATTAGAAAGAGCATTATTATCGGAACCACTAGCCAGCGATGACAATTCAACCGTGCCCTCCGTTACCGTTACATCGACACTATTATCATCCTTCAAATAAACAGTAAATGCCGTACCGACAGCTCTAATTGCCACGTCACCAGCCAACACCACGAAGGGCTTATCAGCATTAGCTTCCACTTTAAAATAGGCCTCGCCGACCAACCTAACCAATCGTGATTTATCAGTGTAAACGACTTGAGCTTTGGTACGTGTATTCAATAACAGCGTAGAGCCATCAGGTAAACCTACATCTTTTGTCTCCCCTAATGTTGTTACGTAATGGGCCTCTTCCATAGAGTCAACTGGAAAATTCAGGGGATAAATTCCACCACCCCAAACTAAACCTAAAACCAGCAGCACCAAACTAAAAGCGACAGCACCAAACCTCGCAGAAAAACCAAAATCAAACCATGATGTATGACGATTATTTAAAGCCGACTGGGTTTGAGGCTTAACAGATAAGCTTGGCTCAGAAAAAACAAGGTCAGCAACCAAACTATCAATCTCACCCCATAATTCAGCAATACGTAAAAATTCTTTCCGGTGAAATTCACTTAACGCCAACCATGCACTAAGTTCAGTTCGTTGCGCCGAAGTAAGTCCTCCTCCATCCAATCGAACGACCCAGTATCTGGCCTGCTCAGATACCAATGCAGGATTCTTTATTTGACGAGTACCTATATTAATAATATTCAAGTTCATCCCTTCACTTGTTTCGAATCAATAGTCAAGATTTTGGGATTATTTTGTTCATTTTCAACTGTGTTTTTTCCTTGCACATAGTCATCATATTTTTTAACACCTTTGATCAAATGCTTTTCAACGGTGCTTATACTAATATTAAGTTGACGAGAAATTTCTTTATGAGAAAACCCAAACGCCTTCCTCATTAAAAAAACCCGCCGACACTGCGGCGGCAAAACCTCGATCACCGACTGATAAAATGCATCTAACTCCTGTTGCTCCTGCAAGCCCTCCTCAATATTAGACTTACTATCAACAACGTCTAATTTTGAAAACTCATCAACACAGTTGATAATCTGGCGTGATTTTTTTGTAACCTCTGACAGCGCAAGATTTTTTGCAACTTTATAAAGAAAAGATTTAGGTGACCGTATCACCGTCTTTTTATCGGCCCGAGAAGCCCTAATATAAGCCTCCTGCAGTACATCTTCAACGTCTTCTTTGCACAAAAGAAAACGCAACAAATACTGCTTTAATTCCGATTCTATACTAATAAATGTTGCTAATATTTTCGACATGAATACCTTTACCACAGTGATCTATTTAGGACCTGACATCAGGAATGCGGGTAAGGTATTGCTCAAGACCTGGGGGAATAGGTTTTTTACCAGGATTATAGAACGGCGAAAAAACCCGTAATGTTTTCATTCTGTAAGCTTTTCCCAAAACTTTTTTCAATGCTTTTTCTCGCTGATATGACTGCTCCAGTTGCTCCGGTGTCATAGTCTCTCTATCAACGCTAATTAAGTAGTCGATGCATTTTTTGGTATGCTTTCCAATATGGATTAATGCAGCTATATAACCATACACTCGATAAAAATAACCGTTAATAATTTTATTAAAAAAACCTTTACAATAAAGCGCCCTATAGGTTTCAAAGCACACTTCTCGATGTTCAAACTCTTCGGCTAAATGCCACTTCCATAGTTCAACCGCTACTGAATCAGCATCATCCCAAAGGTGTTTAAGATCGACAAATAAATTTTCCGCGCCGGCACTCCCCATCGCCTCAAATCCTTCACTGTACGCAAGATTAAATTTTAACGACTTATTCACCAAATAATCGTCATAATCTGCTTTGTATTTCACCTCTATGGCTTTAAGCCCTACATAGCCATGTTCATGAAGTATTTTGTTGAACGCAATATGCTGCTGACAATGTTGATTTTCCTGTTTAATAAAAACATCGATATCACTGAGCAATTGTTTATTATCCGGCGCTAATAACTTCCTTGCCTGAATCATCACCTTCACTAAAAAAGGTTCAATATGGGCAGGTACTGTAGACAAGGCATTATAGCGCTGGGCGAACTCAGGATTTTTAGCCCAATGTACTTTAAACGTTGAAAAATCAAACTTGGGATAGCGAGGCTTCATTATTAATCCTTATTATAGGTCGATATGTAGCAGCCACCTTTCTACAAAGGTGCTGCCTACTAATAGGACTAATGAAAACCTATAAAACCGCTATTGCGACTGTAAATTAATCAGATATTTTTAAATATCCAGATAATATTTTTAGCACATCCTAATTCAGGAATCAGCCTATAATCGACGAGTCCTCTAATAACAATCAATCCGAATCGTGCTCAAGATCAAACACCGGATAGCTTCCTAATGGTAAAAGAATCACTGCACCCACTACCAGTAATACTACATTGACGATTAACACCACGTCATAGCTACCAGTTTGTTGATATAACATCGCAACTGCTGTCGGCGCCAAGCAGATACCTGCGGCAATAACCCCCATTTGCAAACCAAATAACCGAGCGTAATCACGCATACCAAAATATCTGGCAATCAAAAATGCGGCCAGATCAAACTCCGCCCCAGCACCAATACCAATTAGAGCAATACTGACCAGTAATAGAGCCGTACTGCTGTCTACTGTTCCGAGTAAAAAACAGCCAAGAGCCGACATCAATATCACCACAAATGCCACACCTGGCGCCCACAGGCGATCGACTAAAAAGCCGACAGAGAGCCGACCCGCCACTAAAGAAACACCAAACACACTAAATAACTGACTCGCCTCAATGGCCGAATAACCTTTATCGATCAACATAGGCACAGCGTTGATCAAAACCACCATAATAGCTGCTGCTACCAGTACCATTGAAAAATTAATAACCCAAAATCGCCAGCTACTAACCCCCTGTGAATAGCTAAAACCAAGCATTGAGACAGTCTCCGCAGGTGTTTTTTGTGTAGTACTTTTAGCCTGAGAAGGTGTGTCAATCAGCCAAAAATAAGCCAACGGCAACGTGATCACCACAGGTAACACCGCCAACAGCAAAAACCCTGCACGCCAGCTCCACCAATCGATGACTATTGTAATCATGTAGGGCAAAACTACCCCCATAAAGCCAGAGCCTGATAAGATTATCGCCAAGGCCAAACCACGATTTTTTTCGAACCAGAGATTTATTACTTGCGTCCACGTCACTTGCAAAGTGCCCACGCCAGCAAAAGTTAACAACATGAAACCGAAATAAAGCAACCAAATAGAATCACCTAATTTATCCAGCTGCGAAAGCAATACGAAGGCAGCAAACAAACCTAAAAATGACAATATAGCTACTGGCCTGATACCGTATCGACGATTTAACCAACCGGCTAATTGTGCAGAGAAAATACTGCCAAACGTTAAGAAACTAGTAGTGGCCATGATCTCACTTCTATCCCAATCGAAGGCTTCTTGCAGTGGAACAACCAGGGTACCAAATCCATACAATGGTAGCACTGCAGCGGAGGTTGCCACACCAAAAAAAGCTAATAGTAGTATTTTCCAGCCACGCGCAAATTCATTTATTCTCTTCACTATTACTCCTGATCTACATTTATTTTCATGGTTATAGCCAGTCCGTATACAGACGATTTAATTTTTACAACTCCAGCAAATAATTTATTATCAGCTGCGAAACATCAATAGGCGTAATATTGCTCACTATGCTATACGCTTTAATAACCCCACCGCCAAAAATCAATTAATAGCTGAAGGTATCACAATATTCTCGAATTCGGTACTGCCAATTGCGTTATCACCGAGAGCACAGTCACTGAAAATTTAATCGAAATACTCGCCATTACTGAAAAATACCCATCCATAAAAAAAGGGATCAGCATGTTGCTGATCCCTTTTTTATTAACATCGACTCACAACATTAGAAATTATAACGTGCTCTAATACCGTAGTAAGCCTGTGCATTACGAGATGTTCTGGTCAACACTCGACCTTGGGTATTTTCTGCAGCACTCCTAGATGAGGCAAAATACTCATCGGTAACGTTTTTCCCAAAGACTGACAATGAATAACGACCTTCGTGATCTTCAATACCAAAAACCACATCCAATAACCCGTAGCTATCTTCAACGTTCTTAGGGTCATAAATTAATGAATGTTGAAATTCATCCTGCCAAGTATACGTTGTAACCATATAAGCAGAAAAAGGCATTGAATCTAGCGCGAAATCCAGCCTGGCTGAAATATTGTAGCTCAACTCAGGCGCAGCAATCATGTTATTACCCTCAACATCCTGAGAACCAGCAACACAACCTTTGGCTACTGTTTGACCAGGATAGCAAGGCTGAATAAGATCCTGAATTTCCGTATCCAAGTACACCATTGCAGCATCTAGGGTCAGCATCTCCGTAGCTGCCCATGAAACATTACCTTCAAAGCCTACTGTTTCCATATTACCAGCATTCAGTAATACACTTTGAACCGTTCCAGGTACTAATGCAGAAGACTGTATGTCCGTTAGTTCTTGCCAGAAGATTGCCGCGTTCAATTGCACGCTATTGTCAAACATCACGCCTTTGACACCAAGCTCAACTGCGTGAGAAACAGAAGGGTCTAAGCTGTAATTATCTGGTGTAGAAGCTCGGCTTAAATTACCTGCCGCCCCCACAAATCCTCGCGATACCGATGTATACACACGCAGCTCTTCATTCATATCCCAGTTTAAACCTAAACGACCAGTCCAATTTTCCGAACGATCTTTTTTCTTGAAAACCTGATTATCAACCAGCCCCAACGCACCTACAGGGGCAAGACCGTTATCCTCCAAAAATTTAACGAAAGGCAGTACCGTATCTAAATCGATATAGACATTTTCATCATCTAGCACAACACCACCAGATCCTACAGGGCTGCGATATGCTTGCCGATTCATATCAACTGTCAGGTCCTCAACGGTCCAACGTAAACCACCAAAAACAGATAAAGTATCAGTTATCTGGACAGTCATATCTCCGAAAATTGCGCCTCCTTTCCAGTTACCTTTACCAGTACGTGGATCATTAATAATTAAACCCTGTGATGGCACATAAGTAACGATCTCAGCAATAGACGCCTCGTCTGTATCGCTATAATAAACACCAGCAACCCAATCCATTGTATCGGTTACTCCCTCAAAGCGTAATTCTTGACTGAAGTACTCCAGATCAAACTGTATTGGCTGACTATTACCTAATGGACTTAAATTGGTCCGAAGAGCAAAGGTCACAGGTAGGTCACCATCATTTGTTACGCTACTAGGTGAATATTCAATATCCAGTGCCGATTGTATTTGATATTTACGATATCCCGTCAGCGACTTAAAGATAAGCTCATCATTTATCTCAACCGTTAGATCAGCAACAAAACCATGGTTGCGAATATCCTGTTCACCGGGGCCGTCTTGTGCAGTTTTAAAAGGGTCATCAATAATTTTTTTCCCCGCGGCTAAAGCAGCAGCAAATTCAGGCGTCCCCATACCTGCACCACCACCCAGATACCCACCTAGAGCAGCGGTTCTTAAATTGCCTACATAATTCAAAGCCCCATCAGTTGCTGGATCCAGACCATGACCACTTTCAGCCTCAGCCACCGTAGCCACAGCAGTAGCATCCGTATCGCGGTATTCACCCGTTAGCAATAGATTTATACTATCCGTGAAATCAATAGCCAATTTACCCAATACTGCCGAGGTACGCTCACCACCAAGTTCTTCCCCATTGAACACATTTTCTATATGGCCTTCACGGTCTTTATGCAAACCAGAAAGACGACCACGTACGTTATCAGTCAGTGGCCCGCTAACTGTCAACCGAGTAATATATTCATCATCCGTTGTAACAGTTTGCTCTGCGTAACCTTCAAAGTCATAAGTAGGTCTAGCACGAATCACACTGATTGCACCCGCGATAGAGTTACGACCATACAAGGTACCCTGAGGACCGCGTAATATTTCTACCCTTTCAATATCACCCAAATCAGAAACAAATTCAGCAGTGCGACTTAAAGGCACATCATCCACAACAAATGACACACTGGGCTGAATACCACCCTCGTATGCGTAGGTGCCGATGCCACGAATCGCAAAGCTCGACGAAGATGCATTAAAGCCCTCTTGAAATGTGAGTGAAGGTGATGACATTGCCAGGCTAGTAGTATCATTGATCGCATTAGTAGTGAGATCATCCCCTTTCAACACGTCCATAGAAATCGGTACATCATTAATATTTTGCGCGGTTTTTTGGGCAGTAACGATCAGCTCTTCAAGTACTGCAGCACTAGCGGAAAGCGGTACCATTGCCACCGCTGTAGCCAGTAACGTATGTTTAAACAATTTTGTTTTTGTTAACATTATTTTCCCCTCTGGTTTAAAGTTTTATACATACTTCTTTTAAAAAAGAATTTTTTATTACTATAAAGTACTCATAATATGGACTATCAAGGTCCACTATTACCCACTTTATCTTGACCAGTGCCACCCTACTTGTTCCAGAGTAAAACTGATTCGCAGATTAAATTTGCGCTGACAATGCTTGAATAATTTCAGCACTTGAAGCTACGTTAGCAAAAAGCGGTAACGTATTTTTAATACTAAAATCGTGGGTTTCAGCACTGGCACCAGCGATGCAATCTTCAGCAACAATTACCTGGTAACCTAAATCCGCTGCACATACCGCCATGCCTGGAATCGCAATATTGCTCGACACTCCAGCTAATATAAGCGTAGTAATACCACGATGTCGTAGCAGACTATCAAAGTCAGTACCATTAAATGCAACCAGACTAAAGCTACGCTCGTGGACGACATCACCCTGGTGTGGCTGTAATTCAGCTACCGGATCCACATCGTCACTGCCTACTAACATGCCACCCATTTTGGCAGTGCGAGCAACAATAACATTGGTCATGGGAAGGTCGGGGTAACCCTTGTTATGAGCAACATGCGCGTGAACTACTGTTTGCGACATACGTCTAAATTCGACGGCGAGGCTAGCGATTTTACTGACAATACCGCGCTCTTCAACTTGATCAACTAAACCAGAAAAAGCAGATAATTCACGTTCAATAACCCCGCGCTGGCATTCACTAATTATCAACGCCGCTCTCGTGTTTTTATTAAGTCCTCGCATACATCCTCTAAACTATTTCTTTTATTATGGCGAATATACAGTGGGCAACATGAGGATATTATGTCCGCTGATAATCGACTGAATAAACTAATACTATGTCAGTTTATAAGAAAGGTAAACTCTTTGTAGGAAATTTTATTTTAAAAATACTTCGACAATAACTATTTCTTTATTTATCAGCACCTTAGTAAATTTTGGTCGCTATAATACTTTCAATTGGATTACAACGTAGGTTTAGGGCAAAAGCTGCCAACATTGAAGGCAAGGTATTGATACCTTAAGGCGGCGCCAATCCGTCCAAAGAATAGCCGCGCATGACGAAATTAGCACTTAATAAAGCGTAATAATTAGGGGATAGTTAATAAGATTTTCAGAAAAAATTTTAAAACGTAGTTTTTGACGAAGGCCGTGTTGTCATTATTCATTCACCCCAAAGAGCTAATGAATAATACTAATAAACATCCGTATTACTTTATAAATGATACGTTCGATGATGAAGGGGATACATTAAAATCACTGGTTAAGGATTGTATTGGCATCAACACACCATGCCAGGTCTTGCATCTATACTGCTGCAAGACCTGGCATACGCACATGGCTAGAAACCAGCGGTATTACAGCCGTTCGAATAATGCAGCAATACCTTGACCGCCACCAATACACAAACTTACCACTGCATAGCGACCACCAATACGTTCCAACTCATACAGTGATTTGATGCTAATAATCGCACCTGTCGCACCGATGGGATGTCCAAGTGAAATACCACTGCCGTTTGGATTTACTTTTTCAGCAGGCAAATCTAATTGCTGCACAACGGCCAAAGCTTGCGCTGCAAAAGCTTCGTTCACTTCATAAACATCGATATCATTAACGCCCAACTTATTACGCGTCAATATTTCACGGATCGCAGGAACAGGGCCAATACCCATAATTTTTGGATCAACACCAACAACGGCGTAATCAACCAGTTTTGCCATAGGTTTAATGCCTTTCGCTTCACTGGCCTCTCTATCCATTAACACCAAAGCCGCTGCCGCATCGTTAAGACCGGAAGCATTGCCAGCAGTGACAGTACCGCCCTGCTTGAATACCGGTTTCATTGAGGCTAGCGATTCAACCGTACAACCAAAACGCACGTGTTCATCTTTATCAAAAACCGTTATCTTGCCACGATTATTGAGCTCTACGGGTAAAATCTGACTATTAAAATACCCATTTTCTAACGCATTTTGTGCGCGATTATGGCTGGATACAGCAAGGCGATCCTGATTTTCTCTAGAGATTGCATATTTTTCAGCAACATTCTCAGCGGTTACGCCCATATGAATATGGTTAAAGGGGCAATTCAAAACTGCCACCACTGGATCTACCGTAACACCATCCCCCATCCGCTGACCAAAACGTGCTGTTGGGAGATGATACGGCGCTGTCGACATGGACTCTGCACCACCCGCAATAACTGTATCGCAGATACCCAGTTGGATTTGTTGTGCCGCTGTTATAATTGCTTGTAAACCACTACCACATAAACGATTAAGAGTTAATGCGGGGATATGCTCCGGCAAGCCTGCATTGATTGCAGCAACACGTGCCATGTACATATTTTGGGCATCTGAATGAATAACATTACCAAATACACAGTGACCAATTGACTCAGGGTCAATACCAGCGCGACGTACGGCCTCTGCCACCACTTGACTGGCCAATGCCGCCGGTGCATGATTTTTTAAACTACCACCGTAGCTTCCCACCGCTGTACGCACACCACTGACTACAACCACTTCACGTTTGTTCATAAAAACCCTTCAATTTTCTAATGACTATTTTCACAGCTAGTGTTGTAGGTGTATAACACTTTACACCAGACTAACCCCATACAAAGACAACAGCGCCCATTGGGCAACAGATTAATAGGAAAAATGCCTATTTGAGCTTTTCTTGCCATGATTCGGCAATACTACACCATATGTATAAGCCGAGACAGACCAAAAATACTGGCCAATAAGTCTCAGAAAACCTGTTGTATATACCCGCAGCAACGCTCGCCCCTAAGCCATAAGAAATTAGATGTGTACGGAAGCTTCTGTAGTTCTTTCTGTAGTTCTAAGGTGACGCTATAACTGTACGTTCTATAGACAAAGCATCAGCTGACCAACCATGATCTGTATATTGGCGAAAATCGTATTAAAATACTTAAAAGAAAGGGACTCGTTAGGTATTTTTTTTGGCAGCGAGAAGCTTAGATTTCGCCAGCCTTATCTCTGATCCACTTGCTGTTACTATCCGTAACTGAGTATTAGTCATTATTTTATCCACTTGTTGATAACTTTAAAATTTCAGCCATTTAAGACCTTGTTTTCGGCATGCCTAAACCGCGCTCAGAAATAATACTGCGCATAATTTCACTAGTACCACCGTAAATGGTGGTACCTATAGATTGACGATAACCCAGCTCTATATGGCCGGCACCATGACGATCTTCAAATAGGGACCAAGGAGCAGCTAAATCCATTAGCTCAATTGAGCTTTTTAAATATGCTTCAGTCGTAAATAGCTTGGATACAGGACCAACATGGGCTCGGTCTGCCACCTTATTAAAGGAAGCCCATAATGAACGATAACAAAGTACTTTAGACACCTCATGAATAGTGGCAATTTTTGCTAACCGCAACCGTGTGTCAGCAGTTTCAATGACTTTTTTACCGTTTTTGCTGGTGTTTTGTGCCCAAAATATAGCCTGATTCAACATGCTTTGGAAATTGAGACGATATTGATCAGCACCGCCGTGTTCCATTTCCATCGCGTGCAACATAACTTTTAAGCCGCCATCGACATCACCCAAACGATATTTATCTGGCACCCTAACATCTTCCATGTAAGTGATATTTGTACGCTCATCTTGCAAGGTATGCACTGGCTGAATTTCAATGCCTGGAAGATCAATTGGCACTAGAAAAATTGTGATACCGCGATGCTTGGGTTTCTCAGGATCAGTGCGAGCTAACAAGAACATATATTTCGCCAGATTACCGCTGGTGGTAAACATTTTCTGGCCATTAATAATCCAGTCATCGCCATCTTTAACAGCACGGGTTTTTGCCGCGTAAATATCAGAGCCACTGGGAGGTTCCGAGAAACCTAGGCAAGCCAGTGCGTCCCCGCGACTAAACTCACCTAGCACTTGATCCTTTACATCTTGACGGGCAAACTCCATTACCCCAAAAGCCACCTGATTGGTAACGGGGCCAGTTATACGCTCCCACCCATAATCCTCTAACACCTCATTCAACGCTGCCATTTCATAAGGACTTGCATCGCGGCCACCGTACTCTTCCGGCCAATGTGGATAACGTAAACCTGCCGCACACAGTTTCTTACTAAAGGCCTCATCATAACCTGCAACGGAGTGATGGGCCTTTGCTTTAAGCTCTTCGGTCATATTCTCTTCAAAGAAAGTCCGAACCTCGTCGGCCATTTTTTCGGCGCCCTGACCAAGACTAAAGTCCATCTCAACGATACCCACGTCGGGTATAGACTGCTCTTCATCACTCCAAAGGCGATTGCCAATATGCTTCAGGGTTTCCTGCGGATCACCAGCTAACAGCGGGAATGCCTTGGCACGGCGATAATATAATTGGATATCGTATTCCAAAGACACGCCGTAACCACCAAATGTATGTAGCGCTCGAGAACAAGCGCGAGCACTTGCGTCTGCCGCCCACCAGAAACCCATCGCTAAGATAGCTGCAGCATCTTTATGACCTGAAGCGGCGGCCCATAGGCCACGCCACACCAAAAATTGCATACCTTCGACATCTGCCAAGGAATCAGCCAGCGGATGTGCAATACCTTGATAAGAACCTATCAAATGACCAAACTGTACACGCTCACAGGCATACTCAGCCGCTAATTTAAGCGATTGACGACTCAGGCCAACGAGTGCTGCTGCCGTCAAAACTTTCCATTCTTCTACTGCCTTTAAGAACTCTTCTCGCGCAGTAACGCCTTCCGCCAGTACTGTTTTCTGGATATTAGCCGTGTTTACCTGGCATAAACTGTGTCCGGCACAGCCCATATTACGGCTCACCTCTTTGGAGAATCCACTGAGCAGTACAACCTTATCGCCTTCAAGCGCCAGAACACCCTCTGCAACACTGGCCCAAGGCACCACCTGTATATCCCCATCGATGATTGCCTGTGGCATCAGCGTTATCAAATGGCCACTGACTACTTTATCGCTGAGCGCACGAGCAAGATCGCTATCTAACATACTCACCATGCGATTAGCAGGAATAGCTTCGATTAAAGGCGTTGATGCGATGTACCGTCCATGTTCTTCAGCCACAAGCGAAACATCTAACAGTGGCATTTCTAATCCACCCGCGCTTTCCACAACTCTCATCAATGGAAATCCCAACTCAACCACCTGGCTCCACAGCTGAGTATCAAATCCATGGGCTTTTTCCGCTTCACGGATGCGCTCAGAGGTAGATTCTTTTTGAAACAGCTTTGCCGCTGTCTCCTGAATCATTTTTTGGTCATCGTTTAATTCAAACTTCATGTTATCGTCTCAATAGATCATTCACTTAAGAAGAGTAGCGGCCCCTTAACTCAACTTTATTTACTTTACCTGTTACTAATTTAGGTAGCTCATCAACAACAATAACTTTTTTGGGTTTTTTATAGCTGGCGATCAATTTTTTACAGTGTTCAATAATGTCTTTTTCTGTAACCATGCACCCTGCTTTTGCCACAACAATAGCAGCAACACTCTCACCCCATTTAACATCGGGAATACCAATAACAGCGCATTCTGATATAGATTGGTGTTGAATGACGGCCTCTTCCACTTCACGAGAATAAATGTTTTCGCCACCAGAGATGATCATGTCTTTTTTACGATCGACCAAATATAAAAATCCATCTTCATCGATACGCCCCATATCACCCGTGTGAACCCATCCATCGCGTAATGTTTCAATCGTGGCGGCGCTGTTATTCCAATAACCCCTGAACATAGCACCACTGCGAGCAATAATTTCACCGGCCTCGCCCATAGGAACTTCATCACCATCGTCATTTACAATTCGTGCCTGCAAATTAGGATAGGGCTGCCCCACCGACATTAGCTGCTTACGTTCAGCCTCCGTACCTTCCGGTTTATGTTGTTGAGAGGATAAGCAAAACATACAAATTTCTGTTTGCCCAAAAAGGTTTACAAAACCACAACCTTTAAACACCTCAATAGCCTTACGCAGTACTGTCGATGGCATAGGTGCTGCCGAGTAGATAGTGGTTCGTACACTACTCAGATCGGCATTGGCAATATCTGGTTGTTCCAGCAGCATTTGCACCATCGTAGGTGCTAACAATAAAATCGTCAGCTTATCCTTTTCAATCGCTTGGACAACTTCAGCCGGATCATACTGTCGATACAAATAACAAGTGCCACCACGAACATGTTGTGAACCGCCAATCACTAAACCACCCAAATGAAACATGGGCATTACAATCAACGTTCGATCAGTTTGTTGCATATCACACAACCAAGCATCAACCTGCATCAATTGACGCATTTCACGGTGGCCCCAAATACACCCCTTGGGTCGACCGGTGGTTCCACTGGTATAAATCAAACAAAAAATATCTTCTTCACGCGCTCGACACGGAGGACCCTGATCATCACCAGCGGCGATAAATTCATCGTAGCTGATCGCCCAAGATGAAAATCCACCGATGCAAACGTAGAGCTCCACACTTTTTAGCTCGCCACGCAAACCATCGATGATATCCAAGTACTGCTCTTCAAAGATCAGAACTTTAGGAGCGCCGTCATTAATGATCCAAGAGAATTCAGGAGCAGCCAGCCTAAAATTTACTGTTGCCAGTACAAATCCTGCCCATTGAGTAGCCGCAATCACTTCACCATACTCAATGGAGTTCATTGCGAGAATACCAACGCGATCCTGATTTCTAACGCCATTTTTATAAAGAGCGGAGCCTAATTTTTTTGCACGCCGTAGTAATTCTCCGTGAGTTATTTCTCGATTCCCTTGTACATAAGCAGGATGATTTTTGTGCCATGATGCATTACGTTCTAAATCATCGGCAAAAGATAAAGACGGATAACCGTGCATGAGCAATCTCCTATGCTTTTGTCGTTGCGTCTTGACCGATTTTGTTTGCGCACTGATCTAGATGCCAATCACTGCTACCAAAACGCTCTTCCAGAACTAACATCGCTTTGTAGTGATGACCTACGGCAAATTCCTCTGTGGTTCCGATACCGCCATGCAATTGAATGCCTTGCCCAGCCACCCAACGGGCTGATTTACTGATTAATACTTTCGCGCCAGATACTGCTGCGCGTCGTTCAATGGGATCATCAAACAAGGACAGTGTACGTAACAAAATAGAGCGAGCTTGTTCAGTTTCTACCAGCATTTCTGCAAGTCGATGCTGCAATGCTTGAAACTGAGCTAACGGCTTACCATATTGTTCACGCTGCTTTAAATACTCAGCCGTCATGTCCATCACGGTCTCCATACTGCCTACAGCAGCAGAACAATTGGCGACTATACTCAAATCAAATGCTAGCTCAAGCGCTGCAGTAACAGCTGCACCGCGCAGGACTACTGCATCTTTTTCTACTGAGACATTTGAAAAAGTAATGTCTGCTGCACGAGTTCCATCAATTACTACATAGCTATTACAACGAATACCTTCTGCTTCAGAAGGAACTACTACCACCACCTGCTCACCATCCAATTTGGCAGTGACCAGCAACTGATCCGCAACGTGACCGAAATACACATACCGTTTAGTGCCGTTCAATACCAGTTCACCGGTTTTAGCTGTAAGTGTTGCATCAATCGTCGTTTCAAACTCAGAACGACCTCCGGGTTCAATATGTGCTAATGCTACAATCGCTGCACCGGTACCAATACGGCTCAGCAAATCCAAAGACTTGGTATTATTACTAGCGCTGGACAGCACCGACGCGCACAGAATAGACGTATCGATAACAGGCTCATTAATCAGACCACGCCCCAATTGCTCCATTAATAGCGATAACTCGATTACACCCCAACCCAAGCCATCCGCCTCTTCAGGCAAGGAAAGCGCCAACCAGCCCATATCTGCAAAATTCGCCCACCGATCTCGCGAGAAACCTTCATCTGTTGCTGACACCTTGCGGCGGAGCTCCAAGTCAAAAGTTTCTCGAACGTAACGGCCAGCGGCATCAACTAGCATCCGTTGTTCATCATTCAATTCAAAATTCATTTTTTGGCTTCCGCTTTATAGTTCAAAGGCAACTTTAGCAATAATATTTTTTTGTACTTCCATCGCTCCACCATAGATTGTGAAAGCGCGCAAATACAATGCATCTGAAGTCACGCCCGGTACGTAATCTGGCCAGAGAGGATCGTGAGAATTTGCTGCAAAGCCCTGCTCTCGTGTATAAAGTCGTAGAGCTTTTTGCCCCAGAGCACTAAACGCCAGCTCAGACAGTTTCTGCTGCAAAGCAGAGCCTCGAACTTTTAAAACGGAGGCTCGTGCAGCCCCATTGTAATTAGAAGGCGCGTCATAAAGGACGCGTAACACTGACCACTCTAAAGCCTCAACTTCCATTTCTAACAACGCCAACTCCCGCAAAAAAATACGGTCCTCGATTAGCGGCTTACCATTTTTTATTTCACTGCGAGCAATCCGTTTGATGCGCACCAGATCGGTGTAAGCCTTCTCAATTTCGGCGCTTGAAGTTCTCTCATTGCCCAACAAAAATTTAGCTTGAGTCCATGCACTTCCAGGCTCACCGAGCATCGCGGACTTAGGCACACGAACATTATCCAAAAATACTTCAGCGGTAGATACATCACCGTTAATCATAGTAATAGGTCTAACTGTGACACCGGGTGCGTCCATAGGGACAAGCAACATGGAAATACCAGCCTGCTTTTTGACGGTTGGATCAGTTCGGCATAAAAAGAACCCCATTTCGGAGTAATAAGCTTCAGTGGTCCAGAGTTTTTGTCCATTAATGACATACTCATCCCCATCAAGCACCGCCTTTGTTTTAAGTGCAGCCAGATCTGAACCCGCTTGAGGCTCAGAAAACCCCTGAGCCCATTGCTCTTCGCCAGAGAGTATTTTGGGAAGATAGCGCGCTTTCTGCTCATCGCTACCATAGGTATATAGAACAGGACCAATTAAACGAAGGCCCTGCCAGCGTAATTCTGGCGCACCGGCTTTTTTACATTCCATTTCAAAGATGTGGCGTTGGATGACATCCCAACCCGGCCCGCCATACTCCTTTGGCCATGCGGGAGCTGACCAACCTTTTTCGTGCAGAACCTTATTCCACCAGCGGCGGTCATCTTCATCAGGTGGGTGCATACCAACACGAGAGCGGCGTACCACATCATCTGTTAGATTCTTTTCAAGAAAACTCCTTATTTCTTGCCGAAAAGATTCCAGCTCTGAGTCAAAGAATAGGTTCATTATTACGCCTCAATATTATTAGGCTCTATGCCTCGGCCTTAGCCAATTGCCTTAATCGAAATAGTTACCGCTCTTACCTAATAGCAAGATGAGAGTAACAATATAACAATTAGCTAACTAAATGTCAGTTATAATTTTATACTCATCACTTATCTTTGTCGAATGACTCCATTAATTTTTATAAAATCAGGCTAAACCCTGCTGACTGCGTAACATAAAAAGGGTTAACCCTTACTTCTGAGGTAGAATCGATATATAGGTATAATTTGTATTGATAATACTATTGCACACCGAATCCAGCCGCATCAAAACTCGGTGTTAACACAGCAGTTATAACTGTTGGACCAAGGTTCTAAATCGCCGAATCATAGAATTCAGAAATGCTATTGCCACTTGATTAAATCCGCATCGTTTTCAGGGACTGATTCGTTAATGTATTGCTTTAAAATTCTCTCTATCTGTCATGGTATTAAGCCGTTGGCCGATCAACTCCTCTATATCATTTAAGCATTGCTCCTCATACCAACGACCATAATGGGCATGGTTGAGCAAATACTTTGGAATAGCAGACAAAAAATCTCTCTACCAATAGAAATGCCTGAACGTGGTCGGTGGCTAATTTCAAGCAGCAGCTTCTCAATGGATATATTTTCAATAGATGCATCATGGGGCTCTGGCACTACCAGATCATGCTCTAGTTCTAGGCTTTCCAGTTCGGCCATAACCTCACATCCTCTTCTGGAAATAGGGACCATCGCCAAAAACCTCCAACCCTGTACTCTCCGATTTGTTGAGACCCATCAACATATCGAGCAAAGGCGAGGAAACTAACTGCAGGATAAGCAATAAAGATAATTCAATACCGCTAACCTTTGACTAGTGGCGGCATGAGGGTGACGTCCGTGGAAACAAAAAGGGTCTTCAAAAATATCACCGGTATGGGCAATATCCAGATCAACAATAGCGGTAATCTCTTCATCTTCCTTTAAAAACTGACCACAATCGCCCGTCAAGAAGCGAGCCTTGGTCCTGTATTGCGGGATATTGCAACGAAGCCAGGAAGCAAAAAACTCTAAACTCGCATCAATAACATCCTCTTTCCTTGTCCTAGTGTGTATTTACACTCAAACAAGCCAAGTGCAATGCATGAACAGTTTCAGGATTGCCACATTCCGCTACAGAAAAATCAGCAGCGGGACTTTAATGTATCTGTGCCAGCACCTGCATATAACTTTAAGGAATTAATTGTGTATTTTATATAATTTTTATTATTATTCCTGCCCACTTAGCTAACACTTCTCTCCGTAACCGGCCCTAATGTCCGATACCAATCTCTTGAAGATATAACGCTTATTAGAACAACACAACCAAACAAGCAATGTGTCTGGGTAATAATCTCCATTAACTTCCACATAGGGAAGTATTTCTACCGCTGATACAACACAAAAGAGAACTGACGACGATGTTTGGATATTCGGATTCTATAAACCTAAAACACTACGCTCACATACATCCAATTAAAAAAGGCCGCTTTTATTCTAGCTAAGAATTCCATGACTGATTACAGCTCTAAAAATAGAGTAGAAGAGCAACCCTATAAAGCTACTTACATAGAGGCTCTTCTAAATCGATTAGGGTTAACTGTGAAATTCAACCAGTTTCCACGTGGAAACTGGCCAACAAGTAATGCCACTCACGAAAATACCCTTACTGATCAATAACCACCCCATTGCACTGTGGCACCCCTACTAACTTAGCCTATGGCAGACAAGGGTATATGAGCATTTACGGAGGGATCGACAATGAATTTGGCGGGTTTGTCACCAACGGTGACAAACCCATAAACATAAGGCTCCCATCAAATCTCAGTATCGCTATTAAGAAATGAACCTTCATCAAGAATACCCGGCTCAAGCCGATCCAGAACCCCTTCAAAGTTACCCGCACCAAAGAACTTGATCACCAGCTGCCCATCACCGGTATCTTTATTAAATAGGATACGGCAGGGCTGGCCAATGGCGTCAGACAGAGATAACTCCAACTTAGCAACATCGCGGTCAGTATTGAGAGGATTATCACCTTCGCCCTGAGGTAATTCACCGAGTTTGCGCAGTGCATTTTCAAGATACCGTACAGACCAGCCATTACGAGCACATTTCTGGGCCCACTCGCGTTGTTGAGCCGTCGATTTAAGCGCAGATAGTGCCTTACCGTGGCCAATATCAATTTTCCCAACTTCCAATAAGTCTTTGGCCACCCTGTCGAGCTTAAGCAACCGGAGCATATTACTTATATAGGGTCGTGATTTACCAATGAGGATAGCCACGTCTTTTTGCATGATCTCAGGTTGTTCAAGCATACGCTGCAAGCCTTCAGCCTCCTCAATTGGATTTAAATCGGCACGCTGAAGGTTTTCGGTGATGCAGATAATAGCGGCCTGGTCGTCGGAGAAATCGCCAATCAAAGCCATCATCCTAGGAATACCTGCGATCATGGCTGCGCGAACCCTCCTCTCTCCTGAGATAATCTCGTATCGGCCAGTCAATTTTTGACGGACAACGATAGGAGTAAAGTTGCCCCCTGTTTGAATAAGAGAATCTGCTAGCTCTTGCAGCTCACCATCGGTATCAAACTGTGTACGCGTTTGGAAGTAACCGCGATCACATAGGTCCGTTGAGATAGACTTGAAGGAGGTAACTACCCCGTTAAATAGGTTGTGCTTAAGATAGGATTTTCCTACTTCGCCAACATCATTGCTCATACAGAACTGTCCTCATAGCTTGTCACTAACGGTGACAAGCTAATGAAAAACCTGCACCCGTTAAAATTGATAATATTCTAGGCGCTAAAGTACTAGAGATTAAGCCTATTAACTACCACAGAATTAAATAAATTAACGCCCACAACACTTTATGCCTTTGTCACCGTTGGTGACAACACTCAGAGTTAACCCTATTAATAGTGGATTTGTAGGCAGCAACTATCCATCGACGTAGAGCATTAGCTTCAAACTTAATTTAACAACACCTCCTGCGTATTAAATGTAATTCTAATCGGAACAGACATAATCATAAAATCCATGGCCATTATATCTATCAGTAGTGAAATAATATTGGCTCGCCCCCTTCTCCTCATAAGCCAGTCATGGCTAAATTAATTTGGTGTGATCCGAAGCTAACACCATACTCCGAGACAGCTTACAGTTGCACCCGTTAAAACTAATAAAACTGTAGGCGTTAAAATACTACAAGTATGCTATATTAACGACCACAGATAGTAGTGTAGTATCTACCACAACTAATTTTACTCTTGTCACCATTAGTGACGAGATACTACTGAGAGGACATGGCGATGGCCATAGAGACCAGGCTAAAACCGATCCCGGCGATATTGTTTTTAAATAATAAGGGCGGCGTTGCAAAGACCACAACGAGCAGCCTGACCGCTGAGAGTTTATCGATAATCTATGGCAAACGCGTATTGCTTATCGACTTCGACGGACAGATGAACCTCACCGCTTACTGGGTAGGGCAAGATCGAAATGCAGAGGGAGATATCATCCCCCCTATCCATCCAGATTACGACCCTAATGATGAATACGATAGAGAGACGTTAACTGAACGCTCTAACATTACCGATATATTCTATGGGAAGGCAGTACTTCCCCACCCTACTTTCATTGGCCCCGAAGACCCCGATGACATTTTATCGGCTCGGGTAGATATTATTTCTGGTAGCCGCGAAGGGATGATCGACATACTCACAAACATCAATAAAGACCGTGGACATGATTTAAAAACCGGACGCCAACAAGAAATCACCACACAACACAAATTAATAAAGCGCTTGGGTGAATTTTGTTCTGACCCAGCACTGGCTGAGCAGTACGATGTCATTGTTATTGATTCAGGACCAACAGAATCTCCCCTCTTCCACGCCGCAATTCAAGCATCAACTCATATTATATCACCGTATAAACCAGAGGAGTTTTCGGTGATGGGTGCAACTACGTTAATTAACGGTGTTAAAAATGCTCGTCTGAGCCGCCTTGGACGATCTGAGCCTATCCGCTTTTTAGGGCTATTACCGTCCTTGGTGGATTTAGGTCGTGGTCTACACGAGGAAACGATAGCCGAGGTGATGTCAGACTTTCCAGATAGTCATTTCCCCGAAGGTATGATGATTACCAATACTACAGCCATATCGAGTCGTCAGCGCAAGAACACGCAAAAACCCGACTCCATCTTTTCATTACCTCCATCACAAATGGTGCGTAAACGCTGTGACCCAATATTCGCGCATATCAAAAAGGAGGTCTTGGGCAATGACTAACGACACTAATGATCAAACTGCTGTCACTAACGGTGACACCACTGAAAGCCAAAAGAAAAAACGCCGCTTAGGCGGTGCTCGTCAACGGCCCGGAGAAGGCGCTATACAGGGGCTGGCCACCGCTATAAATGAAATGGCTAATACAGATACCTTCTTGCAGCGCAACCAAATAGACGTGCTATTTCTGAAACCCGCCGATATTAAGAAAACGTTCAATGCTCGATTTGTACCTTGCACACTTGATGAATTCTCATCGATATCCTGGCCATCGCTTGAACTTGATGCTGATTCCGCCAAAGCGCTATACCCTGATCTGCTACAGGATAGTGCTTGGTATACCGTTTTATCGTCTAAAGCTCAGGCCGAATTTTTAGAATTTCTCGGTGATATCCATATCAAGGCACAAAGTATATTAAGCAGTCAGCAGATTCAACCGATCACTGCCGAGCGTAAAGACCCCGATTCTAAAGAAGCTTATATTATCGATGGTGAGCGCCGTACTTTATCGGTGCTGTATTCAAAAGGTGCAATCCCATATATTAAAGCACAAATATTCGGGCACTCATTAAGTGATGCCGAGCGTGCCAAGCTCAAAGATGAAGCGAACCTATTTGCACCATTAAAAGCCGCTGAATTGATTGACTCCAAACTGGCCAGGATAATTGCTGAGCCAAGATTAATGGAAATGCCCGTTAGATCACTGGGTACCGAACTAAAAATTAACCGTAATTACGTCACCGTGATAAAAGGGATTTATACCCACCACCAGCGAGATAAGCTGTTAAGCAGAATTAGAGCCGAGTCACTGGTTTGGGACGATGTTCGTTATTTAATGGAACATGGTGTTGACGCTATCATCCCTCGTCAACAGGGTGTGTCACCAACCGCGACAGAAAAAACAGCTGCCGAAAAAATCAAAACGGCTCCTGTAGTCAGCAAGTTAACCGAACAATTATCAAGCATCGGTAAGCGCATGGAAAACTCTCTAGGGTACAAGTGTCGTTTAAGCCATAACCCACGTAAATCCCAAGTTAAAGTGACCATCAACTGCCCACAGGAGCAACTAGACAAATTGCTTGAAAGCCTAGGCATTAATGTAAGTAGTGAGGATCAATGACTGTGAGTGTAATGCCCATAAAGCGAAAGCTTATTCTGGGGGCTAAGACAGCCTCCACCAAACGCTTATCAATACGCCTGAATAACCATGACACCACGATCGCTGAATTAGAACAACGTATGGAAGAGGAGGGCTATGGTCCACGGATGCGGTCACGCTGGATCAGCGAAGCTATTGCTCAGTTAGGGAAATTTGCCAAAAATGAAACAGCTGAAGACTGGCAGTACTATATGAATATCAGTAAGCAAAATACCACCGGATCACCTACCTTTAAAGTGGTGTTAACCGGCGCTCAAGCCATTGCCACCTACACCGATTTACTTGCTCGCTATGAAAAGCAGGGCTTAGGCGACGATGGTGCAACCCGATTAATAAACGTTGCAATATCAACCCGCTTATCAAGAGCACCGAATAAAATAACCAAGTAGGGCGGTTACGGATAACTCCCTATTGAATAAACCTTCCTATCCAAGAAACTCATCTCCCTAAAACCGCACGATCCTTGTTGTCACCGTTAGTGACAACGACTATCAGCCCTGATAGAAACTAACGGGGCTTTTATCAGTAAAATAAGCAATTGCATCTTTCATTACCTTATAACTCTGCCTAATTCACTATAGTAAGAAAGTTATCAACCCATTTCATGTTTAAACCCCTATCAAAATGGCGATTAGCTAATCACTTCGATGAAAAAATGAACGCAGGAATAAAAAAACAGATTAAATGCATACAATAGCCTAGAAATAATTTTGCCCGTAAACCTTGTTGCATAAGGGTATTAACGAAAATTAAGACATAAACCGATGCAATAGGTAGATAAAGGAAGAAAAGAAGAACCCCGTATTTCACGCTAAGACGATGCAACAGGTAACGATATTAAGAATTAAGCCGATGCAATAGCTTAAAACCTTTAATCATTGGAGTTATGCACAAGACCTAATACCTTAAGCTGTACAATAGGGCACTAAACAGATGCAATAGGGGTGCTAACAGATGCAATGGGGGCTTAAAACGATGCAACAGGTAGGGATAAAGATGCAATGGGCTACCAGCAAGATGCAATAGGTAAAATAGCAGTGTAAGTCATTGATATATAAGAGGAAAAAAACCTATATTAGGTTATATAAGATTATACTTACTTTATTAATATTAAATTAAGTATTACTAATATGGTGTTTGACAGAATGATATAAGTGCAATAGGCTATGACCTATTCACCAATGAACGCATCGACTAGCTCTAATGACTGGAACAAAAAAACTAACAAAAGAAGGTGTTCAAGTCACACTCACCCCTAAAGCCATAAGTCAGGGGGAATTGATAGACCGTCTCGAAACCATACGCCCCTCACAAAGAAAGTTTTTAAAAACATTATTAGAGGTAGCAACAAAACAAGCTAACAAAACTCCAGACCAATCAATAACACTTACACGTTCAGTAATACAATACGCATTAGCCGAAAAAAAATTAGGCAGTAGTCCTAGCATGATTTCACGTCATCTAGGTTATCTAGAAAAAGAGGGCGTCGCTATTGCCGAACGTGAACGGTCTCATAACGGTAGTACCGCTGTACATTTCCATATTGCAGACTTTTTCTTGTTAATGAATCTACCTTCGATTACTAAAAAGCATACTGATGGTACTGCAGTCACAAACCGATGGAATAGCAAACGAGTTAAAGAGGAAAGAGGTGTACTGCGAGCTCGCGAAGATCACCACCTGCTAGATTCAACCGATCACTTAAAAATCCTGATCCATGAAAAAATATTCAATGGTGTGCTCGATAGTGCTGTCCGTTTATCCTATCGAGACTCTCGAACTAAACTGATCGAGTGCACCTACCTATATCAGGGTAGTCCCTTATATATAACAACCTCTTGTTCAAGTGAAGAAGACAGCGAAATTATGGCATCACCTGATCAACGGGTTATGCGAGCACTTAACAGCTTATGTCGTCGATCATTACAACGTCATCTGCAAAAAGCGCGGGAAACCTTAGGCTATGATGTCGTTGATGAATGGGACGATACCGCAGTTATGCGGTCTATCCCGAATTTGTTCTCAGTGGATGTCAACGATCTATGCCGGCTAATGCGTTTTCCGGAAAATAGCGATGGTGAACAAGCAGTGGTAGCGATGCTGCGACGTTTGAATGACACCAAGTTTAGCGTTGATTGTCGCTATAACCCCGCTTTTAAGGAGATGTTCAGCGTCAGCGGTATGGGAGATATTATTGAGTTTCGCTATATGCAAAATCTTGAAATCACCCGCATGCCTAAAGAAGTCCGTAGCCAAAATGGTGTAACTCTTACTTTGGTACCACGTTTTTATACCTTTAGCTTAGAACCACGAATTTTTACCTCATTAGTGTTTAATGTCATGGGGCGGTATACCTCCTTGTTTATCAGTCACCCAGAATTAGCTTATGAACGATCAGGCATGGTGCAACGCTTTTATAACTGGGCACGAAGTTATGTAGGGAGCCGTGAGAAAACTAATCTATATTTGGTTGAATACGACTTACAGGATATGCACGAACGCCTATCACCAGCCACACGGGCAGATAACTTCAAACACAACTATTTGAATATGATTGAGCGATTTGTTTTAGACAAACCACTCAGTGAAACCAACCCCAAAGTTACCGCGTTGATCCATGGATACTTTTTGCATATTGATAATAGTGATCCTAAAAAAGGGCCTATGACCCGCATTGAACGTGACCGTAATGACCCGATTGTAGGTGATGATGGTCCCCATCATCGCAAACTACGAGAGCAGGCCGCTTTAGCATTGGATGATCTGGAGGGAGAGTATTGGAATGATCAAGGCTATGATAGCCAAATACCGCTACTCGACGAATGAATAATCGTCAGCAGAGGCAAGCAAGATGATATTAACCCCCATGACTAAGATGAATCTGCGTCAACATGGGCTGACTGACACTGAAGTACAAGCGTACTTTGTACTGTTTACTGCCGCTATCAATATTACTACTACACCTCGTTGGGAAGATGAATTTGTGCGGTACGCCTTGCGTCGATTTTACTCAACAAAAAGTAACAATAAACCCTTGCTCATCGATACAAACTGGATACCGCCAGCAACGATAGTAGAGCAACTAATAGAGGAGGGTATTGATAGGGTATTTATCGAGGATCAAATACCTGTGTTTCGGCTATACTGGCGCGAAAAAGGTATGCCGCGCATCTCTTACGGACAAACTTTCTACGCTTATATTAAGCGCAGCTGGGGTCGAGATAGACCGATATCTATGAATAAACAATGGCAACCCAGTAAACATGTAATCGATATTCTGAGCAAACAATTTCCTCACGTCGATATCGGCCTGGCGGTATTGGAATTTCGCTTATTTTGGGGAGAGCAAAACAAAGAGCTTTCAGCGGAAGAATGGAATAAGCAATTTAAAATATTTGTTAAGAAAGAAGCTTTGGCTATCTCATTATAATGACATTGGCCAGTACGTTACGAGTAGATCCATTTTTCTTGTGTCTATGAACTAGAAAAGTAAAAATTCACTAAAAATCAATTAAAGGTAACGGAAAAAGCCAAAAGCATAACAATCAACGTTGGTTGCTTTAAATATCGGTCGAGTGTAGTTAAGTTGTTGGTAATTTTTTCCTATAAAAATTATGGAAGTAAAAACGGTAGAATTAAGTATTAATGAAAAAACTATTGTTGTTTCTGCGGCAACAACAAGAGCTGCTTTAATTGAACTGTTAGGTGAGCCGGATGAAATCAACGGTATCTCTGATGAAGTTAAAAAAGGTAATATTCTAATTTATGTGGATACTGAATTTCATTTCTTAGGAGATGCTAGTACAGATAATCTTGCACTGATTTACCAAGAAATGGATATAGATGGAGAACGATATCCGGAGTATTCAATAAAGTTGAAATAGAAATGTTATTTAAGTTTTATGTATAACGATTACTCTGACATATAAATTTAATAACCAAGAGACAAGGAAGAATAATTACGATTAAAAATCGAGTATTTCCCAGCAATCAAGT
>Ga0172382_10002108_pt1 | contig 33965 bp, 34 predicted proteins | sample Leawel138RmetaG_FD_122245 | JGI IMG/M metagenome (GOLD analysis project Ga0172382, IMG submission 122245) | Leachate microbial communities from a municipal landfill in Southern Ontario, Canada - Leachate well 138R metaG | ecosystem: Engineered > Solid waste > Landfill > Unclassified | place...
CACCGGGCGCGCGTTGCCGATATGCGCCCGGTCATAGACCGTGGGGCCGCAGACATACATCCGCACATTGGCGGGGTCGAGCGGCGCGAACGCCTCCTTGCGGCGGGTCCGGGTGTTGTGGAGCCTGATCTCGGTCACGGTATCCCCCAAAGCGGCGCACATCCCGCGGCGGGCTTAGCGTGTTCGATCCGGGTTGGAAACAGAAAGAACGGCCCGCCGACACATGTCAGCCGGTAATGCAGATGCAGATGGCGCAGCGCGTTCTCATGGGGGTTTCCTAACCGATATGCGGCCCCCCGCCAAGGGGGCCGCGCCCGGCGCGCGTCCGGGTCAGGAAAATCGTGCTCAGAAATCGACCGTGACCGCGACGCCGCGCTCGACGGCCATATCCACCGCCCGCGCGGCCACGGCAAGATCCTGCAACCCGACCCCGGTGCCGTCGAACAGCGTCACCTGATCGGCCGAGACCCGCCCGGGATGCGCGCCGGTCAGCACCGCGCCGATCGGGGTGATCGCATCCGCGCCGATCAGCCCCGCGCCCACGGCGTGCTGCGCCTCGCCGATACTCACCGCCTGCGCCACCTCGTCGGTGAAGACCGAGGCACGGGCGAGGATCGCCGCATCGACCTCCTGCTTGCCTTTCGTATCGGTGCCCATGCAGGCCAGATGCGTGCCGGGCCGGACATGGGCATCCAGCACGATGGGCGCGAAGCTCGACGTGATGGTGACGATCACATCCGCCTGCGCGCCCAGCGCCTCCAACTCCACCGCCTCGAACGGCAGCCCCAGCTCGGCAGCGGTCCCGGCCAGCCGGGGCAGCATCTCGGGATGCGGGTTCCAGCCCACCACCTTCTCGAAGGCTCGCACCCGCGCCGCCGCCCGCATCTGGAACGCCGACTGGTGCCCGGCCCCGACCATGCCCAGCACCTTCGCATCCTTCCGCGCCAGCCGGTCGATGGAGACGGCCGAGGCGGCGGCGGTGCGCAGCGCGGTCAGCAGGTTGCCCCCCACCATCGCGCTGGCCTGCCCGGTGTCGGGGTCGAACAGCACCACGGTGGACTGGTGGTTCGGCAGCCCCTTGTCCATGTTCCCCGGCCAGTAGCCGCCGGACTTGAGCCCCAGCACCCCCCCGGCCCGGTCGAAGCCCGACTTGAAGCCGTAAAGCGCATCGGCATGGCCGATGGCCTCGCGGATCACCGGGAAATTGCAGGCATCCCCCCGCGCCATGGCGGCGAAGACGGCCTCGACCGCCTCCTGCGCGGCCTCGGGCGAGACGAGATCGGCGATCAGCCGTTCGGGGACGATGATCATGCTGCTCCCTCCGGGCCGAAGCCCATTCCATTTTCTGTCTTCAAATATCCCCGCCGGAGGCTCCCGCACTCGCCGCAAGAGCCCCCACCGGGGTCAGGCTCAATACGCCTTGCCGCGCGCGCTCACCGGCCAGAGCGTCTCGACCTTGCCGTTCCGCACCCCCACATACCAGTCGTGCACGTTGCAGGTCGGGTCGCAATGCCCCGGCACCAGCCGCAGCTTTTCGTTGACCTTCAGCACCCCCTGCGGGTCGTCGATCACCCCGTGCTCGTCCGAACACTTGATGTATTTCACGTCGTCGCGCCCATAGATGAAGGGCAGGCCGCTATCCACCGACTGCGCCTTGAGCCCGGCATCGACCACCGCCAGATGCGGCTTGGCGTGGCTCATCACCGAGGTCAGGATGAACAGCGCGTTCTCCCATTCTCCCGCGTCGATCCGGTTCCCGTCACGGTCGAGGATGCGGCCGTAATCCGCGTCCATGAAGGCGTAGGAACCGCATTGCAATTCATTGTAAACGCCGGAATTGCTCTCGAAGTAATAGCTGCCGGTGCCGCCGCCCGAGACCAGTTCCGGCTCCAGCCCCTCGGCTTTCAGCGCCTCGACAGCATCCTTCACCTGGGCGATGGCGATATCCAGCTTGGCCTTGCGGTCCTCGAAGCTGTCGATGTGCTGCATGGCGCCCTGATAGGCCTGCAATCCGGTGAACTTCAGCCCCGGCGCGGCGTCGATGGCCTTGGCGATCTCGACCACCGCGGGCGTGGTGGTGACACCGCAACGGCCCGCGCCGCAGTCGATCTCCACGAAACATTCGATGGTGGTGCCGTGCTTCACCGCCGCCGCCGACAGGTCGGCCACGTTCGCCACGTCATCGACACAGGTGATGATCCGCGCACCCAGCTTCGGCAGCCGGGCCAGCCGGTCGATCTTGGCCGGATCGCGCACCTGGTTCGACACGAGGATATCCCTGATCCCGCCGCGGGCGAAGACCTCGGCCTCCGACACCTTCTGGCAGCACACCCCCACGGCGCCGCCCAGCGATTCCTGCAACTTCTGCACATCCACCGACTTGTGCATCTTGCCGTGCGAGCGGTGCCGCATCCCGTGCGCCTTGGCGTAGTCGCCCATCTTGCGGATGTTGCGTTCCAGCGCGTCGAGGTCGAGGATCAGGCACGGGGTCTGGATATCCGCCTCGTCCATCCCCGGCAGGGCGGGCACGTCGTAGCCGACTTCCAGCCCGTCGAAATTCGTCTGTGCGTTCATGGTGTTTCCTCCTTAACCCTGCATCCAGGGCAGCCTGTCCAGATCGACGTTGCCGCCGGTGACGATGATGCCGACGCGTTTGCCCGCGAAGACCTCCGGGTTCTTCAGCACCGCCGCCAGCGGCACGGCGCTCGAAGGTTCCATCACGATCTTCAGCCGGGCCCAGATCAGCTTCATCGCGTCGATGATCTCCTGTTCCGAAACGGTCAGGATATCGCTGACGTGGCGGCTGACGAAATGCCAGGTGAGTTCCTTGAGCGGCACCTTGAGCCCGTCCGCCACCGTCACCGGCGCGTCGTCGGCGATGATGTGCCCGGCGCGGAAGCTGCGGGCGGCGTCGTCGGCCTGTTCGGGCTCGGCGGCGTAGATCGCCATGCCCGGCGCGTCATGCGAAAGCGTCAGGCAGGTGCCCGACACCATGCCGCCGCCGCCAATGGGCGCGATCACCGCGTCGAGCCCGTCCACCTGCCCGATCAACTCGCGCGCGCAGGTGGCCTGTCCGGCGATCACCCGGGGATCGTTGTAGGGATGCACGAATTCGGCGCCGGTTGCGGCCTCGACCCGGGCGAAGACCTCCTCGCGGCTCGATGTCGAGGGCTCGCATTCGGTGATGATCCCGCCATAGCCCCGCACCGCGTCCTTCTTGGCCTGCGGCGCACTGCGCGGCATGACCACATGGCAGGGGATGCCGCGCCGCCCGGCGGCGTAGCTCAGGCTCAGCGCGTGGTTGCCGCTCGAATGCGTCGCCACGCCCTTCGCGGCCAGATCGTCGGAAAGCCCGAACACCGCGTTCGAGGCGCCCCGCACCTTGAATGCCCCGGCCTTCTGGAAGTTCTCGCATTTGAAGAACAGCTCCGCCCCGGCCAGCCGGTCGATGAAGGCCGATGTCAGCACCGGCGTGCGGTGCACATGCGGCGCGATCCGCTCATGCGCGGCGATCACATCGTCATAGGTCGGAATATGCATCTCGCCCGGTTCCCTCATTTCTCCCGCGCCCTCGACTTCATCTTGCCCGAAATACTCATTCCACGGATGTTGCAGGCACCCCGGCCCGAGCAGGCGCGCTCACGCCGCCGCCCGCGCCGGTTCCGCCCCCGTCGCGCGGTAGTATTCCTGCGCCGCCGCGACGCCCGAGCCCAGCTTCACCGGCCAGCCCAGGTCGGCCATGCACATCTCGGCCGTGGCAAGCCCGGCAAGCACCATCACCTCGGTCAGCATCCCCAGATGGCCGATGCGGAACACCTTGCCCGCGACCTCACCGAGGCCGACCCCGAAGGCGACGCCGTATTTCTCGGCCGCCAGCTTGACCAGATCGGTGCCGTTGCAGCCCGCGGGCACGGTGACCGCGGTGACGGTATCCGAATACAAGTCCGGCGAGGCCGCGAAGGGCGTCATCCCCCAGCCGGCGACGGCGCGGCGCACGCCCTCGGCCAGCCGGTGGTGCCGGGCATAGACCGCTTCCAGCCCCTCGTCCTCCAGCATCTCGATCGACCGCGCCAGCCCGGCGATCAGCCCGACCGCGGGGGTATAGGGATAGCCGCCCGTCTCGTAGGTCCGCAGCATGTCGCGGAAGTCGAAGAAGGTGCGCGGGAGCCGCGCGGTCTCCATCGCCGCCAGCGCCCTGGGCGAGACGCCGAGGATCGCCAGACCCGCGGGCAGCATGAAGCCTTTCTGCGAGCCGGCCACGGCGATATCCACGCCCCAGCCCGCCATGTCGAAGGGCATGGACGCAATCGACGACACCCCGTCGACGAACAGAAGCGCCCCGTGCCCGGCCCGGTCCATCGCGGCGCGGATGCCGCCGATGTCGGACCGCACCCCGGTCGCGGTCTCGTTATGGGTGGCCAGCACCGCCTTGATCCGGCCCTCGCGGTCGGCGGCCAGCGCCGCCTCGATCTCCGCGAGCGGCGCGCCCTGCCCCCAGGGGGTCTCGATGATCTCGACCTTCAGCCCGTGGCGCTGGCACATGTCGATCCAGCGGTGCGAGAACATGCCGAACCGCGCCGCCAGCACCGTGTCGCCGGGCGAGAGCGTGTTGGTGATCGCCGCCTCCCAGCCGCCGGTGCCGGTCGAAGGCAGCAGGATGACCTCCCCCTCGCCCATCTTCAGCACCCGCTTGACCCCGGCCACGGCGGGCCGGAACAGCCGCCCGAAGGCCGCCGAGCGGTGGTCGATGGTGGGCAGGTCGCAGGCTTTGCGAATCGCCTCGGGCATATTGGTCGGGCCGGGGATGAAAACCGGATTCTGGAACGACATCGCTGATCCTCCGTCAGAGCTTGCAGGCACATTAGAATCGCCCCCGGTATTTTTTCAATTTTTTCGGTTTTATTTTTCGTTATGTGAAAAAATAGGATTTCCCATTGCAAAACAGAGGTAAAGCATTTTTCATATGCCGGAGCATCTTTTCATGGACCATCTGAAAGCCCCCGGAATGGCCGAATCCCCCCGCCCGCGCGGCCGTCCGCGCAGCTTTCACGACAAGACCGGACAGAACACGGTGCAGTCACTCGACCGGGCGCTCGGGCTTCTGGACCTGCTCGCCGCCGGGCCGGGGCTGACGCTCTCCGAACTCGCCGTGCAAGCCGGGCAGTCGCCCGCCACGGTCTACCGGGCGCTGGTCACGCTGCAATCGCACGGCATGGTGGAACAGGAGGAGCCGGGCCAGATCTGGCATATCGGCTCGGGCGCGTTCCGGGTGGGCTCGGCCTTCCTGCGCCGCACCAAGGTGGTGGAGCGCGCGCGCCGGCCGATGGACGAGCTGATGCGCGCCACCGGCGAGACCGCCAACCTCGGCGTCGAATCGGGCGACGAGGTGCTGTTCCTGTCGCAGGTCGAAACGCATGAGGCAATCCGCGCCTTCTTCCCGCCCGGCACCAAGGGGCCGATGCATGTCTCGGGCATCGGCAAGGCGCTGCTGGCATGGTATCCGCCGGACCGGGTACGCGGCATCACCGCCCGCCGGGGCCTGCCCGGCTTCACCGGCCGCTCGCTGACCAGCGCCGAGGCGCTGACCGCCGATCTCGCCGCCACCCGCGCCCGCGGCTTCGCCATCGACGATCAGGAGCGCGCCGAGGGGATGCGCTGCATCGCCGCGCCGATCTTCAACGCCCATGGCGAGCCGGTGGCGGGGCTCTCAGTCTCCGGCCCCGCCTTCCGCATGGGGCTGGAGGGCGCCGGGGCGATCGGGGCGCGGGTGCGCGCTGCGGCCGACAGCGTGACCGAGGCCACCGGCGGGCAGCGGCCATGAGCGCGCCGATCCTGACCGTGACGCTGAACCCGGCGCTCGACATCTCGGCCTCGGTCGGCCGGGTGGTGCCGGGGCCGAAGCTGCGGCTCGGCCCGCCGCGCCACGACCCGGGCGGCGGCGGGGTCAATGTGGCGCGGGCGGTGGGCCTCTTGGGCGGGCAGGCGCGGGCCTTCGTGGCCTTGGGCGGGGTGGCCGGGGCGCAGCTCGCGGCGCTTCTGGCCGGGGAAGGGGTCGAGGTGATCCCCTTCCCCGGCCCCGGCGAGACCCGGCAGAGCCTGACGGTGACCGAGGCCGGGACCGGCGCAGAATACCGTTTCGTGCTGCCGGGGCCGGAGTGGGACCCGGGCATGGCCGAAACCGCGCTGGCGGCGCTGGCGCAGGCGGCCGGGCCCGGCGCAGTGGTGGTGCTCTCGGGCAGCCAGCCGCCGGGGGTGGCTGCGGATTTCCCCGCCCGGCTCGGCGCGGCGCTGCCGGGCGCGCGGCTGATCGTCGATACCTCCGGCCCGGCGCTGGCGCGGCTGCTGGCGCCGCCGCCGGGCGACGCCGCGCCCGAGATGCTGCGGCTCGATCAGGCCGAGGCCGCGACGGCGGCGGGCCATCCGCTCGCCACCCCCGCCGACAGCGCCGCCCTGGCCGAACGGCTGGCCGCCCGGGGCGTGGCGCGGGTGGTGGTGGTGGCGCATGGGGCCAAAGGGTCGGTGCTGGCGGGCGGCGGACAGCGGCTGCACGGTATCCCGCCCCCGGTGACGGTGGACAGCAAGGTCGGCGCGGGCGACAGCTTCACCGGCGGTTTCGCACTGGCGCTGGCGCGGGGAGACAGCCTGCCCGAGGCACTGCGGCTGGGCACCGCGGCCGCAACGGCGGCGGTCACGACGGGCGGCACCGGGTTGTGCCCACGGGCGCTGACCGAGGAGCTTTTGGCGGGATGCCGGGTGCAGGATGTATGAGGAACATTCTGTAATCCACTGTTATAAAATCAATATATGAACACGCGGCAGGAGGTGCCTTCCACAACAGAGGGCAGCGGCCGACCGCGGGTGGCCGCTCCGACGGTTGTCGTCTGGCAGTTTATGGTGCCGAATACCCCGACCTCTGTGCGTGTCGAAACGTTGCAATAGCGGCCGCCCGTGCGGGCGGTCGGCCGCTGCCCGGCGGCGCTTACGCGCCTTGATTCCGGGCGGGGGGTTGCCCTTGGGCCTTCCCGTTAACCCGACACATGAATATTTAGCCGCAACAGGCTGATATCAATCCGAAATCACCCATCATCCCTCCAGCGGTTCACAAGCGGATAGCGCCGGTCGAGCCAGAAGGCCCGGTGCGTCAGCCTCGGTCCCGGTGCCGACTGGAAGCGTTTGTATTCGCTGGTGTAAATCAGATGTTCGACCCGTTTCACCGTGGCGCGGTCGAAACCCGCCACCACCAGATCGGCCACCGAAGCATCCCGGTCCACCAGCCCTTCCAGAATGGCATCGAGCACCTCGTAGGGCGGCAGGCTGTCCTCGTCCTTCTGGTCGGCGCGCAACTCGGCCGAGGGCGGCTTGTCGATCACCCTTGGCGGGATCACCTCGCCCGCCGGGCCGCGCATCCACGGCCGGTGATTGGCGTTGCGCCAGCGGCAGGCGGCGAACACCCGTGTTTTATACATATCCTTCAGCGGGTTGTAGCCACCGGCCATATCGCCGTAGATCGTGGAATACCCCACCGCGACCTCGGACTTGTTGCCGGTGGTCAGCAGCATCGCCCCGGTCTTGTTCGACAGCGCCATCAGCAGCAGCCCGCGCAGCCGCGACTGGATGTTCTCCTCGGTCAGGTCGGGGGGCAGCCCGGCGAAGAACGGCTCCAGCACCTCGGCCACCGCGTCCTGCGGGCCGGTGATCGGCAGGGTGTCCAGCGCGCAGCCGAGCCGCGCCGCCACCGCTTCGGCATCCTCCAGCGATTCGGGGGTGGTGAAGCGCGAGGGCAGCATGACGCAGCGCAGGTTCTCCGCCCCCACCGCATCCGCCGCCACCGCCGCCACCGCCGCCGAATCGAGCCCGCCCGAAAGCCCGAGCAAGACCCGCGAGAAGCCCGACTTGCGCAGATAGTCGCGCAGGCCCCGCACCATGGCGTGATAATCGGCCTCCAGCGTGTCGGGCAGCAGCGCCTTCGGCCCCGGTCCGGCCCGCCAGCCCTCGTCCGTGCGGGTGAAATCGACCGTGGCCAGCCCGTCCTCGAACGCGGGCATCTGCATCATCAGCGCGCCGCCGGGATTCAGCACGAACGACGCGCCGTCGAACACCTGATCGTCCTGCCCGCCGGTCATGTTGAGGTAGACCAGCGGCAGCCCGGTCTCGACCACCCGCGCCACCATCAGGGTCATGCGCATGTCCTGCTTGCCGCGCGCATAGGGCGAGCCGTTCGGGACCAGCAGGATCTCGGCCCCGGTCTCCTCCAGCGTCTCGCAGATGTCCGGGTGCCAGGCGTCCTCGCAGATGGGCGTGCCGACCCGCACGGGGCCGATCCGGTAGGGCCCGGAGGGCGGGCCGGGGGCGTAGAGGCGCGGCTCGTCGAACACCTCGTATCCGGGCAGGTGATGCTTGCGCATGGTGGCGATGATCCGCCCGCCCGCAAGCACATGCCAGGCGTTCCAGACCCGGCCCTCGGCAAGGACCGGCGCGCCGATCCCCAGCGCCGGGCCATCGGCGCAATCGGCGGCAAGCGCGGCAAGCGCCGTGGCGACCGAGGCGAGAAACGCCGGTTTCAACACCAGATCCTGCGGCTGGTAGCCCGACAGGAACATCTCGGGCAGCGCCAGCATGTCGGCGCCTTCGGCCCTGGCCCGCGCCCAGGCCGCCCGCGCGGCGGCGGCATTCCCCGCCAGATCGCCCAGCACCGGGTCGAGTTGCCCCAGCATGAGGCGGAAACGCTCGGCCATTGCTTGTCCCCCGTCCTGTCTGCCGTCCAGTCTGCCGCTTGCTGTCTAACAGAACCATGCGCGGGGAAAAGCCGATTGCACGGCCCCGCACCCTGCCCCGGCCCACCCCGAAGCTTGCCAGCCCGGGGCCGGGCGATTAGGTTTCCACCCCGGAAACGGGAACGGAAAACGGCCGGATCGGGCCGCAAGGGGGCACAGGCGTGGTGGGCAGAACGGCAAGGCGTGCAAGGGGTGCGGCGGCGGTGCTGGCAATGCTGCTGGCGACGGGCGCGGCGGCGCAGGGCGGCGATGTCGTCATCAAGCAATACGACGACGGCTCGGTCTACGAGGGCACCTTCCGCGACGGCCGCCAGCACGGCCACGGCAGCTACCGGCTACCGAACGGCTACGAATACACCGGCGACTGGGAAGACGGCGAGATCCGCGGCGAGGGCGTGGCGCGGTTCCCGAACGGTTCGGTCTACGAGGGGGCGTTCGCGGCCGGCAAGCCCGAGGGCGAGGGCCGGATCACCTTCGCCGACGGCGGCACCTACGAGGGCCAGTGGTCCGACGGCCAGATGACCGGCGCGGGCGTGGCGCGCTATGCCAACGGCGTGGTCTATACCGGCGATTTCGTCAACGCGATCCACCATGGCGAGGGCACGATGGAAAGCCCCGGCGGCTATGTCTACGAGGGCGGCTGGGTCGAGGGCACCAAACACGGCACCGCGAAGATCACCTATCCGGACGGCACGGTCTACGAGGGCGGGATCGAGAACGGCCAGCGCGCGGGCGAGGGCACGCTGACCATGCCCGACGGGCTGACCTACACCGGCCAGTGGCGCGACGGCCAGATCGACGGCGAGGGGCGGCTGACCCAGGCGAACGGCGATGTCTACGAGGGCACTCTGGTCAACGGCGAGCGGCAGGGCCGGGGCCGGGTCAGCTATGCCGACGGCTCGGTCTACGAGGGCGAGTTCGTGCGCGACCACCGCCACGGGCAGGGATCGTTCCGCGGCCCGGACGGCTATCACTACGAGGGCCAGTGGCGCATGGGCCGCATCGCCGGGACCGGCCGTGTGACCTACCCGGACGGCTCGGCCTATGCGGGGGAGTTCGCCGACGACGTCGCCCACGGGCGCGGGATCATCACCTATCCCGACGGCTCGACCTACGAGGGCGAATGGCGCGCGGGCACGATCGAGGGCGAGGGCGTGGCGCGCTATGCCTCCGGTCTGGTCTACGAGGGGGAGTTCCAGGACGCGCAGAACCACGGCCAGGGCGTGATGACCTATCCGGACGGCTACCGCTACGAGGGCGAATGGCGCATGGGCCAGCGCCACGGCGAGGGGGTGGCGACCTATGCCGACGGCACGGTCTATCGCGGCGGATTCGCGGCGGGCCAGCGCGAGGGCGCGGGCGTGATCGAGATGGCCGACGGCTTCCGCTACGAGGGAAGCTGGGCGGCGGGCGAGATGGACGGCGAGGGCGTGGCCACCTATCCGAACGGCGATGTCTATGAAGGCACCTTCCGCAACGGCCGCAGGCAGGGGCAGGGCGTGCTGCGCTATGCCTCGGGGCAGGAGGCGCGCGGCGAATGGACCGACGGCTTCCTGACCGCCCCGGCGGCGGAAGAAGTGTCGGAAGACGGGGCGGAGGACGGGAACGAATAGCCCCCCGGGCGCCGCGCGGGTTGCGGATGCGGGACCGGGGGCCGTCTGTCCCCGGCCGCCGGCCGACCGCCCTCTGTGGTGACAGGTTGCCCCCGGCCGGGTGAACAGCCGGGTCCGTTTCAGGCGGCCGGTCGCCGGATCCGCCCGGCCCCGGCCATGCCCCGCACCGGACGATGGATTTTCCGTCACGCCCGGCGTAAGAAATACCGTCGCGGACGCTGCGGATGCAGGGGGCCGCGCGGGGCGGCGGACCGGGGCCCGGCAGACTGAAACCCGGCAGGGCACAGAACACAGGACGAGAGGGCGGCGCATGGCGGTGGGGGTGTTCGATTCGGGGCTCGGGGGGTTGACGGTGCTCGACGCGGCGACGCGGCGGCTGCCGGACCTGCCCTTCGCCTATTACGGCGACAACGCCCATACCCCCTACGGCGTGCGCGATGCCGACGACATCTACGCCCTGACCTGCAAGGGCGTCGCGCGGCTCTGGGACGAGGGCTGCGACCTGGTGATCCTGGCCTGCAACACCGCAAGCGCGGTGGCGCTGCGGCGGATGCAGGAGACATGGGTGCCGCCCGGCAAGCGCGTGCTCGGGGTCTTCGTGCCGCTGATCGAGGCACTGACCGAACGGCAATGGGGCGACAACTCTCCCCCGCGCGAGGTGGCGGTCCGGCATGTGGCGCTGTTCGCCACCCCGGCCACGGTCTCGTCGCGCGCGTTCCAGCGCGAACTGGCGTTCCGCGCCATCGGCGTGGACGTGGAGGCCCAGCCCTGCGGCGGCGTGGTCGATGCGATCGAACAGGGCGACGAGATGCTGGCCGGGGCGCTGGTGCGCAGCCATGTCGAGGCGCTGAAACGCCGGATGCCGCACCCGGAGGCGGCGATCCTCGGCTGCACCCATTACCCGTTGCTGGAGGACACGTTCCAGGAGGCGCTCGGCCCCGAGGTCAAGGTGTTCTCGCAGGCCCGGCTGGTGGCGGAAAGCCTGGCCGACTACCTGCTGCGGCGACCCGAATTCGTCGGCCCGGGGTCGGAGACCGCCTTCCTCACCACCGGCGATCCGCGCAGCGTCTCGGACATGGCGACCCGGTTCCTGCGTCGGCCGATCCCGTTCCGCGCCGCCTGACCCCGCCCCGCGTGACGTCGCGGCAGGCCGCCGCGCCGCCCCTTGCCCGGACCCCGGCGCGTCGCTAGATGCAACGGGTCGTTCATTCACCATTGCCCGGATACCGCCATGCACAGCCCCGCCCTTCTCCGTTCCGCCGCCGCCGCGACCCTGCTGGCGCTCGCCGCACCGCTCTCGGCCGCCACGCTGCACGAGCAGGACATGCCCGGCGGGGCCTTCTCGCCGCTGTGGTCGGAACCGACCGAGGTGGGGGCGGGCGTGAGCGCCGTGGCCGGGACCGGCAGCCAGAACGTCTACGACAATTTCCTGTTCACCGGGCTTGCGGCGGGCGCGCAGCAGATCGTGCTCGATTTCCTCGCCCCCGGCCCGGTGGGCGACAGCTATTCCGCCGGGCTGACGGTGTTCTACAAGTTCACGCCCTTTCTGTGGGGGTGGGACGGAACCCAACTCGGCACCGTGCAGCTCTACCCGCACCACTCGACGGACAGGCTGACGCTCGACCTCGGCGAGGGGTTCGCGGGCGATCTCCATCTCGCGCTGAACTTCACCCATGGCGAGATGGCCTATAACATCGCGCTGCCCGGCTCCTCCACCCCCGCGCCGGTACCGCTTCCGGCCGGGATGCTGCTGCTCGGCACGGCGCTCGGCGGGCTCGGGTTTGCGGCGCGGCGCCGCCGGAAGCCCGCGGACGGTTGAATTCCCCCGTCCCCGGCGCTAGTCGGTGGCCATAGGCCAACCGGGCGGAAAGGGGAACAGGGATGAGCCATCGCATCGCGATTCTCGGGGCTTCGGGTTATACGGGGGCGGAGCTGGTCCGCCTGATCGCCACCCACCCCTCCATGCGCATCGCCGCACTGACCGCCGACCGCAAGGCGGGGCTGCCGATGGCCGAGGTCTTTCCCTTCCTGCGCCACCTCGACCTGCCGGTGCTGAAGCGGATCGAGGAGATCGACTTTTCGCAGATCGACCTTGCCTTCTGCGCCCTGCCCCATGCCACCACCCAGACGGTGATCGCCGCCCTGCCGCGCGATCTGAAGATCGTCGATCTGTCCGCCGATTTCCGGCTGCGCGACCCGGCGGATTACGAAAAATGGTATGGCCAGCCCCATGCCGCGCCCGATCTCCAGCGCGAAGCCGTCTATGGGCTGACCGAATTCTACCGCGACGAGATTCGCGCCGCCCGGCTGGTCGCGGGCACCGGCTGCAACGCCGCGACCGGGCAATATGTCGTCCGGCCGCTGATCGAGGCGGGGGTGGTCGATCTTGACGAGATCGTGATCGACCTCAAGGCCGGGGTCTCGGGCGCGGGGCGCAGCCTGCGGGAAAACCTGCTGCATGCCGAACTGTCCGAGGGCACCCATGCCTATGCCGCCGGGGGCACCCACCGGCATCTCGGTGAATTCGATCAGGAATTCAGCGCGCTTGCCGGGCGGCCGGTCCGGGTGCAGTTCACGCCGCATCTGACGCCGATGAACCGGGGCATCCTTGCCACCACCTATCTGCGCGGCGATCCGGGTGCGATTCATGCAGCCCTGGCAGCGCGTTACGCAGCCGAGCCCTTCATCAGGGTGCTACCCTTTGGCGCACTCCCCTCGACAAGAGACGTCCGTGGCTCCAATTATGTGCATATCGGCGTCACCGGGGACCGCATCCTGGGCCGAGCCATCGCGGTTGCCGCGCTCGACAACCTTTGCAAGGGGTCTTCGGGTCAGGCGATCCAGAACGCAAACCTGATGTTGGAGGCGGAAGAGACCGCGGGTCTGATGCTGGCACCGGTCTTTCCGTAAAAGGAACATGAAGGGACTGAAGAAGAAACGGCGGGTGCAGATCCTGACGGTCGCGGCGATTGCGCTTACGGTCTCGACCGGGCTGATCGGCTATGCGATGCGCGACGGGATCAACTTCTTCCGCTCGCCCTCCGAGGTGGTGGCCACGCCGCCCGGCCCGAACGAGGTGTTCCGCATCGGCGGCCTTGTGGAAGCCGGGACACTGGTGCGCGGACAGGGCGAGACCATCACCTTCATGGTCACGGACGGCGGCGCCTCGGTGCCGGTGGCCTTCACCGGGGTGCTGCCCGACCTGTTCTCGGAGAACCAGGGCACGGTGGCGACCGGCCGTTTCGTCGAGGGCCTGTTCGTCGCGCATGAGGTGCTGGCCAAGCACGACGAGACCTACATGCCGAAGGAAGTGATCGACGTGCTCAAGGAACAGGGCGTCTACAAGGCCCCCGACATGACCTGACCACGGCGGGCGGCACCGGATGATGCCGCCCACACCCTGCCCGGCGCCCTGTGGCGGGTGCCGGACTGCGGCAGCCTTCTTCCCCCTTGCCCAGAATCCAAGGTGCGTCAGCGGCCCGGGTGGTCGGCCGCCCGCGTCACGCCGGAGGCGCGCCTTCAGCACGATGTCGGTCGCTGCCCCCTGTTGTGAACAACTGCGGGCCTGGGCGGCGGGGGTGGATCGCCCGCCCCAACCTGCAACGACAGAGGGCCGCGCCCGCAACGACCCCGGCGGTGTTGCACCCCCACCGAACGCCGACCAAGGCCGATCTTAACCACCCTGCCCCACCCTGCCCCGGTCGATCCAACCGAACCGGGGGAGCCCATGAAATCCATCTACGAGATCGCGCAGCAGATCGTCGCCCGCGAAGGCGGCTATGTGAACGACCCGGACGACCCCGGCGGCGCGACCAATCACGGGGTCACCATCCACACGATGCGCCGACTCGGGCTTGACCTGAACGGCGACGGGCGGGTGGATACGGCCGATGTGCGGACGCTCGGCCGCGAACAGGCGGTGGATATCTTTGTCGAACACTACTTCACCGACCCGCGGATCGGGGAACTGCCGGGAATCATCCAGGCCAGCGTGTTCGACATGTATGTGAACGCGGGCGCGAACGCGGTGCGGCTGTTGCAGCGGCTGCTGGGCAAGATGGGCTTTCCCGCCGCCGCGGACGGCATCATCGGGCCGCAGACCATCGCCGCCGCGCAGGCGGCTGCCCTTGCCGCGCCGGACCACCTTGCCGACGCCTACGGGATCGAGCGGCGGAACTACTACTACATGCTGGCCGACGCCCGCCCCGCCAGCCGCAAATACGCCCGCAGGCGCGACGGCGGCAAGGGCGGCTGGATCACCCGGGCCGAGGAGTTCATCGACCCCGCCTTCCACCTGTCGGAGGCCGAGCATCGCGCGCGGGTGGCCGCATGGGGCTGATCCGCACATTGTTCGCGCCGCGTTCGGCGGCGGCCATCGGCGGCGCGGTGCGCGAGGTGGCCGAGGTCTTCACCCCCTCCGCCACAAGACGGATGGAGCTTTCGGCCGAGGCGCAGCAGGCCGCGCTGGCCCAGCACGGGGCCGAGTTCACCCATGCCCCGGCGCATTGGTTCGATTCGGTGATCGACGGGCTGAACCGGCTGCCCCGGCCGATGCTGGCGCTGGGAACACTGGGGCTGTTCGTCCACGCCATGGCCGAGCCCGAGGGCTTTGCCCGGCGGATGCACGGGCTGCACCACATCCCCGAACCGCTGTGGTGGCTGCTGGGCGCCATCGTCGCCTTCTACTTCGGCGCGCGCGAAACCCATTATTTCCGGGTCCGCCCGCCCCTGCCGCCCGCGCTTCCGGGTGAGGCCGAAGGCCCCGCAGCCGGGGCCGCCCCCCTGCCCGCCGAGACCACCGGCGCCAACCCGGCACTCGACGCCTGGCGGCACCGGGGCGGCGAGCGCTGAAAAGGCTTTGGCGGAGTCTGTCTTGCGTGTTGGTCAGCAAGGGGCAGAGGCTATCCGGAGCGCAACTTTCACCCGGTGCTCCTTGCCCGGAATCAAGGCGCGGCACGCGCCGCCGGGCAGCGGCCGACCGCCCCTATGGGCGGCCGCTCCTGCAACGTTTCAACACGCACCGAGGTCAGGGTAATCGGCACCATAAACTGCCAGACCACAGCCGTTGCAGCGGCCACCCGCGGTCGGCCGCTGCCCTTATGTCGCAACAGATTGACCTCTGGCATCCATACTGACCGACACCCGAGACAGACACCGCCAAGGCCACCAGGCCGGGCCGCCACGTTTTCGTGACCGGCCTGCCCGCGACCTAGGCGCGCAGGGCATTGGCCACGCCCGCACACAGGGTTATGATCCGCGCATGATCGTAGAACTCGGACATTTCGCCCTGATCCTTGCCCTGGCCATCGCGCTGGTGCAGACCATCGTGCCCCTGATCGGGGCCCACAAGGGCTGGCAAAGCTGGATGGCGGTGGCGGAACCCGCCGCCACGGCGCAATTCCTGCTGATATCCTTTTCCTTCGCGGCGCTGACCTATGCTTTCGTGACCTCGGATTTCTCGGTCGCGCTGGTGGTGAACAACTCGCACACGCTGAAACCGATGATCTACAAGGTCTCGGGCGTCTGGGGGAATCACGAGGGCTCGCTGCTCCTGTGGGTGCTGACGCTGGCGCTGTTCGGGGCCTCGGCCGCGTGGTTCGGCGGCAACCTGCCGCCGGCGCTGCGGGCGCGGGTGCTGGCGGTGCAGGGCTCGATCGGGGTGGCGTTCATCGCCTTCACCCTGTTCACCTCGAACCCGTTCCTGCGGCTGGCGGTGCCGCCGATGGACGGGCGCGACCTCAACCCGCTGTTGCAGGATCCCGGCCTCGCGCTGCATCCGCCGTTCCTCTACCTCGGCTATGTGGGGCTGAGCATGGCGTTCAGCTTCGCCGTCGCCGCCCTGATCGAGGGAAGGGTCGATGCCGCCTGGGGCCGCTGGGTGCGGCCCTGGACGCTGGCCGCCTGGGTGTTCCTGACCATCGGCATCGCGCTGGGGTCGTGGTGGGCCTATTACGAACTGGGCTGGGGCGGGTTCTGGTTCTGGGATCCGGTCGAGAACGCCAGCTTCATGCCCTGGCTGATTTCCGCCGCGCTGCTGCATTCCGCCATCGTGGTGGAAAAGCGCGAGTCGCTGAAAAGCTGGACCATCCTGCTGGCGATCATGGCCTTCGGCTTCTCGCTGATCGGCACCTTCATCGTGCGTTCGGGGATCATCACCTCGGTCCATGCCTTCGCCAACGACCCGGAACGGGGCGTGTTCATCCTGGCGTTCTTCATCTTCTTCACCGGCGGCGCGCTCATGCTCTACGCCGCCCGCGCCGGGGTGCTGGAGGCCAGGGGGGTCTTCGCCCCCGTCAGCCGCGAGGGCGCGCTGGTGATGAACAACGTGCTCCTGGCGGTGGCCTGTTTCGTGGTGTTCATCGGCACAATCTGGCCCCTGGTATCGGAAATGCTGTTCGCCCGCACCCTGTCGGTCGGCCCGCCGTTCTTCAACATGGCCTTCACCCCCTTCGCCGTGGCCATCGCGCTCATTCTGCCGATGGGGGCGATCCTGCCGTGGAAACGCGCGCGGATGCGGGCGGTGCGGCCGCTCATGCCGGTGGCGGTGCTGGCCGTGGCGGTGGCGGGGCTGGTCTGGGCGATACAGACCGGGCAATCCGCGCTGGGTCCGGTGGGCGCGGCGCTGGGGGTCTGGCTGGTGCTGGGCGCACTGACCGACCTGTGGCTGCGCTCGGGGCGCGGCGGGGTGGGCGACCGGCTGCGGCGCATGTTCCGGCTGCCGCGCAGCGACTGGGGCAAGGCGGTGGCCCATGCGGGCGTGGGCGTCACCATCTTCGCCGTCGCCGGGCTGACCGCATGGGAGACCGAGGATATCCGCGTCATGCGGATCGGCGACAGTTTCGAGCTGCGCGGCCATATCGTGACGCTGACCGACGTGCGCGAGGTCGAGGGACCGAACTACCAGTCGGTCATGGCTTTCATGGACGTGCGACACGGCAACCACAGTTTCACCGTCACCCCGGAAAAGCGCGTCTATCCGGCGGCGGGGATGCCCACGACCGAAGCGGGCATCCGCTACGGGCCATGGCGCGACGTCTATCTGGTGATCGGCGACGAGCAGGACGGCGGCGGCTGGGCGGTGCGCAGCTACCTCAAGCCCTTTGCCAACTGGCTCTGGGCCGGCTGCATCCTGATGTCGCTGGGCGGCTTCCTCAGCCTGTCGGACCGCCGCTACCGGGTGGCCGCGGGGGCGCGCAAACGCCCGGCGGCCGGGGTGCCCGCGGAATGAGGCGGCTGGTCCTTGCCGTCGCGCTGGCCTTCGCCCTGATGCCGGTCGCACAAACGCCCGCGCTGGCGGTGGAGCCTGACGAGATCCTCGACGACCCGGTGCTGGAGGCGCGGGCGCGGGAATTGTCGAAGGAGTTGCGCTGTCTCGTCTGCCGCAACGAGAGCATCGACGAATCGAACGCCGAGCTTGCCCGCGACCTGCGGATTCTGGTGCGCGAACGGATGGTCGAGGGCGACACGGATGCCGAGGCGCTGGCCTATATCGTCGATCGCTACGGCGAATTCGTGCTGCTGCGGCCGCAGGCCAGCGGTTCGACCCTGATCCTCTGGGCGGCGGGGCCGACACTCCTGGTGATCGCGCTCGGGGTCTCGCTGGTCTATCTGCGCCGCCGCCGCCCCACGGCCGCTGCCGGTGCCGTACCGCTGAGCGACGAGGAACGCCGCAGGCTGGACGAAATCCTGCGCGACTGACGCAGGGTTCCGGCTTCTCTCCGCCTGCCCGCGCGCCTAGGCTGCGGGCAGAGACGGCGCAGGGACAGGAGACGGCGGCGATGGACTATCAGACGATCACCGGCACGATCGAGGACGGCGTGGCCACCATCACCCTGAACCGCCCCGAGGTGATGAACGCGCTGAATGCACAGATGCGGACGGAACTGCTGCATGCGCTGCGCGAGCTGCCCGCCAAGGCGCGGGTGCTGGTGCTGACCGGGGTCGGGCGGGCCTTCTGTTCGGGGCAGGATCTGGGCGACAGCAGCGACCTGCGCACGCTCGATCTCGAACGCACGCTGCGCGACGAATACGAACCGATGTTGCGGGCGATCTACGATTGCCCGCTGCCGGTGATCTCGGCGGTGAACGGCGCCGCCGCCGGGGCCGGGGCCAACCTGGCGCTGGCCGCCGATGTGGTGATCGCCTGCGAATCGGCCTCCTTCCTGCAAGCCTTCACCCGGATCGGGCTGATGCCGGACGCGGGCGGCACCTACTGGCTGCCGCGGCAGGTGGGCTTCGCCCGGGCGATGGGGGCGGCGCTGTTCGCCGACAGGATCACCGCCCGACAGGCCGCAGACTGGGGCATGATCTGGGAAGCCGTGCCGGACGATGCCTTCGACGCCCATTGGCGCGGGCGGGCGGCGCAACTGGCCGAGGGGCCGACCGTCGCCTATCGCGGCGTGAAACAGGCGCTGCGGGAAAGCTACGCCAACGACCTTGACACGCAACTGCGGCTTGAGGCCCGGTTGCAGGGCACCTGCGGCCAGACCCGCGATTTCCGCGAGGGGGTGATGGCCTTTCTCGAAAAGCGCCCGGCCCGGTTCGAGGGGCGTTGAGGGGGCCATGACCGGAACGGACGGAATCGCCTGGGACGAGGAACTCGACGCCCGCGGCCTGCTGTGCCCGCTGCCGGTGCTGCGCGCGCGCAAGCGGCTGATGGCGATGGCCCCCGGACAGGTGCTGCGGGTGCTGGCGACCGACCCGGCGGCGGCGATCGACCTGCCGCATTTCTGCGCCCAGACCGGGCACGGGATGCTCGGTTCCGCGCCGGTGGGCGAGGCCGTGGCCTATTACATCAAGCGCAAGGGCTGACATCGCGGGCGCTGTCGGCCCCCGGTCGATCCCCTGTCAAGACAGAGGGCAGCGGCCGACCGCTGCCCGGGCCGCCGACGCGGCTGTTCCGGGCAAGAGTGCGCGCCTCCGGCGTTTCGCATCCCCCTTGCCGCGCGCCCCCGCAGGGTGGGCAAGCCCCCCTCATCGCCGCCCGATCACCGCCGCCCCGCCGAGCATTCCCGCGAAGATCACCGCCGCCACCGCGACGATCGACGGCCCCGCCGGGGTGTCCAGCGTCAGCGACAGGCCAAGCCCGCCCAGCACCGCCGCCATGCCGACGCCGACCGCCCCCAGCGCCATCGCCTCGGGGCTGCGGGCAAAGCTGCGGGCGGCGGCGGCGGGCACGATCAGCATGGCGGCGATCAGAAGCGCCCCCACCACCTTGAGCGACACCGCCACCACCACGGCAAGCGCCAGCACCAGCACCATCCGCTCGCGCGCGGGGCGAAGCCCGGCGGCATGGGCGAGATCCTCGTTCAGGGTCGCGGTCAAGAGCGCGGTCCAGCGCCAGCCGATCAGCGCGACCACCGCCGCCGCCCCGAGCCAGATCACCGCCAGATCGCCCCGCCCCACCGCAAGGATATCGCCGAACAGCAGCGCGTGCAGATCGACCCGCACCCCCGGCAGGAACGCGACCGCCACCAGCCCGAACGCGAGCGCGGAATGCGACAGCACCCCCAGCGTGGTGTCCATCGCCCAGCCGCGCCCGGCAAGGCCCGAGACCGTGGCCGCCATTCCCAGCGCCACGATCAGCGTTCCCGCCGCCACCGGCATGTCTATGGCCAGCGCCAGCGCCACCCCGAGGATCGCGGCATGAGCCGTCGCATCGCCGAAATAGGCCATCCGCCGCCAGACCACGAAGGCTCCGAGCGGCCCCGCCGCCACCGCGACCCCAAGCCCGGCCAGCGCCGCGCGCCACAGGAAATCATCAAGCATCCTGCCCCGCCCCGTGATGGTGATGGTGTTCGTGGTCATGATCGTGGTCGTGGTCGTGGCGGTAAAGCGCCAGCGCGCCCTGTGTCCCCAGCCCGAACAGCGCCCGGTATTCCGGTGCGGCGGAAACCACCTGCGGCGTGCCCTCGCAGCAGACATGGCCGTTGAGGCAGACCACCCGGTCCGAGGCCGCCATCACCACATGCAGGTCGTGGCTGACCATCAGCACCGCGCAGCCGGTCTCGGCCCGGATCTCGGCGATCAGCCGGTAGAAGGCGGCCTCGCCGGGCTGGTCGAGTCCCTGGGTCGGCTCGTCGAGCGCCAGCACCTCGGGCCGGCCGAGCAGCGCACGGGCCAGAAGCACCCGCTGGAACTGCCCGCCCGAAAGGTCGGCCAGTTGCCGCGCCACCAGCGCCTCCGCCAGCCCGACCCGCGCCAGCGCCGCCGCCGCCTCCCGTGGGCCGTGCCGCACCGGCAGCGACAGGAACCGCCCCACCGTCAGCGGCAGGCCCCGGTCCACCGCAAGCTGCTGCGGCACGTAGCCCACATGCAGCCCCGGCCGCCGCCGCACCCGCCCGGCCGAGACCGGCAGGATCCCCAGCAGCGCCCGCAAGAGCGTGGTCTTGCCCGAGCCGTTCGGCCCGAGGATGGTGACGATCTCGCCCGCGTCCAGCCGGAAATCGACGCCCGACAGCACCGTGGCACCGCCAAGCCGCACGCTCATCCCCGCCGCCTCGATCAGGCGCATGGCGCCTCCCCGGCCTTGCGGCAGGCAGGGCAGCGCCCGGTGGCCTCGATCGAGGACCGCGCCACGGCAAAGCCGATCTCGGCGGCGGCGGCTTCCAGCGCCGCGCGCACCCGGGCCGCCGGGGCCTCGGCCACCGTGTTGCACGAATCGCAGATCAGGAAGGCAGGCTGGTGCGGCTCACCGGGATGCATGCAGGCGGCAAAGGCGTTCAGGCGGCGGACGCGATGCGCCAGCCCGTGATCGACAAGGAAATCCAGCGCCCGATACACCACCGGCGGCTGGCGGCCGAACCCCTCCGCCGCCAGCCGTTCCAGCACCTCGTAGGCGCCCAGCGCGCGGTGATCCTCCAGCAGGATCTCCAGCGTGCGGCGCCGCACCGGGGTCAGGCGCAACCCGCGTTCGGCGCTCACGGCCTCGGCGCGGGCCATCACATCGCCGGCGCAACGGCTGTGGTCATGGGCGGCGAAGGCGCGCACGGCTGGACTGGCGGGATCGGACATCGGAGCCTCTTGACGAGTTATATTATAACGTACTAATCATCTCCCAAAATAGCAACCTTGCAGGACGATGACCATGCGCTTTTCCCGCCCGCTGCCGCTGATCCTTGCCGCCGCGCTGATAACCGCGCCCGCCCTGGCCGAACCGCCCGCGGTGGTTGCCGACATCGCCCCCGTGCATTCGCTGGTGGCGCTGGTGATGGGCGAGCGCGGCACGCCGGTTCTGCTGATGGACGCCGGCGCGAATCCGCATGATTTCCAGATGCGCCCCAGCCAGGCGCGGGCGCTTGCCGGGGCCGATCTGGTGGTGCGGGTCGGGCCGGAGATGACGCCCTGGCTCGACCGCGCGCTGGCTGGCACCGGGGCGCAAGGGCATGTGCTGGGGCTGCTCGCGGCCGAAGGCACGCTGCGGCGCGACTACGGCGCGGCGCACGGCGACCACGATCATGGGCACGGGCACGATCATGAGCATGTCCACGCGGACGATCACGATCACGACGACCACCACGGTCACAGCCACGAAGGCACCGACCCCCATGCCTGGCTCGACCCGGCGAACGGCCGCCACTGGCTCGGGCTGATCGCCGAAGACCTTGCCCGGCTCGACCCGGAGGGCGCGCGGGACTACCGCGAGAACGCCGCAAGGGCCGCCGCCAGGATCGCCATCCTCGACGCTGAAATCGCCGCCCGGCTGGAACCGCTGCACGACAAGCCCTTCGTGGTGTTCCATGACGCCTACGGCTATTTCACCGAACATTACGGGCTTGTCCCCGCCGTCGCCATCGCTGCGGGCGACGCCTCCGCCCCCGGCGCGGCGCGGCTTCAGGCGGTGCAGGCCGAAATCAGGGACAGCGGTGCCCGCTGCATCTTTCCCGAAGCCGGGCACGACCCGCGCCTTGCCGAAACCGTCGCCGGCGGCACCGGCGCAAACATGGGCCCGGCGCTCGACCCCGAGGGCACGGCGCAAGAGCCCGGCCCGGGGCTTTACGAGGCCCTGCTCATGCAACTCGCCGACAACCTCGCCGCCTGCCTCGGCGACTGATCGCCCGGCGGATACCCTGCGCAACCGAGGGCAGCGGCCGACCGCTGCCCCGGCAGCGCCACCCCGCCCTTCATCTTGCCCGCAAATACTCCCCCCGGAGGGCCCGCCTGCCACAGGCTCCCCCCGGAGTTGCCCGTGACCTCACCCGCCGCGCGCGGCCCGATACCAGGCGACGATCCGGGCGCGTTCCCCGTCGTCCATGTAACTGAGGTTGGCGGGCGGCATGGCATGGCTCAGCCCGGCCTGAAGATAGATCGCCTGCGCGTGGAAGGCGGTGTCGGCCTCGCTTTCCAGCACCACCCCCTTCGGCGCCCACAGCAGGCCCGGCCAGTTCGGTTCCGCCGCGTGGCACATCGAGCAGCGGCCCATCACGATGTCATGCACCTCCCCGAACCCCTCGGCCTGGGCATAGCGCAGGGCGGCGCCCTTCAGCTCCGCCCCCTCCTGCCCGCCGCGCATCGGCGCGGTCGAAAGCCAGGCGATCACGAGGAACAGGATCACCGTCACCGCCCAGGTCCAGGTCGGGTTGCCGGTCCTTGCATGGAGCGAGTTGAAATAGTGCCGGATCGTCACCCCCATCAGGAACACGAGACTGGCGATGATCCAGTTCCATTCGGTGGCGAAGGCCAGCGGATAGTGGTTCGACAGCATCAGGAACAGCACCGGCAGCGTCAGGTAGTTGTTGTGGGTGCTGCGCTGCTTGGCGATCTTGCCGTATTTCGCATCGGGGGTGCGCCCGGCCTGAAGCTCCGCGACCACGATCTTCTGGTTCGGGATGATGATCAGGAACACGTTCGCGGACATGATCGTCGCGGTGAAGGCCCCGAGGTGCAGAAGTGCCGCCCGGCCCGAGAACACGCTGGTGTAGAAATACGCCATCCCCACCAGCACCGCGAACAGCGCGACCATCACCAGCGTCTGGTTCGCGTTCACGAATGTCTTGCAGATCTGGTTGTAGGCCAGCCAGCCGAACCCCAGCGAACCGAGCGAGATCGCCACCGCCCCCCAGACGGAAATGTCGAGCACCGCCGGATCGACCAGGTAGAACTCGGCCCCCAGGTAATAGACCAGCACCAGAAGCGCGAAGCCCGACAGCCAGGTGGCGTAGCTTTCCCACTTGAACCAGGTCAGATGCGCGGGCATCGCCTCGGGCGCGACCAGATACTTGCGGATGTGATAGAAGCCGCCGCCATGGACCTGCCATTCCTCGCCATGGGCGCCGGGCGGCAGGTCGGCCGCCTTGCGCAGCCCGAGGTCGAGCGCGATGAAATAGAAGGACGAACCGATCCAGGCGATCGCGGTGATCACATGCAGCCAGCGGACGGCGAATTCGAGCCAGGCGCCCGTTGCGGCAAGATCATACATTGGCTGCTCCCAATACTGGTTTGTCCCACAGGCTATACCGGGTCGCACCTTTCTGTTAATTCTGCAAATGACTGAGGACTTTCAAAACTGGCATGAAAATCACCTGACAGGCGGGGCCGGAGGGCGCATGTCCTACGTGAACAACCTGCGCATGTTCGTGCGGGTCTACGAACTGGGCAGCATGAGCGCGGCGGCGCGCGACCAGCGCACCTCGCCCGCGGTGGCCTCGTCGCGGGTGTCGGAGCTTGAAAAGCACCTCGGCGTGCGGCTGTTCAACCGCACCACGCGCTCGCTCCAGCCCACGGAAAGCGGGCGGCTGTTCTACGAGGGGGCGTGCAAGGTGCTCGATTCCATCGCCGAGGCCGAGGCCGCGGTGGTCGATGCCACCCGCACCCCGCGCGGGACGATCTTCGTCGCGGCGCCCTTGGGCGTCGGGCGGCGGATCATCGCGCCGCATGTGCCCGCCTTCAAGGACGACCACCCGCTGATCGACGTGCGGCTGCGGCTCTCGGACCGGCTCATAGACATGACGGCCGAGGGGCTGGACGTGGCATTTCATCTGGGGATTCTCGAAGACAGCAACCTCAAGGTCCGGGTGATCGCCGACTGCCCGCGGCTCCTGTGCGCCGCGCCCGCCTATGTCGCCCGGCGCGGGATGCCCGCCGACGGCGCGGCGCTGGTGGCCGACCGGCACGACTGCCTGAACCTGCGCTTTCCCGGCGCGCGCGAATTCCAGTGGACCTTGCAGACCGCCGAGGGGCCGCGCCGCTTCGAGATCGCCGGACCATTCGAATCGGACGACGGCGACGTGCTGACCGGCTGGGCGCTCGACGGGCGCGGGATCGTGATGAAGCCGCTGTTCGAGGTGGCCGAACACCTGCGCACCGGCGCGCTGGTCGAGGTCGCGGCCGCCACGCCCCCCCTGCCCACGCAACTCGCCTGCCTCTACCCGCACCGGCGCTTCCGCGACCCCAAGATCCGGCTGTTCACCGATTTCATGGCGGCGCGCTGCAAGGCGGAACTGGTCGCGCAGATGGCGGGGCTGGCGCTGCGGTGAACGGAGGGCGAACCTTGGAAACCGGCGTCAGGGCGTTCTTCGCGCGCTACGAAAGCACCTTCAACCGCGCCCTCGGCGGCGAGGCGGAGATGGAGGAGGTCGCGGCACTCTATGCGCCCGAATTCATCTCCGCCACCCCCGCCGGGATCATGGCGGGTCGGAACGACGAGGGGCTCCGGCAGGCCATGGCGCAGGGCTATGCGCATTACCGCGACATCGGGACGAAGGAGATGCGGCTCCGCGATCTTCGCCTCTCACCGCTGGACGAGCACCATTGCGTGGCGCATGTCGGCTGGCGGGCGGTCTATGCGCGCGGGGACGGGCCGGATGTGACGATAGATTTCGAGGTTCACTATTTCGTCCAGGTGCTGGACGGGGAGCCGAAGGTGTTCGGCTGGGTCTCGGGCGACGAGCAGGCGCTGCTGCGGCAGCACGGGATCATCTGAGGCCCGATCCCGGCGCGCCGGGCGGCCGTTCAGGGGATGGTGGGCAGATTGCCCGTCCGGCGCCGTTCCGTATGGGGATGTGTGGTGCGCTGAAGCGCACCCTACGCGCCCGCAGCCCCGTAGGGTGCGCTTCAGCGCACCACGCACGTCAGCCCCCTCAGCTCCCCCGGTAGGTCGAATAGCCGTAGGCCGACAGCAGCAGCGGCACGTGGTAATGCGCGTCCGGCTCGGCCATGCCGAAGCGGATCGGTATCTCGTCGAGGAACAGGGGTTCCGCCCCCGCCTGCCCGGTCGCCCGCAGATAGTCGCCCGCGTCGAACACCAGTTCATAGACCCCCGGCGCGAAATCCGCCTTCGGCAGGATCGGCGCGTCGGTGCGGCCGTCGCCGTTGGTCACGGTCCGGGTGATCTCGGCCCGCGCGCCGCCTTCGATCCGGTAAAGCACGATCCCCACCCCCTCGGCGGGCAGGCCCCGCGCGGTGTCCAGCACATGCGTCGTCAGATACCCTTCGGCCATTCCGCCCTCCCCTTCGCGCACCTGCCTCATCATCTTGCCTGAAATACGCAAGACCCGGACCAGCCGCGCGCACTCCGGCCGGACCCTCGCGCAGGATGCCCGCAAATGCCGCCAAAAGCGACCGCCCGGCCCGGCGGAAAGTCTTTCAGGGAAAATTTGAAAGCGCCCCCCCATATTCTGCGTTATCCAGACATACCGGCCACCGGAGAGGACAGGAATGACCCGCTACCCGCGCAACATGACAGGCTACGGCGCCACGCCCCCCGACGCGCAATGGCCGGGCGGCGCGAAGGTCGCCGTCTCGCTGGTGCTGAACTACGAGGAGGGCGGCGAGAACTGCCTGCTGCACGGCGACGCCCAGTCCGAGGCGTTCCTTTCCGACATCGCCGGGGCCCAGCCCTGGCCCGGCCAGCGCCACTGGAACATGGAGTCGGTCTACGACTACGGCGCGCGGGCCGGGTTCTGGCGGCTGCACCGGCTGTTCACCGCGCGCGATATCCCGGTGACGATCTACGGCGTCGCCACCGCGCTGGCCCGCAGCCCCGAACAGGTGGCGGCGATGAAGGCGGCGGGCTGGGAGATCGCCTCGCACGGGCTGAAATGGATCGAACACAAGGACATGCCCGAGGAGGAGGAGCGCCGCCAGATCGCCGAGGCGGTCCGCCTGCACACCGAGGTCACGGGCGAGCGCCCGCGCGGCTGGTATACCGGGCGCTGCTCGCTCAACACCCTGCGGCTGACGGCGGAAGAAGGCGGGTTCGACTGGATCTCCGACACCTATGACGACGACCTGCCCTACTGGATCGAGGCGGGCGACCGCGACCAGCTGGTGATCCCCTATACGCTGGAGGCGAACGACATGCGCTTCGCCACCGCGCCGGGCTACATCACCGGCGAGCAGTTCTTCCAGTATCTGAAGGACAGTTTCGACACGCTCTACGCCGAGGGCGAGGCGGGCGCGGCCAGGATGTTCTCGATCGGGCTCCATTGCCGGCTGATCGGCCGCCCGGGCAAGATCGCCGGGCTGAAGCGGTTCCTCGACTACGCGCAGTCGCATGATGACGTCTGGTTCCCGCGCCGCATCGACATCGCCCGCCACTGGGCCGCGACCCACCCGCACCAGCGGCGCGAGCGGCCCAGCCGGATGGACCTTGCCACTTTCACCAGCCGCTTCGGCGGCGTGTTCGAACACTCCCCATGGATCGCCGAGCGCGCCCACGCGCTGGAGCTTGGCCCCGCCCATGACAGCGCCGCCGGGCTGCACAACGCGCTGGCACGGATGTTCCGCTCCGCGAGCCGCGAGGAACGGCTGGGCGTGCTGACCGCCCACCCCGACCTTGCGGGCAAGCTGGCGCAGGCGAAACGGCTCACGGCCGAATCCACCCATGAACAGGCCAGCGCCGGGCTCGACGCGCTCACCGACGAGGAACGGGACCGCTTCACCCGGCTCAACGCCGAATATGTCGCCAAACACGGCTTTCCCTTCATCATCGCGGTGCGCGACAACACGAAGGCGACGATCCTTCAAGCCTTCGAAACCCGCATCGCCAACGACACCGGGACCGAATTCGCCACCGCCTGCGCACAGGTGGAACGGATCGCCGAACTGCGCCTGAAAGACATGCTGCCATGAGCGACTATTACGCCCCGACCGGCGGCCTGCCGCCGCAGACCGCGCTACACACCGGCCGCGCGCTGTTCACCGAAAGCCATGCGGTGATCCCGCGCGGCACCTATTCGGATATCGTCACCAGCTTCCTGCCCGGCTGGGACCGGACGAGGCTCTGGATCATCGCCCGGCCGATGTCGGGCTTTTCCGAGACCTTCGCGCATTACCTGATGGAGGTCGCCCCCGGCGGCGGCTCCGAGACGCCCGAACCCGACCCGCAGGCGCAGGGCGTGCTGTTCGTCACCCACGGACAGGCGCGGCTCACCCTCGACGGCACCGCCCACGACCTCGCCCCCGGCGGCTACGCCTATATCCCGGCGGGCAGCGCGTGGAGCCTGAAGGCCACCGGAACGGAGCCCGCCCGGTTCCACTGGCTGCGCAAACGCCACGAACCCGCGCCCGGCATCGCCGCACCCGAGGCGTTCGTCACGAACGAGACCGCCATCGCACCCATTCCCATGCCCGGCACCGAAGGCCGCTGGGCCACCACCCGCTTCGTCGCCCCCGACGACCTGCGCCACGACATGCATGTCAATATCGTCACCTTCGAACCCGGCGGGCTGATCCCCTTCGAGGAAACCCATGTCATGGAACACGGGCTCTACGTGCTCGAAGGCAAGGCGGTCTACCGGCTCAACCGCGACTGGGTCGAGGTCGAGGCGGGCGACTACATGTGGCTGCGCGCCTTCTGCCCGCAGGCCTGCTACGCCGGGGGGCCCGGCCGGTTCCGCTACCTGCTCTACAAGGACGTGAACCGCCACCCGCGCCTCGGCAGCTCCTTCGCCCCGCCCCGGCCATGATCCCCGCCCGCCCCTTCATCTTGCCATGAATACTCTCCGGGGGTCCGGGGGTGGAAAACCCCCGGCTCCGCCGCCCCTCACCAGTGACCGGCCCGACATGACCCGCACGATCGCCACCGAACCGCTCACCGCCGCCGCCTTCGCCCCCTTCGGCGATGTGCTCGACGCCGCGGGCGACCCGGACCGGCTTATCAATCAGGGGCTGTGCGGGCGGTTCCACGACCGCGCCCGGCTCGACTTCGGGCCGGGGGGCCGGGCGGGCATCTCGATCTTCCGGGCCGCGCCGCGCGCCCTGCCCCATGTGCTCGACATGATGGAACGCCACCCCGAAGGCTCGCAGGCCTTCGTGCCGATGAGCGGACACCCGTTTCTGGTCATCGCCGCGCCGGATGAGGCCGGCACCCCCGGCAGGCCGCGCGCCTTCATCACCGCGCCCGGCCAGGGGATCAACTTCCATCGCGGCACCTGGCACGGGGTGCTGACGCCATTGCACGCGCCGGGCCTGTTCGCGGTCATCGACCGCATCGGCCCGACCGCGAATCTCGAGGAACACTGGTTCACGGCCCCCTGGCGCGTCGTGACGCACCCGGAGACGGCACAAGGCTGACAGGAGGAGCGCCAGTCGCCCGGAAAAGCCGTAATGACCGCCGCACGGATTGCGCGGGCAGGACAGGGGGCCCTTCCACCCGCTCCCGGCCTGCGGCCAGTGGTCCACCGCTGAAAAACCTTCCGCTGGAGGGTTGTCCCGACACGGCTCACCCCGGAGGATATCTGCATCAAGGCGAAAGGATACCGGAGTTCCGGACAGGGCCATTGCGCTTCCTTCGCGGCCCTATGTCCTTGCCCCGCCCGCCGTGCCGTGGCACATCGCGACCGACGCACCGGAAGGGAGCCCCGCGATGATCCTCTACCCCGCCATCGACCTCAAGGACGGCCAATGCGTCCGCCTGCTCCGTGGCGAGATGGATCGCGCCACCGTGTTCGGCGACGACCCCGCCGCCCAGGCCGCCGCCTTCGTCGCGGCGGGCTGCGAGTGGCTGCACCTCGTCGACCTCAACGGCGCCTTCGCGGGCAGGCCGGTCAACGCGGCGGCGGTCGAGGCGATCCTTGCGGCGGTCGAGGTGCCCTGCCAGCTCGGCGGCGGCATCCGCGACATGGCGACGATTTCCATGTGGCTGGAGAAGGGCGTGGCGCGGGTGATCCTCGGCACCGTGGCGGTCGAGAACCCGGAGCTGGTGCGCGAGGCCGCGCGCGCCTTCCCCGGCCGGATCGCGGTGGGCATCGACGCCCGCGCGGGCCTCGTGGCGACCCGCGGCTGGGCCGAGGAGACCGAGGTCACCGCCACCGGCCTTGCCCGCAAGTTCGAGGACGCGGGTGTCGCCGCGATCATCTACACCGACATCGACCGCGACGGTGCCATGCAGGGGCCGAACACCGCCGCGACCGAGGCACTGGCCCGCGCCGTCGGCCTGCCGGTGATCGCCTCGGGCGGCGTGGCCTCGCTCGCCGACCTGATCGCCCTGCGCGACACCGGGGTCATCGCCGGGGCGATCTCCGGCCGGGCGCTCTACGACGGGGCGCTGGATCTGGCCGAGGCGCTGGCGGCGCTGAAGGGGTGAGGTGGGTCCACAGCCGGGGGCCTAATCCCACGGCAAAGGTCCTTCGTGCGACACCTGCCCGAAGATATTCTCTCGATGCCAGCGCAGGTTCCTCGGGTGGGGCCTGTCCCGATCATCTTGCGGAAGCCAGAGCTTGCCTTGCGGGTGGATGAGCCGGTCGGCGACATCGGCTGGAACCTTGTTGCGCGAAATCAGTATGCTCATGTCGTCGGCCACCGAAACAAGGCCACGGTCGAACATCCAGTGCAGCGTTCCTGACAGCGCGAGCCCGTTGCGGACGGAATCGGACCCCTGATGCTCGACCGGGCGGATATGCGCTGCCTGCACCTCGGGGCGGCCGCCACCGTTGCGCAGCCGCAGGCCGGATATGGCGCAACGATAGTCGTAGGCCGCGCGCACCTTGCGGCGGAACGCCACGTCCCGGTAGGGGCGGCTGACAAGACGCTCGATCACCGGGCGCTCGAAAGCTGAGGCCGGATCGTCAATGTCCTTGCGGGCCGGATCGTATCGGGTTGCCTCGATCCTCTCCAAATTGACGGGAAGACCCTCGCTCACGATAGCGGCGAACTCCGGCTCTGGCAACCGCCGCACCGCCAGTTGCTGTGCGCCGCCTGCTTTGGGCGCACCATCGGGGTCCGCAAGTATGGACTCCAGTGGCCGCCCTTTCAGCAGGCGGGGCACGTCACGATCAAAGGGTAGGTAGCTGCCCGGCTCGATCCGCGCGAGATAGCGTCCTGCGACCCCCAGCTTGGGGACGATCTGCATGATCTTCGCCACCGCGAAATAGCCACGCGCGCCAGCCTTGACCGGCTCGTAATAGACCGCCCAGTCGCCGACACCTTCCTCGGCGGCCTTCAGATAGGATCGGGGAAAGTCGTAAACCCGGTCGGGCTCGTCGTCGTAGATAGAATCGGCCTTGTGGAGCAGGACAAGTTTCACCATGCGCAAAGCAAATCCTGTGGCGCGGTATTTGCAAGCGATTTCATCCTTCCCACCGTGGCACCACGTCGGATCTTGTCTTTGCCCACGCTGCGGGGCATTCAGAGCCCATGCTCAAGACCCGCATCATCCCCTGTCTCGACGTAGCCGACGGCCGCGTGGTCAAGGGTGTCAACTTCGTCAACCTGATCGACGCGGGCGATCCGGTCGAGGCGGCGCGGGCCTATGACGCGGCCGGGGCGGACGAGCTTTGCTTTCTCGACATCCACGCCACGCACGAGAACCGCGGCACGATGTATGACCTCGTCACCCGCACCGCCGAACAGTGCTTCATGCCGCTGACCGTGGGCGGGGGGGTGCGCGGCCATGAGGACGTGCGGGCACTGCTGCTGGCCGGCGCCGACAAGGTGTCGTTCAACTCGGCCGCCGTGGCCGACCCCGACGTGGTGGCCGGTGCGGCCGAACGCTTCGGTTCGCAATGCATCGTGGTGGCGATCGACGCCAAGACCGTGGCGCCGGGGAAGTGGGAGATCTTCACCCACGGCGGCCGCCGCCCGACCGGCATCGACGCGGTGGACTTCGCCCGCACCGTGGCGGCGAAGGGCGCGGGCGAGATCCTGCTCACCTCGATGGACCGCGACGGGACGCGGGCCGGGTTCAACATCCCGCTGACAAGGGCGATCTCGGACGCCGTGCCGGTCCCGGTGATCGCGAGCGGAGGGGTCGGCACGCTCGACCATCTGGTCGAGGGCGTGACCGAGGGGGGGGCGAGCGCGGTGCTCGCCGCCTCGATCTTCCATTTCGGCGAATACACCATCCGCGAGGCCAAGGAACACATGGCCGCCGCCGGCATCCCGGTGCGGCTGGAATGACCGCGCTGGAGCGACTGGCGGCGACCATCGCGGCGCGCAAGGGGGCCGATCCCGATACCTCCTGGACGGCGAAGCTGCTGGCGCAGGGGCCGGAGAAGGCCGCGGAGAAGTTCGGCGAGGAGGCGGTCGAGGCGATCATCGAGGCGGTGAAAGGCGACCGCGCCCGGCTCACGGCCGAGGCGGCGGACGTGCTTTATCACCTGCTGGTGATGCTCGCCGCCCGCGAGGTGACGCTGGCCGACGTGCTGGCCGAGCTGGAGCGGCGCGAGGGCACCTCGGGGATCGCGGAGAAGGCGGGGCGGGGCAGGCCCGGGAAGGGCTGAGAGGCTGGCGGCGTTAACCCGGTGCTGTGCAAATGGATAGTTCGGAAGCCTCCGGCGGGGATATTTTTCTCACGGCGAAGCACAGGGGCGCGCTTCTTGTTCTTCACCGTGATGAAAATATCCTCAGGGGGTGAATTGGGCGCGGCACGCGACCAAGAGGGGGGCAGACAGCCCCCCTTCCCCCGCCAGCCGCAATCCCCGCCGTCAGCCGAGCACCACCAGCGCGTGGCGCTTGCGTCCGGCGGTGAGCTTCATCGGCTCGGCCAGGTCGGCGGCGGTGACGATGCGGCCCGCGTCGTCCGCGGCCTCACCGTTCACCCGCGCGCCCCCTTCGGCGATCAGCCGTTTCGCCTCCTTGCCGGATTTCGCCAGCCCGGCGCGGGCGAAGAGTTGCGCCAGCGACACGCCCTCGGCCAGTTCCCCGGCGCTCAGCGTCAGCGTCGGCAGGTCATCGCCGGTGCCGCCCTGTTCGAACACCGCCCGCGCGGTCGCCTCGGCCGCCGCCGCCGCCTCGGCCCCGTGCAGGAGCGTGGTCACCTCGTTCGCCAGGATCACCTTGGCCGCGTTGATCTCCGACCCCGCCAGCGCGCCGAGCCGGTCGCACTCCGCCACCGGCAGTTCGGTGTAGAGCTTGAGGAACCGCCCCACATCGGCGTCGGTGGTGTTGCGCCAGAACTGCCAGAACTCGTAGGGGCTCAGCATCTCGGCCGAAAGCCAGACCGCGCCCCCCGCCGACTTGCCCATCTTGCGCCCGTCCGAGGTGGTCAAAAGCGGCGAGGTCAGCCCCCAGATCTCCGCGTCCAGCACCCGGCGGGTCAGGTCGATGCCGTTGACGATATTGCCCCACTGGTCCGAGCCGCCCATCTGCAACCGGCAGCCGTAGCGCCGATAAAGCTCCATGAAGTCATAGGCTTGCAGGATCATGTAGTTGAATTCGAGGAACGACAGCGACTGCTCGCGGTCCAGCCGCGACTTCACGCTCTCGAACGACAGCATCCGGTTGACCGAGAAATGCCGTCCGATGTCGCGCAGGAAGTCGAGGTAGTTGAGGCTGTCGAGCCATTCGGCGTTGTTGAGCATGATGGCATCGCCCGGCCCGTCGCCGTAGTCGAGATAGCGCGCGAACACCCGCTGCATCCCGGCGATATTGGCGTCGATCTGTTCGGGGGTCAGCAGCGGGCGTTCGTCGGCCCGGAACGACGGGTCGCCCACCTTGGTCGTGCCGCCGCCCATCAGCGTGATCGGCTTGTGCCCGGTCTTCTGCAACCAGCGCAGCATCATGATGTTCAGCAGGTGCCCGACATGCAGGCTCGCCGCCGTGGCGTCATAGCCGATATAGGCGGGCACGATCCCCTTGACCAAAGCCTCGTCGAGCGCCTGAAGATCGGTGCAGTCGGCCAGAAAGCCGCGCTCGGTCAGCACGCGCAGGAAATCGGATTTCGCATGATAGGTCATTGCATGAAGGCCCGCTTTGTTGCAACGCATCCTATATCGGCGGCGGCGGCGGAGGGGAAGGCATGAAGGCGGGTCCGGTCTGGGCGCTGGGGGCGATGTCGGGCACCTCGCTCGACGGGGTGGACGGGGCGATGATCCTGACCGACGGGCTGCGGGTGCTGGAATTCGGCCCCTCGGACTACCGCCCCTATACCGATGCCGAACGCGCCGTGCTGCGCGCGGCACTCGGGCGCTGGCCGGGCGAGGCGGGCGTGGCCGAGGCCGCCGAGGTGGTCGAGACGGCGCATGCCGAACTGCTGTCGCGGTTTTCCGGCGCGCGGATCGTCGGCTTTCACGGCCAGACGCTGGCGCATGAACCGCGCGGGCGCGGCACGCATCAGGCGGGCGACGGCCGGGTGCTGGCCGAGGTGCTGGGCCTGCCGGTGGTCTGGGATTTCCGCTCCTCCGACGTGGAACTGGGGGGC
>Ga0172382_10002112_pt1 | contig 33952 bp, 32 predicted proteins | sample Leawel138RmetaG_FD_122245 | JGI IMG/M metagenome (GOLD analysis project Ga0172382, IMG submission 122245) | Leachate microbial communities from a municipal landfill in Southern Ontario, Canada - Leachate well 138R metaG | ecosystem: Engineered > Solid waste > Landfill > Unclassified | place...
AGGGTGCGGGCCAGGTTGGTCACCTGCACGAAGGGCACCGTCTCGGCGGCGCCGCTGGCCACCTTGCGCGCCACCGGGGTCAGGCCGCAGGCCTTGTCGCGCGGGGCGATGACCGCATGCACCCCGGCGGCATCGGCGCTGCGCAGGCAGGCGCCCAGGTTGTGCGGGTCGGTGACGCCGTCGAGGATGAGCAGGAAGGGCGGTACCTCCAGTTCGGTGAGCAGCTGATCGAGAAAGGCCTCGCTGCGTGCCTCGGCCTGGCGCACCCGCGCCGCCGCGCCCTGGTGGCGGTCGCCGCCGGTGAGCTTGTCCAGCTCCTGACGCTTGACCCAGTGCGGGCGCAGCCCTGCCGCCTCGGCGGCAGTGGCCAGGCCTTGCAGGCGCTGGTCGCGGCGGCCGGAATCCAGCCACAGCTCGACCACGCCATCGGGCCGCTGCAGCACCGCCTCGACGGCGTGCAGGCCGAATACCAGTTCTATTACTGCCATGGTCCCAAAACCCGGTCAGGAAACGTTTAACGACATGTCGCGCGTCTAATCGCGGATACGATCCGCGCAGGAGCGGATCGTATCCGCGATACAACGCCAGATGAAGGAAATGACCCCGGCACTACTCCGCCGCTGGCGGCCGCTTCTTGCCGCGGCGGCGGCGGCGCTTCTTGGACTTGGACGGCGCGCCCTCCTGCGCACCCTGCGGCGGCTGGGACTCGGGCTGCGGTTGGGCCTGAGTCTGGGGTTGTTGCTCCAGCTGTGGCGCCTGCGGGGACTTGTTGCGCGAGCGGGAACGGCCCTTCTTGCCGGCCGGCCGGCCCTCGGAACGCGGCTGTCCCTTGCCCGCTTCGGCTCCCTCTTCCAGCACCAGTTCGAAGTCGATCTTGCGCTCGTCCAGGTCGACGCGCACCACGCGCACGCGCAGCTTGTCGCCCAGGCGATAGATGCGCCGCGTGCGTTCGCCCACCAGGCGGTGATGCGCCGGGTCAAAGTGGTAGTAGTCGTTCTGCAGGCCGGTGACGTGCACCAGGCCCTCGACATAGATGTCGGCCAGTTCGATGAACAGGCCGAAACCGGTAACGCTGGTGATGATGCCGTCGAACTCCTCGCTCACCTTGTCCAGCATGTACTCGCACTTGAGCCAGTCCACCACGTCGCGGGTGGCCTCGTCGGCACGGCGCTCGGTCATGGAGCAGTTTTCGCCCAGCAGCATCATGTCGTCGTGGCTGTAGCGGAACGCTGCCGGGCGCTTGCCCGACAGCACGTGACGGATGGCGCGGTGCACCAGCAGGTCCGGGTAGCGGCGGATCGGCGAGGTGAAGTGGGTGTAGGCCTCGTAGGCCAGACCGAAGTGGCCCAGGTTGTCCGGCGAGTACACCGCCTGCGCCATGCTGCGCAGCAGCACGGTCTGGATCAGGTGGGCATCGGGGCGGTTGGCGATCTGCCTGAGCAGTTCGGAGTAATGGCGCGCCTCGGGCCGCTCGCCGCCGCCCATGGACAGGCCCAGCTCGCGCAGGAACTCACGCAGGTTGGTGAGCTTCTCCTCGGTGGGCGTGGCGTGCACACGATAGACGATGGGCACCTCGGCCTTGGACAGGTAATCGGCGGTGGCCACATTGGCCAGCAGCATGCATTCCTCGATGAGACGGTGGGCATCGTTGCGCACCACCGGCACCACGCTCTCGATCTTCTTGCCCGCACCGAACACGATGCGCGTTTCGGTGGTGTCGAAATCGATGGCGCCGCGCCGCTCGCGCTGCGCCTGCAGCACGCGGAACAGGGCGTACAGGTGTTCCAGATGGTCGACCAGCTCGCCATACTGGCTGCGCAGGGTCTCGTCGCGGTCCACCAGCATCGCCGCCACCTTGGTGTAGGTCAGGCGCGCCGCCGAACGCATCACGGCGGGATAGAACTTGTAGTTGCCCAGCACGCCGGTGGCGCTCACTTCCATGTCGCACACCATGCACAGGCGGTCGACGTTGGGATTGAGCGAGCACAGGCCGTTGGACAGCTGCTCCGGCAGCATGGGGATCACGCGACCGGGGAAATACACCGAGTTGCCGCGCACGCGCGCCTCGGCATCCAGCGGGCTGCCCGGCTGCACGTAATGGGACACGTCGGCGATGGCCACCACCAGGCGCCAGCCCTTGCCGCGCGGCTCGGCATACACCGCATCGTCGAAGTCCATGGAATCGTCACCGTCGATGGTGACCAGCGGGATGTTGCGCAGATCGACGCGGCCCTGCTTGGCCTCCTCCGGCACTATTGCCGGCAGCTTCGCCGCCTCGTCCTCTACCAGCAGCGACCACTCCTGCGGCAACTGGTAGGCGCGGATGGCGACATCGATCTCCATACCGGGCGCCATGTGGTCGCCGAGGATTTCGATGACGCGGCCGATGGCCTGGCGATAGCGGGTGGGCTGTTCGAGGATCTGGGCGGTGACGAGCTGGCCGTGACGCGCGCCGTAGGCCTGCTCGGCCGGGATGAGGATTTCATGCACCACGCGCTTGTTGTCGGCAATGACGAAACCGACACCGCCTTCCACGCGGTAGCGCCCGACCACGCGGTCGGTATTGCGCTCCAGCACCTCCACTACCGCGCCTTCGCGGCGGCCGCGACGGTCCAGGCCGGAGACGCGGGCCACCACGCGGTCGCCGTGGAATACCGCCTGCATCTCGCGCGCGGTGAGGAACAGGTCGGAACTGCCGTCGTCGGGCACCAGGAAGCCGAAGCCGTCGGGGTGACCGATGACGCGGCCGGGGATCAGGTCCATCTTGCTGATCAGGCCGTAGCCGCCGCGGCGGTTGCGCATCAGCTGGCCGTCGCGCTCCATGGCGCGCAGGCGGCGGTCCAGCGCCTCCAGCTGCACCGGGTCGTGCAGGGCGAGGGCCTGGGCAATCTGGTGGTTATCGAGGGGAACCCCCTGCTCCTCCAGCAGCTGCATGATGAATTCGCGGCTGGGAATGGGGTTTTCGTACTTCTGCGCTTCGCGCTCCTGGAAGGGGTCCTGCTTGCTTCTGCGTTTTGACATGTGTTCGCTTGTATATCCTGGGTATATAAGGCGGCAATTGTAGCCGTTCCGGCCGGACAAAGCAGAAAAAAATGCCTGAGTCCGCCAATGAACGCAAATGGACGCAAATGCGACCGGATGACGCCACAGCGGATAGACCGGATCGCTGACGGGCTATTCTGTAGGCCGGCACCCCCAACCTGATAGCCTGCCCGATACCGCTGCATTTTGTTGGGTTGCGTCCATTTGCGTTCATTCGCGGACCGAATGAAGTTTTCAGTATTCCCGTTAAGGGTAGAATGTCCCCATGGCCATCCCATCCGACACCCCGACCCGCGACATCCTCACCGTCTCGCGCCTGAACGCCGAGGTGCGCGCGGTGTTGGAAGGCAGCTTTCCCCTGCTGTGGGTGGAGGGCGAAATCTCCAACCTGGCGCGCCCCTCCTCCGGCCACTGGTATTTCTCCCTCAAGGACAGCGGCGCCCAGGTGCGCTGCGCCATGTTCCGCCAGCGCAATCAGCTGTTGCGCTTCAGGCCGCAGGACGGCATGCACGTGGTGATCCGCGCCCGCGTCTCGCTGTACGAGGGGCGCGGCGAATTCCAGCTCATCGCCGAGCACATGGAAGAGGCCGGTTCCGGCGCCCTGCAGCGCGCCTTCGAGATGCTCAAGCTGCGCCTGCAAAACGAGGGACTGTTCGATGCGGCGCGCAAGCGCCCCTTGCCGCGCCTGCCGCGCCGCATCGGCGTGGTCACCTCGCCCACCGGCGCCGCCATCCGCGACATCCTCACCGTGCTGGCGCGGCGTTTCCCGGCCATCCCGGTGGTGATCTACCCGGTGCCGGTGCAGGGTACGGGTGCCGGCGAGCAGATCGCCGCCGCCATTCGCCGGGCCGGCGAGCGGGGCGAATGCGATGTGCTCATCGTCGGCCGCGGCGGCGGCTCGCTGGAGGACCTGTGGGCCTTCAACGAAGAAGTGGTGGCACGCGCCATCCACGCCTCGCCGCTCCCCATCGTCAGCGCCGTGGGCCACGAGGTCGACTTCACCATTGCCGACTTCGTCGCCGACATGCGCGCGCCGACACCCTCGGCCGCCGCCGAACTGCTCAGTCCCGACCGCGAAGAGATGCGCACGCAACTGCTGCAACAGCGCATCCGCCTCGCGCGCAGCTTTCAGCGCCAGATGCTGCACAAAAAGCAGCGACTGGAAGCGCTGCAAAAACGCCTCAAGCATCCCGGCCGCCGCCTGCAGGAGATCGCCCAGCGTCTGGACGAACTGGAACAGCGCCTGACGCGCGCCAGCCGACACCTGCTGCGCCATGCGGAGTCGCGCCTCGCCGCGCTGCATGCGCGGCTGGAACGCCACACCCCGCTGTACCGCGTGCAGGCCCTGCAGGCACGACGGCAGGAGATGCAGCGCCGCCTGCATGGCGCTGTCACCCAATATCTGGAACGCATGAACCACCGCCTGGCCCAGGCCGCGCACGCCCTGGACACCGTCAGCCCGCTGGCCACCCTGAGCCGCGGTTATGCCATCGTCACCAGCGCCGACGGCAGCGTGCTGCGCGCCGCCACGCAAACCGCAACGGGACAACAGGTGCAGGCCCGCCTCGGCCAGGGCCGCCTGCTGTGCCGGGTGGAAGGAGTGGAACAATGATCTGTGCCATCGAAACGACGCATCGCGAATACGATTCGCTCCTACAACGGCGCTTCGTAGGAGCGAATCGCATTCGCGACATCTTCTTGCTGCTGTGCCTGTTCCTGTCTGGCACCAACGCTGCCTTCGCCCTGCCGCAACATGCCGCCGTTCCCGGCGGCGTCGCCATCGTCGCCCTGGTCGGGCACAACAGTGCGCCGCAGGTCTATTACTTGGGCAAGCGGGTCATGGTGGTGCAGGAGGGTGGGCAATGGCAGGCCGTCGTGGGCGTCCCCCTCAGCGCCAAGCCGGGCCGCCACACCCTGCGCGTGCAGCCGCACGGTTCCAAGGACCGCAGCCTCACCTTCACCGTCAGCGCCAAGCGCTACGAGGAACAACACCTCCAGGTGCCGCCGCGCATGGTCAATCCCAGTCCGGAAGATCAGCGGCGCATCGCCCGCGACCTCAAACTGGGCGCCGAGGCCTACCGCACCTTCCAGCAGGCAGACACCGTAACCACCCGCTTCATCCTGCCGGTGGAAGGCCGCTACAGCAGCCCCTTCGGCCTGCGCCGCTTCTTCAACAAGGAACCGCGCAATCCGCACAGCGGCATCGACCTCGCCGCCCCCACCGGCACCCCGATCCGCGCCCCGGCATCAGGCCGCGTCATCGCCACCGGCGACCTCTACTACAACGGCAACACCGTGTTCCTCGACCACGGCCAGGGCCTCGTCACCATGTACTGCCACCTGGACAGCATCGCGGTAAAAACCGGTCAGGTGATCGAGGCCGGCCACACCCTCGGCACCGTCGGCGCCACCGGCCGCGTCACCGGCCCGCACCTGCACTGGAGCGTCAGCCTCAACGATGCCCGCGTCGACCCGCTGCTGTTCCTCGCCCCGGAAACCGTGGCGCAGCTCCAGCCCTGAGGCAGAATCAGCCAGCCGCCGATTTCAGCTTATGCTTTGCGTATGAACCCACCCACGGAACACGGCTCCTCCAATCGCAAGCAATGGCTCGGGCTGGGGCTCGCCCTGGCCACGCTCGGCATCCCCCTCGCCGCCAGCCTGTATCTGGACCACCAGCAGGCGGAACACCTCGAGCAGGACCGCCTCGCCACCCAGGCGCGGGTGATTGCCGAAAACATGCAGCAACAACTGGCCGGTGCCGATGCAGTGCTGCGCAGCGTGTGTAACGAGACCTCATACTGGCTGCGGGATATCGGTCTGCTGCAAACCATCACCGCCGCCATGCCCGGCGTCCGCACCCTCAACCTGCTGGACCGCGGCGGCACGGTAGTGGCCTCGAACCGGCCGGAACTGATCGGCCGCAATTTCGCCGGCCGCGACTATTTTCAGACGGCGCGCCAGAAGCCCAGCAGCAACACCCTGTACATCTCCCCGCCCTTCGAGACGGCACTGGGCAGCTACGCCATCAACGCGGCGCGCATCCTCGTCGATGCCGACGGACAGTTCGCCGGGCTGGTCTCCGTCACGCTGGATCCGGATTATTTCCGCACCCTGATGTTGTCCGTGCAGTACGCGCCGGACATGTGGACCTCCATGGCCCATGGCGACGGCACGCTGTTCCTGCTGATGCCGGAGCGTGAAGGGCTACAGGGCCTCAACCTGGCGCAACCCGGCTCGTTCTTCAGCCGCCATCGCGCCAGCGGCAAGGAGGCCGAGGTATTGAGCGGCACCGTCTACGCCACCGGTGAGACTCGCATGATGGCGCTGCGCACGCTGCAACCGGCCGCGCTGCAGATGGACCAGCCGCTGGTGATCGCGGTGGGACGGGATATCGATGCCATCTTCCAGGAATGGCGCCGCAGCGCGCTGGTACAGGCCGGCCTGTTTGCCCTGTTCGCCGCCAGCGCCGCTATCGGCCTGTTCGTCTATCAGCAGCGGCGGCGCAGACTGGAAAACGAGGCCAGACAGGCGCGCCAGATGGCCGCCCGTTTGCGCTTTGCCCTGGACCGCATACCCACCCACATCTACCTGAAGGACCGGCAACACCGCTACATCTACGCCAACCGGGTCACGCTGGACCTGTTCGGCTGCACGGCCGAACAGCTGCCGGGCAGCGAGGACACGCAATTCTTTCCGCCCGAGACCGTGGCGCAACTGCATGCCATCGACAAGAGGGTGATGGACCACGGCGCAGACACGGCGGAAAAGATAGCCACCACCATCAACAACCAGCCGCGCACCTATTGGGAGATCAAGACGCCGCTGTACGATGACGACGACAAGGCGCACATCGTCGGCCTGTGCGGCATTTCCACCGACATCACCGAACAGGAACAACTCAAGGCACAACTGGAGGTGCAGGCCCGGCAGGACTACCTGACCGGCCTGCACAACCGGCGTCATTTCCTGGAACTGGGCCAGTACGAGTTGCTGCGTACGCAACGTACCCATCAGCCACTGTCGTTGCTGATGCTCGACATCGACCATTTCAAGAACATCAACGACACCTACGGCCACCAGGCCGGCGACCTGGTCCTGCAACGCCTGGCGAAAATCCTCGCCAGCACCCTGCGCACCATCGACATGGTCGGCCGCCTGGGCGGCGAGGAGTTTGCGGCGCTGCTGCCGGAAACCACGCAGGAAAAGGCCGTCGAGGCGGCCGAACGGCTGCGCACGGCCGTCGCTGCAAGCAACATCGACATCGGCCAGCGCGAACCGATACGGCTGACCATCTCCATCGGCGTAACGACGCTGGTGGAAGACCACCCCACCCTGGATGATCTGCTCAGCCAGGCCGACGACGCGCTGTATCAGGCCAAGAACAGCGGCCGCAACCGGGTCTGTAGCGCCGCCATCTGAGCCGGCAGCGCCCCAAACAACAAGGCCCGCTTGCGCGGGCCTTGTTGGTCATCATGCCTTGCGCCGTCTCAGCAGCGGTGCGGCAAGGAACGCCAGGCTCAGCCAGCCCAGCGCGCCACCGCCGCCGCCGCCGCTGCTGCTGCCATCATCCGTGGCCGCCGCCGTGGTGGCGCTGGCGGTCGCGACCGTGGAGCTGGCCGCATCGTGGTAGGCATACACCTGGTACTCATACTGCGTGCTCGCCGTCAGCCCGCTGTCGTTGTAGCTGGCGCTGTTCGCCGCCAGCGTCGCCACCAGGGCGTAGGCACCGCCGCCTGCCACGCGCCGTTCCACCTTGAAGCCGGCCTCGTTGCCGCTGGCGTCGGTCCAGGCCAGGTCGATCTGCGTCGCGCCATTGGCCGTGGCCGTGAGGCCGGTCGGTGCCGGCGGCGTGACGGTCAGGGTCACGCTGTCGTTGGCGGTCAGGCCGACATCGTCGGTCACCTGCAGGCGGAAGGTCATGGTCGTGGCCGTGGCCGGCACGGTGAACGACGGCGTGTCGGTATTCGCCCCGGTCAGCGTCGCCGTCACACCGGCGGTCTGGGTCCAGGCATAGGACGCGATGCTGCCGTGGGCATCATCGCTTGCGCTGCCGGAGAGGCTCACCGCCTGCCCCGGGGCGACGGTCTGATCGCTGCCGGCATTGGCGCTGGGCGCCGTGCTCACCGCCGCCACCGCACCCGCGGCATCGACCATGCCGGCGCCGCACCACTCGGTGGTGCAGTCATCGATGCCGTTCGTGCCCGTCGGGAAGTCGCGCACCGTGGCCTGCAGCTTGGCCTTGATCAGGGCCGGCACCTCATCAGCGGGGATGGTGCCGTCGGTGAGCTTGGGATTGGCCGCCAGCATCAGGGCCACGATGCCGGAGACATGGGGCGTGGCCATGCTGGTGCCCTGGTAGAACGCATCGCCATCGTCATTGGCCGCTATGGTCGTGCCGCCGTCCAGGGTCGAGTACACGCCATTCGAAGACTGGGACCCGTAATAAGAAGACTGGTCGCCACCGGGCGCCGACAGCGCGATATAGCTCGAGCCGCCGAGATCATAATTGCTGTAAGAGGCCTCGCCACCATCCGGTCCGAGGGCACCGACGGTGATCACGTTGCTACAGTTGGCCGGGGAAAAATTGCCGACATAGCGGTACTCGTTGCCCGCCGCCACCACCACCGTGGTGCCACGCGCCACCGCCGCATTGATCGCGGCCTGGGTGGTCGTGGCACAGGCGGACTCGCCGCCCAGACTCATGTTGATGACGTGGGCGGGGTTGGGGTTTTCCGGTATTTCGGCCGGCGTATCGGGCCCCCTCACACCAGCCGCCCAGTAGATGGCTTCTGTGATATCGGAAGTCAGTCCGCCGCAGGATCCCAGCGCGCGTACCGTCTGCAGGCTGACCTCCCAGGCCACGCCGCTGCCGCCGATGCCGTTGTTGGCCACCGCGCCGACGGTGCCGGCCACATGGGTGCCGTGCCAGGAGCTGTCGCTACCCGGCCAGCCCACCCCACATGTCTCGGCCACCGTAAAATCGCCTGGATCCGTCGGATTGCTGTCGTAGCCATCGCCATCATTACTGCCGACGTTGCCGGAATAGGCGGCACTGGTGTCGCTGATCATGTCGTAGCCCGACGTCGCCGCCGAGCCGCCGATGAGGTTGCCCTGCAGATCGGCATGATTGAGCACGCCGGTATCGATGACGGCGACCACCACGTTGCTGGAGCCGGTGGTGATGTCCCAGGCCCCCGGCAGATTGGCCGCGCCGGCCTTGCCCGACGCGACGGGGTCCTTGTAATGCCACTGCAGGTCGTAATTGGGCTCGGTCGGTACGGCCGCGGGGAACATCCAGTAATCTGGCTCGGCATAGGCCACGTCCGCCTGCTGGCTGACCTTCGCGGCCAGGGCCGCGGCCTCGGCGGCGCTGAGCGGCTGCGCCAGCTTCAGCACATGGGCATTGCCCGACATCGGGCGGCGGTAGGTCAGGGACATGCCAGCGGCGGCGCTGATATTGGCCAGGCGCCGGTCGGTCATGGCGTAGGCATCGCCGGCGGCGGCGGAGCGGGCATCCGTCGCGGGCTTGAACTTGACGATGAGCTGGGTGACGGGCGGCTGCACCCGGGCTGGCTTGGCCGCCGTTGCGGCACGCGACTTGGCCTTGCCGAGCTGCGCAGCCTGCGGCTGCGCCAGCGGGGCCGCGATAGCGGTCAAGGGCAGCAGGCCGCCCGCGGTCAACAAACTGCACCCCAGCAGGGTACGCTTCCATTTCAAACGCAACATCATCCAGACTCCTTCTCGGCTAGAACCAGTATTCGCAGCGGCAATGCAGCCGCTATTTGCCCGTCATCGGGCGCATGAGCACATCTTCCTCGGCATAGACCACATCGTCGCGGCCGGACAGCCTCTTCAGCAGCGCCTGCCTCTCTGCCGCACTCAGGCTGCCCTGGGCGGCAAACACATGGGCGCCGCCGGACATCGGACGGACGTATTGCAGCGCCGCGCCGCTCTCGGCCGACAGACGGCGCTGAAACTCCGCGCTGCCTGCATCGACGGCGGGCTTGAACTTGATGATTATGCGCAAGGTAGTGGCCAACGGTGCAGAGGGACGGGGTTCCGCCTGGGGGGCGGAAGAAGAGGACGGCGAATGGGCACAACCGGAAACCACGAGAGTACCGAGCAGCAGCAGGGCCGCCGCCTTGCCCGTCACACCCCCACCGCGCTGCGGCACTGCATCCTGTTTGCTATCCATTCCGTGCTCCCTTTTTGCTTAATCTCGTTCAGTGCCGCCATTGCCCGGCACCTGATACGGTGCCGGCCTCGATGGGCGGCGGCAGACTCAGGCCATCGTAATGAAGCGCGGCGCAAACCGTCAACCGATTTGCGACCCAGTTCTCAATCCGCACCCTGGCGCACGGATTATGCGAACAGCCAACAGGGGCGTCATGATCGGTGTGCAGTGCACAACGGCCGCGGCATTGAGGGAGAGGATACGTGTGCGCCCCTGCGCCCACGGGCGGGGACGCAGATGATCCGCGGGGGATCAATCGAAGGTGGCCGGCGTTTCGCGCAGCTTTTTCATTTCTGCTTCCAGCAGGGCCTTGGCGGCGAGGCGGCGACGTGCCTCTTCTTTTTCCGCCTCGGCTTGCTTGAGGGCGGCGGCCTGGCGCGTCTGCTCCGCCTGCAGTTTGCGCATTTCCTCGCGGCTGCGTGCCAGCTCCTGTTCCAGGGCGCGGCGCTCGTGCTCCATCCGTTCCAGTTCCTGGCGTGAGACATCGGATTGTGCCGGCGGTGATGCTACGGGTACGGCGGGGGGCGGCGGGGCTGCCGCCTTTACCAGTGGCGCGCCCGCAGCAAGCGCGGCGAGTTTCTGTTGCGCCGGCGCATAGCCTTGCGCAGCAGAGGCCTCGTACCAGCGGCGCGCCTGTTCAGGAGCGGCCTGGGTGCCCTGCCCCTGGACATACATTTCGGCCAGTTTGTACTGTGCCTCGGCGTTGCCGAGATTGGCCATCTTCTGCTGATAATTGAACAGCCCCGACCAGATCTCGCTCTCGTCCTGAGCCAGAGCCGGCGCTGCTGCACAGACCGTCAGCAGCAGGATCAAAACTCCCCACGAACGGCTCCGTGCCCCCAGCGACGGCGTGCGCTGTGCCATAACGTTTCTCCCCATGTTTTTGACTCCTGAAGGGGAGATGCGCCCCCCACAGCATCTATTCCACGGCGATGACCAGCCCCTTTCTACGGACAGGGCAATTACGGTCTCAGTCCGCCTCGCGCTCGATCGAACAGCAGTGCGAGAGGGCGGGCTCCTGCGTCTGCAGTATGGCGCCGGTAATGGGATTGGGACGGAAGGTGGTGCAGCCCTTGAGGCCCAGGCGATGGGCCTCGCGGTAGATGGACTGGAAGCGCTCGAAGGGATAATCGACGGGGATGTTGATGGTCTTGGAGATGGCGCTGTCCACATAGGGCTGCAAGGCCGCCTGCATGGCGAGGTGCGCCTGCGGGTCCAGCTCCAAGGCGGTGACGAAATGGGCCGGCAATGCCGCATCACCCTGCACCTCGCGCCACAGGCGCCAGGCATAGTCGCTCACTTCGTGCTCGCCATACCGGCCATCCCGCTCCAGCAGGCGGCGGCGATAGGACCAGGCGAACACCGGCTCCAGGCCGCTGGAAATATTGTCGGCCAACAGGCTGATGGTGCCGGTAGGCGCGATGGCGGTGAGGTGGCTGTTGCGGATACCGTGGGCCGCGATGCCCTCACGGATATCCGCCGGCAGGCGCTGCACGAAAGGCGCCACCAGATAGGCATCGCGCACGAAAAAGGGAAAGGCACCCTTTTCCCGTGCCAGTTCCACCGAGGCGCGATAAGCGCAGTCGCGCAGTTCGCGCATGACCTGCTGTGCGGTTCGGCGCCCCTCCCCACTGTCATAACGCCCCCCCAGCATCAGCAGCGCATCGGCCAGGCCGGTGAGTCCCAGCCCGAGACGACGCGTCCCCCTCGCCTGCGCCTCCTGTTCCGGCAAGGGGAAACGCGAGGCATCGACCACGTCATCCATCAGGCGCACGGCCACCTGCACCGTCTCGCGCAGCGCCTCGCTGTCGATACGCGCGTTGGGCGTGAACGGTTCGCGAACGAAACGTGTGAGATTCACCGAACCGAGGTTGCAGGCGCCATAGGGCGGCAGCGGCACCTCGCCGCAGGGATTGGTGGCGCTGATGTGCTCGCGGTAATACAGATTGTTCTCGTGATTGATGCGATCGATGAACAGCACGCCCGGTTCGGCATAGTCGTAGGTGGCGCGCATGATCTGCTGCCACAACTGCTGCGCCGGGATGCGCCTGATGACGCGACAGGGGATCTCGCCGTCATGACCGGGCCAGGCACGCATCAGCACCTCGCCCGCCGCGCCCTCCAGCGCGGCGGCGGGAAACACCAGCGGCCAGTCGCCGCCCTCCTCCACGGCCTGCATGAAGGCATCGCTGACCAGCACCGAGAGATTGAAATGACGCAGCTCGCGCGCATCCTGCTTGGCAGTGATGAATTGCTCGATATCGGGATGGTCGCAGCGCAGGGTGGCCATCATGGCGCCGCGCCGCGCACCGGTGGACAGCAGGGTGGCGCACATGCTGTCCCAGATGCGCATGAAGGACACCGGGCCGGAGGCGATGGTGCCGGCACGATGGGTCAGCGTGCCGGCCGGGCGCAGGGTGGAGAAGTCGTAACCGACCCCGCCGCCCTGCTGCATGGTCAGCGCCCCCTGCTTGAGCGCATCGAAGATGCCGTCGAGCGAGTCGTCGATGGTGCCCATCACGAAACAGTTGAACAGGGTGACCTTGCGCGCGGTGCCGCTGCCGGCGAGGATGCGGCCGCCGGGCAGGAAACGGAAGTTGTCGAGGATGGCATAGAAACGCGCCGCCCATGCGTCTACCTCGCTGCGCTCCTGCTGCGCCAGTGCCAGGGCCACGCGGCGCCAGGTATCCGCGACAGTCTGATCATGGAGCAGCGCACCGTCACGATAACGGTATTTGCTGTCCCAGACATGGCGGGATATTTCGCTGCTGAAGAGGTCGCGGCTCATGGCTGCAAGCATAGCCAATGCCGGCCCGGCGGTATCGAGTGATAGGGGTGAAAAGCACGCTGCATTGCGCTGCCCGCCACGACCTGGAGGCGAAGCGTATCCGCGACAGACCTGCCCCGCTCGGTGCCAGGTCGCGGATGCCATCCGCTCCTACCAAGGGGCCGTAGGAGCGGATCGTATCCGCGATACAGCGCCAATCGGAGCCCGGCAGGTCGCGGATGCGCTTCGCTCTACAGCTTCAGGTCAACGCTTCACGAAGCGGCAGTAGACGAAACGCTGCTCCTTCTGCGCCGGGGTGATGTGAACCTCGCCCAGGGTTTCCACCAGGGCGTACTCGCTGCCCAGTTCCGCACTGAGGGTTTCCGGGCTGTAACGCTGCACCGGCAGGTTGCTGCACCGCTCCGGCCCATCGAGGGCGAAGGTGGCGATGATCAGGTGGCCGCCGGGGCGCAGGCCGCGCTCCAGGCGTTGCCGATAGGCCTGGCGGTCGGCCGGATCGGTGAGGAAATGGAACACGGCACGGTCGTGCCACAGGGCATAGTTCTTGGACGGTGTGAAGACGGTGGCGTCGGCCTCGATCCAGGTCACCCGGGCAGCGCGCTCGCCAAGGCGTTCGCGCGTGTGGCGCAGGGCGGCGGCGGAGATGTCCAGCACGCTGATGTCGCCATACCCCTCGGCCAGCAGGTTGTCCACCAGGCGCGAGGCGCCGCCGCCCATATCGATGATCGGCTGCGCCTTGTCGACACCCGCCGCGGCGATGAGACGCAGCGAACACTCCGGGCGCGGCTGGAACCAGCTCACCTCGCTGGGCTGCTTCTGCGCGTACACACCCTCCCAGTGCTGCTTGCGGTCCATGGTCTCCTCCACATTTCGTCTGTAGGAGCGAATCGCATTCGCGATTGCCGGGGTGCAGTGGTGCCGGAGTGCAGTCGCGGACACGGTCCGCTCCTACATTACATCTTTTTCTTGCGGGCGCGCTTCTTCTCCGCCTTTTTGATGTGCGCCACCATGCGTTTGCGCTTCTGCGCCTGGCGCGGGGTAAGCGTGTTCTTCTTGCCGGCATAGGGGTTGTCGCCGGACTTGAACTCGACGCGCACCGGCGTGCCTTCCAGCTTGAGATGTTCACGGAAGAAATTGATCAGGTAACGCTGATAGCTGTTGGGCACCTGCTCGGTCTGGTTGCCGTGAATGACGATGAGCGGCGGATTCTTGCCGCCCTGGTGGGCATAACGCAGCTTGATGCGGCGGCCGCCGACCAGCGGCGGCTGGTGGGCAGCGATGGCCGACTCCAGCAGGCGGGTCAGTTCGGGAGTGGAGAACTTGCGCAGCGCCGAGGCGTAGGCGCGCTTCACGGAGCCGAACAGATCGCCGACGCCGGTGCCGTGCAGGGCGGAGATGTAGTGCAGCTTGGCGAAATCAAGAAAGGGCAGTTTCAGGTCCAGTTCGCGGCGCACGTTGTCGCGCTGATCCTGCGTCAGGCCGTCCCACTTGTTCACCGCCAGCACCAGGGCGCGGCCGGCGTCGAGCACGAAACCGAGCAGGGTCGCATCCTGTTCGCTGATGCCCTCGCGCGCATCCAGCACCATCACCACCACATTGGCCTCTTCGATGGCCTGCAGGGTCTTGATGACGCTGAACTTCTCGATGGCCTCGTCGATGCGCGCGCGGCGCCGTACGCCGGCGGTATCGATCAGGGTGTAGTCCTGGCCGTCGCGCTCGAAGGGGATGAAGATGCTGTCGCGCGTGGTGCCCGGCATGTCGAACACCACCACCCGCTCCTCGCCGAGGATACGGTTGACCAGGGTGGACTTGCCGACATTGGGACGGCCGACCACGGCGACCTTGATGCGATCCCAGCCATCCGCCTCCGTCTCTTCCTCGGCCTCCTCCTCCGGCAGTGCGGCCAGCACGCGCTCCATCAGGCGCGGCACGCCGCGGCCGTGCACCGCGGCGATGGGCACCGGCTCGCCCAGACCGAGGGCGTGGAATTCTGCCGCCAGCAGGGAGGGCTCGCCGGTGTCGGTCTTGTTGACCACCAGCACCACGTCCTTGCCACGCTGACGCAGCCAGCGGGCGATGGCGTCGTCGCCGGCACTGAGGCCGTCGCGGCCATCGACCATGAACAACACTACGTGCGCCTCGTCCACCGCCTGCTGCACCTGGCGCACCATCAGGGCATCGATGCCCTGCTCGTCGCCGGACAGACCGCCGGTGTCGACCACGATGTAGGGGCGCTCGCCCACCTTGCCGACGCCATACTGGCGATCGCGCGTCAGCCCGGGCAGATCCGCCACCAGGGCGTCACGGGAACGGGTGAGGTAATTGAACAGGGTGGATTTGCCAACGTTGGGCCGCCCCACCAGGGCGATAACCGGTTTCATGATTGTGGTTGAACCTTGGTTAATCAATTAATCCGGTAGAACGCGCAGGGCGTTGAGCGTACCGCGCTTGTCCATCGCATAGACCTGATCGTCCAGTACCTGGAGCACGGCCAGAACCGCGCGATCCTCGCGGTAACCGTTGGGCGGATAATAGGACGGCACCGGATACAGCGTCTCCCAGTCCTCCACCCGGATGCGCGCCAGCAGCGTGCCGTCTTCGCGCGCCAGCCAGTGCACATAACCCTCGAAATCCGCCACCACCACGGCACCGCCCTGCACTGCCGGCGTCGACAGCGCGCGGCCGCGCAGCGCACTCTGCTTCCACAGCGTGCCGCCGTTGTTGCGCGCCAGGGCCCACAGGTTGCCTTCGACGTCGGTGACATAGAGGTCGCGACCGGCAATGGTCAGTCCCGACCAGGTGGAAAAATCACGCGTCCACAACAGGCGTCCACTGTCCAGGGTCAATGCGGCGATGCGGCCCTGATAGCCGGCGACATACACCACACCGTCGCCCACCATCAAACGCGCATCGACATCGACCAGGCGCTCCAGCTCGGTACGCCCGCGCGGCACGGCCAGGGCCGCCTCCCACAGCGGGCGGCCATCCTGCAGGGCCACCGCCGCGACGCGGCCGTTGTCGAACCCGGCCACCACCGCGCCGCCGGCGATACGCGGCTCACCCACGCCGCGCAGCGACAGCAGCGGCACCGGCTGGCTGTAGCGCCACAGGCGACGGCCATCGCTGGCGTCCAGGCCGAACAGCGCACCGTCCACGCTGCGCACCACCACCACATCGCCACTGCGTTGCGGCGCTGCCAGCACCTCGCTGCTCACCGGCGCGCGCCAGCGCAACCGGCCATCCACCTTGTCCAGCGCCAGCACCTCGGCATCGCCGCCGAACAGCAGCACGTCGCCGCCGTCACCCGGCCCGCCGTTGATCGCCGCCTCCAGATCGGTGCGCCATACGCGCGCGCCCGAATCCAGCTCGAATGCCTCCACCCGACCCTTGCGGTTGGCGGCATAGATGCGCTCGCGCTCCACCAGCGGCGTCAGGGCGATGAGATGCTTGTCCACACCCTTGCCGAGCTGGCGTGCCCAGCGCGCCTCCACCTTGAGCGCCGGCGTGAAGTCGGTCAGCTCGGCCGGCGGATTGAGCGCCAGGCGGCTCGGTCCGCTGCCACAGGCGGCAAGCAGCAGGGCTACAGCGGCAACGGCGGCAATACGCATCACTGGGCAGCAGCCCCTGCGTCGGCCAGATCGTCCACCTTCATGCGCAGCACCTGTTGCTTGGCAGGCACGTCGGTCGCCCCGGCCAGCGCAGCCTCATAGGCCCGCCGTGCCTCGGCACGCCGCCCCTGGGCCAGATAGGCATCGCCCTTCACTTCTTCCACCATGGCGGCAAAGCTGCCACCGCCCACACCGCTCAGCTGCTGCAGCGCCTCATCGGTCTTGCCCTGCGCCACCAGTACCCGCGCCAGGCGCACCTGTGCCAGCATGCGCACGGCCTCGACCTTGCCGTTGGCCATCACCCAGCGCAGATGGGCGCCGGCACCGTCCAGGTCGCCTTCATCCACCGCCTGCTGCGCCAGACTCAGTGACGCCAGTGCGGCATAGGGGGTGGCAGCATGTTCGGCGATGATGCGCCGCGCAATCTCGACCACTTCGCGCCCCTCGCCGGCATCGAGCCGCTCGAGCAGCATCTGATACTGCGCGGAGGCGGTCTCGGCCTGCGCCCGCGTGCTGTCCTGCCAGTAACGCCAGCCGAATACTGCGGTCAGCGCCAGCACCAGACCAACGATCACGCTGCGGCCATTGGCCTGCCACCAGTCCTTGAGCGCCTCAACCTGTTCTTCTTCGGTACGATAGACTTCCACCGTGTTTTCTCCTCGGGTTATTTGCGGCCGGCCACATAGTCCCGCAGAAACGGAACGATCTGATCCAGGCCCAGCGTCTGCTGTTCGGCCTGCTCACGCAGGGATTTGATGCCGACCGTGCCGTTGACGACCTCCTCCTCGCCCATCACCAGGGCCAGGGCCGCACCGCTCTTGTCTGCACGCTTCAACTGATTCTTGAAACTGCCGCCACCATGATTGAGCTGCAGTCGCAGGCCCGGCACCTCGTCGCGCAGGCGCTCGGCCAGCAGCAGGGCATGCTGCTGCGCGGCCTCGCCAACCCGTGCCAGATAGGCATGGGGACGGAACTGCTCCAGCGGCACCACGCCTTCATCCAGCAGGGCGGTGAGGCGCTCCAGGCCGATGGCAAAACCGATGGCCGGCGTGGCCTTGCCGCCGAGCTGCTCCACCAGGCCGTCGAAGCGTCCGCCGGCGCACACCGTGCCCTGCGCACCCAGCTTGTCGGTGACCCACTCGAACACGGTGCGGCCGTAGTAGTCGAGGCCACGCACCAGGCAGGGGTTGATCTGATAACGGATGCCGGCGGCCTCCAACTGCGCGCACAGTTCGTCGAAATGCAGCTTCGACTCCGCATCCAGATGCTCGGTCAGCTTGGGTGCCGCAGCGATGAGCGCGGCCATGTCCGGGTTCTTGCTGTCGAGGATGCGCAGCGGATTGCTGTCCAGACGACGCCGGCTGTCCTCGTCCAGTTGCGCCATGTGCTGCTCGAAATAGTGCACCAGCCTTTCGCGGTACATGGCGCGGGCATAGGACGAACCGAGCGAATTGAGCTGCAGGGTGACGGAATCCTCCAGACCGAGCAGGCGCCACAGACGCGCGCTCATCAGGATCAGTTCGGCATCCACATCCGGGCCGTCCATGCCGAATACCTCGACGCCCAGCTGGTGGAACTGGCGGTAGCGCCCCTTCTGCGGCCGCTCGTGGCGGAACATCGGGCCGAGGTACCACAGCTTCTGCGTCTGGTTGTAGAGCAGGCCGTTCTCGATGGCGGCGCGCACGCAGCCGGCGGTACCCTCCGGACGCAGGGTGAGCGAATCGCCGTTGCGATCCTCGAAGGTGTACATCTCCTTCTCGACGATGTCGGTCACCTCGCCGATGGAGCGTTTGAACAGCTCGGTCTTCTCGACGATCGGCATGCGCACCTCGCTGTAACCATAGGAGGCCAGCAAGGTACGCAGGGTCTGCTCCACGAACTGCCAGGTCGGCGACTGCTCCGGCAGGATGTCGTTCATCCCGCGCACGGCCTGAATATTACCGCTCAATGTTTCTCTCCAATAAACAAAACCAACTTCCCACCCCGCCGCAGGGACGCAGAGATATTCAGACAAAGACCTATCTCTGCGCCTCCGCATCCCGGCGCCAAATTTGTTTTCCGATCCAGCGTCAGGCGCTGTCCTTGCGCCGGGCCAGTTCGGCGCGGATCTGTTTTTCCAGTGCGTCCACCAGATCGGCGTTGTCCACCTTGTGATCCGGCTTGCCACCGACGTAGAGCAGGTTGGGCTGGCCGCCGGCCAGGCCGATGTCGGCCTCGCGTGCCTCGCCCGGACCATTGACCACGCAGCCGATCACCGCCACATCGAGCGGTTCCAGCACATCCTCCAGACGCTGTTCCAGCGCATTCACCGTGGCGATCACATCGAAGTTCTGCCGCGAGCAGGATGGGCAGGCGATGAGGTTGATGCCCTTGCTGCGCAGGTGCAGGCTCTTGAGGATGTCGAAACCGACGCGGATCTCCTCCACCGGGTCCGCCGCCAGGGAGACGCGGATGGTGTCGCCGATGCCATCCACCAGCAGCATGCCGAGACCGATGGCCGACTTCACCGCGCCGGCGCGGAAGCCGCCCGCCTCGGTGATGCCCAGGTGCAGCGGCTGCTCGATCTGGCTCGCCAGCTTGCGGTAGGCCTCGACGGTGAGAAACACCTCGGAGGCCTTGAGGCTGATCTTGAAGTCCTGGAAATCGAGCTTGTCGAGGATCTCGATGTGGCGCAGCGCCGATTCCACCAGGGCATCGGCGGTAGGCTCGCCGTACTTCTTCTGCAGGTCCTTTTCCAGCGAACCGGCATTGACGCCGATGCGGATCGGGATATTGCGCTCGCGCGCCGCGCTCACCACCGCACGCACGCGGTCCTCGCGGCCGATATTGCCCGGATTGATGCGCAGGCAGTCGGCACCCAGTTCGGCCACGCGCAGCGCGATCTTGTAGTCGAAGTGGATGTCGGTCACCAGCGGCACCGCCACCTGCTTCTTGATCGCACCAAAGGCCTCGGCCGCCGCCATGTCCGGCACCGACACGCGCACGATGTCGGCACCAACGGCCTCGAGGGCGCGGATCTGCCGCACCGTGGCGGCAACGTCGTGCGTGTCGGTGTTGGTCATGCTCTGCACCGAAATGGGCGCATCGCCGCCCACCGGCACATTGCCGACCATGATCTGGCGCGACTTGCGCCGCTTGATGGGAGAGGTATGGTGCATGGCTTACTCGGCGACGGGCTTGTTATCGGCGGCCTTGCCGAGACGGAACTTGGCCACTTCACGGCGGTGGTAGGGACTGTGATCGAACACCTGCCCCTGGTAATACACCGTCACGGCCGGCGCATAGCCGAGAAATATCTCGAAGGGCGCCTTGCCGCGCACGGTGCGGGTCGTGCCGTCCTGCAGCAGCTCGTATACCAGCTGGCTGCCCCCGGCATCCTTGATCTCCAGCCAGCAGTCGCCACCGATGGCCTCCAGCTGAACCTCGGTCAGTACAAGCGGCGGCGGCGGCGGCGGCGGCTCGTCGACGACCAGGGCCGGCGCGGGTGCCGTTGCCGTCTCCGCTGTACCGGCGGCCTCTTCCGGCAGCGGCTGTTCGGGGGCTGCCGGCAGGCTCAACTCCATGCGGTCACCGGGCACCACCAACGCCGGGGCGAGCATTGCCGCCTCGTCCTCCAGCGGCTGCCGCGCCAGCCACCAGGCAACCAGCAAGCCCAGCAGCAGCAATACGATCAGCCAGGTCACCAGCTTCACCGGCAAATCGCTGCTGCGCCGCTGATGGGGCTGCAGCACCGGCGACACCAGCACCGGGGCCTCGTCACGCCGCTCGAGCATGGCCACCAGTTCCTCCGCCGGCAGATCCAGCAGACGGGCATAGCTGCGCAAATAACCGCTGACAAAGGCCAACGGCGGCAGGTGGGCGTAATCGTCGTCTTCCAGGGCGCGGATCAGCTCCAGGCGCAGACGCAGCCGCGTGGACACCTCTTCCCGACTCAGCCCCGCCGCTTCACGTGCCAGGCGCAGGCGCTGACCAGGGCCGGCGGCGGCCGTGCCGGCCTCTTCCGCTGCGTTCTGTTGGGTGTTGGACTCGTCGTTCACGGTCATTGTGACTTCAGATAGAGCTGGGTTTCCGCAGCCGTGGGGAAATTGTTGCGCAGCGACATACCGTAACTGGACAACGCATTGCGATCGCCCAGCACGCGCTCGATCTGGATCCCCAGCCACAGGCTTTGCGGCGTGTGCTGCGCCACCGCCGCATAACGCTGCAGGAAGGCGCGCGCCGAGATGTGATTGCCCTGCTGCAGGGAGATATCGGTCATCGCCAGCAGGGAGCGGGCCCGACGCGGGTTGGCCTTGAGCGCCTCGCGGTAATACTGCTCGGCCTTGGCCTTGTCACCCTTGTCCTGCATGCACTGGCCAAGATTTTCATACGCCTGGTCACGCCCCGGCCATACCGGGTTCTTCAGCGCCTGCAGAAAGCGTTTTTCACCATCGCTGTAGCGTTTCTCGCTGCACAGGAAGACGCCGTAGTTATTCAGGATCGCCGCATCATTGGGCGCCAGCGACGCGGCGCGGCTGTAATGCTCCTCGGCCTGCTCAGTGCGCTCCAGGCGCCGGTACAGTTCGGCGATGTAATGGTGGGCATTGACCGAACTCGAGTCGTACTCCACCGCCTTGAGCAGCTTCTCCATCGCCACTTCATTATTGCCCTGCGTCATGTAGCGCAGCCCCAGCTCGGCATTGAACTCGGCGGCCTTTTTCGGATCAGTCGCTTCACGCTCCACCGTGCTGGCGCAACCGCCCAACAGAAACAACACCAACAGCGGGGTAAGGCTGCGCAGACGTATCATGAGGCGATCCTTTGCATGGTAACGGTCTTCTGGCTACGGCGGGTGCGATCCTGCACTTCACCCACCAGCTGGCCGCAGGCGGCGGCGATATCGTCGCCACGCGTCTTGCGCGTGACGGTCATCAGATTGCCGGCCATCAGGATGTCGCGGAAGCGATCGATGGCCTCCTGGCTGGAACGGCGATAGCTGGTGCCGGGGAACGGATTGAACGGAATCAGATTGACCTTGGCCGGCGTGCCGCGCAGCACCTTGAGCAGGGCGCGGGCCTGTTCCGGCGAGTCGTTGACCCCCTCCAGCATGGCGTATTCGAAGGTGACGCGACGGTGCGGCACGTCGGCGCAGTAGCGGCGGCAGGCGGCCAGCAGCTCGGCGATGGGGTACTTGCGGTTGATCGGCACCAGTTCGTTGCGCAGTTCGTCATTGGGCGCGTGCAGCGACACCGCCAGGCTGACGTCGATGGCCTCGCGCAGCTCGTCGATGGCCGGCACCACGCCGGCAGTGCTGACGGTGACGCGGCGCTTGGAGATGCCGAAGGCGTAGTCGTCCTGCATCAGCTCCATCGCCTTGACCACGTTGTCGAAGTTGAGCAGCGGTTCGCCCATGCCCATCAGCACCACGTTGGTGATCACCCGCTCGCCCTTGTTCTGCGGCAGGCCGATGAGGCGGGTCGCCAGCACCACCTGGCCGATGATCTCGGCGGTGGTCAGGTTGCGGTTGTAACCCTGCTGGGCGGTGGAGCAGAAGGAGCAGTTGAGGGCACAGCCCACCTGGGAGGAGACGCACAGGGTGGAGCGGTCCTTCTCCGGGATGTACACTATCTCGATGGAGTTGCCGTCGGCCAGGCGCAGCATCCACTTGCGGGTGCCGTCGCGCGAGGGCATGTCCACTGCCACCTCGGGCAGGCGCACCTCAGCCTGTTCCTTCAGCCGGTCGCGCAGGGCCTTGCTCAGATTGCTCATGGCGTCGAAGTCGTCGACACCATGATGGTAGATCCACTTCATCACCTGAGAAGCACGAAAGGCCTTCTCACCAAGACTGGTGAAGAAGGCCTCCATGTCCTGCCGGTTCAGATCCAGCAGATTGGTCGTCATAGGCTGTCGCCTCTCAGGCCGCGCCGCGTCCCTTAACGGGTGCGCGGGCAGAGTTCCTCAGGCTTGAAGAAGTAGGCGATCTCCGCCTTGGCCGTGTCCGGACCGTCGGAGCCGTGCACCGCGTTCTCGTCGATGGACACGGCGAAGTCGGCGCGAATGGTGCCGGGAGCGGCATCCTTCGGGTTGGTGGCGCCCATCACCTCACGGTTCTTGGCAATGGCGTTCTCGCCCTCCAGTACCTGCACCATCACCGGGCCGGAGGTCATGAAGGCCACCAGGTCCTTGAAGAAGGGGCGCTCCTTGTGCACGGCGTAGAAGCCTTCCGCCTGCGCCTTGGACAGGTGCAGCATCTTCGCCGCGACAATCTTCAGGCCAGCCTTCTCGAAACGGGCGTAGATCTCGCCGATAACGTTCTTGGCCACAGCGTCGGGCTTGATGATGGAAATGGTGCGTTCAATGGCCATCTACTCTGAATCTCCGTTACAAACCAATTAATTAAGGGGGGTAAACACGTTGGACCGGTGATTATACGCGGGCTTGGGGGGCCGTTCCAGCGGAGACTGGCCCGCTGTGCGGCAGGGGAGGCTGGCGGGCAGGCGCCCGCCCGGCCGCTAATCGCGTTCGTCGATCCAGGCCATCTGGATGGCCTCGAGGATCTTCTCGTTGGAACCCTCCGGATCGTCGGCGAACTCCGGCAGGGCGCAGACCCAGGCATGCAGGTCGGTAAAGCGCACCCACTGCGGATCGACGTCCGGATGGGCCTCATCCAGGGCGATGGCGATATCGAGGGTGTCGTTCCACTTCATGGTCGCTGCGCTCCCAGTGACAAGTGACAAGTCCCAAGTGGCAAGAACTGGTGTTTTTGCTTGTAACTTGCCACGTGCAACTTGTAACTGTAGTTAGTGCTTCTCCGACACCATGTTGATGGTGTACTTCGGGATCTCCACCACCAGGTCGGTCTCCCCCACTACCGCCTGGCAGGACAGGCGCGAATCCGGCTCCAGGCCCCAGGCCTTGTCCAGCATGTCCTCCTCCAGCTCCTCGGCGGGGTCGAGGGAGGCGCCGCCTTCGCGGATGTAGACATGGCAGGTGGTGCAGGCACAGGACTTCTCGCAGGCGTGGTCGATCTCGATGCCATGGGCCAGGGCGGCATCGCATACGGTGGTACCCGGCTCGGCCTGGAACACGGCCCCGTCCGGGCAGAGTTCCTCGTGCGGCAGAATGATGATTTGTGGCATGGCTGCGGTTTCCTGGTTCAAATCTCGTCGACGTGGTGGCCGGCCAGGGCCTTCTTGATGCCGGCGTCCATGCGCCGGGCGGCGAATTCAGCGCTGGCCTGGTCCATGGCCTCGATGGCGCGCTTGATGGCGCGATGGTCTGCACCATCGCGGGCGGCGCGCAGGGCGGCCATGCCCTGATCTATGGCGGCGCGCTCCTGCGCATTCAACAGCTCGGCACCGTCGGCGGCCAGGGCGGCGGTCAGCGCCCCAGCACGCGGTCGGCCTCCACCTGCTGCTCGCGCAGGTTGCGCGCGGCGACATCGTCCTCGGCATGGGCCATGGAATCGCGCAGCATCTGCTCGATCTCGCCGTCGGTCAGGCCGTAGGACGGCTTGACCTGGATGCTGCTCTCCACCCCGGAGGTCATCTCGCGCGCCGACACCGACAGCAGGCCGTCGGCATCCACCTGGAAGGTGACGCGGATGCGAGCGGCGCCGGCCGCCATGGGCGGGATGCCGTGCAGCTCGAAGCGGGCCAGGGAGCGGCAATCGCTCACCAGGTCGCGCTCGCCCTGCACCACGTGTACCGCCATGGCCGTCTGGCCGTCCTTGAAGGTGGTGAATTCCTGGGCCCGCGCCACCGGGATGGTGGTGTTGCGCGGGATCACCTTCTCCACCAGGCCGCCCATGGTCTCCAGACCGAGCGACAGCGGGATCACGTCCAGCAGCAGCATCTCGCCGTCGGGCTTGTTGCCCACCAGCACGTCGGCCTGCATGGCGGCGCCCACGGCCACCACCTTGTCCGGGTCGATGTCGGTGAGCGGGGTACGGCCGAAAAACTCGCCCACCAGCGCGCGCACACGCGGCACGCGGGTGGACCCGCCCACCATCACCACATCCTTCACCTCGTCGGCGCTGATACCGGCATCTTTCACGGCGCGGCGACAGGCGGCCAGGGTCTTGCGGATCAGCGGGTCGACCAGGGCATGGAACTGCTCGCGCGACAGCTCGCCCTGCCAGTGACTGCCGTCGGCCAGCTCCACCTTGAGCGGCGCCACGGTGGCGCTGGTGAGCGCCTCCTTCGCCGCGCAGGCATCGCGTAGCAGGCGGCGCATCTGGCGATGGTCGGCGTCGTCGGCGATACCGGCCTGGGCCATGATCCATTCGGCGACGGCATGGTCAAAGTCATCGCCGCCCAGGGCCGAATCACCGCCGGTGGACATCACCTCGAACACGCCCTTGGACAGGCGCAGGATGGAGATATCGAAGGTACCGCCGCCCAGGTCATAGATGGCGATGACCCCTTCCTCGCCGCGATCCAGGCCGTAGGCCACGGCGGCGGCGGTGGGCTCGTTGAGCAGGCGCAGCACGTTGAGGCCGGCCAGTCGGGCGGCATCCTTGGTGGCCTGGCGCTGGGCATCGTCGAAATAGGCCGGCACGGTGATCACCACGCCGGTGAGGTCGCCGCCCAGGGCGCTCTCGGCGCGCTGCTTGAGGGCCTTGAGGATCTCGGCGGAGACCTCCACCGCGCTGACATCACCGCCGGCGGTGTGCAGGCGCGGTACCGCGCTGTCACCGGCGGCGAATTCATAGGGCAGGCGCTCACCCAGGGTCTTCACGTCCTTCACCCCGCGCCCCATCAAACGCTTCACCGAGGCGATGGTATTGAGAGGGTCTGCGGCAGCACCGGCCTTTGCGTCATGCCCCACCTGCGGCGCCGTGCCGGCGCTGTAATACACCACCGAGGGCAGCAGATGGCGGCCCTGCTCGTCGGGCAGGGTCTCGGCCAGACCGCTGCGCACGGTTGCCACCAGGGAATTGGTCGTGCCGAGGTCGATGCCCGCTGCCAGCCGGTGCTGGTGTGGTACCGTGGATTGTCCGGGTTCAGCGATTTGCAGCAGTGCCATGAGTTATTCCGTTCTGCCTTGCCGGCGAAAAAAATTTTCTATCCGCAAATGTACGTCATTAAGCGCGAATCTCGCATGGCGCTATTTGCGTCCCTTGGCGTTCATTCGCGGACTGATTCTTAGTTGTTATGCGCCAAGTCGTCCTCGCGCGCATCCACCTCATCCAGCAGCTTGCGCATGAACTGCAGCTTGCGCAGCCGCTCCGGCGCCTGTTGCAGCGCCGCGCCATCGCCCTGCTGGAACAGTGCCGCCAGTTCCTCCACCAGGCGCCGCTCGGTGGCCTCGGCTATACCGCGCACCTGATCCAGCGCCGCATGGGGGTCTGCCGCCCGGGGCGCCGCCTCCAGGGCCTCGCGCAGCTCCATCTGCTCCATCAGGAACAACGGATCCATACGGGTATCGGTATCCGACAGGGTGATGCCGTTCAGTTCCAGCAGATAGGCGGCGCGGGCCAGCGGGTCCTTCAGGGTGCGATAGCCCTCGTTGATCAGCGAGGCCTGCTGTACCGACAGCAGACGTTCGCGCTCGGAGGCACCGGCATAGCGATCGGGATGGGCGGCACGTTGCAGGTCGCGGTAGCGCAGGGCCAGTGCCTCCGCATCCACCGTAAACTCCACCGGCAAACCGAACAGCTGGAAATAGTTTTCGTTCATTAGCGTCCTAAAAACTTGGCCACAGGGGCCGCCGCGCAGACAGAGCAGTACGTCACTCTGGGGCCGCGGCATCCGCTGTGGCCAAATTCATCCCGCCGTCAGACGTTGAAGCTTTCGCCGCAGCCGCAGGCATCCTTGACGTTGGGGTTGTTGAAACGGAAGCCCTCGTTCAGCCCTTCGCGGGTGAAATCCAGTTCGGTGCCATCGAGGTAGAGCAGGCTCTTGGGGTCGATGATGACCTTGACGCCATGGCCTTCGAACACCTGGTCTTCGGGCTGCGTCTCGTCGACGAACTCCAGCACATAGGACATGCCGGAACAGCCGGAGGGCTTCACCCCCAGGCGGATGCCCAGACCCTTGCCGCGGTTGGTCAGGAATTTCTGCACGTGGCGGGCAGCGGCTTCGGTGATGGTGATGGCCATGAAAGTATCCTCGTCAGGCGCGCGACTGCTTGGCCTTGTAGTCCTCGATGGCGGCCTTGATGGCATCCTCGGCCAGCACCGAGCAGTGAATCTTCACCGGCGGCAGCGCCAGTTCCTCGGCGATCTGGCTGTTCTTGATCTCCAGCGCCTGGTCCAGGGTCTTGCCCTTCATCCACTCGGTCACCAGCGAGCTCGAGGCAATGGCGGAGCCGCAGCCGTAGGTCTTGAACTTGGCATCTTCGATGACGCCATTTGAACCCACCTTGATCTGCAGGCGCATCACGTCGCCGCAGGCCGGCGCGCCGACCATGCCGGTGCCGACATCGGCCGCATCCTTGTCCATGGCGCCGACATTGCGCGGATTTTCGTAGTGGTCGATAACCTTGTCACTGTATGCCATTTGTCACTTCCTCGCCAAAACGGATGCGAACCTGCGGTAAGGACCCGCGATGATAAATCAATGTGCCGACCACTGCACGGTGGAAAGGTCGATGCCTTCCTTGTACATGTCCCACAGCGGGGACAGCTCGCGCAGCTTGGAAATCTTCTGGTGGATCAGCTCGACGGCGTGGTCGATGTCCTGCTCGGTGGTGAAGCGGCCGATGGAGAAGCGCAGCGAGCTGTGCGCCAGCTCGTCGGGGCGGCCGATGGCACGCAGCACGTAGGACGGCTCCAGACTGGCCGAGGTGCAGGCCGAACCGGAGGACACGGCCAGGTCGCGCAGCGCCATCATCAGCGACTCGCCTTCCACATAGTTGAAGCTGATGTTGAGGTTGTGCGGCACGCGGCGTTCCATGTCGCCGTTGACGTACACCTCTTCGATGTCCTGCACGCCCTTGAGCAGGCGGTCACGCAGCATGCGGATGCGCTCGTTTTCCTGCGCCATCTCCTCGCGGGCGATGCGGAAGGCCTCGCCCATACCGACGATCTGGTGGGTGGGCAGGGTACCGGAACGCATGCCGCGCTCGTGGCCACCGCCGTGCATCTGCGCCTCCAGGCGCACGCGCGGCTTGCGGCGCACGTACAGGGCACCGATCCCCTTGGGGCCGTAGCACTTGTGGGCGGAGAAGGACATCAGGTCGACCTTGAGCTTGTCCAGGTCGATGGTCACCTTGCCGGCGCTCTGCGCCGCATCGACATGGAACAGGATGCCGCGGGCACGGGTCATCTCGCCGATGGCGGCGATGTCCTGAATCACGCCGATTTCATTGTTCACGTGCATGATGGACACCAGGATGGTGTCGGGACGGATGGCGGCCTCCAGCTTGGCCAGGTCGATCATGCCGTCGAGCCCTGGCTCCAGGTAGGTCACCTCGTAACCGAAACGCTCCAGATGGCGGCAGGTGTCCAGCACCGCCTTGTGTTCGGTCTTGCTGGTGATGATGTGCTTGCCCTTCTTGGCGTAGAACTCGGCCACGCCCTTGATGGCCAGATTGTCCGACTCGGTGGCGCCGGAGGTCCACACGATCTCCTTGGGGTCGCAATTGACCAGCGTGGCCACCTGCTTGCGCGCCTCTTCCACCGCCTGCTCCGCCTCCCAGCCAAAGGAGTGGGAACGGGACGCCGGATTGCCGAAGCGGCCGCTGTCCAGGGTCAGAAAACTGCACATCTTCTCCGCCACCCGCGGGTCGACGGGGGTGGTGGCGGCGTAGTCCAGATAGATCGGTTTGCTCATCACTCGCTCCATTCCAGCTTGCGGTCTCACCAGGCCGTGGCGGCCATGGCCTGCAACCGGGCCGCCTGCATGCGCAGTGCGGCGATCAAAGTATCCACATCGTGTTCGGTGTTGCCGGCGCCGAGACTGACGCGCACCGCGCAACGCGCGAGGTCTGCCGTCACGCCCATGGCCCGCAGCACATGGCTCGGCTCATGGTAGCCGCTGCCGCAGGCCGCACCGCTCGACAGCGCGATGCCCTGACGGTCGAGCTCCAGCAACAGGGTCTCGCCCTCCATGCCGGGCAAGGCCAGGAATACCGTGTTGGGCAGGCGGGACGCCCCGCCGCCGAACACCACCGCCTGCGGCACCTGCACCGCCAGGCCCTGCTCCAGCCGCTGCCGCAGCGCGGTCATGCGCGTACGGCGCATTTGCAGTTCCGTCGCCGCCAGCTCTGCGGCGATACCGAAGCCGACAATACCGGCCAGATTCTCGGTGCCGCCGCGGCGGCCCTTCTCCTGGCCGCCGCCGTGCAGCAGCGGCTCCAGGTCCACCGCCTTGTCCACCACCAGCGCGCCGACCCCTTTGGGGCCGTTCAGCTTGTGTGCCGACATGCTCATCAGGTGGGCGCCGGCGGCAGTGAAATCAAGCGGCAACTTGCCCAGCGTCTGCACGGCGTCGGTGTGCAGCACGGCGCCTGCCGGGCGCACCACCGCTGCAATGGCGGCAATATCATTCACCACGCCGGTTTCGTTATTGGCCCACATCACCGAAACCAGGCGCGCACCGTCCCGCAGCGCCGCTTCAACCGCCTGCGCCGTTACCTCTCCCTGGTCCGTCACGGGAATGGTTGCTGCCGTCCAGCCCGCGCGGGCCAAGGCCGCCACCGGCTGCTGCACCGAGGCATGCTCCACGGCGCTTACCGCGAGGCGTGCGGCCGGCAAACGCGCCGTCACGCCCTTGAGGGCGGCATTATTGGCCTCGGTGCCGCCGCTGGTGAAGATCACCTGCGAGGGATGGGCACCGGCCAGTGCCGCCACCTGCTCCCGCGCCCGCTCCAGCGCCGCGCGCGCGGCGCGACCCAGGGCATGGACGCTGGAGGAGTTGCCTGCCCCCTGCAACCAGGGGAGCATCGCCTCCAGCACCCGCTCATCGAGCGGGGTAGTGGCGTTGTGATCCAGATAGATCACGGTCGACCGTCACCCCGAGCTCAGCCGGCGACGGCCTTCCTGCCGGTATCCAACGCCACCGGCTTGTGTTCATGCTTGTGACCGCTGGCTTCACGCACATGGTGCTGCGCCACCAGCTTGGCCAGGCTGATGCCCTGCAGGAAGGCATAGATCTGGTTGCTGAGGTCGCACCACAGTTCGTGGGTAAGGCATTCGCCATCATCGTGACAATTGCCCAGGCCGTTGCAGCGCATGGCGTCGACCTTCTCGTCCACCGCGGTAATCACGTCGGCGACGCAGATTTCGGCCGCATCACGGCTCAGGCGGTAACCGCCGCCGGGACCGCGGGCGGAGTCCACCAGCCCGTTCTTGCGCAGTTTGGAAAACAGCTGCTCCAGATAGGAAAGGGAAATCCCCTGGCGCTGGGAGATGTCCGCCAGCGTAATGGGGCCATCCTTATAGTGGAGAGCCAGGTCAAGCATTGCAGTGACCGCGTAGCGGCCTTTCGTAGTCAGCCTCATTGCCTTGTCCCTATAGACCCAGTAAAGTTGTGGATGTCGGTAGCGGCTAAATTAGCAATACCAAGCAAATCAGTCAACTTTTTTTTCCGTTCTTTCCGCCGGGCATCCGCTGCACTCCTCGGCGCTCTTGCACCCCCCCGCGGGCTCGTTGTTGCTGCGAATCTCGCAGGAACCCAACGGCGGCACCGGGATATCCCCCAGCTCCGCGCCCAGCGCCTTCAGCCCCTTGCACATCTCCTCCATCTTGCTGTCCATGGCATGGATGTGGTCCAGCATGCAATTGATGGCATTGGCCACCGGGTCCGGCATGTCCTGGGTGGTGCCGTAGGCGTCGAAGCCGATCTTCTCGGCGATGGCGCGGCGGCGCTCGGTGTGCTCGTCCGCCTTGCGGTTGACCACCCGGCCAGGGATCCCCACCACCGTGGCCCCTTCCGGCACATCCTTGACCACCACGGCATTGGAACCGATACGCGCCCCCTTGCCGATGGTGATGGGGCCGAGCACCTTGGCGCCGGCGCCCACCACCACATTGTCCTCCAGGGTGGGATGGCGCTTGCCCTTGACCCAGCTGGTGCCGCCCAGGGTGACGCCGTGGTACAGCGTACAGTCGTCGCCGATCACCGCCGTCTCGCCGATCACCACCCCCATGCCGTGGTCGATGAAGAAGCGGCGGCCGAGGGTCGCGCCGGGATGGATCTCGATGCCGGTGAACCAGCGGGCGAAATGGGACAGCACGCGCGCCAGCCACTTCCAGCCCCAGTGCCACAGGCGGTGGCTCAGGCGGTGCACCAGCACCGCATGCAGGCCCGGATAGGTGGTCAGGATTTCAAACGTGCTGCGCGCCGCCGGGTCGCGCTCGAAGATGCAGCGGATGTCCTCGCGTAGGGAGTCGAACATGGGTATGGGCCGTCAGCAATTTCCGATTAAACGTGTCGGCTTGATTCTCGCATACTGCGGGGCCGCTATGACAGCGCCACAACTCGCGCCACGCATTGACCGCATACCCTGTGGTCCCGGTACGCCATGTCGTCCGCGCCATGTCATCCCTATGGACGTCGCATACCAACCTAATCTTGCTGCGCCTGTTAACAGCCACACAAAGAGAAAGGTATTGATACGACACTCACGGGCCAGGGAAAGAGGCGCAAGCAATGAGCAATCACCGGATTTCCACGGAAATCGCTCCCCCTTCCCCGGTAGCACCGCCCCTTCACGCCGCACCCTCCGCCACAAATCCTGCCGCCACGACTTTCGTCATCCGCCGTCGGCCGCAGCCACTAATAACGCCGCCGGAGTGCGAACCAGATAGACGGCCGGCCCCCCCTCTGCCAAGCAGGCCGAGGCAACGGCACACCTTCCTGCACTACCGGAATAAACAATGAAACTGACAGCCCCCCGCATGACACGGCCAGGGAAATTGCTCTGCGGAATTGTCGTTGCATGTTGTCCCGCACTGGTTGCAGCAGGCGATGCCCCCTATGACTTGAGCGAAATAGGCGTCAGCGTCGGATATTCGGAAAACAAAAATGGCCAGTGGGAATATCGCTACAGCGTTACCAATGACAGCCAACATAGGCTTTCGCAATTTTTACTTGATCTTGTCTGCGAACATAGCCAGAGCATTGCAGATGACGAGGTACCCGCACCACAAGGAGAGGGATTTATCGATCTGGCCAAATATCCCGAGATTGAATTGCTGCGAAAGGGCGTCCATGTGCCAGCGACACTTTCTGCCGCCTACGGCGCAGCGGCCTTTTGGGGAATATCGGTAAATAACGAGGCCTTTTGGTACATGAAAACCGCCCCCGGATCGATAAGCGAGGGACTGTTGCTGGTCAGCAAAGGCCGACCGACCCTGCGCAAATACACGATTACCCCATATTTCGAACTCGACATGTCGCGCGAGGACGGCGCACCCGAAGCGGATGAAGAAAATAGCTACGCATTGTATGGCCTCATCATTGGCCCCTCCTGCGAAGAAAGTACCGACGTCCCCCCTGGAGAACCCGACGCCCCCATCTTCGAGGGCACGCCCCCCGGCGCCTTCGGTCTCGAAGGCGTGAATCATGTCCTCACCTATGCCACGCCCACCCAGTCCCAGCTCAGCGTACCGGCCAGCCAGACGGACATCGCCCTGACCGTGCACTACGCCAGCGACATGGACCCCGCCTCGTTCAAGGTGGAGCCGGGCTGGATACGGGAGCTGTTCCACCCGGCCCCCGGCGGCAGCGAGACCCTGACCTTGCCGCTGAAGCCGGGGCTCAACCGGTTCCGCCTCGAGGCAGACTTGATGGATAACGGGGTCAGGGCTGTGCGACGGCCGACGCATGACCTCGACGTATTTGCCATCCGTCGCGGCAAGACGCCGCCCGGTCAGGCAAAGAAGCAGTAAGCCGTTTTACGCACAGGAGATGACAGGCATGCAACGATTGCTGATGGCATTGATGGGCCTCGCCGGGGTCGCCGCTACGGCGCTGGCGGCCGAGGACGCGCTGATCACCTTCACCGACGAGGCGAAGTTGCGGCAACACGACGAGGCCAAGGTGGTGCTGGTGCGGTTTGGCGAGGATATCGACCGGCGCTCCTTCCGCGCCCTGCTGAACGGCAAGGATGTGACGGCCCTGGTCGAGCTGCGTCCCGGGCAGCAGGCGGTGGCCCTGCCATTCACGACGGGCCCCAACGAGGTGATATTCAAGGCCCGCCGCGCCACTACCCCGCAGGCCCCGCTGGAGGAGGCGCGCTACACCGTCCGCTACCGGCCGCCCGGCGATGTGATGATACGGGCACGCCCCGGCGTTTCCACGCCCCGCACCCCGGCGTCCCAGGCCCTGCTGGAGCAGATGCGGGCAGCAATGGAGGCCGGCGACATGGAGAAGTTCCGCCGCCTGGAGGCGGAACTCACCGGCGCGCCGGCATTGCAGTCGCGCTAGTCCGGCAGGCGGCTAGCGCCGCACCTTTTTCTGTGTCTCGGTGAGGATGCCGCGCAGGATGTTGAGTTCGACCCGCTCGGTGCGGGCGCGATTGTAGAGCCGGCGCAGGCGGCGCATCACCTGGCGCGGATTCTCCGGGTCGAGAAAACCCACGGCGATCAGGGTCTGCTCCAGGTGGGCGTAGAACGACTCCAGCTCGTCGGCGCTGGCATAGTCACCTTCATCGGGCGCCAATGGCTCCTCACCGAGCAGCGCCATACGCAGCTCGTAGCTCACCACCTGCACCGCCGCCGCCAGGTTGAGCGAGCTGAAGTCGGGGTTGGCGGGGATATGCAGCAGATAGTGGCAGCGCTGCAGCTCCTCGTTGCTGAGGCCGGAATGCTCGCGCCCGAACACCAGCGCCACCTCCTGGCCCGCCACGGCGCCGGCGGCAGCGCGCTGTGCCGCGCTGTGCGCATCGGACAGCGGCCAGGGCAGCGAGCGCAGCCGCGCGCTCGCCCCCAGTACCAGGGAACAATCGACCAGCGCCTCATCCAGGCTGTCGCACACCACGGCGCGGGTGAGCAGGTCGTCGGCGCCGGAGGCGCGCGCGGTGGCCTCGGCGCAGGGAAACTGTTGCGGCCGCACCAGGTACAGGCGTGACAGCCCCATCACCTTCATGGCGCGGGCGGCGGCGCCGATGTTGCCCGGGTGACTGGTCTCGATGAGCACCACGCGCAGGCGGCTGAGGGCCATCAAATTATCGGCGGCAGGCTGCATTTTTCCCCTGTTCCCATTAAACTAGTGCCCTTCCCTGTTCTTTCTCTTTAACAATCGGAGAGTGCCTCCATGCACCCCATGCTCAATATCGCGGTCCGCGCAGCGCGCCGGGCCGGCGACATTATCGCCCGTTCCGCCGAACATGTGGATGGCCTCACCGTCACCA
>Ga0172382_10002114_pt1 | contig 33939 bp, 30 predicted proteins | sample Leawel138RmetaG_FD_122245 | JGI IMG/M metagenome (GOLD analysis project Ga0172382, IMG submission 122245) | Leachate microbial communities from a municipal landfill in Southern Ontario, Canada - Leachate well 138R metaG | ecosystem: Engineered > Solid waste > Landfill > Unclassified | place...
CACAATCCAGTGCGAAAGCCGGTGAAAACCGAGCGCAACACTGGCGAAAAAGACGATTACCCATGAAAAATATCAGCATCGTGAAATGGGATTGGTGTTTTTCATGACTTATTCAGACGTTCCAGTAGATGGTCACTGCGCCATACTCTCGAGTCCCACCACCACCGTGCGCGCGCGTACATGTGAGAACACACCTGCGGGCACCTCCATCGGTACCGTCTTCACTTGCTTCAGGGTATGCGCGTCGTAGATCACCAGCTGGCCACTGTCGCGTCCGGCGGTCCGGTCGCCGCCCTGTCTGGCACTGACATAGAAATATTCGCCCCGTGCCGTGTATTCCGGGAAGTGCGAATGACCGAGTGTGCCTGCGACCGTCAGTGTCCTGACGACCGTGAGTGTCTGCTTGTCGATGAGCTGGATCTTATTCGCAGCCGGACCCGTGCCGACGATGTCGACCACGATATACGGGGCATCGGGGTGCGCGGCGGGTGACTCGGTGGGACCCAGGACGGGGATGCGCTTGACCACCTCGAAGGTATCCATGTCGAACACGGTCACCTCGTACGGCTCGCAGGGACGTGTACCGATATTGGTGCCGATGCCCAGAAGCCGGCCATGCGAGCGCACCACGGCACCCGAGCCGAGGTGCGGCTGACAGCCGGCCGGGATCTTCTTGACGATACGTCGTTCGGCCAGGTCGATGACGGCGTTGATATCGTCATCGTACGAGGAAACCACGACGTAACGGCCATCCGGCGACAGAAATGCATCATGCAGATGCCGGCCCACGTCGGCGATCCTGGTGATGGGCATGTCCGGTTTATCCAGATCCACGATCCATACGTGGCCGGCCTGTTCGAGCGCGATCACGAAGACATCTGCGTACGGCGTGCCGGTGATCATGCCCGAGTCGGCCTCGACCATATTGCCATCCGGATCGATGCCACGCAGCTCCATCAGCTTGACCGGCTCCAGGGTCGCAGCATCCAGGATCACCGCTGTATCCGGGACGTAGGAACCCGCGGCCAGGTAGCGCCCGTCACGCGATACCGCGAGGGACGTGCCATTCAGTCCAGCCCGCACTTTCCGCACGACCTGCAGCGAGTAGAGATCGATCTTGAAGATGTAGCCGATATCGTCCCGAAGATAGGCCCAACGCTCCTCCTTGGGGTGGAAGTCCATCAAATGCGGTGCAAAACCGGTGGGCACTTCACCCACCTTCCGGTTGGTTCTACCATCGAAGAACACGACCTTGGCGGCATCTCCGGCGGCGAAGTGTCCGCGTACCATGATGACCATCAGATCATCGAGGTCCTCTATCGGATAGGTCGGCTTGTCGGGTAAGCTTGATTCATCGGTGACCAGCACCTCGAGTGAATCCCGTATGTCGTTCAACCCCCAGGACAGGGAGCGTTGCGGGCGTTTCGTTATGAGCGTGGCCAGCAGGTCCATGTCCTTGACCGATAATTTGCCGAACCACGTAGGATGCTGCGGCATCAAGGTCGTAACGCCCCCCATCTGTATCTTGGCACTGACCTGCTCCCGGGTGAGCTTGGTGTCATCACGATTCAATGCCGGCCCGATGTATCCACTGCGGTCCGCCCCATGGCACACTGCGCAATGCTCATCGTACAGCCGCTCGGCCTTGCCGAAATCCTGGGCCCAGGAAACAGGCGCGATCCCCGCCGATGCCGCCAGCCAGAGGACGGTCACAAGGGCGTGTCGTGTGTGGTTCATCGGTACACTCTCCTGCGAGGACGATACATCGACAATCCTAGCTGCGCGGTGGCCTATCCGCCAGAGAAGACCAAATGTATATATCATGGCGCCAACACATAGATGCCCCCTCTGCGCTCTCCAGTTTTCGGGTTTTGTATTACCCCCTTTCCGTGTTTTTCCGTGTTCTTCCGTGGCCAAAAAAGGTTTGCCTTTTTCTCCTCACGCCTCACTCCTCACGCCTCACTCACCGGTTCGATATACTCCACCACCAACTGCAAGCTGGTCATGCCGCGGAATTCGTTGGCATCGACACGATAGGCCAAGGTGACCCGGCGTCCGGTCAGATCGCCGATCGATGCCTGGTTGAAGGCGATGGCATCGATGCCGGCGCGACCGGCCTGACGCAGCGTCAGCTTCAGATGACAGTCGCCCACCAGCCGTTGTGACAGCACCTCGAAGACCCCGTCGAAGACGGGCTCCGGGAAGTGTTGCCCCCAGGGCCCGGCAGTGCGCAGCGCCTCGGCCAGTTCCAGCGTGAGTTCGTCGGCCTGCAGCTCGCCGTCACTGTGGATCACGCCCTGCAAATCGCCCGCGCCCAGATGCCGGCTCACCTCGGTATCGAACGCCGCATGGAAGCGCGTAAAGTCCTGCTCGGCGAGCGATAGCCCGGCCGCCATCGCATGCCCACCGAACTTGCGGATCAGGCCCGGATGGCGCGTGCTGACCGCCTCCAGGCAATCGCGTATGTGGAAGCCCGGCACCGAACGCGCCGAGCCCTTGATCTCACCGTCGCCGGCCGTGGCAAAGGCGATCACGGGGCGATGGAGACTCTCCTTGAGACGCGCGGCAAGAATCCCGATCACACCCTGATGCCAGGCACGATCGAAGACGCACAACCCGGTCGGCAGACTGCCCGTCTCCAGATGCAGCGCTTCCAGTGCTGTCAGCGCCTGCGCCTTCATGTCGGCCTCGATCTCGCGCCGGGCACGGTTCAGCTCGTCCAGCTGTCGTGCCATGGTCAGCGCGGCCTGCGCGTCGTCCGCGAGCAGACACTCGATGCCGAGCGCCATGTCCTCCAGCCGCCCGGCGGCGTTCAGGCGTGGCCCCACAGTGAAACCCAGGTCGCTCGCCACCACCCGTGCGGGATTGCGCTTGCCGACCTGCAACAGCGCGCTGATGCCCGGCACGCAACGCCCGGCCCGGATGCGCCGCAGGCCCTGCTCGACCAGGATGCGGTTGTTGTGGTCCAGCGGCACCACGTCGGCGACGGTGCCCAGGGCCACGAGATCGAGAAGCTGGGCCAGATTCGGTTCCGGCAGGTCGCGCGCCGTGAACCAGTCGGTCGTACGCAGACGCGCGCGCAGCGCGACCATGAGATAGAAGGCCACGCCCACGCCCGCGAGGTGTTTGCTCGGGAAGTCGTCACCGGGCAGATTCGGGTTGACGATGGCATCGGCCTCGGGCAGCTGCGCACCGGGCAGGTGGTGGTCGGTCACGAGCACGCGCATGCCGTGCGCGCGCGCCGCCGCAACACCGGCGAGACAGGCGATGCCGCTGTCGACGGTGATGAGCAGATCGGGGTTTTGTCGCGCGGCGACGGCGACGATCTCCGGGGTCAGGCCATAGCCGAAATCGAAGCGGTTGGGCACGAGGTAGTCGACCTGCGGTGCGCCCAGAGCGCGCAGTGCGCGTACCATCAGTGCCGTACTGGTCGCGCCGTCGGCGTCAAAATCGCCGACGATGACGATGCGCTGCCCCTGGGTCAGTGCCTGTTCCAGCAGATCCAACGCCCGCTCCAGCCCGCCCAGGCGTTGGGGCGGCAGCAGGCGCTCGACGCCCGTGTCCAGCTGCAGGGGATCGGCGATGCCGCGCGCCGCGTATATCCTTCGCAGCACGGCGGGGATTTCGATGGGCAGGTGCGCAGCGTCGGCCTTCGGTTCGCGGCGAATGATGCGTTTATGCATGGTTCCACTACTGTCCCATAAATCCAAAAACTATATTTGCCACGGAAGCACACGGAAGGCACGGAAATGAAACCGCGTCATGCAGCCCTGCCCCAACACTGGGCAGGTACCGCGGGCCGTTGTATGAGCCTGTGATCCGGCCCGTGTTTTTCCGTGTGCTTCCGTGGCTGAAATCAGTGTTTTTACTGGTATGGTTCCTGTTCGCTCTCAAGGTCGGGGCGGTAGTGGCAGAAACCCCTGCGGCGGGAGGTGGCGACGCCCACGCTGGCGTGCCGGCTCGTGTATGACGCCGGCGCACGGCTGCAGGTCGCGCTGCTCTTGCCGCCGGATGTCAGGGTCTTCGCCAGAAGCGCCACCAGGCCCCACGCGTAATGCGGTAGCCCTGACCGTCATCGGGATACAGCATCAATTCCCGCAAGCGCCGGTCACGCAGTGCCTGCAGCAGCGGCGTGAACCAGTCCTGCTCGAGCCGCCCGGTCTCCGCCAGCCAGGATTCCACATCGCCATAGGCGACGGCCGGCCGCAAACCATCCAGGCACACCAGGTGGCTGCCGCCGACAAGCTCGTGCAGCCAGGCGCGCACATCCGTCGGCGGGTCGGCACACGGGATACCGTTCAGCCTGGCCAGGCCTTGCAAGACGGTATCCTCACACCACACGCCCTGCCAGTCGCTCGCCTCTGCCGCAAGCGGCGGACCGCCGCCCCATAGCCAGAGGCTGTTGATCAGTGGCCGGCCGCGCGCCTCGCGCTCACGGTTGACCGGGTGCTCGTGAAACAGCATCTGCACTTCATTGAGGAATCGATGCCAGTCACGCGCGTCGGGTCCGCTGGGGAGGGACGCGTCGATATCGTGGCCGCTGGCGCGTGCCAGCGGCGTGGTACGCATGTCCGGTTGCCGCGGCAGATGCAGATAGCCACGCACCGGTGTGGCGAATTCCAGACGCATGCCGTCCGCGGCATAGTGCATGTTGAAAGCAGCAGCCAGGGCCTGCACCTCGGCGTCCACGATCTGCAGGTGCGCACCATCGAACAGCACGAGGTGCGACCGATCGGCCCGCAGATGCACCGGATCGGCGCGTAACAGCGCGTCCGGCACGGTCGCGCCGACGTCCATCTGGTAGCTCAGCCAGGCGTCGGGGCGGTCCTGTCCCTCCGGCAGCGCATAGCCGCAGAGCCGGTAGCGCAACGCATCGGCATCGGCCGGCTCCGGCCACCGGTCGGCGCGGGTCAGCAGTTGCGCGAGTGCCGTCCGACGTGCGCCTGACGGGTTTGGCAGGCCCGCCAAGCCCGGACCACCCGGCGCGCGCCCGTCAGCAGGGCCGGTGCCGGGCCCGAACAGGCCCGGTACCAGCAGTGTCAGGCGCACGGGGTCGCCCGTCACACCATCTTGTCGAGGATCGCCCTGCGCACGGCATCCAGCGTCGCGTCGACGGTGTGGACGTTGCCGGTGCTCTGCTGAATGGCGGTGTCGGGATCCTTCAGACCGTGGCCGGTGAGCGTACAGACGATGGAGCTGCCCGCGGGGATCTTGCCCTGCTTCACATCGCGCAGGGCGCCGGCCAGCGAAGTCGCCGAGGCCGGTTCGCAGAACACGCCCTCCTGCTCGGCCAGCAGCTTCTGCGCGGCGAGGATCTCGGCGTCGGTGCATTCGTCGAACCAGCCGCCGGATTCCTCCTTGACCTTCCAGGCCTGTTCCCAGGACTGTGGATGGCCGATGCGGATGGCGGTGGCGACGGTCTCGGGATGGTCGACCATCGCACCGCGCAGGAACGGTGCCGCCCCCGTGGCCTGATAGCCGACCATCTTTGGCCGGTTGCCGGCGATGGCACCGCCGGCGTAGGCACAGTGACCGTTGCAATAGGTGCAGGCGGCGGTGACGTGATCCCCGGAGGCCGAGGAATACTCGCAATAGCCGATCCAGTGGGCAGTGATATTGCCGGCGTTACCGACCGGCAGACAATGGTAGTCGGGGGCGCGGCCGAGTTCCTCGATGATCTCGAAGGCCGCGGTCTTCTGGCCCTGAAGGCGAAACGGATTGATGGAATTCACGATCGTCACCGGCGCCTGCTCGGCGACCTCCTTCACCAGTTGCATGCCGGCATCGAAGTTGCCACGGATCTGCAGTACCACGGAGCCGTGCATCATCGCCTGCGCGAGCTTGCCCATGGCGATCTTACCCTCCGGGATCAGCACGAACGCGGTAATGCCGGCACGCGCCGCATAGGCGGCCGCTGCCGCCGAGGTATTACCCGTCGAGGCGCAGATGATGGCGCGGCTGCCCGCCTCCACTGCCTTGGTCACGGCCATGGTCATACCACGGTCTTTGAAGGAACCGGTCGGATTCAGGCCTTCGTACTTGACGTAGATATCCACGTCCTTGCCGATGCTGCGCGGAATGTTGTTCAACCGGATCAGCGGCGTATTGCCCTCGCCGAGACTGATGATGCGCGTATCGTCATGGATCGGCAGACGGTCGCGATAACGTTCGATGAGGCCGGTATAACGGGGACGAAAGGGCATGGGTGGTTACCTTGAGTCAGTAGTTTTGAACCGCCAAGGCGCCAAGGGCGCCAAGAAAACCTTTTATGAACCGCCAAGACGCCAAGGGCGCCAAGAACACTTGACGAAAAAGATGAACCAGCCGTTACATTGATTTCTCTTGGCGTTCTTAGCGCCTTGGCGGTTCAATTGCCTTTGTGTTTCTTGGCGCTCTTGGCGCCTTGGCGGTTCAAAAAACTTCGCATCACTTCCCGCTCAGATATTCCAGGCGGATGCGCGTGACGCTGCCCTCGATGGAATCCAGCGCTTCGATACTCGCGATGGCCTGGTTCATCTGGCCTTCGCGCACGACGTGGGTCAGCAGGATGATGGGCACGCGCGTCTCCTCCGCTGCGGCCTCTTTCTGGACGATGGCCTCGATGCTGATGCCGCGGTCGCCGAGGATGCGGGTGATGTCGGCGAGCACACCGGGCCGATCCTGGGCGAGCAGCCGCAGATAATAGGCAGTATCGATCTCCTCCATGGGCAGCACCGGGATGTCCGACAGTGCGTCGGGCTGGAAGGCGAGGTGCGGCACGCGGTTGCCGGGATCGGCGGTGAGCATGCGGGTCACGTCGACCAGATCGGCGACCACCGCCGAGGCAGTCGGCTCGGCGCCGGCACCGGCGCCGTAGTACAGCGTCGACCCGACGGCATCACCCTTCACCAACACGGCATTCATGACACCGTCGACATTGGCGATCAGGCGGCGCTCCGGAATCAGAGTCGGATGCACCCGCAGCTCGATGCCCTTTTCGGTATACCGTGCGAAGCCCAGATGTTTGATACGGTAACCGAGTTCCTCGGCGTATTCCACGTCGGCGCGGGTGATGCGACTGATGCCTTCGGTGTAGGTCTTGTCGAACTGCAACGGAATACCGAAGGCGATGGATGCCAGAATGGTGAGCTTGTGCGCCGCGTCGATGCCTTCGACATCGAAGGTCGGATCGGCCTCGGCATAGCCCAGTGCCTGTGCCTCTTTGAGCACATCGGTAAAGTCGCGACCCTTGTCACGCATCTCCGTGAGAATAAAATTGCCGGTGCCGTTGATGATCCCGGCCAGCCACTCGATGCGATTCGCCGCCAGGCCTTCGCGGATGGCCTTGATAATGGGGATACCACCGCAGACGGCCGCCTCGAAGGCCACCACCACGCCCTTGTCCTGCGCCGCCTTGAAGATTTCGTTGCCGTGCAGCGCGATCAACGCCTTGTTGGCGGTGACCACATGCTTGCCGTTGGCAATGGCCTTGAGCACCAGTTCGAGTGCCGGCGTGTAGCCGCCGATGAGTTCGACGACGATGTCGATATCCGGATCGTCGACGACGGCGAAGGCATCCGCCGTGACCTTGATGTCGCCGATGCCGGGCAGGCGCGCCGGATCGTAGTCACGTGCGGCCGCATGGGTAATCTGGATACCGCGGCCCGCGCGACGGGCGATCTCACTGGCGTTGCGGCGCAGCACATTGAAGGTACCGCCGCCGACTGTTCCCAGGCCGAGCAGGCCAACGTTTACCGGTTTCACGTCCTATCCCCCTGAGGATGCAGTTTTTTCTGGTCTTTACGAAACATATCGCGGATCCCGCGTACCGCCTGACGGGTACGGTGTTCGTTTTCGATCAGGCCGAAACGCACATGATCGTCACCATAGCCGCCGAAGCCGACGCCCGGCGCGACCGCCACCTTGGCGTCTGCCAACAGCCGCTTGCAGAACTCCAACGAACCGAGGTGCCGGTACGGTTCCGGGATCGGTGCCCACACGAACATGGTGCCGCGCGGTTTCTCGACCTGCCAGCCGATGGCCTGCAGGCCATCGCACAGCACATCGCGGCGCTTGCGATACAGTTCAGCGATTTCGCGCACGCAGTTCTGCGGGCCTTCAAGTGCCGTGATGGCTGCGATCTGGATGGGTGTGAACATGCCGTAGTCGAGGTAGGACTTCATACGTGCCAGCGCGGCAACCAGGGTCGGATTGCCGCACATGAAGCCGACGCGCCAGCCGGGCATGTTGTAGCTCTTGGACAGCGTGAAGAACTCCACCGCCACATCCTTGGCGCCGGGTACCTGCAGGATGGACGGCGCAACATAGCCGTCGAACACCAGATCGGCATAGGCCAGGTCATGGACCACCCAGATACCGTGCTCACGGGCGATCGCCACCACCCGCTCGAAGAACTCCAGTTCCACGCACTGGGTGGTGGGGTTAGCGGGAAAGTTGAGCACCAGCATCTTGGGCTTGGGCCAGGAGTCCTTGATCGCCTTCTCCAGTTCGGCAAAGAAGTCGATGTCCGGCACCAGCGGCACGTGGCGGATGTCGGCGCCGGCAATCACAAAGCCGTACGGATGGATCGGATAGGCGGGGTTCGGCACCAGCACGGCATCGCCCGGGCCCAGCGTCGCCAGCGCCAGATGGGCCAGACCCTCCTTCGAACCGATGGTGACGATCGCCTCGGTCTCGGGGTCGAGCGTCACGCCGTAGCGATTCTGATACCAGCCGGCGATGGCCTTGCGCAGGCGCGGTATGCCCTTCGAGACGGAATAGCGGTGGGTATCGCCGCGCTGTGCCGCCTCGACCAGCTTGGCGACGATATGGCCCGGCGTCGGCTGGTCGGGGTTACCCATGCCGAAGTCGATGATGTCCTCACCGCGGGCCCGGGCCTTGGCCTTGAGTTCGTTGACGATGTTGAAGACATACGGCGGCAGGCGTTTGATGCGCTGGAATTCGTCGAACAAGGCGGCAATACCCTGGATGAATGGCCGATGACACGTCCCCAGCCCAACTACGGCCGGGGACCTGATGAGCCTGCGAAGAGTACTGAAATCACTCTCAGGATACAAGCAGGTAGCGGCAAAACTCATTGAAATGTATGGGAGAACAAGGCTGTGTCCGTGGACGGGCGCGGTCATGGTCCGGGGCCGCACGGGGGCGGGTGATCCTCCCCGGCCAAGGTGTTACGCTGGGCACGCAAACCCACTCGACCCAAGTCCTTTGAACCCCATGCGTTTCACCGAAGACGACACGACCGGGCGGTACCGTATTCAGGCCTATGCCGCCGGACAGGTCACGGTGAATCACGAGACCCTGACCTGCAGTATGATCGTGGCCCCCGACCGCCTGATCCGCGACTGGCCGCCGCGGGCATTCGAGGACCTCACCGCCGCGTATCTGGCCCTGGCGCTGGCCCTCGAACCGGAGATCCTGCTCATCGGCACTGGTGCGCGGCTGCGATTTCCACATCCGCGCCTGACCGGCGAGATACAACGGCGTGGTATCGGCGTCGAGGTGATGGATACCCCGGCCGCCTGCCGCACCTATAATGTCCTGCTCGACGAACAGCGGCGGGTGGCAGCCGCCTTGCTGATGATCTGATACTCGTCAGCACCCGACCTCAACTCAGACCCAGACCCGCGAGACCCACCGTCATGAAGCCATTGACCCGCTTTACCATGATCCTCATGCTGGCGACGCTGACCGCCTGCCAACCCGAACCGACCGCAGAGCCCTTCCGTATGACCGATACACTTCAGCAGGACCTGGCGACCGTGAGCGGCGCCCGCATCTATTTCGGCCACCAGTCGGTGGGCGGCAATGTCATACAGGGGTTGCAGGAAATCCAGAACGGCGTCGACGGGTCCAGGATCACGCTGGTGGAAATGGGTGAGACCATTCCCGAACTGCCGGATGCCTTCCTCTTGCATTCCAAGATCGGCGAGAACTCCAAGCCAGCCAGCAAGTGCGATGACTTCAAACAGCACGTCGATGCCTTGGCCGGCAAGATTGAATATGCCATGCTGAAATTCTGCTACATCGACATCGGCGAGGATTCCGACGTGGATACCATCTTCGGCTATTACCGCCGCACCCTGGATGACCTCAAGACCCGATACCCGGACATCACCTTCGTACACGTCACGTCGCCGCTGCGCCATACCGCGAGCGGCCCGGGCGTATGGATCCGCGAGCTCATGGGTAAGCCGAACCGTGCCAAGCTCGCCAACATCAAGCGCAACGAATTCAATGAACGGCTACGCAGCACCTACGCCGGTGATGCGATGTTCGATATCGCTGCCAGTGAATCAATCTATCCGGATGGCCGGCGTGAGAGCTTCGTCAAGGACGGCATAACGTATTACAGCCTGGTCGGCGCCTACACCGACGACGGCGGTCATCTGAACGAGGCCGGGCGGTACCATGTCGCAGCAGACATGCTGCACGCGCTCGCCGGTATCATCCGCGCACATAATGCGAACGCCGACGGCTCCTGAACCCTCGACCGACGCCGTCCGATAATGAACCCGAAAACCGTATTCACCACGGCAACACTATAGAAGAACGCGGACAGGATCGTATGCTTCACGCAACAACCCCTCACGCCTGTCAGGTGCTGGACGGCGCTTTGCGACGCTGTTTCATTGCAGCGTCTTGCGTGTGCTTCCGTGGCTGAAATGAGTTCTTAGGATGAGTGGTTCGATGCTGCCCGATGGCTCCCAGACCGTTGCCCGCACGCTGCTGATCCTCGCCGCCCTGGTGGTCGTCATCGCCGGCATGCGCGCCTCGCAGGCGATGCTGGTGCCCTTCCTGCTGTCGCTGTTCATTGCCGTTATCAGTGTGCCACCGATGTACTGGCTGCAACGCCGCGGTCTGCCCACGGCGGCCGCGATTACCATCGTACTCGTCGGCATCGTCGGTATAACGCTGCTGTTCCTGGTACTGGCCGGGACCTCGCTGGACGATTTCTATCGTGCCCTGCCCGGCTACCAGGTGCGCCTGCAGGGCGAGCTGGGCGGCCTGATCGGCTGGCTGAATGCCCACGGCATCGACCTGCCGCGGGAGACGCTGCTCAGTATCATCGATCCGGGGGCGGCGCTACAGCTCGCGACCGGTGTGCTGGCGGGTGTGGGTAACGTCATGACCAACGCCCTGCTGATCATGCTCACCGTAATCTTCATGCTGTTCGAGGCCTCGAGCTTTCCGCACAAGATCAGCCGGGCAGTGGATGATCCGGCGAAGACCTTCACGCATTTTGCGGCGTTCACTGAGAATCTCAAACGGTATGCCGTCATCAAGACACTGGTCAGCCTGGCTACCGGCGCCCTGATCGCCATCTGGCTGGCGATCCTCGGCGTGGATTACCCGTTGCTGTGGGGTGCACTCGCCTTTCTGCTGAACTACATCCCCAACATCGGCTCCATCATCGCCGCAGTGCCGGCGGTGCTGCTGGCCCTGCTGCAATTCGGCTGGGACTCGGCGGCGCTGGTCGCGGTCGGGTATGTGGCGGTGAATCTGGTGATGGGCAACGTCGTTGAACCGCGCTATATGGGTCGCGGTCTGGGGCTGTCGACGCTGGTGGTGTTTCTGTCCCTGGTATTCTGGGGCTGGGTGCTGGGGCCGGTTGGCATGATCCTGTCGGTGCCGCTCACCATGACCGCCAAACTGGCGCTGGATGCCAACGAGGAAACGCGCTGGATCGCGATCCTGCTCGGGCCGGATGTCGAGCCGGCGGAGACGGAGAGCGTCTAGCCGCGAAATGTGCGGCGCGAGGCTGCCGGCCGGCGGCTGGACACCGTGGTTTACCCCCGCGCAGATTCACCTCTTGCGTGGGACTCAAGACTTCGGCGGTCCCGTTCGTCGCGCAGCTGACTTGCGACAGCCGGAGGCGGAGCGACGAACGGGGCCGCCGAAGCATGCCTGGCCAGTGAGCCTGCAGGAGCCAGTAGACAGCATCCCGTGAGCATCGCATCTACTGTATCCGGGATGGCGGAGCTCACTTGCAGCGCCGGGCTGGCAGCGAGCCCAAGGCTGCGCCGATGCACCCTGCATGAGCGTCGACTATTCGCGTATCTCGCGACCGCCTTCCCGGCTAGCGGAACAGCGCATCCGACGAGAAGCCCTCATGTTCGATGATCTCGCGCAGGCGTTTCAGTGCATCCATCTGGATCTGGCGCACGCGTTCGCGGGTGACGCCGATCTCGTTGCCGACTTCCTCCAAGGTGCAGATCTCGTGACCGTGCAGACCGAAGCGGCGTTCGACCACATCACGCTGCTTTTCGTTGAGCTGTTCCAGCCATTGTTCCAGGTTGGCATAGACGTCGTCGTCGGCCAGCAGCTCGTATGGATCTGAATTGTTGTCATCGGGGATCGCGTCCAGCAGGGACCGGTCGTTGTCATAGCCGATCGGTGAATCCACGGATGCGATCCGCTCGTTGAGGCCCAACATACGTTCGACTTCCGGCAGCGGCTTGTCGAGCAGTGTCGCAATCTCGTCGGCCGACGGTTCGTGATCAAGGATTTGCGCGAGTTTCCGTGCAGCACGCAGATAGAGGTTGATTTCCTTGACCACGTGGATCGGGAGACGGACGGTGCGCGTCTGGTTCATGATACCGCGCTCGATGGTCTGCCGGATCCACCAGGTCGCGTAGGTGGAAAAGCGAAAGCCGCGCTCCGGATCGAACTTCTCCACGGCGCGGATCAGGCCGAGATTGCCTTCCTCGATGAGATCGAGCAGTGCCAGACCACGGTTCATGTAGCGGCGCGCGATCTTCACGACGAGACGCAGATTGGATTCGATCATGCGCTGCCGCGCACTTTCCTCGCCCTGCTGGGTGAGGCGGGCGTAATAGACCTCTTCTTCGGCCGACAACAGCGGGGAAAACCCGATTTCGTTCAGATACAGGCGCGTGGCGTCCAGGTGGGAACCGGGTATGTCGCCTGGCTCGAAGACAATATTTTCTTCGGCATCCGGCTCGTCGGCCACGGCCTCCGCACCGAGTTCGACGTCTCCACCCTCGGATTCCAGGTCATCCGGCACACGTTGCAGGGTATTGAAGGCCGGACCACGACCTTCGGCATCGCCTGCCGCGCTTCCCTTGCGCAGGTTGTGATTCTTCGTCATGCATACCTCCTCGCCTGGCCGCGGCCCTACCTGGCCGCAGCTCATCCATTTTCAGGTCGAGTCCCCCCCGCGTCAGCCGCGGCGTGGCAGGTAGCGGAGCGGGTCCACCGACTTCCCATTCTGTCGGATCTCGAAATGCAACTGTGTACGGTTGGTGCCGCTGTGACCCATTTCAGCGATCACCTGCCCGGCACGTACCACGTCGCCTTCCTTCACCAGCAGAGTGCGATTGTGTCCATAGGCACTTAGATAGGTATCGTTATGCTTCACGATGATAAGCTGCCCGTAACCGGCAAGTCCACTGCCCGCGTAGACCACCTGGCCGGCCGCCGCCGCGCGGACCCGATCACCGGTCGTACCGCCGATGCTTATGCCCCGCTTGCCGGAGACGTTGGCGTCGAACGACCGCAGGATCTGCCCCTGCGCGGGCCACTGCCAGCGCGGCGGACCCATCGCCGCGGCCGGCTGCGGCGCGGGTACGGGTTTCGCCGGCGGCCGCGCACTCGGGGTGGCGCTCTGCGCCGGCGCCGGAGTGGCGCGTGTCGTGGCCGTAGGCGCACGGGCTGGCGCCGATGGCTTTGCGGTTCTGGTGACGGGGGGAGGATTCAGCCGCAGCCGCTGGCCGGGATAAATGGTGTAAGGCGAACGGATACCATTCCAGGCAGCGACTGCACGGTAATCCAGGCCGCGCTGCCAGGCGATGGAAAACAGTGTTTCACCGCGGCGGACCACGTACACGCCGGTCGCTGGACTCGACACGGTATGACTGCGTTCACCGATCGGGGCGCGCACGCTGGAGGTGCTGCACCCGGCCAGCGCCAGCCCCACCAGAACGACAGCACCGAGCCGCCGGCGGCGCTCACACATCAGTCCGACGACATGCAGCGTGAGCACCATGGATCACATACGGCATCGTGATCGCGGGATTCACCATCGCACCCTCAGCGCCTGTCGCACGCTGCCGGCCACTACCGTCGGCACATGCTCGAGGACCGTTCCGAATCTGACCAGCGCCACCTCAGCCTCGCAACGCAAGATACGCCAGCCCCAGCAGCGCCACGACACCCCAGCCGAGCCATTCGACATAGCGCACCAAGGCGCGTTCCATACGCGCCCCACCCCAGGCTAACAGACCGGCAACCAGATAGAAACGCGCGCCGCGGCCGATGGCGGAGGCCAGCACGAAGGGGCCGAGTGCCATCGCCATGCTGCCGGCCGCGATGGTGAAGACCTTGTAGGGGATCGGCGAGAAGCCGGCGACGAACACCGCCCAGAAGCCCCACGTGTCGAACCAGGTGCGTGCCTTGAGATAGCCGTCCCAGTAGTGTGTGCCGCGGATCACCGGCTCGATGAGATCCAGCGCGAAAAAACCGATGGCATACCCGAACAGCCCGCCCGCCACGGAAGCGACGGTGGTGATGAAGGCGAAATGCCAGGCACGCGCCGGCTGTGCGAGGCTCATCGGCGCGAGCATCACATCCGGAGGGATGGGAAAGAAGGACGACTCCGCGAAGCTGAGTCCGGCGAGGTACCAGGGCGCGCGTGGCGCACGGGCCCAGCGCATGGCACGCTGATACAGCCCGTCGAACAGCCTCATCAGCCCGCGCCTCCGACCAGCGGCACGAAACTCACCGGCTCGAGATCCTCGCGTTCGTAGACATCGCCGCGCCGCGTGACCACCGTCAGCGTCTGGCCGCTGGCACCACCCACCGGGATCACCAGACGCCCGCCGTCGGCCAGTTGTTCCAACAGTGGTCGCGGGATTTCCGCCGGTGCCGCGGTGACCAGGATCGCGTCGAAGGGCGCCTGCTGCGGCCAGCCCCAGGACCCGTCACTTTGTTTGAGCTGGATATTGCGCAGTTCCAGCGTGCGGAAGCGCTGCCGTGCGCTGCGCACCAGCGCGTCGATACGCTCGACGGTATAGACCCGCGGCACCAGCTGCGCGAGCACCGCCGCCTGGTAGCCCGAACCGGTGCCGACCTCCAGCACCTTGGCGGGAATGCCTTCGGCGAGCAGCGCCTCGGTCATGCGCGCAACGATGTAGGGCTGGGAGATGGTCTGGTTGAAACCGATCGGCAGCGCCGTGTCTTCGTAGGCGCGGCTGGACAGCGCCTCGTCCACGAACAGGTGCCGCGGCGTACGGCGCATCACCTCCAGCACCGCCTCGCTGCGAATGCCCTTCTCGCGCAGCCGGTCGATCAGCCGGTCGCGGGTACGCTGCGAGGTCATGCCGATGCCACGGATGTGCGGACGCATCTACGCTTCAGCCACCGGTCAACCAGCCGGCCACCTTGTCGAGCGCATCATAACGGGTCAGATCGACCTGGATGGGCGTGACGGAGACGAAGTGACGTCGCACTGCATGGAAGTCGGTGCCCGGCCCGGCGTCCTGCTCGGCACCGGGCGGGCCGACCCAGTAGATGGGCCGGTGTCGCGGGTCCTCCTGCTTGATCACCGGTTCGGATTTGTGCCGGTGCCCCAGGCGCGTCGCCTCGAAGCCGGCGAGTTCGGCGTAGGACAGGTCCGGCACATTCACGTTCAGGATCGTATCCGCGGGCAGCGGATCGCGGCACAGCCGCAGCACCAGTTCGCGCGCAACGCGCGCGCCGGTGGCGAAATGCCTCGGCGCATGCCCGACCATGGACACGGCGATGGCCGGCAGGCCGAGAAAGCGCCCCTCCATGGCCGCGGCCACCGTGCCGGAATAGAGGACGTCGTCGCCCATGTTGGCGCCGGCGTTCACGCCCGACACCACGATGTCGGGCTCTTCGTCGAGCAGGCCGGTGATGGCCAGGTGAACGCAGTCGGTCGGGGTGCCGTCGATGCGGATGAAGCCGTCGGGCATGTGGGTCGCCCGGATCGGGTAATCGAGGGTCAAGGAATTGGAAGCACCACTGCGGTCACGGTCCGGCGCCACGACGGTGATCTCACCCAACTCGGCCAGCGCCTCGGCCAGGGCGCGGATGCCGGGGGACTGATACCCATCGTCGTTGCTGATCAGAATCCTCATGAAGACGTGTGGCCCGCTGGCATATCTGTGGTACGCATTGGGGCGACACTATACTGGAACCCCGACGGTGCATATAGCCTGGCCGGAAGCCGGGAAACTTTAGCCCCAAAAGGACTCATTTCCGCCACATAAGCACAGGGAAGGCGCTGCAATACCGCGGCGTCCCAAGGTTGCGGCCCGGTACCTGACGGGTAAGAGACCCTGTGGTGTAAAGCGTATGATCTTATCCGTGTTTTTCCCGCGTGATTCCATAGCCACTGCGGTTTTTCAGGGTAACTACCGCGCTGACTGCACGTCATTCAGCCGGCTGGACCGGTCGCCTGTCGCACGCACTTGACGTATCCTGACCGCCTGGACCGAGACGGGACCCATGAGCAGACAACCCAAACACCCCGCCGCGCCGGGCATCAGCCCGGAGGACCGCGAACTCTTCCAGACGGCGGTCGGCCCGGTCAGGCAGCTCCACCACGACCGTGTCGAACCGCGGCTGCCCCGCCCGCCGGTGCGGGCTACGTTCCGCGAGCGCGACGAAGGTGCCGTGCTGCGCGACTCCCTGTCAGACGCCTTCGACCCCGATGACTACCTGACTGGCGAGGAGCTCTGGTTCGCACGCACCGGCCTGCAGCAGCGCATCCTCAAGCGACTGCGCCGCGGCCAATTCGCCCGCGAGGCGGAATGCGACCTGCACGGCCTCACGGTCGTCGAGGCGCGCCAGACACTGGCTGCCTTCCTGCACGACTGCCTCGCCCAGGGCTGGCGCTGCGTGCGCATCATCCACGGGAAGGGCCACGGCTCGCAGCAGCGCATACCCGTGCTCAAGGGCAAGGTCGGTGGCTGGCTGCGCCAGCGCGACGAGGTACTCGCCTATTGCTCGGCACGCCCCGTCGACGGTGGCACCGGGGCCCTCTACGTCCTGCTGAAAAAGGCCTGAGGCGGATACCACCCTCGAGGGGTGGGGCGGGCGCGACAAAGCCCATATTTCCCATCGGAACATAGCGGTATATCCGGGTGTGTCCCGGGGCGCCCCGATGGTCGATAATGGCCCCAGACACATAATCCCAGGCAGCCCGCCATGAAGGCCCTCCTCCTCGTCGCCCACGGCAGTCGCCGCGCGGCATCCAATGACGAAGTACGCGAACTCACCGCGCGACTGGCAGTCCGCGCGCAGCCGGCCATCCCCATCGTGCGCTGTGGATTCCTCGAACTCGCCGAACCTTCCATCCCGGATGGCATCGAGCAATGCATCCGGGAGGGGGCGACCGCGGTGGTGGTGTTGCCCTATTTTCTCTCCGCCGGTCGTCATGTGGTCACCGATATCCCGGCGGCAGTGGCCGGCAAACAGGCGCAGTATCCACAGGCCGACATCCGCATCGCACCCTATCTTGGCGCCAGTATCGGCATCACCGACCTGCTGCTCGACGCGGCCGGCCTTGATCCCGATCTCGATCCGGGCCGTCCGGTGCCGACTACCGCAGACCGACGATGAGCACCACCCCTTTCTGGAAGACCAAGCCCCTGGCACAGATGTCGCGGGCCGAGTGGGAATCCCTGTGCGACGGTTGCGGCCGTTGCTGCCTGCACAAGCTCGAGGACATCGATTCCGGACAACTGTTCTATACCAGCGTGGTCTGCCACCTGTTCGACGACAAGCGTTGCCGCTGTACGCACTACGCCGACCGCAACCGCCTGGTGCCTGACTGTCTGGTACTGACGCCGGACAACCTCGACGGCATCGACTTCCTCCCTGAGACCTGTGCCTACCGGTTGCTCAACGAGGGCCACGACCTGCCGGACTGGCACCCACTCGTGAGCGGTGATCCCGAGAGCGTCCACCGGGCCGGTATCTCCGTCCGCGGCAAGGTCATCAGCGAGACCTATGTGCATCCCGACGATCTGGCGAACTACATCGAGCACCAGGACGGGCCGTTTACGGATGAGGACGGGCATCACTGAGCCCGGCCCCCGCCGGCAACGCGCGGGTACTCATGGAAATTCGATCGATGGCGCCCCGATGATGGCAGGTAAAACCCCAGGCCGAACGTACCTTGACGTGCCTGATCTGCTCACCTATAGAAGTAGGACCACTCCTGGCACCCCGCCTTGACACCGCGCGAGGCGGCCGTCGTACCGCTATGGGAGCACCCGCATATGTCGGACATCGCCCGCGACATTCCGGTCGAGCTGGATACCGATGGATTTCTGGCTCACCCCGAGGAATGGAACGAACTCATCGCCAGCCAGCTGGCCGAACGCGATGGCATCGGACCACTGACCGAGGCGCATTGGTCGGTGATTCAGAGCCTGCGCAGGCACTACTATGCCAACGGCGGGGTCCCGTCGTTACGCCATGTCTGCGTGGAGAATCACCTCGATCCGCATTGCGTGGCGGGGCTGTTCAAGGACACCGGGCGGGAACTCTGGCGCATCGCGGGCCTGCCCAATCCGGGCGAAGAGGCCAAGAGCTACCTCTGAAGAGCGGTTCAGCCGCGCCGGATGGCGTCCTCCATCGCCTGCACCTTGGCCTGCCAGTCCGGTAGCTCGTTATCGCCTGCGGCCATCCGTTCCATCAGCCGGTAGGCCAGCTGCCGTTGCGCCGTGTCCAGGTCCCTGAGCTTGTTCAGCAGGAACAGGTACTGACCCTGCTTCGCCGACAGTGTCTTGACCAGCGCGAACAGCACCAGCGACGCGGCCCCGTGGGGTTTGCCGCGAATCATCTCCAGCAGCTCATCCAATGCGTTCATACCGCCCCTGCCCTGTTTGTCAAAAAAAGTCCCACGAAAAACACGAACGGTTCACCCGCATTCACTGCTGTCTCAAAAACACAAAAACCATATTTGCCACGGAAGCACACGGAAGGCATTGAAATGAAACCGCATCACAAAGTTCTGTCTCAATACTTGGCGAGTGACCTGGGATGTCGTGTGAAGCCTACGATTTTAACAGCATTTTTCCGTGTTTTTCCGTGTGCTTCCGTGGCTGAAATGAGTGTTTTCAGGGTAGAACTAATGGGACAGAAGTGACCCGCATTACGATTCTTTCGTGGGTTTCGTGGCCACGGAATGCGCCCGGGCTTTCCGTGGCGCCTTCTCGACGGGGATCATCCCCCCGGCCGCTGTACCACCTGGTTGCGCAGATAGATGGGCTGGGCGTGTTCAGGGGCGACCACACGGCCGGCGGCAAAATCGAGCGCGGCGAGGCGGGCGATATCGCCGGCGCGCGGCAGCGCGTCGGCATCGATCCCGGCGAGCCGGTCGCCCAGTTGTGCGTGCAATGGTGCCGCATAGGCGGCCCAGCCGCTGCCGACGCCGGACCATGCGGCACCCCCGGGTACCCCGGATATGTCAACGCGCTCCGGTGCGGATACCCGCTCCGCACCCAGCGCCTCCGGCTCGCCGTTCGCGCTGCGTCCATAGGGCGCCCAATAGACCTCGCCCATGCGCGCATCAATGGCGGCCAGGACGTGCTCAACGCCGGCACGCAACAGGGCGGGACGCGCCAGCGCCGCCAGGGTCGAGACCGGCAGCACCGGCAGGTCGGTGGCGAAGGCGATGCCCTGGGCCGTGCCGGCGGCGATGCGCAGGCCGGTGAAGCTGCCGGGCCCGCGGCCGAAGGCGACGGCGTCGAGCTGTGCCGGCTGCAGTCCGGCGGTGGCCAATAATTCGTCCAGCATCGGCAGCAGCAGCCGTGCGTGACCCCGCGGTGCGATCTCGAAGCGTTCCAGCATCTGGTCGTCGATCAAAAGTGCCGCACTGCAGGCCTCGGTGGCCGTCTCCAGGGCCAGAATCTTCACGCTCATTCTCACACCCCTCTTCACGCCTGCGCGGTGCGCGTGTCCCCGTTGGAAAAGAAGGTCTGCACGTCGTCCAGCCGCTGTGTCACCGGCATGGGCGGGAGGCTGGTGCGGAAGATGCGCCCGTAGCTCTTGCCCACCAGTCGCGGATCGCACAGCACCAGCACACCGCGGTCGTCGACATCGCGGATCAGCCGGCCGACACCCTGCTTCAGTGCGATTACGGCGCTGGGTATCTGCAAGTCCACGAAGGGATTGCCGCCGGCCGCGCGCAGGGCATCGATGCGTGCCTGCAGCACGGGTTCGCCCGGCGACGCGAACGGTAGTTTGTCGATCAGCACCAGGGACAGCGCCGCGCCGCGCACATCCACACCCTCCCAGAAGCTGCCCGTACCGAGCAGTACCGCATTGCCCAGCCGGCGGAAGCGCGTGAGCAGTTCCGCGCGCGGCGCCTCGCCCTGCACCAACAGCGGATACTCGATGCTGCCTCGCAGTGCGGCGGCGGCCTCCTGCAGGGCACGGTGGCTGGTGAACAACAGGAAGGCGCGCCCCTCGCTGGCAGCGATGGCCGCGCCCGCGACCCGAACCACCGCGGCCGTATAGGTGTCGGCACGCGGGTCGGGCAGATCCGGCGGCAGGTACAGCAGTGCGTGGTGCGCATAATCGAACGGACTTTCCAGGCACGCAGTACGTGGCCGGTCGAGCCCCAGCGCCGCGATGTAGTGGTCGAAGCTGTCGCCCACGGCCAGCGTCGCCGAGGTGAATATCCAGGTGTTGTCGAGCGCCTCGAGCCGCGCGCGGAACTGCGGCGCGACAGACAGCGGCGTGCAATGGATGGCGAAGCTGCGCGTGAAGGTCTCGAACCAATGGACATGGTCCGGCGGCGGCTGGCCGGCAGTCAGTTGCAGGCGCTCGGCGATACGTTCAGCGCGCTGCCAGCAGTTCTCCAATCCGCGACCGCGCGGTGCCGCCACCTCCAGCCAGGCGCGCAACATCTCCAGCTGTTCGCCGAGCGCAGCCACTGCCGCGCGCACCCGGCGATCGCCGGCCACAGCCGCCCAGGGCTGACGGCGAGTACCCGTGCCCAGCGCCAGGCGAAGATCCATCACGGACCGTTCGAGCATGCCCGCGGCCGCGGGCAGATCCGCCATGTCACCGGCCTCTCGCAGATGTTCCTGTACCGCATCGCGCGCCAGGCCGGTGAGCTGGCGGCTGCCGAGGCTCATGCCGAAGAACTGGCTGGCCACGTCGGCGATCTGATGGGCCTCGTCGACGATCACGGCATCCACACCCGGCAGCAGCTCGCCGAAGCCCTCCTCCTTGAGCGCCATGTCGGCAAACAGCAGATGATGATTGATCACCAGCAGATCGGCGTCCTGCGCCGCCCGCCGCGCCTTGACGACGAAGCAGTCGTTGAAGCTCGGACAGTCGCTACCCACGCAGTTGTCGCTGGTCGACGTGACCCGCGGCCACAGCGACGAATCCTCGGCGACCTCGACGAGCTCACGGATGTCACCGCTGCGGGTGCGCCCCGCCCAGCTGCGTACCGCCTCGAGTTCGGCAGCCTGCGCGCGGCTGGCGAAGCGTCCGTCCGCCGCCGCGAGGTCCAGCCGGTGCAGGCACAGGTAATTCGCCCGCCCCTTGAGCAACGCACTGCGTACGTTGACGCCCAGCGCCTGGCGCAGCGCAGGCAGATCGCGGTCGAATAGTTGGTCCTGCAGATGTTTGGTGCCGGTGGAGACAATGACCTTGCGGCCCGACAGCAGCGCCGGCACGAGGTAGGCGAAGGTCTTGCCGGTGCCGGTGCCGGCCTCGACGATCAGCGTCGCCCCGTCACGGAGACTGGCGGCGACCGCCTCGGCCATGTCGCGCTGGGCCGCGCGCGGTGCGTAGCCGGGCAGCGCGCGGGCGAGTAAACCGGTGGCGGCGAAGACGTCGTTGAGGTCCATTCAACCCAAAAACCGCAGTGGCCACGGAAAGACACGGAAGAATACGGATAAGATCATAGGCTTCACCCAAGCGCTTCCATCACCCGGAGGCGGTGAGCAGCCGCTGCGGGACGAGATCGGGTTTCTGTGGCTGAAATGGCTTTAGCAGATGCAAATCCTGAAAACCGGCTTAGGCCGTGGAAACACACCGACGATACCATGTGAGGCAGGTGCCACGGTGCCAGCCGTCACAGGACCCGGCCGGCCGCTATCATGGCTCACGACGCTTACCCGTTTCCCGTGTGTTTCCGTGGCCAAAACACCTGTTCGGGCTCGGCATCGCGATCAACGCTCGGAGCGGTTATCCCAGACCCCGTCGCCGATCTCGCCCTCTTCACGCGTCCACACCAGCTGGCCGATGATCTTGAACTTGGCCACCGAGAGCAGGCCGCGTTTGGCGCGTTTGCTGCCTTCGGAGTCGGCGACCGCCGCGACCAGATCATCACGTTCCGCCTCGTAGATCTCGAAGGGTTCGTACTCCTCGTCCATGAGTACCAGGAGGACGCTGTCCCAGTCCTGGCCGGTCTTCAGTTGGCCGATGCGGTGTCCGCCCTTGGTGTCGTCAAAGATGGTGCGGCTTTTGATCTGGATGCGCTTACCCTGGCGTGAGCCGCCACGACCGACGGCATCATACCCCAGCGTTTCATCCTTCACGGGCTCCAGATTGAGCAGGCGGGCGGCATCGTTCTCGGCGATCTCAGCGCTGATACCCGGCAACGGCTTGCCGGTCGTGCGTCGGTACTCGGCGGCCAGCCGGCGCGCTTCGCTGATCAGTTTGTCGACGGCGTAGACGGTCACCCTGCCCCCCTGGCTCAGGTCGCGCCCGTCGGGCCCCCTGCCCTGCAACTCACCGCTGCCTGCAGGTATGCCCGCGGCGATGCCCGCGACGAATTGGGGTGATTGTACACGAATGCCCGTGGCATACCGCCGGTCCTGCCACCTGACGGCGGCACGGTGGCACGGCGGCACGGCGGCACCTACTCGAGCCGGCTCGCGCGTTCCTCGGCGGCGCGCGCGCCCGCGGCATCGCCCTGTGCCCGGCGCGCCGCGGCGATCAACCGCCAATTGCGCACCTGCAGGCGCGTGTCGCCGGCGGCGAGGCTGTTGGACTTGCCCGCCATCTGTATGGCCTGGCCGTACTGCCCCTGTTCCAGTCGTATGGCGGCCAGCTGATACCAGAGACGCGGGTTACGCGGTTCGATGCGCAGGGCGCGCTCCAGCGAGGCGGCGGCCGCATCCAGGTCGTGTGCCTGATACTGCTGATCGGCGCGGTCCAGCAGCGCGATCACGGCCGGGCTGCCGGCCGGTGCAGGGGCAGTGACGCTGCCGCGATCGGCGGGGACACCGGGGTAGGTCTCCGCGCCGGGGAAGGTCTCGACGCCACCACCGGCACCACCTGGATAGGTCTCGACACCGCGGTCGTCTCGCGGCATCCCATCCGGATAAATCACCGGGGCGGGTGTGCTGCGGGTCTGCGGCACCCCGGCACAGGCGGCGAGCAGCACGCAGCAAGAGATCAGAAACAGTCGCGACAGCAACGTCACCGGAAGATACCTCTCAGCCAGTCGATGGGTCTGGGCAGCTCGCCCCGGCTGCAGGGCGCGTTCGCCTGCGGGGCACTGCCGTTCAGGAAGGGCAATTGTACGCGATCCTCGCAGCCTGCGTCGGCGCGCAGTCCGGTGGCACGATCGATCCAGACCAGCTCCACGCGCTCCGGTGGGGACAGCACCAGGGGCTGCACACCGACGCCGGCCATGTAATCACCCCATACAGGCACCGCACCACTGCTGCCTGTCAGCCCCATCGGTTGATTGTCGTCACGCCCGATCCACACCACTGCGAGCTGATTGCCGGTAAAGCCGGCAAACCAGCTGTCGCGCAGCTCGTCGGTGGTACCGGTCTTGCCGGCGATGCCGGCGTCGCGTCCGAAACGCGCCCCGAGCGCGGCCGCGGTACCCTCGGTCGCCACCGCCTGCAGGGCCGAGTCGAGGAGGAATACCTGCTCCGCATTGGCCACCCGCTCGACCTCCAGCGGATAGCGCTGCAGCGGCGTGCCGTCGGCGGCGACTACGGCACGGATGGCGCGCAGGGGTGAACGAAAGCCGTCGGCCGCCAGGGTCTGGTACATGCGCGTCACGTCCAGCAACGACAGATCCACTGTGCCCAGCAGCAGCGACGGGTAGGGATGGAGTTCGCCCTGCACACCGAGCCGGCGCAGCGTGGCGACGACCTTGTCCACGCTGATATCGAGGCCGATACGTACCGTCGGAATATTGTAGGAATGGGTCAGCGCATCGAACAGCAGGACGCGACCGCGGTACTGCTTGTCGTAGTTCTTCGGCTCCCAGGGTTCGCCGACGCGCGTCGGCACCGTGAGCGGGGTGTCGTCCACCCAGGTCGCCAGGGTGTAGCGGTCCGGCGCACCCAGGGCGGCGAGGTACACCGCCGGTTTGACCAACGAACCGATGGGCCGTGCCGCATCCAGGGCGCGGTTGAAACCGGCGGCGCGCGGATTGCGGTCGCCGACCACGGCCAGGACCTCGGCGCTGTCGGCGGCCGTCACGATCACTGCGCTCTGCAGACTGTTCTCCGGCAGGCCGCGGCTGCGCTCCAGCTGCGTCAGACGGTTCGTGACCGCCGCCTCGGCTGCCGTCTGCGCCTGTGGGTCCAGGGTGGTGAAGATGCGCAGGCCTTCCGAGGTCAGGTCCTCCTCGCGGTAATCGCGATACAACTGGCGGCGCACCAGTTCCAGGAAGTGCGGATAGGCATTGGCCGCCAACGGGCGACGCTTGAGCACGCCCAGTGGCCGCGCCTTGGCGCGGGCGCCTTCGGCGGCGCTCAACGCCTGCTGTTCGACCAGCAGGTCCAGCACCAGATTGCGCCGTTCCAGCGCCTGTTGCGGATGCCTGCGCGGATCGTAATAGGAGGGTCCTTTGATCATGCCAACCAACAGCGCGATCTGATCGGGCGCGAGATCCTCGAGCGGCCGCTCGAAATAGAAATGACTGGCCAGCCCCACGCCGTGCACGGCGCGCGGGCCGTCCTGGCCGAGATAGACCTCGTTGAGGTAGGCCTCGAGGATCTCGTCCTTCGCATAATGCGCCTCCAGCAGCAACGACATGAAGGCCTCGTTGACCTTGCGCGTCAGCGTACGCTCGTTGCTCAGAAAGAAGTTCTTGACCAGCTGCTGGGTGAGCGTACTGCCGCCCTGCACCACGCTGCCGGCGCGCAGGTTGGCGAACATCGCACGCAGTACAGAACGTGGCGAGATGCCGTGATGGGCGTAGAACTGTCGATCCTCGACGGTCAGCAGGGTCTGGATCAGCAGCGGTGGTACCTGCGCGAGCTGCACGAGCTGGCGGTCTTCCTTGTGCGCCGGATAGATGCTGGCGATCTGCAGCGGGTCGAGGCGGGCCAGATCCAGCTCACGGTTCTGGGCGCGGTCGATCAGCCGGCCGATCTGGCCGCCGGCGAATTCGACCCGCAACCGCTGCGAGCTCTCCGGACCATCCCAGAAGGTGAAGCCACGTGTCTGGAGATGGAAGGTCTCGCGGTTGCGGCTGTACTCGCCGGAACGCGTCGGCTCGCGCACCGTGTGATAGCCGAGCCGCTCCAGCTCGCCGGTCAGCTGATCGGGCGTGAGCGGTCGTCCGGCATACAGCTCCAGCGGCCGCGCATAGACGCGTGCCGGCAGCGCCCAGCGTTTGCCTTCGAACTGGTCACGTACAATAATGTCGAGGTAAACGATGTAACCTGCCAGGATGACGAACAAAACGATCAGCAGCCGCAGCCAGGGGAAGCGGCGGCGTGAGGCATGACGGCTGGATCTTCGCTTGCGCGAACTGCGGCGGCGGACGGCCATAGGGATCGGTCGAGGCTAAAGAATCTGGACTGTGGTCCGGCTAAACGGGGTATCTCATGTCCTTCAACGAGCGCGCCTAAGGGTACGCGACCCGCGTCCCGCTGTCAGCCATGAATCTGCATCCAGCCCCTCATCGGCCGAGACTCCACCTGCCACCGCTGCTGTGGCTGGCCGCAGTACTGCTGGCGCTGTCCGGCTGCGCGAGCCGACCGCCGGTGACGGTGATCACACCGGAGGACGCGCGCACCGCACACCCCGTGCCGTCGGGGTCCCGGGGCGCGGTGGTGCAGACTGCGAAGAACATGGTGGGCACGCCCTACCGCTACGGCGGCTCCAGCCCGCGCGGCTTCGACTGCAGCGGCCTGGTCAGCTTCAGCTTCGCGCAGGCGGGTATCCCGGTACCGCGCACCGCCGACCGCCAGTTCCGCGCCTCTCGCCCGGTCGGCGACCGCAATCTGCTCCCCGGTGACCTGATCTTCTTCGACATCGGAGGGCGGCGGATCTCGCACGTCGGTATCTACGTGGGCGATGGGCGCTTCGTGCATGCGCCGAGCACCGGCAAGCGCGTCAGCGTAGAGTCCCTCGCCAGTCCCTACTGGCGAGACCGCATCGTCGGCGCCGGACATTATTTCAGAATTCCCTAGGAATCTTCGGGCGCCGCACCGGGCCGCACCGGGGTCATCGACCCGCCGGATCAGGTATCCGGTTGGTCGAACAGCGTCTTCAGCAGGTCGTTGGTGTCGGCCGCGGTCTGCCGGGGAGGCGTTTCCGTCTGCCCATCCAGTCCCGCCAGCTGTACCTGCAGATCCTCGACCCGGGCGCGGAGCATGGTGTTCTCGTCTTCCAGTACCGCAATGCAACCGTTCAATTCATCGTTGGTGCGCTGGATCGTACCGATGGTGGCCTGCACCGCCTCGGCCGTGTCGCCTGCGGGGGCGAGCTGCGCCAGCAGCTGTCGGAGATGCTGGATGGTATTTTGCTGACTGCCGACCAGGTCGCGCAGTGGCTCGGCATCCGGATGGGCACGCAGCGCCCGTTCCTCCTCCCGCGCCCTGGCGCCGAGACGCAGCTGCAGTGCCTCGCCCTCACGCCCCACGACGGCGAGTCGCTGTACCATCGTCTGCAACGCCTCGTCCTCTCCACCATGCGCTTCGAGCGACTCGCGCAGTTCGCGCATGACCGCGTGCTGGTTGTCGATCACGGATCTCAGGTGGGCGATCTGCTCGCGTAACTGGGTCAGTTCATCACGTGCCGCGGAGGCGACGCCCTCCGGCGCGTTCGCCGGTGAACACCAGCCGGCGACCAGTGCATTCAGTCCCTCGACCAGGCGCGTCCGCCATGCGAGCGTATCTCCCGCGGCGGCTGGGCCCTGAGCGGTCAGCTCCACTTGCAGGAACTGCTGCCGCAGCGCCAGCATCTGCCGTACTTCCGGGTCGGTCTCGGGGTTGATATGGGGGTCGGTCTGTGGATCGGCTGCGGTCGCTACAGCGGTGCCTGCGACGGCCTCGGTCGTCTCGCCCAACAGGCGGTTCGACCGCTCAATCTGCTGGCGCAGAAAGCCGGCATAATCAGACAGCGTGGCCGTGGCCGTGGCCGCATCCATCGGTGTGGCCGGCTCGAGACGGCATCGAAGCGCCGCAGTCTCGGCACGACTGCGCCGCAGCCGGTAGAACAGCACCCCCACGACCACGCCCAGGACCACCAACGCCTCGAGCAGGCCGAGCAGTGCGTAGAACGCGGGCGCGGTCACCACCGCGCCTCAGTCGACGTCCTGCGCGGCCGGTGCCGTCGTTGCCGCGCGGCGCCGGCGCCAGAAGATCACGCCGCCGACGAACGCGGCGATCAACGCGTTGACCAACACGAACAGCGAGACGACCAGACCGATATTGATCCCGGATTCGGGCGCTGTGCCGGCGGCCTGCGCCTCGGCCGCGGATGCAACCTCCGGCTCGGTTGCTGCAGGTACCGTAGCCGGCTCGTCTGCGACGGCCGGTGCCGCCGTCTGCGCGACCGCGACGTCTGCTGCCACGGCCTCCACGAACAGGGTCTTTTCCCGCTCGAAGGTCCCGCCGCTGGCGGTCACCCGCACGCGCTGTTGCCCGGGCTGTGTGAAGACGATGGGCTGGCTGAACACACCATCGCCACCGGCACGGTCACCGTTCAGGCCCGTGTCCGCCAGCGCCACCTCGCTCAGCGTGCCGTCGGGATGGAAGATCTGCAGCTGAAAGCGCGTCTGCGCGAGCAATTCATCTGCGGTGATGATTTCGCCATTCTGCACCAGCCAGGCCTCGGCGGCCTGTTCGCTGCCCACATAGACGGGTGTCTCGCCAAGGTACGCATCCATGCCGAGATCGGTCACGATATAGGCACGGCTGTCGCGATCGTCGCTGGCCAGCAGACGCCAGCGGCCGGCTTGCGGCCGCGGCACGGTGATCATGTCGAACTGCTCAGATTCGAACCAGCGCACCCCCTCGCCCGCAGCGGTCGCAGCGAGCGTCCGGCCCTCCGGTGTCTCCAGGCGGATCTTCACCGCAGGCGTGGCCTTCGAGGCCACGACCGTGACCTCGGCAACGGCCGCGTCGACCTGGAATTCGCCACCGCGGATGGGCAGCATGTCGGGCTGTTTGGCACGCTCGAAGATCTGGCTGAAGGCCGCTTGCAGTTCGTGATCGTTGGAGGCCAGGCGCGACATGCCCGCGGTGCGCGCCGCCATCTCGTGCAGTAACGCCATGTCCGAGGCCTCGGTGAAGGCGATGGTGTAGACCTCGATGCCGGCCGCAGCCAGGGCGGGAAGTGTCTCGCCACGGATCTTGTCGAGCAACGCCCGGTCACGCTCGAAGTCGCCGGTATCCATGCGGCCGTCGGACATCAGCAGCAGCAGGCGACGGCGTTCCAGATCAGGGCTGCGATCCGGTAGATCATCGCCTTGCAATAGCGCCACGCCCGCCGTCAATGCGGCATACAGATTGGTGTAGGCGCCCTTGGCCGAGACCTTGTCGACACCCTGCAGCAGCCGCTCGCGATTGGCGCCGGTGGTCGGCGTGAGCCGCGTCACCGGATAGCCGGCATCACTGAAACTGACCAGTCCGACGCGGTCCTCGACGCCCAGTAGTGAGATGAACAGTTTCGCCGCCGGTACGCGCAAGCGCCGCGGGTCGGTCTCCCGCATGCTGCCGGAGCTATCGATGACGAGCACCGCGTCGACGCCGGATCGGCCCGCCGTCGCCGGGGCACTCGCGAACGACGCCGGTACCGCCAGAATTCCGCTGAGGACGATCCAGATGCAGCCGATGCGGGCGCCAGAGGACCTGCGCGGTCGGCGACGGCCGCAGTGCTTGCGTCGCGCTGCGCTGTCATTCGTCATAGCCAGCACCTCTTCAGTAAATCTTTTAAAATCATGTCTTTAAATAACGGCAGCGCTACCCTGGCCACAGCGTGGTGACGGTAACGACCGTGAGATCCGACAGTAATTCAAAGATTTACCTGCAAGAGCCAAGCCAGGACAGGCGGACAAGGCGATCGATTCACCTTGACGGCACACCGCCCTCAGCGACGCACCAGCTGATAGGCCTGTTCAGTCAGGCGCGTCAGGCCACGCGCCTTGAAGCCGGGACTCTCGGCGAGGATATCCTGACCGGGGAGCGCGGCGATGGAAAAATCCGCGGCGTAGAGTTCTGCCACCTCCGCCGACGTGACGGCGAACGGTGGGCCATCCATCTCCGCCTGCGGGTAGTCGAGCGTGATCAGCAGCACGGGGGTGCCGGGCAACAGCAACGCTGCCAGATGCCGCGCATAGCGCTGGCGCATCTCCGGTGGCAGCGCGATCAGCGATGCCCGGTCGTACACCGCCACCGGATGGCCGAGATCCGCCTGCCGGAGATCGAAAAAATCACCCTCCAGCAGCGTGATCTCGGCGGTCCGATGCACTCGGAAACGGTCGTCTGCGTCCACCTGCGGCTGCAGATCGCTCTCGGCGAAGAAGGCCTGTACGGCGATGGGACTGATCTCCACGCCAATGACACGGTAGCCCTCGCCCGTCAGCCACAGCATATCGCGGCTCTTGCCGCACAGTGGCACGAACACACGCCCGGCGTGCGGTGCCTGCAGCCGCGGCCAGTAGCGCGGCAGATATGGATTGATATCCGGTTGATGAAAACCGATTTCGTTGGCCTCCCAACGCGCAAGCCAGAAACTTGGATCCATGCACAGTCCTCAGTCAAAAATCAAAAATACTGTTGGCCACGGAAACACACGGAACAACACGGACAAGGGCAAAACACAGGCAGTCTCACAGTGAATGTACGTCATCATGCGCAGCCGGAACTGGAGCCATTTTGAAAGCCAACTTTTACCGCGAAGGACGCGAAGAACGCAATGAAACAATATTCTATTGGCCACGGAAACACACGGAACAACACGGAAAGAATTCAATAGGGAGCCTCTGATTACTTCGTCGTACCGTCATTGCGAGCGAAGCGAAGCAATCTCCTTCGACGACGGATCAAAAATTGGAGATTATTCGCGGCGCTCACCCCTGCGGGGCCGCCCTGCGGGCGTTCTGCGCTCACAAGCTCGCTGGTGCCGCGTGGCTGCGCCCATTGAAGCCCTGCGGGCATCATTATGGGTACCTCACCCTTCGGGTCCAGGCATCCTCGCAATGACGGATTCATCAGAGGTTTCATAAGTAAACCCCGGATCATTCTCCGCGGTTTGGTTTCCGGGTTTTATACAATGAACCTTTTCCGTGTTGTTCCGTGTGTTTCCGTGGCCAACAACGCTTGCTTGCGGAAGGTGACCGGATCACCGCTCAGCCCAGCCGCGCAGACAATTCACGCGCGGTGTCCTTGAGCAGTTCCACCCACTCATCGCGGCGCCGTTCGATGGGTGCCGAAATCGACAGGCCGGCGACGATTTCGTCGCTGTCGTCATGCACCAGCACGCCGATGCAACCGACCCCGGTCTCGGCCTCTTCGTCATCATAGGCGAAGCCGGCACGCAGGCAACCGGAGACATGCTGCACCAGCTGTTCCTCGTCGATGAGGCTGTAGCGCGTGTAGCCCGGCAGACCGGTACGCTGCGCATATGCCCGGCACGCGTCGGCGCCACCCTCGCCCAGCATCAGCTTGCCGACCGCGGTCACGTGCAGGGGCGCGCGGCTGCCGATGCGCTGTTCCACGCGCATCATGCGCTCGGGCAGCGCCCGATCGAGATAGACCACTTCGTCACCTTGGCGCACGGTGAGGTTCACCGTCTCGCCGATGCGGTCGCGCAAGGTCTCCATCAACGGCCGTGCCGCGCGGCGCAGATCCTGGTGCGAGGCCACGCGGTTGCCCCATTGCAGCAGGCGGATGCCCAGCCGGTAGTGGCTGCCCTCGCGCGCGACCAGGCCGTTCTCGATGGCCGCGGCCAGGATGCGGAAGGCCGTGGACGGATGCAGCCCGGTGTCGGCAGCCAGCACTTTCAGGCTGACTGCATCCCGCTGGCGGGCGAGGGCCTCCAACAGCGCGGTCAAACGATCGATGACCTGGACCGAACCGGTGTGGGACTCAGGAGATTTTGTTGTCATAAATTTCACGATACGGAATCGATTGCGGATTGCGGAATCATAGCCGACCCCGTATCGTACGTGCAACTGAGATTTTCAGCAGGAGTCCACCCATGAGCAGTACCCCCGAACTCACGTTGACCACAGGCGACTTCCGCGACGGCATCCACTATTACGGCCAACCCTGGCCGGGCGCCGACCGGTTCGCCGCCACGCCGGCCATCGCCGCGGGCGCGACCGCCATCACCGACCCGGCCGACCCGGCCGCAGTATTCCAGACCCTGCTGGCAGCCGACGCCTTGCGCTACCTCACCCTGCAGGTCTGCGGCAGCAAGGCCTCCGGCCATCCGGGCGGCTATGCCTCCTCGGCCGAGGCCCATGCCGCGCTGCTGATGCTCGGTCACAAGCACATCGTCACCGAGGTGGGTCACCACGCCCCCGGCTTCTACAGCGCCATGTTTCTCGACGGCTCACTCGCGGCGATGGATATCCGCACCGTGGCCGATCTGTGCGCACGCTTCCGCGAACGTCATGGGCTGCTCGGCCACCTGTCCGGCGCCATCCCCGGTCTGCTCGCCCCGGCCGGTCCTTTGGGTCAGGGCCAGCACTTCGCCATGGGCGGCGCCCTGCTCAACCCCGGCACCTTGTTCCCCGTGACCCTCGGTGACGGCGGCCTGGGCGAGCCCTACATCATGTCCGCGTTCATGCACTTCAAGACCGCGTTCCCGCAGGTGACCAACTTCCTGCCGGTGCTGGTGTGGAACGGCTACAGCCAGGAGCACCATTCCATGGTGTCGCTGCTGTCCAATGAGGCGATGATCGGTTATTGGAAGGCACATGGTTTCGAGGATGTGATTCTGGTCGATGCCAAGGATTTCGACGACCGCGATCAGGACGGTGCCTATGTCGACAGCACACGCTTCTCGCCCACGCAGCGGCTGGCCTTCCAGGGCGCTGTGCTCGAAGGTATCGAGCGCGCGGCCAGGCAGGCACTGGGCGGCCGGCTCACAGCCTTCATCATCAAACAGCTCAAGGGGGCGGGCGTGCACGCCCTCGGTGCCAAGGCGCATAACCTGTATCCGGCCGACACCCTGGATGCCGAGCGCATCATGGACGGCCTCAAGCGCCGTGCACTGCCCATGGATACCTGGGAACTGGTACGCACGAATCTCACCCGTGCCGGCGGCGGTCCCGCGGGCCGGACCGTGGCCACTGAGCGTGAGCGCACCCTGCCCGATCTCGGCGTGCTGCCGCTGCAGGAATTCCCGGTCGGTGAGCAGCAGGTGCCGGCCACCGCCTTCGGTGCCGTGGTCGCCGCCGTGGGCCAGCGCGATCCGTCTTTCATCGTGAGCAATGCCGACGGCAACGAGGCCTCGGCGATGAAGAATATCAACGACGCATTGAAGATCCGCCATCCGACGACCGACCCGCTGTACAACCAGTCGCCGCACGGGCAGGTCTACGAACCGTTGAGCGAAGACGCGTGCGCCGGCCTGGCCGCGGCCATCGCCCTGTTCGGTGGCCGTTCACTGTGGCTGTCCTACGAGAGCTTCGCCATCAACGGCTGGCCGATCGTGCAAACAGTTTCACAGGCGCTGGCCGAACTGCGCCGCAGGACACCCTCGCAGGTGAACATGTTCACTGCCGGTGCGTTGGAACAGGGTCGTAATGGCTGGACACATCAACGCCCCGAGCTCGAAGCGTATTGTGCCGCAATGATGCGCAACGGCAATCATTACCCCTTGTTCCCGTGCGACGCCAATATGATCCAGGCGGCCTACGACTGGGCGCTGGGCACCCACAACAAATCCATCGCCATCTTCGCTTCGAAGACGGCGCTGCCGGTGCGTATCACCCTCGCACAGGCACGTGCGGCCATCGAAGACGGTGCCGTAACACTGTACGAGACCGCGCATGGCACCGGCCCGCTGATCGTCATGGCGGTGGCCGGCGACATGATCCTGCTGCCGGTGTTCACGGCGAAAGACCGCCTGGAGCAGACCGGCGTGCGCGTACGCATCGTCAGCGTGGCCAACCCACGCCGACTGTATCGCCCCGGCGACGTGAGCTGGGACACTGTCAGCGAACCGGACGGAAAGTTCATGGACGACACGTGTTTCGCGCAGCTGTTCGACGCCGACGCCCTGCTCGCCGTCAGCGGCGGCCCGAGCGCGACGCTGGAACCGGTGCTGCTGCGCAGTTCGACCAAGCGCGACGCCCTGTGCTGGCAACGCGGCGAGACCGTCGCCACGCCCGGTGAGCTGATGAATTTCAACGGCGTGGACGCCCCGGTGATCGAGGCACGGGCGCGGGTGTTGTTGGGACGGTGATTAAACTCTTTCATGAACCGCTATGAACCGCTATGAACCGCCAAGACGCGGAGGACGCCAAGAAAGAGTATTGAACCGCCAAGGCGCCAAGACGCCAAGATAAAGCTGGTTGAATGTAAAAACCGACAGGCAGCCACAGGAGAACACGCGACGCTGGACAACCGGCTGATCCTTACATCATCAACTCTCTCTTGGCGTCTTGGCGCCTTGGCGGTTCAAACATTCTTGATGTCTTGGCGTCTTGGCGCCTTGGCGGTTTAAAAAAGGCTTTTCTTGGCGTCCTCCGCGCCTTGGCGGTTCAAA